>Ga0163144_10010588_pt1 | contig 19634 bp, 9 predicted proteins | sample OliLak19BULKMAT1_FD_123175 | JGI IMG/M metagenome (GOLD analysis project Ga0163144, IMG submission 123175) | Freshwater microbial mat bacterial communities from Lake Vanda, McMurdo Dry Valleys, Antarctica - Oligotrophic Lake LV.19.BULKMAT1 | ecosystem: Environmental > Aquatic > Freshwater > Lake... | reverse complement strand
TGGATCAGGCTTGGCCAAAGGTTTGTATTTTGTAACCGTTAGCACATCAGATGGCCAATCGGCTACCAAGAAGCTAATAGTAGAATAAATTTATGTAGATATAAGACATAGTCTTTCCGCTAACACAAAAATCCCAGCTATTAAAATGGCTGGGATTTTTGTTTTTAAATGTTACGTAAATTATCTGACTAAGTGCTATTATTTATTCCTCCATATAGACCTCCATCAATATTCAAAAATTCCTTTATCCGATTTGATAGTCAATTTGTTGTTCGAAGCACGCGCAACATATCCAATTATTTGCGCTTCCATTCCCAATGCTTTGGCAATTACGATCATATTATCGGCTGCGATTTTATCTGTGTAAATTTCCAATCGGTGGCCCATATTGAATACTTTGTACATTTCTTTCCAATCAGTGGCGCTTTCTTCCTGAATAAGTTGAAACAAAGGTGGTATTGGCAATAGATTATCTTTGACAATATGAAGGCCATCTACAAAATGCATTACTTTGGTTTGGCCTCCGCCACTGCAATGTACCATTCCACCGATATTGGAGAGGGGAATCTCACTCAAAATTTGCTTCACTAATGGGGCATAAGTGCGAGTGGGCGACAACACCAATTTACCAATGGTTATTGGTTGATTTTGTATGTTCAGTTCCTCTGTTAGTAATCTTTTGCCAGCATATAGCAAATGGTCGGGAATTGCTTGATCAAAACTTTCGGGATATTTTGAGGCCAGAATTTTACTAAAAACATCGTGCCGGGCAGATGTGAGCCCATTGCTACCCATGCCACCATTGTATTCCGACTCGTAGTTGGCTCGTCCGTACGATGCGAAACCTACAATTACTTGGCCGCCTTTGATTCTGCTGTTGTCGATTACATCTGCATTTTTCATGCGAGCTGTCACGGTGCTATCCACAATAATGGTACGCACTAGATCGCCAAGGTCGGCAGTTTCACCACCTGTAGAATGTATTTCTATACCATGGCTGCGCAGCATGGCAAGTATTTCCTCTGTGCCGTTGATTATGGCAGCGATCACTTCGCCTGGAATCAAATTCTTATTTCTTCCTATAGTAGATGAAACTAGCATTGGGCCCGTGCAGCCCACACAAAGCAGATCGTCAGTATTCATCACAATGGCATCTTGAGCTATGCCTTTCCATACTGACAGGTCGCCAGTTTCTCTCCAGTACATATAGGCTAAAGCAGATTTGGTACCTGCTCCGTCAGCGTGCATGATGTTTACGTATTCAGGATCATTGCCCAAGAAATCGGGCGATATTTTGCAGAAAGCCTTGGGAAACAAGCCTTTGTCAATATTTTTGATGGCATTGTGTACGTCTTCCTTTGCGGCAGACACACCTCGTTGCATGTAACGTTCGTTCATTTCAATTCTGAGTTATAAAGAGTTTGGTGTGGCAATTAAGCAGGTAATGGGCGAGATCAATTTTGCCCAAATCAGGCCTTGTTTGCAGCCGATCTGAGTGCTAAACCTCATTGTCTGATTCGTCTGAGATACACATGAGCAATTGACGAGCTTCTTCCACTTTTTCGCTAGCCCCTGCCTTTTCAAATGAAACTATCATATTGCGCAATACCCTTCTGATAATGCTCAAATTATTGCATGGTTCGTAAAACATGCTATTGTGCGACAAATTGAGGTGAGAAATATAATTGTCTATATCTGAACGGGTAAAAATAAGGCCTTTGTTGAATGCATTGATATAAAATTGAATGTTTTGGCTTTTGTAAGTGAGAATAAAAAGGTTGGGCAGATTCACGCCATACACTGGCATCTTTAGCTTCTGGGCAATGAGCATGTAAATGACACAAAGCGATATTGGATTCCCTTTGCGGGTTTCCAGTACCAAATTGAGCATCGAGTTATTGACCGAATGGAAATTTTTAGTGTTAGACGAGAACCGCATTTTGCTGAAAAAAGCATAGTTCATAGTCTTTACAATTTCGTAAGGATGATCGGTTTCTGCTTTTAGTTCTGTCCAAGCTTCAAAGTACAGTTGTTCGAGATCTGCTTTCAGTTTGTCGTATTCCAGATCGGGGTATTGGTAGGTGGCTATCAACCACATGCCTTCGAGCAAATCCATAAACCCAGCATCTTTCCAAGTGCGGAGTTTGCCTTTGAGTTGTGAAAACTGTACGGTATGAATCAAGTCTTCAATTCGCTTTTGTACAATAGGGTTGAAGTTGCTCTCCCATTCACGCTCTAAATAAGGAATTGCGGAATCGCCCAAGCTCACAATTTTTTGCTCCACATGGTTGAGTATTTCTTTGTCGTCATCGCTGAGCAGCGAGACCAAAGCTATCATATTTTTATCGTCTATTGCATCCATTTTCCAATACTTCTTGTTCCCAAACAAAGGACTAGAAGGTTATATTAACGTATTTCAGTGTTCTTTAGTTTAGCATTTTTAAGATCGTCATCCTCACCAATCTCTACAGCACAGTGGTAATGAACGACTAATTAAACTTTAAATTCCTTATTTGTACATTTATTATTTACACATTTGATTACAAATAAATAGCAAATAATTAGTTGTAGCGTTCTTATTCGAAATCAAGCTAATTATTTATCATTGCACATTGCAATCTTTGAATCTGATACTTATTGTGGATAAATTTTCCCTATTGATAGTTAATGTTAATAATCCACGCAAAATAAGTATTCCTCCAGCGGCTATTTTCCAAGTAAATGGTTCGCTAAGCAACAAAAACGACAAAAACAGCGTAATTAAAATGCTGCCTTTATCTATAAGTGCTACTTCGGGCACGTTTCCTATTTTGATTGTTCGGTAATAAAAAATCCAAGAAATTGTAGTGTTTATAGCTGAAAAACCCAGCATCAGAATGTCTTTTTTTGCCAAGTTTGCAAATTCTTTAACATTGTTGAATGCAAAGATATTTATCCAAATCAATAAAAAAACAAAGGTGGTTCTGACCGCTAGTCCGGTGTCGGCACCCACATTTTTTAAGCCTTCTTTAGCAATTATTGAAGTATGTCCAGCGAAAACCATTGAAATAAGTGCGAAAAGCTGATACTGCTTCATGTTTTCCAATTAGGTCGTTTGCATCTGCATTTCAATGATTTTTCTTTATGTCCTTCTCTGTTTCTGCTAATAGTTGCGGTTTTATTCCAATTGTTCTAATTCAGCTCTCACAAAATCCATGAGTTGCTTGATATTTTTCTGTGTAAAATCAAATTCTATGCCAGCTGTAGCATATATTTCAGCTATGCTTTGGGTATAGCCCAGTTTGAGTGCATCGATATACTCTTTTAAGCTCTTGGCTGGGTTTTCTTTGAAGTTTTTCCACACCGCAATGGCTCCCAATTGTGCCATGCCGTATTCAATGTAGTAAAATGGCACTTCGAAAAGGTGGAGTTGCTTCTGCCAAATATTGTTTTTAATGGTTTGCAGATCTGTCCAATCTATAGTTCTGCTGCTATATATGCCATGTATATCATTCCAAGCATTGGTACGCTCTTCAATGGAGTGGTTTGGATGTTCATATAGCCAATGCTGAAATTTATCAATGGTAGCTACCCACGGTAAGGTCTCGATGATGGATTCGAGATGTTCTTTTTTTGCTCTTTTCAGTTCTTCTTTATCATTAAAAAACACATCCCAATGCTCCATCGAAAGCAATTCCATGCTCATGGATGCCAACTCAGCCACTTCTGAGGGGAAGTTTTTGTAATTCACCAGTTCCAACGGATGGGTAAGCACGGAGTGTAAGGCATGACCACCTTCGTGAACCATTGTTACCAAATCGCGCAGCGCCCCTACCGAATTCATGAAAATGAAAGGGTAACCTGTTTCGTAAAGGGGATAATTGTAGCCGCCAGGGGCTTTACCTTTTCTCGATTCTAAATCTAACTGGCCAGCGTTCTCCAGTGATTTTATGATATTGCCAATACTAGAATCGATGCGGTTGAATGTTTCTATCGTTTTATCGATAAGCTCTTTGCCGGTCGAAAATGGCTTTAATGGCGGTTTATTTGCCTTGTCTACACTTAAGTCATAAGGTCTGAGGCTCTCGATCTGCAGCGATTTTTTCCTTTCTACTGCTAAATTGTCCAAAATAGGTACTACTTCGGCAGCAATGGCTTGGTGGAAATCGAAACAATCTTGTGGGGTGTAGTCGAAACGGCACATTTCGACAAACATATAGTCTCTGAAATTGGCAAAACCTGCATTTGTGGCGACCTGGTTTCGCAGGCCTACAAGGGAAGTGAACAACTCGTCTAGTTCCGTTTTTATGCTCAGTCTGGTATCTTGGATGGCGAAATAAGCTCTTTCACGTACTTTTCGGTTGTTTTCAAATAGCTTGGTAGAAGCTTTTTGAAGGGTCATTTCTTCGCCATCGATAGTTACCGAAAGTCCGCCAACCATGGCTCCGTATTTTACTTGGGCTTGTTGAATTTGGGTAAAAAGTGGAATATTGATTTCTCTAAATGTGTTGTGATGGTTTTCGGTAGAACGAACCAATATGCGATCTGCTTCAGAGGTAAACTGATTTTTAAATGGACTTTCCAACAATTTGGAATCCATTTTATTGGTATAAGGCTGGATATTGGGTTCTATTTCGGTTATGAATTCATTGTAAGCTTGTTGCTTTTTTTCATTGGCAGTGTCGCAAGTCATGTGGATGTATCGCCAACCTGCATCTTCCGAAACGATGGTTTCGAGTTCAGATCTGTCTTTCAGCCAATGCCGCAAATCGACCAATGATTCTATTTTTCTACCTACCAGATCGTCAAAAAATGGCTTTATATTGTCCCAGTCTGTTATTTTGAAAGATTGTGGGATGAAATTTCTTTGGAATTTGGCTAATGCAGACACAGTTTGGTTTTTTGAACTGCAAATTTAGAAAATGTTTTCCTAGTGAGATGAAGTTTGTATTAATTGGCGTCCTTGGTTGCGATGGGCTAATAAAAAGCGGTATTCTTTGCTTGGGGCTGGCGGGTGTGGGTGAAGTTAGCCTCTAGCCATTTCAAATAAGCCCTGATTCAATGCTTTTGAATGCCTTTCCAAGCAGGCGATACAACGTACAAATCAGTGGCTGGTGCTTCGTTTTTCGCTCAGGCGGCAATGTTTAATAAAAGTTGTAAACATAATGCTTTTGAAAGGCAAAGATTAAAGAGAGAGACTCTCTCGCTCGTCAAAGGGGCAGAGATGGATGAGCCTATCTATCAACAATATGAAAATAATGTAGACTTATAGTTTAGATTTTAACGCTACCATTTATCAAACAAAGAGCAGGTAAATAATTAAAAAGTCATGCTGATTTTCAATTACTTGCAAGCAGCCACTGATGCCGCAATGAAAATAATCCTTTCAAGGGATGGTAATATGTGCCCACTTTCGGCAGGTCTATCATCGCTTTCCAAGCTTGGTAGAGCCGTTTGGATATATATTTTGGAATTTTTAAATATCATTCAATATATTTACAAACTGCGGTTGAAGTTTAGGTTTAACAAATACATACTATCGTGCGTACAAGCAATCACTTAATAAACTACAGTGTACAGATACTCATTTGCAATTTGGCATTTGCAGTGTGTAAGCTAGGTTTATAAGGTAAATTGAACTCAAAACACTATTACCTATTTACCATTACACCGTATTAAGCACAATACTATCGAGCCATAGATGAGATTATTATACACAAAACTACTATCCGTTTTCTTTTTCTTGGGGGTTTCGTTTTTAGGCTTTGGGCAGTGCCCGGTAGTCAGCAACCTTGGCATTAATAGGCTAGGTGTTAGTTGCAATGGAGGCAACGATGGTAGAATAATTTTTACATTCGATCCGGTAACTGTTTCTGGAGCTTTTGTAAGACTTTTCAGAAGTGGCACTTCAACCCCCGTGAGTTCAACATCCCTTGCATCTTCAGGAACCGTCACATTTTCTGGTCTTTCTTCTTCTTCATACGATATAAGAATAATCAGGCCACCATCCTGCAGTAGCTTTACAGATATAGCTGGTGCAACCAATATATCTATTGATGAACCAGCGTTTCCCGAAATCAATTTTTCTCTAGGCAATTTATGTTTGAATGATTTTCAGTTTGCACTTGGCAGCAATGTGTCGCCTCCAAGAGGGCAGCCTGTAAGCCAGCAATGGGCAATAACTGGGCCAGGAAATCCAACCTTTGACAATCCGAATTCAGACTTTGTAACCGTTACAAACCTGACTGTCGGTAATTATAATCTTTACTGGATAGTTAGCGTAGCAGGGTGTGGCCAATCTTTGACATCTGCCGGTAGTGCTTTTACAGTTGACCCTTTGCCAAAAATCACAAGTAATTTGACCGCAACTGTTTGCAGTGGTTTTCCTTTTAGTTACACCGTTACAAGCGATGTTTCCAACTCAACTTTTACTTGGAATAGAAACACCGTTTCCAACATTGCGAATGCCCCAGCTTCGGCTTCAATTTCTTCGGTGAATGAATCTTTGGTAAATAATACTAGTAGCAATGTATTGGTGTTTTACGATCTCTTAGCTGCCGGACCAAGCCCAACTAATTGCGGAGGTATACCTTCAGTCTTAACAGTTACCGTCCTTCCCTCGCCAGCTGCAAGTTCTAATCCTTCTTCTGACACTAAGTGCAGCGGGCAACCCCTCAATTTTGCTTTAACGAGCAACCTCCCTAGTACAGTGTTTTCTTGGACTGTAAGTGTAACTTCAGGTGTGGTGAATAGTGTGACTTCGGGTTCTGGAAGCAACATTTCTCAAACTGCAACTGCAATCGGTGCACAGGCTACTTTCCTGTATAGAGTTACGCCCGTAAATAGCATTACGGGTTGTAGTGCTTTATCAACCTTTGATATTCCCGTTACTATTAATATTCTGCCAACAGTTGCAGGAACTGGCTTGGTTCCTACTGTTTGCGGATTTTCTCCAGCTGCTTTCACCTTATCTACAAATGCTTCAACCTTTACTTGGAGCAACGGTCAAAACACAAATCCTGCTTTTCTAACCCCATCCGTAACAGGGTTGAATACTTTTTCAGTAACCGTTGGAAACGGATTATGTAGCGTTACAACAACCGTTGGTGTATTTTCCCAGCCTCTAGTCACAGTCACTAGCACCAATGCCACCATTTGCGGTTTGGTGCCAACCTCAAGATTACTAATTACCAATGGCACGACTTTCGTATGGAACACAGGCCAAACTACCAACCCTGCTACCTTAACGCCCACTGTTTTTGGGCTTAATACCTTTACAGCCACTGTTTCCTCAGGTTTATGTAGTGTAATCACCTCGGTAGGTATTGTTGCCATTGCCCCCCTCTCGGTAGCTGGGACGAATGCGACTGTTTGTGGTCTGACAGCAGCCAACATCAGCATCACCACCAATGGGGTAAACATCAATTGGTTCAACGGAGCGACTACAAGTGCTACTACAGTTATCCCTACCGCCTTAGGCACTACCAACTATGCGGTTACCATCACATCAAGTGTCTGCCAAATTGTTACCACCGTTGGCGTTACTGCCGTGTTGCCTGTCACAGTTTCGGGAAATAATGCTACCGTTTGCGGCCTTACACCTACCTCATTTACGTTGACCACCAACGGAAATAATTTTAATTGGAGTACAGGTCAAGTAACCAATCCTGCCACATTAACACCCCTTAGTTTTGGGTTGAACACATTTAACGTTACAGTTAGCTCGGCATTTTGTAGCGTTACTACTTCCGTAGGGCTTACTGCTACCGCACCGGTAACTATAGCAGGGAATGTGGTGCCAACTGTTTGCGGTATTTCGGCTACGGCATACACACTTACTACCAACGGGGTTGCATTTGCATGGAGCAATGGCCAAGCCACCAATCCCGCTACATTAACACCCATTGCACTCGGCTTAAATAATTTTACAGCCACCGTAACATCAGGTGTTTGTAGAGCTACTACCACGGTGGGCATATTTGTACAATCGCCAATTACCGTTCAAGGCGTAAATGCCACAGTTTGTGGTTTGAATTCCAGTAATATTAGTGTTTTGACCAATGGCTCTATCAATTGGTTTAATGGGGCAGCTACAGCTTCAATCTCGGTAGTTCCTGCTAGTGCGGGAATGAATAATTACAATGCTACAGTTACTTCGGGCAGTTGTGGCGTTACCACTACGGTAAGTGTTTTGTCTCTGGCGGTGGTTACTGTTTCTGGTACTAATGCATCAGTTTGCGGGCTAAATCCGACAAGCGTTTCATTAATCACCAATGGTTCTACTTTCAGTTGGAGTACAGGACAATCTACTAATCCTGCAATAATAACACCGTTGCTATTGGGTTTAAACACCTTTACTGTAACTGTTTCTTCTGGGTTGTGTAATGCCATTACTACCGTGGGTATTGTGGCAAGTGCACCTATCACCGTGGCAGGAATATCCACGCAGACCGTTTGCGGCTTAGCATCGACAATAGTGACATTAACCACCAATGGCAACACGTTCAGTTGGAACAATGGGCAAATCACCAACCCAGCCACCTTGACTCCCGTTTCAGCTGGGCTTAACAATTTTTCGGTCGCCATTGGTTCGGGTAGTTGCAGTGCATCTACTACTGTGGGCGTGTTTTCTTTGGGCGTTGTCACCAATATTTTGGGTAACCCTGCTTCGCCAATATGTAGTGGCGCTTCAGTAAATGTAACAGCCAGTTCTGTGCCAATTGGAGCCATATTCAACTGGGTTACACAAGTTGCATCAGGTACGGTAAATGGAAATAGCAATGTGTCTGCCTCAAATAGTATCAATCAGAGTTTGACTAGCACTGGATTGGGAATCGTAACCTACACCGTGGTGGGTACACTCAACGGATGTGCAGGAAGCCCAGCCATATTCAATATTACAGTAAACCCAGCAGTTTCTCAACCAACTTTCATTTCAGGTAGCAGCCCCGTGTGCCAAGGCACAACAAATGTGTATCAAACAGATTCCCCTGCTAGCTTAGGTGCAAGCTCTATCACATGGTCAGTATTTCCGGCATCAGCTGGAAGTCAAATATCAACCCAAAATGTGACTACTGTAAATTGGAATGCAGCATTTTCGGGCAATGTAACTTTGACATCCACAGCCTTCGGTTGCGGAAGTTCGCAAGGTTCATTCTCCAGGGTATTGGGTATTTCGGCAAGCCCTACTTTCATATCTCAGCTTACGCAACAAAACAATTCATGTATTGCTGACAATGGCATCATCACAGCCACAAGTACAAGTGCACCAATTTCGATCAGGCTAAACAACACCATAAACCCAACTTCATTTTTTGCTGGAGTAGCTACCTATTCCAACCTTAGTGCTGGAACTTATACAGTAGTGATGCGAAATGCAGCAGGATGTTCAACATCATCCACTGGTTATAACATCACCGCTCCAGCTATCCCAATTGCCCCAGTGGCTGTATCTGCACCAGCAGGCAACTATTGCGAAGGAGCTTCCATACCTAATTTAACCCTTACAGTTCCTGGCGGGATGATAGGATTCTACAGCTCAGGCTTGTTGTTCACTATCACATCCTCTATTCAATCGTTGATATTACCTGCTACATCTGGTATTTATAATTACAGTGCAAATGTAACGGTAAATGGTTGCGTAAGCCCTTCAACATCTATCAACTACACCATTTCGCCTTCGCCAAGTATTACGGGAATAACAGGAATGGACCCAAGCACTTGTGCTGCAACCGATGGAAGCCTGACTGTAACTGGCTTTGCCACAACTTACAGGCTGGGCTCAATTGCAAACAATACGGGAATTTTTACCAATCTGGCTCCCATTACGCACCTTGTAACGGCTTCGATAGGTTTATGTAGCGTTACAAGTTCCATTACCTTGGCTGCGCCCGGGCAGCCTTCTGCTCCGACACTAGCGGGCGGAAATACCTATTGTGTGGGGCAGGCTGTAACATTGCTTACCGTGACAAGTACTTTAAGTGGCACTTTTGGGCTTTACAATGCTTTAAATGTATTGGTCGAAACACAAATTGGAGGCAGTAATGCGGTTTTCAATACTACAGCCTTAGGAACTTATTATGCCAATATTACCGTAGCGGGTTGCGGAAGTGCCCAATCGAATGCAGAAGTAATCCAGTTCAATCCATTGCCTGCAATTTCTATTTCGGGCAATAATCTGGGTTGTATTGGCAACGTGTTGACCATAACAGCCGATGCAGGCATAGGAGCTAGTTACGCTTGGAGTGGCGGCACTTCGGGCAATATTGCTTTCTATAACAATACAGGCATAAAAACAGTATTTGCTACGGTAGCAGGCTGTAGCTCAAGTCTTAATTTTACCACTACAATCAATCCGGTTCCTACTGTCAGTGTATTGGCAAGCCAAACCACGGTCTGCACTAATGCTAGCGTAACTTTGACAGGAAGCGGAGCAAACAGCTACACCTGGTTGCCTTCTCTTGCCGTTGCACCGTCAATTGTAGTTGCCGTTTCGGGGAATATAAATGTAACCGCAGTGGGCACGGATTTGAACGGTTGCGTTGGAACAGATGTAGTTAGCTTATTTACCGCAGTTACTATTTCGGCAATTGATCAACCGCTGGGAAATGCAGTGCAGTGCAGTAGTAATGGCACATTTAGTTATAACCTTCCAAATACCAAGGCGTTTTATAACGCATCAACATTTAATTGGGCCTTGGTTCCAGCTTCTGCTGGTGCCATTATAGTGTCAACTGCACCAAACGAGCATATTGCTTCATTGACTTGGAATGCTAGCTTTTCGGGAATAGCCACAATTTCAGTAGTTGGGTTAGATGCCTGCGGCAACACTTCAGCCAATTCACTGAACGTAAATATTAGCCCTTTACCCACCATCTCTTCAATAATCACAACTGACCCATCATCGTGCAACGCAAGTGACGGAGCTATCACTATTTCAGGAATCGCGGCAAGTGGTTTGGCTACTTATGTGAATTTGACTTCAAATACCACAGCAGTATCAGGGATATACGCTGGGCTAAGCGCTTCTCCCATTGCAACATACAGTTTAAGAATTTCTGATGGTATAAGTGGATGTTTTGCAGATACAGTTGCAAATTTGAATCCGGTAGGTCAGCCCGCCACGCCTACTCTTTCTGGTGGCGATGGATATTGTACTTATGAGACAGTTTTTCCGTTGATCGCCACTTCAACCATCACTGGTGAAATTGCCCTGTATTTATCGCCTGATATATTAGTAGCATCTATCAACGGCACTAGTTTGTCTTTCATCCCTTCTGTTAGTGGAGATTATTTTGCTACGTTCTCCTCAGGTGGATGTGTGAGCAATAGTACCCAAACAGAATTTGTTGATTTTAAATCCTTTGACATTACTGCAACATCACCAAATCCAGTGGATATATGCACAGGAGGTAATACGACACTTTCTATTTTTGACTTAGGTGCACTGTATGCCTGGACAGGATTGGGGCTAGATCTTAACTTTGGAGCTATAGTAAACGCAACTCCACCAGCTGTAGGTGCGAGTTTTTACTTGGTGACAGCAGTTGGCGAAAACCAATGTGTGGCTTCCTATACTTTCACCGTAAATGGCTTGGCTCTGCCAACCACCCAGCTAATAGCCGTGAACCAAACTATTTGTGGCGCTGCCATTGATCTAGGTGTAATCAATTCTGGGGCCACTTCACTTACCTATTTTGATGGAATAGCTAACAACACCGTGGCTTTTGCAGGCAATTCGTTCAATGTTCCACTTTTGGTTGGTAGCAACGACATCAGTTTGATAAGTGTTTCAGGAGCTACTTGTGCCAATACGACAGCTTCTGGAACTGTCAATATACTGCGAAGAAGCGATACAGACCCAATATGTACATGTAGTGGCAAGGGAATACTATTAAATGTAGTGGGCAATAATAAATGCGAAGGCAATTCGTCCAATTTCGGCTTATTAGTTTCGGTTACGGGAGTTTCGCCATTATCGATCGAAGTTCTGCAAAATGGAGATATGACTTCTATACTCACTTTTTCAGGCTTGAATCAAGGCTTTAACTCACTGCAAGTTTCTCCCGATGTATCTACCGACTATACGATTTATGCCGTTACTGCTGGCTCATGCCAAGGCTCGGGAAGTGGATCGAGCAGAATCGATGTAATTCCTTTGCCAGTGCTCTCAGTCACTAGCCCAGTGATAGTAAACTGTACCACAACAGCAGTCGATTTGTCCAATTATTTTGTGGATACCAACACTACTTTTCCAGGATTGGTTACCTACTGGACTGGCAATAATTACACAATACCATCATCTAATTTTGTTACAGCAAGTGGAATATATTTGATTAGAAAAATCGCAAGCGGATTATCAACCTGCACGGGAGAAGCCGCCATTTCGGTTGTGTTTCAAAGCAGGCCTACAGCCTTGGTTTTCGGAGGAGGCTCCGTATGTAGCGGGCAGTCTACCAATGTGAGTGCTAGTTTTTCTGGAGGCAGCGCTCCTTACAGTTTCCTTTTCGGAAATGCAACTACCACTTCAAGCATTCAGTCATCGAGCGGCTTATTTAGCACTCAAGTTGGGGCAAGTAACGATCTCTACACCATTGCAGGAATTTCAGATGCAAACGGTTGTATAATATCAGTTTCGGGTGCTGCTGTCGTTGCCATAAGCCCTACAAGCCTTTGCGGTGGCAATGTAGTATGCACTACGGCCCCTTCTGCTCCAATATTGGCTCAACAAGCTGCCCAGTGTGGAGAGATAAAAACAAACTGGACACCGCAATTGGTTGATTACTACAGCTTTACGCTCCAATCTATGTCGGGAAATGTCTTGAGCACAGGTACTACAGCCGGATTTAATACCAGCTTTTCAGGGCTGTCGGCTGGTAATTATAATGTGATCGTGAGAGCTTCAAACGCCTGCGGCACAAGCCCTGAATCTACTTTGGCGGGAATCAACACCACCGCAGCGCTTACAGCTGTAATATCAGGCGGAGGCCAAGTTTGTGCCAATCAAAAGGCGATTTTGGATTTTGCTTTAACAGGTGTAGCACCCTTCTCCATGACTTTGACTAATGGCACATCTTATTTGCTGAAACCTGGCAACTTTACCATTACGGTAGGTGGTTTGACAGAAAACTATACAGTCGCAACCCTCACCGATGCCACTGGCTGCACAAATCTAACTACCTCTACAGGGACAGACATCAATGGTATATTCCCTCAAAATGCTTCAATTTTAATAGCTAGCAAGTTCACTTCATCCTGCCAGTCAGGCAAGTTTATATTTACTTCTACGGGTGTAAATGGTGGCTCTGCCCCAAGTTTCAATTGGTTTGTGAACAATAAATTAATTTCGCTGACGGGAGTAAATTATAGTGTTGCCGGAATAGAAGCCATAGGAAACAATGGATTCTTGACCATCTCGGGCTTGGGAAACAACGACACTATTTCTGCACAATTGGTTCCTGATCCACTGGCAGCCAGCTGCGTTTTAAACGCAAATACTGTTTTTTCTTTGCCAATTTTTGTGAATATAGAAAGTATCGATTTGACAGCTGCAATCTCCTATGTTCCCACCCAATGTTTAAATAGCAGCGATGGGATATTGTATGTGAATTTGCCAGCTAAATATGCAGGCCGATCTTTCAATTATAATGTCAATACAATTGCCGGAGTGGCATACAACCCACTCATTACGGTTGGCGGGTTATTGGCTAACAAACTAAAAATTAGCATCACAGATATTGACAACCCCCAATGCACACTTGATACCATCACCAATGGCACCGGAACAGTGAATGCCACCATCGTACCTACTGTCAAAGATTCTGATTGTAACTCAAATAACGGCAGTATTTCTATTTATTTTAAGAGTGATTTTTTAAGTTATAATGCTACAATCAGCGGTGTAAATACCGTTACAGGTCTTAATTCTGTAATTTCTGTAGTTTCTAACATTGTTTCTGATAGCGCAAGCAGCTATAAGTATAAGTTTGGGCAGCTGGCTGTCGGATTGTATCAAATCAACTTGGAATACAACAATTGCTTTGCCTCACTTGAGCCTATAGAAATAGGAGGAGGATCTACACCCGTAGTTGACTTGGGTGCTGATTTGAAAATTTGCCGTGGCGATTCTGTAATCCTCACCACCTCGGGCGTGGCTGGAGGTTTGTACTCATGGTTCAAAAATGATTCTTTAGTTAGCGCAGGGCCATTTAATTATTTACCCATCCGCCCGACACAAAATGCGATTTATTCTGTCAGCGTTCCAGGCTCAAACGGATGTTTCGCCACCGATTTTGTGCTGGTAAATGTGGCAGATATTGCATTGAAACTGGCTACTACAGCCTTACCATCGGATACTATGGTAAACTTGGTTTGGACGTACCTCAATAAAATCTCTCTTTCAGACACCAGCTTTCAAATCCAAAGCAGGTCAGGTGCAGGAAATATATTTTCTCCATGGACGGTTGCAGGTTTCGCAACCTTGAGAGACACATTATTTAGCCATCGTAATAGCGCCACCAAAGCATCGGTGCAAGCGTACCGAATTGTCGGAGTCAACATAGCAGCATGCGCCTCAGCACCTCATGATTTGGTATTTTTGAAAGGTACTAGCGTGCCTGAAGAAAACAAGGTAGAGCTGAACTGGACCCGCTACAAAGGCTGGACAAAAGGCGTAGATCATTATGAAGTATGGCGAAAAGTAGACGATGAAGCAGGGTTTTCATTCGTGCAGACCGCTGGTGTTGATTCTACAATTGAATTGTTGAGCGTAACCGAGGGGTTCAGACATCAGTACAGGATACTGGCCGTAAGCAAAGAACCTGTTCAAGACAGTATAAAATCATGGTCTAATAGTGTAATGTTAGAATTCAACAGGCAAATTGCCCCATACAATGCCTTCAGCCCCAATGGTGATGGCAAAAATGATGCTTATGAAGTTAAAAATATTTTATCGTGGGCAGACAATGAAATTTTCATTTTCAACCGTTGGGGTGGAAAAGTATTTTACGCAAAGCCGTACAGAAACGACTGGACCGGAGATGGAATGCCAGATGGCACTTATTTCTATATTATCAATTTGAACGACAAGAACAACACGCCCGCTTTTAAGGGAAGTATATTGCTGCAACGATAATCAAACAACATTTGCAAAAGAGAAAGAAAAAAAATTAAATTTAAAAATGATTGAATTGAATTCAACATTTCCAAAGTCTCAAAGCCTTGGAAAAGTTTTGAAACTCTTTAGAATATAGAATTAAAAGTCTCGGGCTTCAGCTGCTGGAATTAAGAAACAAAAAAAAATTAATGATGAATTCATAATGAAAATGTTTAACAACTCTAATTTGATCTTTAATCGCATGCGTAAATTAAAGAGAATTGAATTTGGCATAAAGAAATGCATATTACGCATTACTCGTTACGCGCTATTGCTGTGCCTTTCTTTTGCGGCCTTTCCTCAGCAAGACGCCCATTTTACGCAGTACATGTTCAACAACCAATATTTCAACCCGGCCTACGCAGGAACTGCAGATTACATCACTGCATCATTATTTTACAGAAATCAATGGGCTGGAATGCCTGGGTCGCCAATTACGCAAAATTTGACAGGTATAGTGCCATTTAAAAGAAACCATTTTGCATTGGCTTTTAATCTTGTAAACGACCAGATCGGGCAAGTGAAAACAGGGTCTCTAAATATAAATGTGGCTTTTGCCTATTATCTAAATCTGAAAAATGGACGGCTATCCTTTGGCGTTGGGGGAGGAATGCAGCAATACAGTGTAGATGGAAATACGATCAATGTTGGCGATAATACCGATCAGACGTTTACAAATAAATCTGTAAACCTTCCAGCTCCAGATTTTAATTTTGGCATATTTTACAAAACTAATCGTTACTATTTGGGCATTTCTAGCTCTCATTTGAACAACCCAGGCCGAAGAATTACTGCCTATAAAGCCGAAAACCCTGCAGTAACGGCCAGACATTATTATTTTACAGCGGGCTACACCTTCGAGATAGATGAAAAATTTAAGGTTACACCCTCATTTATCAGCCGTTTTTCTGAGTCTAAACTTTTTTCAAATAATTTCTCTACCGATATTTCAGTGAAAACAGACTATATTGATTTGGTATGGTTGGGAGTAAGCTACAGAACTAGCAATGCACTTGCTTTTTTCACAGGCTTGAATGTAGGCAAGATCAGCCCAGATGTATTCAAAGAAAATATTAAAATTGGCTATGCTTATGATATTTCGGTAGGCCCAATTCCAAGCTACAATAATGGCTCGCACGAGATATTCATCTCTTACGAATACGCCCCAAAAGTAAAACGAATGATGCCTAAGTTTAAGTAGCGCATTTTTTTAGAAGCTTGTAAGCCAACACTGCTTTATCGATTAGCCTGCAGGTTGCCCTCGACAACAAGCGACAGGATAAATTTTTATAGCCTGAAAGCGAAAGGCTGAGCCATTATGCCTTGTCATTCCTATAATTTTACTCAAATTTGTCAATGCTTTTTTCAAATTTCATTGCCTCAAGATTATCCTCCAAAGATAGGGGCTCATTTTCAGCAGTAATCGGCCGGATTGCGGTGGGGAGTGTGGCTTCGGGCATATTTATTATTCTCATTTCTTATGCCATCTTGCTTGGTTTCCAACGCAATATACGCAACAAACTTTTCAGCTTCGGTGGCCATATTCAGTTGAGCAAATACGACCTCAACAACTCATTGCAGGAAAATCCAATCCAAATTAACCCTGCGTTTATCGCTGAGATGAGGCAGAATAAATATATTCGCAGTATTAGTACATTTAGCATGAAGGCTGGCCTTATCAAAACCGAAGATGAGGTGCTGGGTACAATTTTGAAAGGTGTAGATCGCAATTTCGATATCAATACATTTGCCAGAAACATCACCAAGGGTCGCTTTATTCATTTTGGAGACTCCTCGGGTGCCAAGGAAATAATGGTTAGCGAGAAAATGGCTCGCAAGTTGAAATTGGAAATCGATGAAGAAGTGACGGTTTATTTTGTCCAGAATCCGCCACGTGTCAGAAAGCTAAAGATAGCCGGATTGTTTAATACCGGCATGGATGAGTTTGACGAATCGTATATCATTGGAGATATAGATTTGATAAGAAGAGTAAATAACTGGAATAAAAACATGGCTGGAGGCTACGAAATAATGATTAACGATTTCGAAAGGCTCGAGATGGTTGCCGATACCGTATTTGCAAATATGGACTATGACCTTGGCCTTGAAAAAATAACTGATAAGTACATTACGATCTTCGATTGGCTAGTGCTGCTCGATAAAAATGTCAGTATTTTTCTGGTCCTTATTATAGTAGTGGCTGGCTTCAATATGATCTCTTCGCTTTTTATTATGATATTGGAGCGCACCCCCATGATAGGAATCTTCAAAGCCTTGGGTGCCTCCAATCAGTTAATTATACAAGTGTTTTTTGTGCGCGGACTGCGACTAATTGGTTACGGATTGCTGCTGGGAAATGTATGCGGAATGCTATTTTGCATTATTCAGTTTTATTTTCAGATACTACCACTCGACCCAGAAAACTATTATATGAGCAGTGTGCCTATAGAATGGAACTGGCAAATATGCTTATACACAAATGTACTTTTGGGCGGCTTTATGGCCTTGGTAGTGTTCTTTCCATGTTTGGTAATAGCTACTATTAAGCCCATCAAAGCACTAAGATTCGATTGAATTTGTTACGCTATATCACAAGCCTGAATCGCAAGTTCGCAATCAAAAAACCATGATACTATACAAGGCAATACCATTTGAAAACATCCAAAAGTTTTCTAAAATATTCATCGACTACATCAATCAAAAACCGAGTCTGAATCCTTTTTATGATCTTTTCCCTAGCATCACCAACTTTAAAGACCGAATTGAAAACAAAATATTCTCCGCAGAGAAGCGAGAAATAGTAAAGGCTGCTTTCCAGAAACAATACGCAGGGTACACGCTTTCTGGTGCAGTGGCGCAAAATATTGGGTTGTTGAACGATAGAAATACATTTACTGTTACTACCGGGCATCAGCTGTGCCTTTTTACTGGGCCATTGTACTTTGTTTACAAACTCATTACTACCATAAATCTGGCCAAAGAGCTTAAAGTACAGTATCCTGACTACAATTTTGTACCTGTGTATTGGATGGCAAGCGAAGACCATGACTTTGAAGAAATCAATCATTTTAATTTATTTGGCAAGAAATACGAATGGCAATCCATGCAAAAAGGGGCAGTAGGAAAATTTACTACCAATGAATTGGCAGAATTGCTGCCTGCTTTGCCAAATGAGATCAAGGAAGTTTTTGAAGCCGCATATTTGAAGCACTCCAATTTGGCCGAGGCCACTCGGTATGTGGTCAATACTTTATTTTCTGAATCAGGTCTATTGGTTTTAGATGGAAATGACATCTCGCTCAAAGCTGTTTTTAAGGATGTAATTGTAAAAGAATTAACCACAAATGCAGTATTTGAAGCTATTGTACATACAAATGAAAGGCTGGCAAATGAGGGCTACACAGTACAAGTTCACCCTAGGGAAATCAATTTATTTTACTTGGCTAATGGCATTCGAGAGCGCATTGTGTTGGCAGGTGAAATATACAAAGTGCTCAATACCGATATCAAATTTACTACAGGGGATATATTGGCAGCTGCCGCAGCAAGCCCAGAAAAGTTTAGCCCAAATGTGGTTTTGAGACCTCTTTATCAGGAAATGGTATTGCCAAACTTGGCATATATTGGCGGCCCAGGCGAACTAGCGTATTGGCTACAGTTGAAAGCAATGTTTGAAATACAGGGTACCGAATTTCCGCTGTTGGTACCGCGCAATTTTGCCACAATCCTCAATAAGAGCCAAGTGACAAAACTGGAAAAGTCGGGTCTGGCGATTGAAAGTCTATTTTTAACAGATGTAGAATTAAAAAAACGCTATGTGGAAGCAAAGCAGATCGGCACTTGGGACGAAGAGTCATATAGTAACCAAGCTGATCAGCTGTTTGATGCCATTAAATCCAAAGCAATCTTGCTGGAGAAAACATTGGAGGGATATATTGAATCGCAACGCAATGAAAACCTGAAAATACTAGAAAACATTGCCAAAAAAATCAGGAAAACGGCTGAAATGAAGGAGGCCGAAGGCATAAATCAGCTTTTGAATATGAAGTCAAAACTATTTCCTGGCGGAGAATTGCAGGAAAGAACAGATAATTACCTGAATTTCCAACTTAATAGGCCTGAATTTGTAGGTGGCTTAATGGAGCTTTTCGATCCTTTCGATTTCAAATTCAACACCTTTGTTTTAGACTAGTTCATGGTGGCCGTGATGGCAACTGCGCTTATCAACCTCAAAATAATGCAGGGTAATAGCATTAATCTAATATTAAGTATGTCTCTAACATGCAAATTGCAGTTTAATTAATTTTTGATTGATAAACCAATTATTTGCCTTACTTTTGCAAAAATACTTTTAAAATATCCCTCTCCTTGCGTTTCAGCAAGCCTTGATGTTTTGAAAGACATCAGTTCAATTTACACAACATACATTAATGACTCCAGAAATTAAATTTTCAGACATGTCTTTGTCTGAAGAAATTCAATCTGCCCTAAAAGACATGGG
>Ga0163144_10010586_pt1 | contig 19637 bp, 14 predicted proteins | sample OliLak19BULKMAT1_FD_123175 | JGI IMG/M metagenome (GOLD analysis project Ga0163144, IMG submission 123175) | Freshwater microbial mat bacterial communities from Lake Vanda, McMurdo Dry Valleys, Antarctica - Oligotrophic Lake LV.19.BULKMAT1 | ecosystem: Environmental > Aquatic > Freshwater >... | reverse complement strand
CGCCGGGATTACCCCCGGTGGTTCCATGACTTTTGCACAACACCGGTTTTGTGAACGGCAATGTCATCGACTGGCGCAACAGCTGCTAAACCACCAGGCGTCACATACCGGCATGAGCGAAGCCATTGATGGAGCCGCTACCCGCCCGGCTCATAGTCCGAGTGTGGTCTGGGGCGACCGTGCGCCACGTTCGCGACTTTTTACAGTTCCTGCGAGACGGCTGCCGATTTTCTTTCAGGGGCTTGCGATGACTTTCAACTCATCCTTGCGGCAGATACTGCCGGTTGGGGTGAGGGAGCAGAGTGCTCAGAAAGCGGACGGCGATGGCGGAATTGACAATTTCGGTGAATGGCGGCCAGATGGATCGACGGCGACGGTTACTGGCGAGGGACGAACACGCGGACGCATTTGCGGATGAAGCGGGGGGTGCTGATGTGGCGCCCCGGCAGAACGCGGCGTTTCCGCAACTGTCACGCGACCGGATGATGCGTCGACTGATTTCGCCCCGGTTGTGGAAACATGTCGTTGTCGCCTGCGGGCTGACCGGGATTCCGCTGACACTCGCGGCTGTCTGGATGTGCCTCGATTCGCCTGTGACTGTGGCGGATGAGGAAGCAGCGGGCTCAGTTGCGGTGCTGCGCGGGTTTGCGGGGCTCGGTTTGTTTCTGTCCGCGCAGCTGTGTCTGCTGATCTGCTGGGTGCGGTCTGCCAGTGCCGTCGACTTTCGCGGCGGCTTCCGGGCGTGGCGATGGATGGCAGTGCTCCTGCTGGGGGCGTCGATGCTGATGCTGACCGGTGCGTCTTCCGCCGTGACGGACGGGATCGTCGCAGTCCTGCAGCCGGTGCTCGGGACTCTGGATGCTGCGCGACCAGCGCTGCTGTTTGTACCGGCCTGTGCATGCCTGGCGTTTGTGCTGCGCTATCTCGTTCCGGACATGGGACGCTGCCGGGCGGCTCAGGGACTGCTGGTGTGCGGGATTGCTCTGATGATCGGGCGCGTGCTGTTCGGGATGCGTGCAACTTCAGGAGATGCGGCTTACGGATTGGCGATCAGCGAGTTGCTGATTGCCGGACTGATGCTCTCGGCGATTCAGCTGCACTGTCGGTTTGTGATTCACGTGAACCCGAATCCACCGGTGTCGGCGATTCGGGTTTTGGGTGCGGTGAAGTCTGGGGAGCCAACGGGACGAACGATGGCAGCGGAACGGAAACCTGTGCGGGAGGCGGTGTTGACTGTCGATGCGGTGGACTTGGTGAGCGTTTCGGCGGCCAACAAGAAAGCGAAGGAAGAGGCGCAGCAGCCCGAACAATGGTGTTCGTCCGACGAAGAGGCGAAACCAGATCGACAGCGGGATGACAAGACGGATGAAGCATCGTCAGGGAGGGATCGAGGAAAGGGGAAGCCTTCGAAAAAGCAGCTGCGGCGGGCGGGGTGATGAGCCGAATCGCAGGAAGCCCCTCATCCGGCTTCCGGCCACCTTCTCCCGCTGCGAGGGGGAGAAGGGACTTTGCGAGCGTATGGAATTTCCGGGGGTGCGGCGTGTCGGCGCACCCAGTCAGGGCGCTCATGGCTCTACACATCCAGGCCCAGCATGCGCATCAGGGCGATGGCGTTACTGCGTTCGACGACGCCGTCGCGAAGCGTGTAGTCAAACGTCATCGTGCCGTCGATGATTGTGTCTTCGAAGTGCTTGTTGACGGCCAGCTCCGGCATCGTAGCGGCAATCTCAGTCAGCGCGAGATCGTGTGTCGTGACGAGACCCAGGGCACCGCGCGACACGAGTGACCGGATCACGGCTTCGGCCCCGCGGCGACGGTCGTTTGAGTTCGTTCCGTGCAGGATTTCATCGAGCAGAAACAGGACAACTCGCGGAGAATCTGTAAGGTCCACTACCGTCTTCAGCCGACGGACGACGCTGAAGAACAGCGACCGGCCTTCCTGGAGGGAATCACTGACCCTCATCGAAGTCGCGATCTGAAACGGGTACGTCCGGAACTTCGACGCCCGCACAACACTGCCGCATAAAGTCAGTACGACATTGCTGCCAATGCTGCGGAGAAAGGTGCTCTTGCCCGACATATTCGAACCGCTCACCAGCATCAACGGCGTTGTCGCCGCGAGCTGCAGGCTGTTACGCACGCAGGCATCTTCCTTCAGCAGCGGATGTCCGAGCTGCTCAGCGATCAGCATGGGTTCGTCGTCTGAGATCGCGGGCAGACAGTCCTGCGGATGATCGAACGAGTAACCTGCGACCGAGACCGTTGCCTCCAGACAGGCGACAGTTTCCAGCCAGTCCGAGACATCTCGTCCGTGCTTGCGTCGCCAGCATTCCAGCAGGTGCGTCAGCAGCACAAACAGTCCGCCCCCCCACGCAATCGGCGCGAAGAACTGATTTCTCATGGCGTTGTTTTGCCACTCCGTCAACCGGCTGAGCCGATGGATGGCCTGGGAGGCGGTCTCGGATTCCGAGTGGAAGCGATTCTGTAAATCGCGTACGGCGGGTTCGTCGACGGAATGTCGCTCGAAAACTGCGATGACCTGACCGAACTGGCGAAGTGCCGAATCGACGTTGTTCATCTGCGCCGAGGTGTGGCGGATCTGGCGGCGAGTCAGAATCACGGCCGGGGTCTGCAGGACCACCATCAGCAACAGGACTCGCAGCGGCAGCGCATCGAGCGCCACCATGATGATCACCGGCACCGCAGCGATCCCGAACACCGACGACCACAGAATGATCCACAGCGGAATTGGCTGAGCGGGCTCCTGTACCCATTGCTGCAGCATTCGTTCGGCAGTCTGCCAGTTGGCCGAATCCGGGACACATGCCAGTTCTTCGCGAAGCTTCAGTCCGTTCTTCAGCCCCTGAGCGCGGGCCTGACGGACTCGGATCATCGCTCCGTCGCAGACGGTCGTCATCCACGCAGCCAGTTGCCGCCGTCCCGGCTGAGTCCGGCATTCGTTGAGCATCTGAAACAGCGACCCGCGACCAAAAACATCCAAATCCTGTGTCCACGGATGAAGTTCATCGGCGAACTCAGAGCCATCCGCAATTTCCTCGCCGAACTTACGATCGAGTCGACTTAAGCGACTTTCATGAAACCGACAGATCGCCTGCGCGGTGTTCAATTGTCGGACAATGCTTTGATGAAGCGGCAGGAGTGCGATAAATATCGAGACCGGGATCAGCATCCACAGCCAGGAAACATGTTTCGGCTCGCCGATGCAGAGGATGCCGAGCAGCAGGGCAGCGATGAAAACAACCGTCCGGATCCGCACGAATCTGAGATCGCGCCGGGACAGTTTCGTGACATGACGGGAGACTTCATCAAGCCGCTGCTGATACGCCGCACGAGGATCAACTACGGAACGTTCCGTCGGTTTTGAAGACGTCAGAGATGTGATGACCGACATGCCTCAGACTGCAGAACAGGGTCGGGATTCAAACGATCGCCGCGAAACCAACGCCAGTCAGTCAGGGCGGAGCAAAGTGAACGCGACGGGAGTATCGCTGATCCCGGTCGACGGGCAAAGCCACGGCGCTGTGATATTGTGGCACAGCCGTCACGCGGCCTGGGACTTCGAGTCCGCTGATCCTTCAGAAGCAGAATCTGTGTGGCGAGGGTCGTCTGAAAGGCTGAGCATCCCGCGGCTGACGGAGTCCCGACCGATCGGGCTGAGCTGGTACTGAAGTCCGACACTGCGTCCCGTGAATTCGAAGCGGATCAGTCCCTGAGCGATCAGGAATCCATGAATTGACGTGAGTGAAGATGGTTCCAGGCCGGGGAAGTCGACGATTCGGTCCAGCCAGCCGGAGTGTTCAGCACTGGCAGTTTTTGCAGCCGCATCCCGGACGGCGTAGCAGCTCAGTACAGCCAGACAGCTGGTTTCAAAGGGCGGCTGAGTTTGCTCCGGAAGACTCATGTCCTGTGTATCGACACGATCCGCCGGACCTTGCAGCCGACGACCGGAGGAAGGCACGATCGTTAATTTCGTCAGGCACGAAAGTCCGGGGAAGCGGCATTTCCGGTAAACGGGCGACGGCGACTTCAGAGGTCGTAACGGTCAGGATGCTTTGGCAATTCCGACGATGTACCGGGACCGTTCCGGCGGCCCGGCATTGAATTCCGGCAGAATTCTCCGTCAGCCTGGGAAAGGCTCAAGCGCAACCTCGTGCAGGATAAATTCAATCACCACGACAGCGTTGAGTGACGCCAGCCACTCGATCACTTCCGACAGCAACAGGTTGCTGCCGATGACGAGATGATGAATGAATGCGAGACAGAACACGAGTTCCGGACTCGATCGATGCTCCAGCGATGAACGTTCGGCCCCGCGCCAGCCCAGTGACGGCGCAGGATCAGCGAGATTCGACACCAGCGTCACAATCTTCCGATGACTCTTCTGCTGCTGGCGGGTACGAGAAACTTGTCGATCGATTGTAGCCTCAGTTGTGAAGACAGCAGCAGGATTGACGTCGCAGTTCTTCCGGAGGCGAATCGACCGTGCTCAAGGTAATCACTACCGTCCAGAGTCAGCACGGTAATCATCTTATCGAAGGGATCGACGATCCAGTATTCCGGAATTCCTGCGCGGGCGTAGTCCTGACGCTTGCCAATCAAATCTCTGCGACGTGCTTCATTGCCGTCACTCACAACTTCAGCCACGAGAATTGCGGAGCCCGGGTATTTGGCGAGTCCGGCGCTACTCTGGACTCGTTCCACAATCAGGATGTCGGGTTCGCGAATGGTTCGAGGAAACAGCTGCAGCGGAAGAGGAGCAAACAGAACTTCCCCCCGTTGATTCCGGACACACCATTCGTTGAATCGCTGAAACAGCCATCGGACAATTCGCTGATGTAACCACGTCGGCCTGGGCAGAACCTCAATGCAGCCATCCACGAGTTCCACGAACTGGTCTGTTTCAAGGCGAAAATAATCCTCCTCAGACCATTCGCCCTGAGCTGGAAACAAAGCTGCCAAGGCCCATGCCGGTTCACCGCGCCGGGAAGCAGGGATGACGATGTCAGTATCAAGGTCGCACCGCGGCATCCTGATCTCCGGTTCGAATGGTCTGGAGTGCCCGCCTGACGCCCGGACAATCAGCAGGCGACAGTCTACCGGTCTTTGTCCCCGTCAATCAATCATGAATGTCGAGTTCACGGGCCTCTTCGAGTCAGGCGAAACATCGGTGGCGTCTCTGCGAGACCTCGCTGAAGCGACGACGCCTGAATGCCGCGGAAGACGAAACTGACATCGGCGATCATTTCCGGCATGTCGCCGTAATAGATGTGGCCGGAGTCGAACCAGCCGGTCGAAAGCTGCGACGCATCGACGAGATCAAACATCTGCTTTTTCGCGCCACTCCGGGAGTACTGATTCAGATATCCCAGCGGCTCGAAGTCGTTGACTTTTCTCGAAACGTAGAGAGCCTTGTCTTCGGCAGAAGCGTAAACCGTGAAGCGGCGGCTGAAGGGCTTCAGCCGCAGACCGACTCGTTCTACGAATTCTCTTGCGTCGATATCCGGCGCCGCGAGGGCCACCTGGTCAAACAGCGCCGTCTGCACGACTGCGGCGCCTCGCCGGTCGTCCATTGTTTTCAACGCTTCCGTCAGCACAAAGTTGCCCATGCTGTGCGCAACAAGATGGATCTTTGTGGCTCCGCTGTATCGGCTGATACCTTCGAGAACTGTGATTAAATCATCATCGGACTGTTCCGCGCGGCGAAGATCTTTCAGGTAGTTGGCCTTCACTTCGAAGCTCTCTGTATCGCTGCCCGCGGGCCAACTGAAGAACATCGACGGTCCCTGATAGTTAATGTCATAGGCCATCTGAGCAGTTCGCCGGGCAGCATCCCGGAACGTCGCACAGTAGCCGTGAATGAACACGAACAGCTGTTTTTCCGATGACTGTTCGACCTTGATCCGCAGAGCCTTCCAGAACTCGGCATCCGGCAGACGCTCAATTTCCATCAACACGACATGCTTTGACGGATCCTGCGAAAACTCCAGACGCAGCACGGACGGTTCCGGCAGAGTTCCGGGCTGACGTTTATAGGGGATGCTGACTTCAACAATGCCGTAGCTCAGGTCACCTCGATCGCCACTGAAGAACAAGTCCGGGTCGGCTGCCGAGTCCGGTGAACGCTCTGGCTCCCGATTGGTGGCGAAGAAGACTCGTTCGGGCGAATAACCACGGTGGTCTGTTGACACGCCGCTGCGGCGAATCGTTTGACCCGGTACGTGATCAGTACTTCCGCCTTCCGGATCACGCTCCGCAGGAGTACTCGCTGCCGGAGCCCCGTCTTGAGGGATCACGATCGGCGGCATTTCTGCTGTGATGTCTGCAGGTTCTCCGCCAGCAGTCGCAGGCATTTCGCCAGTGTCATCGATCGGCGGTTCAGTGAGATCCGTCATGGGTTCGCCCGCATTCCCGGAAGAGACTTCGCCGGTCCCGCGGGAGTCCGATGGTTCCGATTCGGCGACATTGCCTGCCTTCCTGTCGGAACATCCGCCGAAAAGCATCAGCAGCAACAGCGAGAGGCGGATCCACCTGAGCCCGTCCATCCATGTTCGGTCCATTGTCGTCTCCATCTCGCACGAATCAGCGCAGAGCCTTCTGCTGCTGCCGGTAGTATTTCAGGCCAGGCAGGAAAAACGTCAGTGCCGAAGCCACTCCGAAGAGTGAAATGCTGACGTCCGGCAGGTCACTGTGGCTGATCGCCGCCATCATCAGCGACGTCGCGAACATCATGACCGATTGCACATAAAAGCTGCCAGAGAGAATTCCGGCCTTCGCCAGAAACACCATTCCGGCAATTGTTCCCAGCACTGGCGAAAACTCCAGCACCGGACGATTCATGATGGATTCCACTGCAAACAGCAATGAGGACGCGATCATGCTGCCTCCCCAAAGGTGAGCGATCTGCCGCTCAACCGCCGTAATTGGACCGGCTCGATGCCGCAGATTCCAGAAGATAGCCGCCCACAGGCCAAGCCCGACCGTCCACAGACTGACAAAAGGCCAGCGCTGATCGATGCCCTGAAATTGCATGGCATTCGTGATCAGACACAACAGCAAAACGACCAGACTGTGCCACATCCACAGCAGTCCCCAGTTCTGCAGAATGGCAGCATGGTGTGATTCGCGAAACAGGCGCGTCATCACCTGGGCAATTGTCGATGAACGCGCGCTCACAGGTTCGCTGTTCAGCCAGGCTCGCATGTCGGCGGCAAGAGCTGAAGCCGATGAATACCGCAGATCCTGCGGCTTCTGCAGGCACTTCATCACCACCATTTCCAGATCGGAATCGACCACACGGTTAAGCATCCGGATCGCCGGCGGGTCCTGTTCGATCACCATTCGCACCGTGTCGAGCGGTGTTGCCGCCTGAAACGGAGGTCTGCCGGTCAACATCGCAAACAGCACAGCGCCAAGGCTGTAAATGTCGGTCGCGACATCGATCGAATCTGTCTGCCCCGCAGCCTGCTCGGGCGACATCCAGGCCGGCGTACCGAGAATCGCACCACTCTGTGTCAGATCGGCAAGCTCTGTCATCGCCCTCGTTGCTGCGATCGACTCCCCTGCAACATTGACCCGCTTGGCCAGCCCGAAGTCCGTGACGAACGGTGTTCCGTCTGCAGCGATCAGAATGTTGCTGGGCTTGAGATCCCGATGGAGCACACCAGCCCGATGCGCAGCACCGATGGCTTCCACAATCGGGATCAGCAGAGTGACGGCCTCGCGAGGCTGCATCGGACCGCTCATGAGTCGTTGTGACAGCGTCCTGCCTTCGATGAACTGCATGCTGAACCACGGCTGCCCGTTGTGCTCACCGACTTCGTAGACAGGCACAATGTTCGGATGACTGAGTCGCGCGGCAGCCAATGCTTCCGCTCTCAGTCGTGCCAGATCCTGCGACGATGCAAATGCCGCGTTCGGAATCATCTTCAACGCCACGATCCGCCGCAGACTTCCCTGCCAGGCGCGATAGACGACTCCCATTCCGCCACGACCGACCTCCTCGCGGAGTTCATAGTCGCCGATGGACGTCCCGATGGGGGAACCAGCCTCTTTCGAACCGGAAAGACGCGGTCGAGTTAAATCACCTCCCGTGAAATGACTGAGCTCCGCAGCCTGCAGCAGAGCCACATCATCGGCATACATCGCCGTCGCCCAGAGTTCCCGCAGATCCTGTTCGAGATCAGGATTTTCGCGGATCGCTGCTTTGAGCGGCTGCTCGGGTGAACCGGTTTTCGAATCCTGCATCAGCCGGTCAAAAATCACCGCCAGTCGTTCGTCACGGTCGTGGGTGGAGTCGGGCATTTGAACAGCTTGCGATTGACTGTTGCCAGGCCGCTCCGTCGGCTGGAGTTGCCCGTCTCGAACGTGATGTGATCTCGCAATTCCCTCCGGCGGAGCGACGCGGCCACAAGAGGCGGCTACATCCGAAACCCGGTCAGATACGGAATTTTCTTCGCGTGGGATTTCACCTGATCAGCGGCGCTCAACAGGCGGCCGAGGTAGTCCCATTGTCCCGTCACCAGGGCATCCCGCGCGCTGGCGGGCATCGAGACGGAAAACGAGAGATCTCCGGCCGACACTTGCAATTGCTGCAGATCGACAGTGATTTCGAGCGTCGGATTCGTCTCAATCACCGCGGCCAGCTTCACGAGATCAGCGCGTACCGCCGTCACCGCCGGGATGCCCAGCGATCCGCAGTTGCCGAAGAAAATCTCCGCAAACGATTCGGCAATGACCGCCTTGATGCCCCAGCGCATCAGCGACTGCGGCGCATGTTCCCGCGACGAACCGCAGCCGAAGTTGCGTCCCGCAAGCAGGATTCCGGCTCCCTGAAACTGCGGCCTGTCGAACGGATGATTTGCATCCTGCTGACGATCGTCTTCAAAGGCATGTTCTCCAAGCCCGTCGAACGTCACACACCGCAGAAATCGAGCCGGGATGATCCTGTCCGTGTCGATGTCGTCCAGCAGCAGTGCGATGCCGGTGGCAGTAATGGATCTGATTTCGGTGCTGACCATGATTCGATCTCCTGCGATGACACTTCCTGCTAAACCAGAACTCCGGCGAATTCCCGAATGTCGGCCACATGCCCCTCAATTGCAGCGACGGCGACCATCGCGGGGCTCATGAGCAGGGTTCTTCCGGTCGGGCTGCCCTGGCGGCCTTTGAAGTTGCGGTTGCTGGAGGACGCACAGACTTCCCGGCCCTGAAGTTTGTCGGGATTCATTGCGAGGCACATCGAACAGCCGGCCTCGCGCCATTCGAATCCGGCAGCTTCGAAGATCTTGTGAAGTCCCTCCGCCATCGCCTGTTTGCGGACCAGCTGGGAACCGGGTACGACAATCGCTTTCACGTGCGGCGAAACTCGATGGCCTTCCACGATTCTTGCCGCTTCGCGCAAATCAGAGATGCGGGAGTTCGTACACGAACCAATGAACGCGACATCGATCTTCGTGCCCTTGATTGACTGGCCTTCTTTCAGTCCCATGAAGTCCAGAGCTTCGCGGATCAGTCGCTGTTCGTCGGCCGCGACTTCATTGACCTTCGGCAGCGGCTGGCTGATGCCGACGGACTGAGCAGGTGTGATGCCCCAGGTGACGGTCGGTTCGATCTCGTCCGCTCGGAATTCCACAACGTCGTCGAACTGCGCATCTTCGCCGGACGCGAGACTCAGCCACCATTTTCCGGCCCTTTCGAAATCCGCGCCTTTCGGAACGAATGAACGGCCTTGCAGGTAGTCAACGGTGGTCTGATCCGGATTAATGTAACCGCAGCGAGCTCCACCTTCGATGCTCATGTTGCAGACGGTCATCCGCTCTTCCATCGACATCGAGTCGAAGGTCGTTCCGGCGAATTCGTAGGCATATCCCACGCCACCCTGAACGCCAAGCTGCTGAATGATGTAGAGAATGACGTCCTTCGCATACACGCCAGAAGCCAGTTCGCCGTTGACGACAACTCGACGGACTTTCGGGCGACTCAAAAACATCGTCTGAGTCGCGAGGACTTCCGCCACATTGCTTGTACCAATGCCAATGGCAATGCTGCCGAACGCTCCGTGAGTGCTTGTGTGACTGTCGCCGCACACGATCGTCATACCCGGCTGAGTCAACCCCTGTTCCGGCCCAACGACATGCACAATGCCCTGACGCTCATCTTTCAGATCCAGCAGTGTGATCCCGAACTCTGCGCAGTTCTTTTCAATCGCCGACATCATCTGCTCGGCGAGCCCGTCCAGAAACGGCCGTGCCTGACTCGAGGTCGGAACGATGTGATCAACGGTCGCAATCGTGCGCTCCGGGAACGCGACGCTCAGCTTGCGGTCTCGCAGGATTTCAAACGCCTGAGGACTCGTGACTTCGTGAATCAGGTGCAGACCGACAAACAACTGAGTCTGCCCGCCTGGCAGAGTTTGAACGGTGTGCAAATCCCAGACTTTGTTGAACAGATTACGTTTGTCGGACATGAAACAATTCGATGGAAAAGTGGGTTGCAGGTTGAGAACAGGTCCAGCCCCGGAGGTCAATGCGGAAGCGAGCGTTTTTGCAACCCGAAGCGTGAGCGAGGGATTGTACCTAACGCTTTCCCTCGCTTACGCTTCGGGTTACTATTTCGGAAAAAGTGGCGCTGTCCAATTAGTTCGAGTCGGAATGGGACCGCCGCATTGTAGCGGGGCGAGGCGAGGGAGTCAGTGGGTCGATTCACGAAATGCCCGGCTCGGGGAATTCTCCCCCATCGCCTGGGGCCATCTCCCCCGAGCGCGCCACCGCCGGATCAGAACTCACCGCAGCAGCACCGGCCCGTCCAGCGGCAGGTCGTTCCCGTCCACAGCCAGCATCTGGGAATTCGTCAGAGAATCTCCGAATCGATCAAAGTCCTTAAACGACCAGACGATGCGCTTCTCGCGATTGACCTCAATCAGCTGAGGATTCTGCGGGCCGGCGTGGCAGTTGTTGATCAGAATGTTTCCGCCGGGAAGCACCTGCAGCGACGTCACCCACGCGAGCTGAATCCCTGGCAGGTCGTTCTGATGCAGACTCCAAATGGTCTGCCCTGCCGGAGTCACTTCAAGAATGCTGTGCCCGTTTCCTGTCCCGATCAGCGTGTTGCCGCTCGGGAGCCGAATGGCAGAAAAGCACTGATTGCCGAACGCATCGACACCATGACCGTCCATCGGTTTCCGATCGAACAGGGGTATCGCGAACTCCCAGACGATCTTTCCGTCCGGCGAATATTCGCGGACCAATCCGTCGCCTTCGTGACAGACGAGATAATTCCCCGAATCGAGTTTGCGAACCAGACGGGTATCCCGATGAGCATCCGGCTGGCTGACCTTCAGCGCCATGGTGCTCACGACTTTCAGGTCACCGTCGAGTTCGATGACATTCCCCGGCCCGGATTCCGCAACCATTGTGCGACCGTCCTTCAGTCGCTGGAACGCATGGATCTCAAGTCGCTCGCCGTCATTTTCCGGTCGCTTCGTGGCTGCATATCGCCAGACGACTTCTCCGTTCGCCGGTTTGATTTCAGCGACCTCAGTCCATGACGTCTGAAGCAGTACATTGCCGCCCGGCAGCACATGCAAGTCATGCAGCGGCCCGATCGGATGTTCCCAGACGGTCTGCCCCAATTCATCGACGATGGCCACTCGTTGCTTCGACGAGTCCGCCGCGATGAACCGGCGAGTCGGCTCTGCCGCGGGGCAGGTATTTGACAGAATGGCCAGTCCAGCCATCAGCATGGTCATCCAGGCACCGTATCGCAGCCGTGAGGGCACAGGAGAATCTCCGTCTCGTCGCCGAATGATGGTCGCGATGCGCGAAGTTGGATCATGGCAGACTCATGGTGCAGTATGCGAAATCATGGTTGCCGCCGCCAGGGACACCGTTCGCTACTGTTGACCAGCCGCTCCGCCGGCTGGGATTCCCGCGGTTGACGCTGCGGTGTTCTGCGACATCGCGAGAACGAAGTTCCCCGCCGGCGGAGCGACGGGACAACAGTAGTCCGGCCCCTCGGCTGGCTGGGGTTCCTGATTTCACGTAGCACAGGATGACATTCGGCCGTTTGACGACTAATCTGACCATGATTGGCCCGTGCTGAAATGATGGCACGGAACCATGCTTCTCCGGCAATGGGATTTCCTGTGGTCTCCACTCATCACTTCAGCCATTGCCGAACAATGATCCGGACATTCGTCCTGATCTCAGGATTGCTCGCTCTGACCGCAGTTGCTGCGCAGCCTGACGAACCGACTGCAGATGCAGCTCTGATTCAGAATGCCACGAAGTCGGCAATCGCCGCTGCACAATACTTTCATACTGACGTCGCGGTCCACGGCGGGTATGTCTACAAAGTTACGCTCGATCTGAAACTGCGGAAAGGCGAAGGCACGGCCTCGCCAACGGAAGTCTGGGTCCAGCCTCCCGGAACTCCCACGGTCGGCATCGCCTTCCTGCGTGCTTTCGAAGCCACCGGCGATCCTGGCCTGCTGGTGGCCGCAACCGACTGTGCTCGCGCGCTGCTCCACGGTCAACTGAAGTCCGGCGGATGGACCGACCGAGTCGACTTCGATCCGAAGGGAAAGAACACCGGGCTGTATCGCAACGGTCAAGGCAAAGCGAAAGGACGCGATGTCTCAACACTGGATGACGACAAGTCTCAGGCCGCCATCCGTCTTCTGATCGAAGTCGACAAGGCCCTGGAGTTCAAAGATGCCGCAATTCATGAATCCGTGCAGTACGCGCTGGATGCACTCCTCAAAGCGCAGTTTGCCAACGGTGGATTTCCTCAGGGCTGGTCCGGTCCAGTGGAGCCTGGCACTGTGGTGAAAGCGTCGTTTCCGGAATATGACTGGCGGACAGAGGGCCGAATCAAGGACTACTGGGATTACGAAACGCTCAATGACGGTCTTGCCGGTACAGTCACCGAGACGCTGCAACTCGCTGATGAAACGTATCAGGACGACCGTTACAGGGATGCGCTCCTGAAGTTTGGGGACTTCCTGATTCTGGCCCAGCTTCCGGAACCGCAGCCCGCATGGGCTCAGCAGTACAATCACCAGTTGCAGCCGATGTGGGCTCGCAAGTTTGAACCGCCGGCGGTTGTCGGTCGGGAGTCCGAAGATGCGATCGCCACGCTGATGGATCTGACCGAGTTCAGCGGAGAACGCCGCTTTCTCGAACCGATCCCGGCGGCCATCGCATGGCTGAAGCGCTCACGATTGCCGGACGGTCAGCTGGCGCGGTTCTATGAACTGAAGACCAATACACCGCTTTACCTGAAGCGAGACGTGTACACTTTGACCTACGACGATTCTGACCTGCCGACGCACTACGGATTCAAGACGGACTGCCGCGTCGACAAGCTCGAGGCCCGCTATCACGTGCTCGCCGCAGGAGGAACGCCGAGAGTCAGCAAAAGCAACCTCAAAACACTGAGCAAAGACGTCACTCGAATTCTCTCGGAACTCGACCCCGAGTCCCGTTGGATCACGGACCAGAACGGCGATCCTGTGGTCGACGGGGCGAATCTCAATCCGGAAGAGCTGTTCCTCGACAGCGCCGTGTTCAGCAAGAACCTGAGCAGGCTGGCAGAGTTTCTGAAGGTCGCTCGCACGGCGAAATGATCCCCGTGCGCAATGAAGGTCAGCGGCACGGCGCTAGCCGCCGGTTTTTCACGGCATTGTCAGGAACAGTTACCGGTGGCTAGCGCTGGGCCGCTGATGAATCGACGATCACAGAGTCACCGCCGCCCGGGCGCGTTCGATCGAATCGACCACCGCCTGCACATACTGCTGATCCGAGAAAGGGCTCATGATGTATGACTTCAGAGCAACCACCGGCTGGCCGTAGTCCGTTTCCCGGAAGCGGTCGGTCATGGAAATCAGCACGCCTTCGCCGCGGAGGGCCTCGGCGTTGATGAACTGGAAGACTCGGCGGTTGTAGTCGTTGAACCGCTGAAGCTGCGGTGCGTAGCCTGCATTCGTCTGTTCCAGCTTCGGCATCTCGAATGTGTCGACATCGTCCGGGTAGACACGAAACAGGGTCACCGGGCCGACATTGTCTGCGTTCATCACACTGATCGCTGGCTGAGCGGACAAGCGATTCCTCAGAGTCTCGGCCATCGTCACCAGATGCCCCAGCAGTGTCCTCAGGCCCGTCTTCCCAAGCAACCGAAGCGCTCCGAGCGCCGACATGGGGCCGCAGCCGGAGCGACTGGTTTCCAGTGTGAAGCGACCAGGATTGTATTCACCCGACTGAAACAGATACGGCGTTGTCGACTGGTCGCGAGTCAGCAGCCGAAGATCGTTTGCATCCTTCACAAAGAACGCGCTGGAAATGTAGGGTGCGAAGCCGGTCTTGTGGTAATCCACACCGATCGAATCCGCCAGATGCAGATGTCGAATGTGACGATTGGCCGCAGCGAGGGCTCGCAGCGTCCGGTCGGGAAACACCAACGGGTTCGTTGAGAAGTCGTAATCACGGAATGCACTCCAGGCCCAGCCGATAACGGCGTCGGCATGGAGATGCGGGACGTAGTCGAGCGAGAACTGACGCACGAGATCGTCGCGGATTTCCCGGATGCGTTCGATGTGATCGAGTCCGAAAGCATCCGTGGTTCCCATTGTCGCCACGATGCAGGCAATGCGACGGCCTTCCTTCAGCAGCCGCCGAAGTTCTGTTTCGAGAAGACACGTCCTGATCTCATTGTTCGGGGCGCTGGGGATTTTCACGACGTTCTTCAGACCAAGTCCCAGCCATGACGCAGCCGTCTGATTGGCATAGTGAGCTTGTTCAGAGCAGACAACCACGGGCAAGTCTGCCGTCAGGCCGTGCTGCATCGCTCCCGGAAACGCTTTCTCGATTCCCAGGCGAATTGCATACAGCAGTGTTCCGGTTCCTCCGAAAGTGAAGATGCCGCCGGACTTCTCCGGGTCATAACCCATCATCGCGGCGGTCATGCTGATGGCTTCGACTTCAGCCAGGGCGACACCTCGACTGGCTTCTTCGCTGCAAAGATTCGGGTTGTAAATCGCAGGCAGCAGGGCTCCCAGAATGCCTGGGATGCAGGGCGGATTGATGACGTTGACCTGAGCCCGAGGATGGCCAAAGATAAACATCCCGGCCAGATGATCGACCAGATCCCGCGACACAAGTTCGACGGTACTCATCCCATCGGGAATCCGGGCGCCCACGGCTGCGGAAAAGTCGATTTCCTGCGGCTCACCCAGCATTGGCCGCTGCGATTTCATCGCGTCGACCCGATCCAGAGCCCGCAGCACCGAGAACACAAACCAGGCATCATGTTCCTGATCGGAAATCGGCTGCGGGAATGCACGTCGGAGAACACTGAGGTTGTCGCGGTAGTTCGTCATGCGGCTTCCTTTACCTGCAGTGGCTGCATACGATCAACCGACGCCAATTCGGATCGCTCGATTTTTCTCAGAATGTGTCATGAACACGGATTCCAAAGTCCTGACGCTTGGTCGCAACATCACGCTGTTTCCCGTAATCCACGGGAGCGGCGATTTTGCGGTCGAGGTGCGTCGCCTGATGCTGGCGCAGCGATTCGAATGTCTCGCCGTGCCGCTGCCGCCGTCGTTCCAGGCCGAAGTTGAGGCAGCTGTCGAACGATTGCCGAGCGTCTCCGTCGTCCTGCAGCGCGAACCGCTGACGGCGTTCTCCGGAGCGACCACGGATTTCACAACCGGCGTCGAAGACGAGGAAGATGAGGGCGTATTCGCCGGAGCGAGCTACGTCCCGATCGACCCCTGCCAGCCGGTCATCGCCGCTCTTCGGATCGCACGACAGGAACGCATGACCCGGGCGTTCATCGACATTGAAACGGACTGTTTCATTCCCCGCGAGGCCGTTCTGCCGGACCCCTACGCGCTGAAACGAGTTCGCCCGGAACAGTTCGCCGCCGCGATGCTTCCCGCGCTGCCGGCTCCGGAAGACGATCAGATGGTACGGATTCAATGGATGGCGAATGAACTGCATCGGCTGTCGGCCAAACATGAGTCCGTCCTGTGCCTGTGTAACATTATGGACTGGCCGTGGATTCGCGATGCGTTTAACAGCGTCGTCGAGCGACCGCCGGCACCCAACTGGTCCGAATCTCCGGCTGAGACGTTTGGCGTGTCGGCTCGGACTCTCACGTTTGCACTTGGTGAGCTGCCTTTTATTACGGGCCTTTACGAACTGGCACGCGTGGAACTGGATGATGACGAGAATCTGTCAATTGACGGCATCAAGGCCCTGCTGGTCACCGCCCGTGAACGATACAAACACGAGTTCAAATCACGAGCCCGCCGGATCACACCGCATCTGCTTTCGAATTGTCTGAAGTATATCCGCAACCTGTCGCTGATCGAACGGCGGTTTACGCCGGACCTGTACACACTGGTCGTGGCGGCTCAGCAGACCGCTGGTGATCAGTATGCGATTCATGTGGCCGAAACGGCAAGGGACTATCCGTTTGCTCCCGGTTCCGATCTGCCGGAGATTCGCTTTGGGATCGACCGTGTGATTCTGCCTGACGGTTCCGAGCTGCGGCCCGTGTGTCGGCTGCCGGGGCATCCTGTCGTCTGGCGCAGCTGTCGGCTGAACGCCCGGCCCGATCGGCGGACGAAAGTCGAATGGCAGAAGTCGTGGAATCCGTTCGGGCAGTGCAGCTGGCCTCCGGAAGATGTGTCGATCGAGCGGTTTCGGACGCATGTGAAGAACGTCGCACTCGATCTGATCGGCAACGATCTGGCAAAGACAGAGAAGTTCTCGGCCAGCCTGAAGGATGGCCTGGACATTCGTGAGACGCTGCGAAACTGGCACACCGGAGAACTGCATGTCAAAGTGTTTCCTCCCGCACGAGGCACGATTGACTGCGTCGTGATGTTGTTTGATTCACCTGCCGATCCGCGCGAGTATCCCTGGCGGATTACCTGGCACGCCGAGCACCATGACGAATCCACGCTGTCTCTGTTCGCATCAAACTTCGCGGACGAGATGGTCGGCCCCGGGATCGCCCTGGCGCGCTACGGAGGCTGCATGTTCCTCTTTCCGCCGCGTCCGATTCAGGATATCTGGCGCGATCCGCAGTTTGACTTTGCCGATACTCTGGAAGAACGACTGCTGGCCGCCGGCCTTCACTACTCGACCGAACGCCACATCGCCCTGATGAGCTACAAGCCGCCTGGCGCGGGCTGGCGACGACTTGCCAGCCGCTACAAAAAGAAGCTCGTCCATGTACCGCTGAATCGTTTTGGAGCGGCGACAATTGAAAAAATGCGGACATTTCACGTGCTGAACGGCCATCATATTCGCAGCTTCGCTGAACATTTTATCCGCAAGCCGTGAAGCTCAGCCTGCGGCTTGGAGCCATCTGGCCCGAGCGCTCTTCGGCTGGTCAAGCGTCGGATTTCGCGACGAACCCCCTCATCCGGCCTTCGGCCACCTTCTCCCCCTGGCAGGGGGAGAAGGGACTGCGATATAGCCTACCGCGGGGCAGTTTTCTCCAGCGTTTTCAGATCGATTGCGTCGCCGCTCGTGACCGACACATACAACTTTGATGCCTCTTCGACAGTTGTCGGAAGCGGCTCGGTATTGCCTGCACTGCTCAGCTGTCGCGCGGAAACGAAGTGAGCCGAATGCAGTCCGATGATCTCTGCGCGTGAGCCCTGAACGACGACGGCGGTGCCTTCGTCAATTCCGATGCCGAGCAGCTTCGGATGCCGGCGGATCACCGGCAGGAGATCCGGGAATCGGCCTCGCTGAGTGAAGTGCTGATCGATCGCAGCTCCGGGGAGGAACGCAAAGCCGGTTTCGTAACCTTCCGCCATCATGACCGTGTTGCCGAGCGGGTGACCGCGGACCAGGAACTCGCCTTGAATCGTCGCTCCGGCAGAACTTCCGCCGATTACCCCGCCGCGTTGCAGCACGTCGCGGAACAATTTAACGGCTTCCGTACCTTCGTAGGCGTCGACGAAGTTCCATTGCCGACCTCCGCCGAACCAGATGCCGGTCGCCGACTGCAGTGCCGAGCGAAACTCTTCCGACTCGACTTCAGATGCGCCTCGTTGCGGCAGCACCGTTATTCCCGCCACTTTCGACGTCTTCAAAAACCCAGGAACGCCTTCCTGCGATGATTCCTCCCGTGATACGGCTGTCGGCAGCACGACGATTTGAGCAGTTTCGCCACCCGCGAGTTCGACAAATCTTGCAACGACTTCGTCCGGCATTGATCCGCCGCCAACGATCACCAGCGATCCTGTCGGCAGTTCCGTCGCGTCATTCTTTGGAACACCCGGATCAATCTTCGACGCCCTCTGACGAGCCGCTCGGCGAAGCTGCGTCAGATCAGCGACCTCACCAGCTGCCAGGCGGGTGACTTCTGCGTGGCGATATTCACACTTTGCCAGCAGCACCGATGCTCCACCCTGCCCAAGTACCTGTATTCGCCGACCTGTGACAATGACTGCTGTCCCTTCATTGATCCCGAGGCCGAACACATGCGGATGCCGATCAACGGCGATCTGCGATCGACCGAGCCGACGGCGTTCTGAAAAATGCTGATCGATAATTGCACCCGGCAGCAGATCCCAGCCGACGGCTATTTCCGGCTCATCACGTCCGGATGCAATCATGACTTTGGACATAATGGCCGCACCTGCGGAGGTTCCGGCAATCGTCCCGCCGCGATTCAACAGTCTCAACAGGGAAGATTCAAGTTGACCCTCGCGGTCCATGTCGGCCAGTCTCGATTGCTGTCCGCCGCAGATCCAGACCGCAGCGGAGTGGTCGATCATCGTGGCGAAAGTCGTCGCACGATCTCCCTGGTTTACTGGAAGATCAATGGATTTCGCTCTCGCGACCTTGTGCTCGTTCAGCCATTTGACGGCGCACTTCGAGGCGGTTTCGGCATCTTCCGAAGCGTCGCCGATGATGACAATGCTTCCGGATTCTCCAAGTGCCTCCAGAAGCTGCGCGGGCACTTCATCGGGGACACTTCCGCCACCGACGATGATCAGTGTTCCTCGAATGCCGTCAGGACTGCAACGGGCATCTTCAATATCGGCGGCACAGCAGGTCGCATTGATGCAAACGATGGCGCAGGCAATGCTTGAGATAGTCCGAATCACTTGTTTGATCCTCTTCAGCATCGAATGCGCAGCTCAGGCAGATTGGCCCAGGCGACAGGCGCGAATTCTCAAATGTGTTTACTTGCCGGCCTTCTTTGGTGTCAGTTCACCATGGGCAATCGGCAGTGTTCCGGCAAACAACCCTTTGATGATCTGAGTCATGTGCGGGATGTTCAGCTTTGAAATCTCATCGCTCGGCTGATGGTAGTCATTGTGCAGCGAACCGGCCGAGAAACTGTGAGCAATGACACCCTTCTGCACGAACGAGTAATTATCGCTGCGTGTGTAGAGCATTTCGCTGAACTCGTCATGATGGAAAATGGCGACTCCTGCCCGCGCGGCTCCGGCAGCCATCTGTTCGCCGAGAGTCGAATGATTCCATCCGGTCCCCCATGCTTTGTTCTCGGCACCCACTTCCGGCCGACCGATCATTTCGAGGTTGACATTGGCGACGGTCTGATCCAGCGGCCACAACGGGTGGTCG
>Ga0163144_10010583_pt1 | contig 19639 bp, 11 predicted proteins | sample OliLak19BULKMAT1_FD_123175 | JGI IMG/M metagenome (GOLD analysis project Ga0163144, IMG submission 123175) | Freshwater microbial mat bacterial communities from Lake Vanda, McMurdo Dry Valleys, Antarctica - Oligotrophic Lake LV.19.BULKMAT1 | ecosystem: Environmental > Aquatic > Freshwater >... | reverse complement strand
TGACCTGCGCTCAGTGCCACCGGCCCGACGTCCGTCGCGGCTTCGAGCCGATCCGCATGACGGAACACTGCTCGGAGTGCCACGGCCTGGAGTTTGAACCTGCGATCACCTCTCGCCGCGCGCCGCACGCGAAGCCTGAAGAGGTGTTGACGATGTTGCGGGAGTTCTATTCACAGGCGGCACTTCGCGGTGCGGATATCGACGTGACTCTGATCAATGACTCGCTCCGCCGGCCCGTCGCGGAGTCGCCCCGGATCGAGAACCGAAGGGCTCGGGTGTGGGCGGAGGAGAAGGCGGCCCGGGTGGCGAAGGACATGATTGAGACGCGAGTCTGCGGGCAGTGCCATTCGATCTCGCGGGGTTCGGCGCCGTCCACCTGGGTGGTTCGACCCGTAAAGCTGAATCGCAGGTGGCTCGATGACGTCGACTTTGACCATCGGTCCCACCAGCAGGCGGAGTGCGCGCGGTGCCATGACGTGGCGTCCTCGCGGGCGAGCGACGATCTGGCTCTTCCGACCATCGGGACCTGCCGGTCGTGCCATGCTGGTGCTTCTTCCGTGAGCGGCAAGGTTCGAAGCCCCTGCGAGAAGTGCCACACGTTCCACCAGCATAGGGCGATCGCCACGAACCTTCCAGGCTCGCCGACGGCTCTCATAGCAGCACCCGCGACGTTGCCCGCGCACCGATGAGAAGCAACCGACACCGCGGCCACCGACTTCTCACGGTTGCGGGCTTTCTGAGCCTGCTTTTTCTGACCGCGTGCGGCGGCGATACCGGACTGGGTCTAGGCGGGTGCTCGGGGCGGTGTACGACATCATCCGACTTTCTGGCATCGGCTGAAGTCGAGCGAATCCTCGCCCAGGGTGCTTCGGAAGCTCAGGCCCGAGGCGCACCCGCCACGATCGCGGTGGTGGATCGGGTGGGGAACGTTCTCGGTGTATTTCAGATGTCCGGTGCCGATCCCGGTTTCGAACTCCGTAGCGGTCGCGGTGCGGTGGGCGGCATCGAGGGGATTCGTCTCCCCACCGGCCGGCTTCCGAGCGTGCTCGCCGCCATCTCCAAGGCGCTGACCGGTGCTTTTCTCTCGTCCGAGGGGAATGCCTTCTCGACCCGGACGGCGAGCCAGATCGTTCAGGAGAATTTCAACCCGCGCGAAATCTCCCAACCCTCCGGCCCGCTCTACGGTGTGCAGTTCTCGCAACTACCCTGCTCCGATGTGATGATCAGCCACGAGAGTCTCGGCCCCAGGCCCTCGCCGCTGGGTCTCGCCGGAGATCCCGGCGGACTCCCGCTCTACAAGGATGGCCGGCTCGTCGGTGGTGTGGGCGTGATTTCGGACTCGCTCTATTCCATCGACCTCGACATTACCGACGTCGATTCAGACCAGGACGAACTGATCGCGGCCAACGCCGCTTTGGGCTTCATGGCGCCCGCCGATCGACGTGCGGATCGAATCACTGCCGATGGCCGGACCTTCCGGTTCACCGACGCGGAAGCCCGGGCTTCGACGGCGACGGATGTTCCGGCCCTTCGAGATATTCCAGGAGCGGTCCCTCTTGTCGCGGGCTTCTTCGACGGCCGCACCCGAGCAGGTGTCGCCTTTGGCACGAAGGAGTCCGGATTTCGTCCCGACGAGGTCGCTTTCGCCGATGTAGGAGCGCAGATTCTGGTCGATTCGCGGAATCAGAATCGGTACGAGCCGCGACCTGGGAGCGATGGGTTTCTGAGTGCCTCCGAGGTGACGTCGATCGTCAAGAACGGGCTGCGGGTTGCCGGTCGGGCGCGAGCGCAGATACGTCGGCCGCTGGGATCGGCGGCCGAGGTCACCATCGCGGTCGTGGATACGCGAGGAACGATTCTCGCTCTGGCGCGGACCTCGGACGCGCCGGTGTTCGGCACCGACGTGGCGGTTCAGAAAGCCCGCACGGCCGCCTTCTTCTCACGTCCGCTCGCCGCCTCGGACCTTCGTTCCATCCCGGCAACCGTGTATGCGGCCACGGGGGAGAGTTCAAACCCGGGCGCGTATTTGCTTGCGACCCAGGCTTTTCTGGCTGACCCCGGCGCGTTCGCGAACGGCATCGCCCACACGGGTCGATCGATCGGCAATCTACACCGGCCGCTTTTCCCGGATGGTGTTTTCGGAACTTCAGGAGGGCCGCTCAGCACACCGTATTCAAACTGGAGCCCGTTTCATGTGGGTCTCCAGTCGGACCTGGTGAACAGCGCTCTCCTTGGTCAGGGCAAAGGCGTTGGATGTTCCTTCCTGCCCGAGATCTTCAACGGCATCCAGATCTTCCCAGGATCGGTTCCCATCTACCGCGGCGGCCAACTGGTGGGTGCTATCGGAGTGTCTGGAGACGGTGTGGATCAGGACGACATGATCGCCTTTCTTGGGCTCGCGAATGCCGGTCGCGAACTCCTCACCGGGATCGGGAACGCGCCGAAGGAGCGTCGGGCGGATTCGATTGAGCCGCGTGGGCTGGGAAGCCGCCTGCGCTATGTGCAATGCCCTCAGGCCCCGTTCAACAATTCCACGGAACAGAATGTCTGCGCCGGCCTCTAGTGGCGGCCCTTGTGGCCGCCCGCTGCACTGGGTGGCGCTGTGCACGCTGGTCGCAAAAGCCTCGTTCGCCCAGGCGGCCCAGTCATCGCCCGCCCCACCCAGCCCAACCGTCTCTCCAACTCCGGAGCGCGTGGAACTGAGGCGGCCTGGGAAGACCGACGACCGCGAGAGATACGAGCTCCCAGCGATCGACAAAACCCGCGTGCCCGCCCCCGAACCGGTACTGCCCCGCGAAAGCCTGGCCGTTCCGGATCGATGGCGTCTGATGGAAGCCCTGGGAGTGATCGAGCAGCGATTCTGGGACCCGTATCGCCAGAACGTCTTCAAAGGCGACAAGCCCTATCCGCGCTTCAAGAAATGGGGCGAGGACGTCTTCCTGAGTCTGATCGGTGTGGCCGACTCGCTGGGAGAGGCCCGACGTCTGCCGATTCCCGTTGGGGCCCAGTCGTCGCGCCGGGCCAATGCCCTGGACGTCTTTGGACCCTCCAATCAGCTTACGGTGGCGCAATCGTTGATCTTCGGAGCCGCGGTCATCAAGGGCAACACGAGCTTCAAGCCTCCGGACTACGAGTACCGCCTGATACTCGCGGCGAATCTCAACCGGTCTCAAGTCGATCCCGTTCGGGCCCTCCGAGTGGATCCTGGACGCGGGTTTGTCCGCTACGACACCCACATCGCGGTGGTGGAAGCCTTCTACGATAAACACCGTCAGAACGTTTCGGAGCGCTACGACTTCGACAGCTATCGGGTCGGCATCCAGCCCATCATTTCGGACTTTCGCGGTTTCGTCTTTCAGGACAACGCCCTGGGTCTTCGCTACTTCGGGAACAGAGAAAACAATCGAGCCCAGTACAACCTCGCGGCCCTCGTGCGTCTCGAGAAGGACACCAACACCGGACTTATCGACGTCCTGCAAAGGCCACGGTCGGATTTCGTGCTCCTCGCGAACGTCTATCGCCAGGACTTCCCGCGCTTGGGACATACGACCCAGGTGACCTTGATCCACAACTGGAACGACGAAGACGGTGACCACTACTACAACAAGAATGGATTCCTGGAGCGCCCCGCGGTACTCGGTGACTCCCGCCCGCACCAATACCAGGTGACGTATCTGGGCGTGAACGGCGACGGTCACTTCGGCAAATGGAATCTGACCTCCTCGATCTACGGGGTGCTTGGGCGCGATTCGCGGCATCCTCTGGCCCAGCGCGCACAGACCATCGCGGCGGGCTTTGGAGCGATCGAACTCTCCCGCGATTTCGACTGGGTGCGCGGACGCTTCACCCTGGTCGGCGCCACCGGCGATGCGAACCCCTTTGACGGCAAAGCCACCGGCTTCGATGCGATCATGGAAAACCCCCAGATCGCCGGTGCGGACACCGGGTTCTGGATCCGGCAGGCCGTGCCCCTGGCCGGCGGCGGCGGCGTCGCCTTGAGCGGCCGCAACGGCATCCTGCCCTCGCTGCGATCCTCGAAGGATCAGGGTCAGTCGAACTTCGTGAACCCCGGACTACTCTTCGCCGGCATCGGCGCAGACTTTGACGTGACCCCGCAGCTTCGAGTGGTGATGAACGCGTCGAGCATCTCGTTTGCGAATACTTCGGTGTTGTCCGTCCTTCGGAATCAGGGGAAACTCGACAGATTCGCGGGGATCGACCTCTCCATGGCCTTTCAGATCCGTCCGCTGATGACTCAGAACGTCGTGCTCTCAACGTCGGGCGCGGTCCTCCTGCCGGGCCGGTCTTTCCGACAGCTCTATGACGAGGGCCGCCGCGGCCCTCAGTATTCGATTCTCATGAACCTGCTCCTCAGCTACTGATGACCTCGAACGTGGCTTCATCGACTCGTACCTCGCTGGCCGCGCGCCTTTCGTTCGCGGCGGGGGCGGGCCTCACCCTCTTTGCTCTTCTCTTCATCGCTCCCCGCTTGGCCGAGGTGGAGGCGAGTTCGGACAAGGCGCCCGTGGTGAAGCGGAACTACGTGATGGCGCCGAGTGCGCCGCAATCACAGAGTACCGAGGACGCTGAGCGGAAGTCTTCCGGATGCATCAGCTGCCATGTGGCCTCGGGACATCGAAGCATGCACGAGAATCCCGGCGTGGTGCTTGGCTGCACCGACTGTCACGGCGGGGATGCCACGGTGGCCAAACCGCACGAGAGCGCGGGAAGTGCTTCCGATCACGGGCGATCTAAAGAAGGCGGACACGCCGGCGGCTCCGTCGAACTTCCGCCCTATGCGGTCGCCCGGGACAAGGCGCATATCCTGCCGGACAATCCCGAGGCTTGGCACGCACAGGGGAGCGCCAATCCGCAGTCCTCCTACACCTTGCTCAACCAGGAAAGCTCGGAGTTCATCCGCTTCGTCAATCCGGGCGATCTTCGAGTCGCCCGCCTTGCCTGTGGCTCGTGCCATCTTCCAATCGTCCAGGCCTCGGAGCGAAGCCTGATGGCCACGTCGGCCATGCTTTGGGGAGGTGCCGCCTACAACAACGGGATCCTCCCGTTCAAGCGTCCCATCCTCGGCGAGGCCTACACGTCGGACGGTTTGCCCGCGCTCATCAGGAATCCTGTGACACCCGATGCCACCATGACCGAGAAAGGGATACTTGCGGCGTTGTGGCCTTTGCCGGCCTGGGAAACCGTGCCTCCAGGCGATGTGTTCCGGGTCTTTGAACGCGGCGGCCGCGTCAACTCCTCTCAATTCCCGGAGATCGGTCTACCCAATAGCTCCGGCCTGCTCCAGAAACTGGATGAGCCGGGACGGCCCGACCTCAAGCAGTCGAACCGTGGCCCCGGGACCGGAAACCGAATCTCCGTACCCGTCCTCAACATGACCAAGACGCGCCTGAACGACCCGCATCTGTGGTTCCTCGGTACGAACGACCAGCCGGGCGACTACCGGTCCTCGGGCTGCACGGCCTGCCACACGGTTTACGCCAACGATCGGGACCAGAAGCACTCGGGGCCCTACGCGAAGTTCGGCAACACCGGGAAGAGTCAGACCGACGACCCCACGATCTCACGCGACAAGAGCGGACACCCTCTGGAGCACAAGTTCACTCGCGCCATTCCCTCTTCGCAATGCATGGTCTGCCACATGCACCAGCCCAATGTTTTCGTGAACACCTTTTATGGCTACATCATGTGGGACTACGAGTCGGACGCTCCGCACATGTGGCCGGAGAAGCAGAAGTACCCGACCGCGAGTGAAATGCGAGAAACCCTCGACCGGAATCCCGAGGGCGCCTCGGTGCGGGGCAAGTGGGGCGACCCGGAATTCCTGAAGGACGTCTCCTTACTGAACTCGAAACTGAAGGACACGCAGTTCGCCGACTACCACGGGCACGGCTGGAACTTCCGTGCGGTCTTCAAACGAGATCGAAAGGGCGCCCTGCTCGATGCCAAGGGAGACGTCGTGAGCGACGATGATCCGAAGAAGTTTCAGAAGGCCGTTCATCTGGCCTCCATTCACATGGAGAAAGGGATGCACTGTGTCGACTGCCATTTCGCCCAGGACGCCCACGGAAATGGGCATATCTACGGAGAAGTAGCGGCGGCGGTGGAGATCGAGTGCCGGGACTGTCACGGGACGGCGAGCCAGTATCCGACCCTGTTCACTTCGGGGCCCGCGGCATCTCAACAGGGGCGTGACATGAAGCTGATGCGCACGCAGAACGGGCGTCGTCGCTTCGAGTGGAAGGAAGGCAAGCTCTACCAGCGCTCCGCGGTCGAACCCGAGCTCGAGTGGGAGATGAGCCTCGTGAAGGACTCGGTGAATCCTCTCCATGAAAACTACAACCCCAAGGCGGCCCGGGCCAAGACCATGAGCACGGGGATGCTCCAAACCTGGGGGAGTGCCGTGACTCCCGCGAGCTACGCGCACTCGGATGACAAGATGACCTGCTACGCGTGCCACACCTCGTGGACCACGACCTGCGCCGGATGTCATCTGCCGGTCGAGGCCAACTGGAAGACGGAACGGAAGCACTACGAAGGCGGCGAGACACGCAACTACGCGACCTACAACCCCCAGGTGGCCCGGGACGATGCCTTTCAGCTCGGACGTCACGGCGGCGTCAAGGGCGGGCGGATCGCGCCGGTGCGTTCGTCATCGGCACTGGTCCTGTCATCCACCAACATCAATCGGGAACGGATCTACGTGCAGCAGCCCCCGATCTCCTCGTCGGGGTACTCGTCGCAGGCTTTCGCCCCGCACTATCCCCACACGGAGCGGACGACGGAGACGAAAACTTGCTCGGATTGCCACGTCTCGGACCAGGGCGACAACAACGCGGTCATGGCCCAACTGCTCCTCCAGGGAACGAACTTCCTCAACTTCGTGGGGTTCAATGCGTGGGTGGGTTCGACCGGGCATGTCACGGGGGTCAAGGTCACCGAGTGGGACGAGCCCCAATCGGTCATCGGCAGCTACCTGCAGCGCTACGCCTATCCCGACTGGTTCGCCAAACACCTGGGGCTCAATCGCGAGCTTGAAGAGGCGCATTCACACGCCACTTTGGGGGCCGCCTCGTGTCTCCAGGTTCGCGGGGAGTACCTCTTCGTGGCGGAAGGGAAAGGCGGCCTTCGGGTATACGACGTGGCGTCCATCGCGAACAAAGGCGTGTCCCAGCGAATCATCACCGCGCCCTTCTCGCCTCTTGGTCACAATGCTCGCGTCTCGACTACCAATGCCACCTGCATGGCCCTGCCGACAAATCAGCCGATCGCCCCCCTCCGCAATCAAGGCGAACTCATGAGGATCACCAATCAGGAGCAGGCGTTCCATCCCATCTACAACTACGCGTTCGTGGTGGACGCGGTCGAGGGCCTGATCCTCGTGGACGTGAACACGTTCGCCGATCTCGAACCGCGCAATAACTTCCTGAGGCGCTCCCTCACCTGGAATGAGGGCGCGGTGCTCCTGGGCGCGCGTCACATCACGATCGGCGGTCACTATCTCTACATCGTGGCCGATCGGGGTGTGGTGATCCTCGATGTAGACGATCCGATGAAACCGAAGCTCATCTCGGTCGTGGAACTTCCGGGCGCCCGTGCCACAGCCCTTCAGTTCCGATATCTGTTCGTGACCGATGACGCTGGCTTGCGCGTGGTGGACGTCACGGTTCCCGAGAAGCCTCGCCTCATTCATCGGGAGGCCCCCGCGGTGGCGCTTGCGGGTGCGCAGCGCATCTATGTCGCCCGCACCTATGCCTACGTCGCGGCAGGGAAGCAGGGGCTCGCGATCATCGATGTCGAGCGTGCCGAATCCCCGCGGCTGGCGCAGGTGTTCGACGGGGGAGGAGCCCTAAACGATGTGCGCGATGTTGTGGTCGCCTCGACCAACGCCTCGCTCTTCGCCTACGTCGCCGACGGCCGAAACGGGCTGCGGGTGGTGCAACTCACCTCACCCGAGTCCCAGCCCCGGTTCTATGGTTTTTCGCCGGAGCCAAAGCCGCAACTCATCGCCACGCGCCGGACCGATTCACCGGCCCTGGCCTTGTCGAAAGGCCTCGACCGGGATCGCGCGGTGGACGAGACCGGAGGCCAGATCGCGGTGATGGGCCGCATCGGAGCGCGCCCGTTCACCAAAGAGGAGATGAAGAAGATGTACCTCCGACCGGACGGTTCGATCTGGACGGTCTCAGACAAAGCGCCGACGACGCCCGCGGGAGTGAGGAAGTGATGCCTCGCTTCGCCGCGGGTCCTGGGTCCGCTGTGGCACTGAGCCTGTTCCCCCTGCTGTTGATGGCTCAGGAGGGCGCTCTTACCTCTTCGAAGGACCGCCGCCTGCTGCCGTATGAATCGCCGGATCGAACCCTTGGTGTGGTCACCTGCGCGTCCAGCCTGTGTCACGGATCGATCGTGGAGTGGAAGGGCTCGAATGTGCTGCAAAACGAATACGTCACCTGGCTGCGCAAAGACAAACACGCGGGCGCCGCGCGGCTGCTCCTGAACGAGCAGTCGAAGCGGATCGCCAAGAACCTGAACCTGCCGGATCCGCCGGAGAAGTCCAAGGTCTGCCTCGACTGCCATGCGCACAATCCGAGGGCGGATCGCCTCGGCGCGCGGGCGAAGGTGATGGACGGCATTCAGTGCGAAGCGTGCCATGGCCCCGCCGAGCGGTGGGTGGCCTCGCACACCGCCCCCGGGGCCACGCATTCCCAGAATGTGGCGCGCGGTCTCTACCCAACGGACCGACCGGTCGATCGGGCACGGCTGTGCCTGTCGTGTCATTTCGGGAATGAGGATCGTCTGGTGACCCACCGGATCATGGGGGCGGGTCACCCGCGCTTGAGTTTCGAACTCGAGACCTTCTCGAACATCGGGCCCTCGCACTTTCGAGTAGACGCGGACTACGAAGCTCGCAAGGGTTCGTGGAATGGCGCCAAGGTCTGGGCCATCGGCCAGGCGCTGGCGGTGGCTGAGACCATGAAGCTGCTCACTAGTAAGACCCGTGGTCGCGATGGCATCTTTCCGGAGATGGTCCTGCTCGACTGCCACGCGTGCCATCATGCGATGTCGCAGAAGCGGTGGACGCCCGCGACCGGATTCGGCCCCAGCCCCGGTCCCGGCCTGCCCCGGATCAACGATTCCAACATGCTCATGCTGCGCGCCATATTGCGCAAGGTGGATCCCGCGCTCGCCGAAGCGCTGAGCGCCCAGGCCCAGCGGCTCCATCGTGCCGCGGCCGGAGTGGGCGACGTTGCTTCGATCGCCGCGGAGATCGCGCAAACCGCGGAGCGGTCGGCGGAACTTATGGACGCGCATGTTCTGGATGATGCGGCGCTGCGCGGCGTGGCCCTGGCCCTCATCGACGAGGGTCTCTCCGGCTACTACCGGGACTACGCGGGAGCGGAGCAGTCGGTGATGGCGATCGGCAGCGTGCTCAACTATCTGAAGACGCGCGGCCTGGTTAAAGACATCGCCGCCCTGAATAGAGGTCTGTCCTCACTCCGAGAGCCACTGGCGAGCGATGAGGCCTATTCCGAGGCCACATTCCTGCCTCGGCTCAAGGCCTTCCGCCCGTTCGTCGAAGCCATCCCCGTTTCTTAGGAGACCCATTGACCGAACCTTTCAAGATCGCGATCGTGGGCTCCGGGCCGAGCGGCCTCTCGGCGGCAGGGCATGCCGCAGAGCTTGGCGTGTCTCACGTTCTGCTCGAAGCCGGGGCCGCGTACTCGAACACCATCCAGAAGTACCAGAAGGGAAAACACGTGATGGCGGAGCCGGGGATTCTGCCCTTGCGCAGCCCGATGAGTTTCGGCGCCGGCACCCGCGAAGGGATCCTTGGGAAGTGGGGCGAAGAACTCAGGCACTACCAGGTGCATGTTCGTTATGGCGCGCAGGTGATGAGCATCAAGGGCGAGCAGGGGGCGTTCCGAGTTGGCCTCGCCGGGGGCGAATCGATCGGGGCGGAGAACGTGGTTCTCGCGATTGGCATGCAGGGGAACCTCCGCAAGCTGGGCACTCCGGGCGAGGACCTGAGCGTCGTGCAGTACCAGCTGGACGATCCGGAAGAGTATTCGGACGAGACCATCATCGTCGTCGGTGCGGGCGACGCGGGGATCGAGAACGCGCTGGCCCTCGCGAAGCAGAACCGGGTGATCCTGGTCAACCGGAATGACGAGTTCGTCGGGGTCAAAGACGGGAACATCAGCCTCGTCCAGGCCGCGGTCAAGGAGGGGAGACTCGAACTCAGAACCGGTACGCGAACCGAGCGCGTTGAACCGTCCGAGGGTGGTGCGTTTCCAGCCTTGTACGTGGCCACCACACCGCAGGGCATCGAATCGATCCCGTGTCATCGGATCATCGGTCGTTTGGGGGCCTCTCCACCTCGCGCCCTCGTCGAGTCCTTCGGCATAGCCTTTTCGAGCAAGGACCGCAGCGCGGTGCCCCGCCTGTCGGATCGGTACGAATCGAACGTGCCGGGGATTTTTGTGGTGGGGGCCCTTGGCGGGTGTCCATTGATCAAGCAGGCGATGAACCAGGGCTACGAAGTGGTCGAGCACATCCTGGGCCGCCCGGTGGAGGCAGCAGACGAGCCCCTGCTGGTCAAGAAGTTCGCCGCGGTTCCGAGCCTCGGGTCGGTTTCAGAAGCGATCCTGAAGATCCAGGCGAACGTGCCCCTTTTCGCCGGGCTCACGACCCTGCAACTCCGCGAATTCCTGATCGAGAGCGAAATGTCGGCACCGAAAGCGGGTCAGGTCATCTTTGCGCGGAACGACTACAGCAACTCGTTCTTCTCCATCGTAGAGGGCCGCGTCATCGTGGAGGCGAAAGGCAGTGGAGGGGACCCCTTTGAGATCTCCCTGCCTGCCGGTGAGTTCTTCGGCGAAATGGGCCTGATCTCGGGCCGTCGTCGCTCCACCACGGTGAAGGCGGGCCCCGGGTGCGTTCTGGTCGAGACTCCGCGCCGGTCCATGCTGAAGTTGATGGCGTCCGTCGAGGCGGTTCAGCGCGAACTCGATCTCGTCTTCCTGAAGCGGGCGGTGCGGAGCTACGTCGCGGGCGCCATTCCCAATGACGATCTCGATTTCCTGGTCGAGGGCGCTCAGATCAAGCGGTTCACGGCCAGCGAGCCCCTCTTTATGGAGGGCGACCCTCCCGATGGTCTGCATCTGATCCGCCGCGGATCGGTCACGATCTCGCGGCAGATCGGGGGCAAGGAGCTGGTGTTGTCCTACGTGGCCGCCGGGAACTATGTGGGAGAAATGGCGCTCATGTCCGACAAGCCGCGGAGCGCGACCGTCCGTGCGGCGGTGGCGGTGGAGTCAATCATCCTGGAGGCCACGCGGTTCAAGGAAGTGCTAGGGCGCAATGCCGCGATGCGGAGCGTGCTTGACGCTCAGCTGATGGGGCGCATGCGGGCCAACGAGTCGATGGAGGAGCAGGCCGAGTCCGGGAGCCTCATTACGTTCCTGATGAAGCAGGGCATCGGCGAAGCCACGGACGTCCTTCTCATCGATCAGTCGTTGTGCGTGCGTTGCAACAACTGCGAGAAGGCCTGCGGGGATGTCCACGATGGAACCTCCCGCCTTAATCTCGAGGCCGGGCCGAGCATGGCCCAGATTCATGTACCGACCTCGTGCCGCCACTGCGAACATCCGCACTGCATGAAGGACTGCCCGCCGGACGCGATCCATCGGTCGCAAAACGGCGAGGTCTACATCGCCGATACCTGCATCGGCTGCGGGAACTGCCAGCAGAACTGTCCTTACGGGGTCATTCAGATGGCCCTGATCAATCCCAAGCGGAAGCGCCCCAGCCTTCTCAGTTGGCTGACCCTGGGCATCGGGTCGGAGCCAGGCATGGAGAAGCAATCGACCGACCATGCCCTATCGAAACACGCGGTGAAATGCGACATGTGCAAGGACCTCTCGGGTGGCCCCGCCTGCGTCCGTGCTTGCCCCACGGGTGCGGCCCTGCGCGTGAGCCCGGAGCGGTTCCTTGACTTCGCCGCGCGCGGTTCGAAGGGGTAGTGGGGAAGCCGAACAGACGCGAGGGGGCGGCGTGTGGTTGAATCGGCCCCGCAATGACAGATGAACGCGACATTCTTGAAACCGACGTCCTGATCGTGGGCGGCGGTCCCGCGGGGCTCGCCGCCGCCATTCGCCTCAAGGATCTCCTGGCCGAGCGAGCGAAGCGGGCGGGGGTGAAGCCGCTCGATCCGCAGGTCATGGTGATCGAAAAGGCCGCGGAGTTCGGCGCCCATTCGATTTCCGGCGCGGTTCTCGACCCCTCCTCGCTGCGGGAGCTGATTCCCGATTTCGAGACCAGAGCGCCGCTTGCGGCGAAGGTCACGAAGGACTGCGTCGAATACCTGTTCGAAGAATCGAAGTTCCGGCTGCCCATCACCCCGCCGCCGCTTCAGAACCACGGTAACTACGTGATCAGTCTCAGCAGTCTGGTGAAGTGGCTGGCCACCGAGGCGGAGAAGCGCGGCGTCGACTGCATGCCCGGCTTTCCCGCGGCCGCCCTCTTGTGGGAAGGTGATCGCGTGGTGGGCGTGCGCACCGGCGACAAGGGGATCGACAAACACGGCCAGAAGAAGGGCAACTACGAGGCGGGCGTCTTTATCCGGGCCAAAGTCACGATCCTCGCGGAAGGCGCCCGCGGCAGTCTCACCAAGACCGCGGTGGCGAAGCTCAAGCTGGATGCGGGCAAGTTCCCCATGGTGTACACCCTCGGCATCAAGGAACTCTGGGAGGTCCCCGCAGGACGCATCCAGAAGGGCGAGGTCATCCACACCATGGGCGCGCCGCTTGGGTGGGAGACCTTCGGCGGCGGATTCATCTACGGCGTGTCCGACACCCAGATCTCGGTGGGCCTCGTCATCGGTCTCGACTACCGCGATCCGTTCCTCGATCCTCATGGCCTCTTCCAGAAGCTCAAGGCTCATCCGCGGGTGGCCGAACTGCTTACCGGGGGCAAGATGGTGAAGTACGGCGCGCGCGCGATCAGCGAGGGCGGCTGGTACTGCATTCCCAGGACTTACGCAGACGGTCTGCTCCTGATCGGCGAGGCCGCGGGTTTTCTGAACGCCATGCGCCTCAAGGGCATCCATCTCGGCATCAAGACCGGCATGCTCGCCGCGGAAACCGCCATCGCGGCCCTTGAAAAGGAGGACTCATCGGCCGCCGTCCTGAAGGGCTTCGAGGAGCGGGTGAACGCTTCGTCGGTGAAGGAAGAACTCTTCCCTGTCCGCAACTTCCACCAGGGCTTCAAACACGGCTTCCTCGGCGGCATGATCAACACCGGCCTGCTCATGGTGACGGGCGGGCGTGGGCTCATCGACCCCCTCGCGCCCAGCGGAGGCCATGCCGACATGGAGAAGCTGATCGACCGGTATGGCGCGGGGACGAGTCGGGACTTCTTCACCCGCGATAAACCCGACGGCAAGCTGACTTTCGACCGGCTCACCGACGTCTTCCACTCCGGAACCATGCACGAGGAGGATCAGCCCTCCCACCTGCACGTGGCCGATCCGAATATCTGCGAGACCACGTGCCGCACCGAGTACGGGAACCCCTGCGAGAAGTTCTGCCCGGCCGCGGTCTACGAAATGGTGCCAAAGAATGACGGCGATCCGAAGGCGCTCAAGCTGCAGATCAACTTCTCGAACTGCGTCCACTGCAAGACCTGCGACATCATGGACCCGTACCAGATCATCACCTGGGTCACCCCCGAGGGCGGGGGCGGTCCAAAGTACGACGGACTGTAAAGGGCTTCGCCAGGGCGGCGGCCCAAGGCCGGTCTGCGCGCCCACGAGGGCCGCCCCTACAGTGGTGGTTTGGGCAGCGGTCCTCCCCCCTCCCCTTCCGCACGGAAGCGCCAGCGGCTAGGAGCCAGGGCCAGCTGCGCGCAGGCGGTAGTGGGAGACGAGCCACTCCCGGCCACGGTCAAAGGCCCACAGCTCCTCGCAGGACATGAAGAACACGCGCCAGTAGTGCCAGAACCTCTTCGCCTCGCCGCCATAGGTCGAGGTGAAGAGCGATTCGATCTCCGCGCGATTTGCGTCCATGTTGGCGAGCCAGGCCGCCGAGGTGCGAGAGTAGTGCTCTCCCTCCAGCCTCCAGTGTTCCTCGACCCGCAGATGGTCGCACAGGGCTGGGGCCAGGCCGTCTCCCGGCATCATGCCGCCGGTGAAGAAGTGGCGGGCCATGAAGTCCGTGTCTCCCTCGTCGGTAAAGGTGTACGAATGTTCGCGGTGCGTGAAAACATGCATGAAGAAGCGGCCTTCGGGCTTGAGCCAGGCGGCCACACGGCGAAACATCTCCGGCCAGTTGCGCAGGTGCTCGAACATCTCCACCGACACCACGCGGTCGAAGGTTCGGGGGGGCGACCAATGTGAGATGTCCGCGGTCTCGATTTCGATGTTGGTGAGCTTCAGGGCGCGAGCCCGCTTCATGATGAACTCCCGCTGGGGCCGGGAGTTCGACACCGCGAAGATCCGCGCGGTGGGGAACCGCTCGGCCATGTAGAGGGTCAGCGAGCCCCAGCCGCAGCCGAGTTCGAGAATGTCCTGCCCGGGCGCGATCCGCGCACGCTCGCAGGTCAAGGACAGCATGGTCTCCTCGGCGGCATCGAGGGTGGAGATGCCTGTTTCCCACAGTCCGCTGCTGTACTTCAGTCGCCGGCCGAGGACCAGTTCGAAGAAACGAGGCGGCACCTCGTAGTGCTGAGCGTTGGCCTCGCCCTGATGGATGGCGATGGGCGAGGACTTGAGGCGCTCGATGAACTCCTGCTCGCGCTGCGCCCGGGCCTCCGCAGAGCCGCTTCGCAGCGACGCCCGCTGGTCGCGCAGGAGGCGCCTTATGCCGGCGCGGATGACCGGGTCGGGCAGCCATCCGCTGCTGATGAGAGCGTCGAGGATCACGCCGCGCGTTCCCGGGCCGCGGCCGTTAGCACGGGCAAGGCGAGGTTTCCGGGACGGGTCAGGACCATCTGCACCGTGGACAGTGTCCTCGTGCCAAAGGCGGCGGCGCACACGGCGAGGTAGTAATCCCACATGCGGATGAAGCGGTCGTCGAATCCGAGTTGCCGCACGGTGGGGAGGTTCTGGAAGAAGCGGTCCCGCCAGAGGAGGAGAGTGCGCTCGTAGTGAAGGCCGATGTCCTCGAGGTGATGAACGAGAAGCGGGGTGCGCTCGATCATGGCCCCGGTCATGTGGTGGATGGACCCGAGCAGACTGCCGGGGAAGATGTAGCGCTGGAGCCAGTCGCAGTGCTTGCGGTACTGGGTGAAGCGATGATCCGGAATGGTGATCACCTGCAGGCCGATGGTTCCGTTTTGGGCCAGCAACTCCTGACACCGCGAGAAGAAGACGCCCCAGTTTTCGTATCCAAGGGCCTCGAACATCTCGACCGAGACGATGCGGTCGAACCGGCCCGCACTACCAGGGACGGTGTCGCGGAAGTCTTCGAGGGCAATGTCGATCCGGCCCTCGAGGGAGGCCTCGGCGACCCGGCGCCGGGCCAGTTCGTGCTGTCGCTTCGACAGAGTGAGACCCTTCACCGTGACCCCGTATTCACGGGCGAGGAGCAGGGCGAAGCTGCCCCAGCCGCATCCGATCTCCAGGACCCTCATGCCGGGGCGGAGATCCAGCTTGTCGGCCAGCCTTCGCAGCTTGGCTTCCTGGGCGGCCTCCAGGGAGGTCCGGTCGGTCGCGAAGTAGCCGCACGAGTAGGTCATCGATCGGTCGAGGAAGGTTTCGAAGAAGGGATTGGAGAGGTCGTAGTGAGCCTCGATGTTCCTCTTCGCGCCGATCCGGGTGTTCTTCCGCGTCCAGTGCCAGGCATCCTTCGTGGTGTTGATCAGCAGCGACAGCGGGGTGTCGAGAGGCAGGGTGTCGCGGGCGATCAGTGCGGTCGAGAGGAGGCCGGGAAGGTCGTCCGTGGACCAGTCGCCGTCCATGTAGGACTCGCCGAGGCCCATGTCGCCGCCAAGGGCAAACTTGCGAAAGAAGGCGTCGTTATGAATGGTGACGGCCATGGGACGGTCGCCCCGGCCCACCGTCCGGCTACTGCCGTCGGCCAGGCGCAGCGAGAGGGGACCGCCACCGAAACTTTCGAGGGCCTTCAGGGCCTGCGTCTTCAGGAGGGAGGTGATCATGGTGGTGGCTTTGAGTCAGGCGGCCTCCTCGGCCGCGCGGGAGGGGTCGTAGGCGGGTGCCCGGTGAAAACGCGCGCCCTTGAACCAGAGCTTCAGGGCCTGCCAGTGGATTCCGAACATCACGCGCAGGGTCATGAAGGGCAGGCCAAGCAGGGCCAGGGCGAGGGTCCGGTCGGTCAGGGGCTGTCGCCCCATGGTGAGGCGGGAGGCGAGGGAGAGCACGCCGCCGTGGCGCAGATCGCAACGTGCTTCAAGGGCCTCCGCCGGAGCGGGCAGCCGCCAATCGTAGCTACCGGCCAGGTCGAAGAACGGCGACACGTGCATCAGCTTCTTCGTGGTCCATTTCTCCGTCCCATTCCCGGTGAGCAGGTAGGGATGGGTGTCTCCGAAGGTGTTGTTCACCTCCGCGACCACGAAACGAAGCGCCCTGGAGGCATCGAAGCAGTAGAAGAAGCTCACCGGATTGAAGGTGTAGCCCAGGATCCGGGCATGGGTGAGCAGGAAGACCCGGCCCTTCGGCAACTCCTCGCCGCACGAGCGGAAGAACGCGGAGAGGCGTTGTCGCGTGTCCCCTTCGTAGTGCTTCAAATGGTCGCGGTCGTGGTAGGACACGAGACCGGTGCGGTTGTAGGCGAACAGGCGCAGCGATCGATCGAGTTCCGGCAACTCAGCCAGATCGAGCAGGGGCATGAAGATGGGGTAGCGGAAGCCGTGGCGCAGCCTCGCCACCCGCTGGTGCGTCACGTGGCCGCGATAGAGGGCGGAGTTCAAAAGGTCACTCCGAGGGCCTGGGCCACTTCGACCCCGGAACGGATGCCGTCCTCGTGGAAGCCGTTGTACAGGTGGGCACCCGCGAAGTGGATCCGGTAGCGGCCGGAGAAGGCGCGGACGCTCGCCTGGGCGCGCACCGCGGCCCGGTCGAGGACCGGATGGGTGTAGTCCATCTCCGCGAAAACCGGCCCGCTCGGCTCCGAGTGCGGATTCAGCGTGACCCCATATTGGTTCATGCTCTGGAACGTCTGCAGCCGGTTGAGGTGATACGTCATCGAAACCGGCGCGTCGTCATTCCGGCAATCGGCAATGTCGCAGTTCCATGAGGCCCAGGCGGCTTTGCGCCGCGGCAGAACCTGGGCGTCAGCGTGCAGCAGGGTTCGATTGTGGGAGTACGTGAAGGCACCGAGGGCCGAAGTCTCATCCGCGGTGGGGGTCTCGATCAGGCGCAGCGCGTCGTCCGCGTGACAGGCGAGAACCACACGATCGAATCGTTCAACGTGCGGGCTGTTCCGGAAGCGGATCGCGACCCCTGCCTCCTCCCGGAGCACGCCCTGAACCGGCGCCTTGGCCTGGGCCCGCGGACCCAGATCGACGAGCAGCCGCCGCACGTATTCACGGGAGCCGCCCTCAACGGTCAGCCACTGGGGTGCGCCGTTCAGAGTCAACCAGCCGTGATTGTCGAAGAAGCGAAGAAAGGAGGCGGTATCAAAATCGAGGATCCGCGCGAAGGAGGCGGACCACACCGCGCCGGCCATGGGCAGGATGAAGTGGCGGAGGAAGGTGTCGGAGAAAGCGCCGCGACGCAGGAACTCCCCGAGGGCGAAGGACTCGTCGGGATGACCGAGGAAGGCCTTGCCCAGCCGGCCGAACCGCGCGATGTCGATGAGCAGCCGGTAGTGGCCGGGATTCACCAGCAGCGAGGGCGTGGCGAACAGGCCGGCGAGCCCCCGGCTGGAGTATTCGATGGCGCAGCGACGGCAGCGGACGCCGAAGGACATATCGCTGGGCCTCGAGCGGATCCCGATCTCGCGGAACAGCTTGACGAGGTTTGGGTATGTCCGTTCATTGAAGACGATGAAGCCCGAATCGAGGACGAGTCGATCGTCGCCGAAGGCGACATCGTGCGAATGGGCATGCCCGCCGAAACGATCGGCCGCCTCGAAGAGGGTCACCTCGTGACGATTGCGTAGGATCCAGGCGCAGGACAGACCCGCGATTCCCGACCCGATGATGGCGATGCGCATGGCGGGTGGCCGCGGCTAGGCGGGCAGATCCTCGGCAGAAGAGGCGAGTGCTGGGGGAGGGCGAGAGGGCGAGCGCCGCGCTTCGGCGTAGACCCGCGCCGGCACGGGAACGAGGTCGGTGGCTAGTCCCAGGCCGGCGAGAGCTTTCACCGTCCACCAGGTCGGGTCGATCTCCCACCAGTAGAAGCCATTCCGGGCCGCGCGCTGGAACCGGTGATGGTTGTTGTGCCACCCCTCGCCGAGAGTCAGCAGCGTGGTCCAGAAGTTGTTCCGCGAGTTGTCCTTGGTGGCGAATCTCCGGGAGCCGAACAGGTGGTTGATCGAATTGATGGCAAAGGTAGAGTGGGCGAGGGTGAACGTGGGCACGCAAAAGCCGTAGACGAGGGCGGGCCACCCGCCGGCGAGGAACAGGCCCAGGGCCAGGAGGATGGGCGGGACCGCGTAGTAACGGTCGAGCCAGCGCATCTCAGGATAGCGGGAGAACTCCCGGATCACCGGATTCTGGTCGCTCACCTGGTCCCAGCGCATGTCGCTTGTGAACCACCCCATGTGGGCGTGGTAGAAAGTCGACCTGACCGGAGAGTGCGGATCGCCCTCCCGATCCGCGAACTTGTGGTGATAGACGTGGTTTCCCGCCCACCACAGCGGACCTTTCTGGAGCGCGGACGTCCCCAACCAGGCGAAGAAGAAACGAACCGGACGCGAGAGCGCGAAGGCGCGGTGCGCGAGGTGCCGGTGAAAGCAGAGGGTGATCCCGATCATCCGTCCGTAATGCGACGCGAGCGCCAGGGCGACCAGGAGAGCGTTCGGCGGGTAAGCAAACGCGAGCAGAGCACTGGCGTGAATGGACCAGAAGAGGACGAGGTTGGCTTTGCCCATGGTTTCGCAGTTGGAAGGCGATTTCCGCCCGACATCCATATTCTACTCAAATCCTGTGCTAAATATACAGCCACGAAGGGCACCCACAAGGGGCGCCCCTACATGGACGCGTTCGGGTTTGGTGTCCGCCCCAGGCGCGAGGTCGCCACGGCGCATCGGGCCCCATGATCGCCAATCGCAGGCCTGGACGAGGGGGGGCCTGACGATCGCCGGGCGCAAAGGCACCCACAGGGGTGCCCCTACATGGACGCGTTCGGGTTTGGTGTCCGCCCCAGGCGCGAGGTCGCCACGGCGCATCGGTCCCCGTGATTGCCAATCGCAGGCCTGGACGAGGGGGGGCTTACGATCGCCGGACGCAAAGGGCACCCAAGGGGTGCCCCTACATGGACGCGCTCGCGTTTGGGGGCCGGCCCGGCGTAAGACCGCCGAGGCGCATCGGGCCCATGATCGCCAATCGCAGGCCTGGACGAGGGGTGGCCTTACGATCGCCGGGCGCAAAGGCACCCACAGGGGCGCCCCTACATGGACGCGTTCGGGTTTGGTGTCCGCCCCAGCGTGAGACCGCCGAG
>Ga0163144_10010582_pt1 | contig 19639 bp, 17 predicted proteins | sample OliLak19BULKMAT1_FD_123175 | JGI IMG/M metagenome (GOLD analysis project Ga0163144, IMG submission 123175) | Freshwater microbial mat bacterial communities from Lake Vanda, McMurdo Dry Valleys, Antarctica - Oligotrophic Lake LV.19.BULKMAT1 | ecosystem: Environmental > Aquatic > Freshwater >... | reverse complement strand
TACCTGCATTCATCAATTTTAGATTTTTCTAAAATTGAAATCAAAAAATCAAAGAACTACCCTCTAAACCAATAATGTCATACGTTCCAGCGTTTTTATTATCTTCACAGTTGGACAGTAGTGTAATTAAGATTGTAAAATAATAGAGTACGCTGCAGAGTGTTGGTCTTGCAATGCACCACTTCACTTACCTGTGGTGCTACCGGGCTAATTATTAGTTTTCATACGTTACGTTTTTTGTTATTTAATATAATAACCAACTCCGGCTATACTTTGGTGATGAGCCATTGCATAGCTTGCCTGACTGGGCTAGGCAGCACTGTCAATTCACTATTTGTTCATTCTCAAAAGGAAAAATCCTTTTCTTATAAAGAAAGGGTGGCTTTGAGATAAAGCACCGATTTGTGAGGCAATATAAAGTCTAAAAAAATAGCAGGCAATAATCCGAATGTGGTATTTTCAAAAAAATACTTACTACTTAGTAAGTAATTTCTTAAATTTGACTAATGACTCCCCGGTACACCGATACAAAAGAGGAGATACTCCGCCTCGGTACTGAACTGATACAGTTGTACGGTTACAATGCGTTCAGCTATGCCGATATTTCAAAGAAGCTAGACATGAAGAATGCGGCGGTGCATTATCATTTCCCGGGTAAAGAAGACTTGTTCGCAAGCATTGTTCAGCAATATATAGACCGCTATCATGAACTGGGTAAGAACCTCGACCGCCCCGGTATCACTGCCAAACAAAAGATCGAGGCATTTATCAGCCGCTATACCGCCCTCGCAGAACAAAATAAGATCTGCATCATCGGTTCTGTTTGTTCTGACTATAATACATTACCCCATTCTGTCAGGGCAAAAATGGGTGAACTCATCGATCTCGTGCTTTCCATGGTGGCAAAAGTGCTGAAGGAAGGAAAGACTAACGGGGAATTCCATTTTGAAGAAACCCCGCATACACAATCACTTCTTATGATGACAAACCTGGCAGCGGGCGTACAGTTGTCGCGTATTACCGGGCAAAAGGATTACACAGCCATATGCAGGAGTATAATAAAACAAATTAGTAACTAAAATTTTTTACCCAAATAACTTACCTACCAGTAAGTAATACAAATTATTCCTCATTTTAAAACTTAAACCATGAAACAGTTTTTTTCTTCTCTCCTGCTTAGCAGCCTCGCATTTTTGACTTCCACAACCCAATCCTTTGCCCAGGTACCTGCTGGTTTTAAAACCGGCTATGTAATCACTGCGGAAGGCAATCGCCTGGAAGGCTATATTAAAGAAAGTTTCAAGTCAAAAGCCAGTTTTGTTTTTCAATCTACTGATGGTAAAAAAACAAGCTATGTCGGTAATGATATTAAAGAAGCCGGGATCAACGGTGTTGTTTATATCAGCTACCTCTCTGATTTTTTTAAAGTGATCAGCAGTGGTAATAAAGTTTCGCTTTACCAAAAAGTATCTGACGCTTCCGGTAAAGTGATCTACAACGGCGCTGAAGTCGTGGGTATCAACCCGGGAACAGAAGGTGCTATCAATGATCATTTTATTAAAACAACCGGTGCAGATAATATGATGCTGGTGAACAAAAAGAATTTTGAACAGGTGGTTACTGCACATTGTGCCGACTGTCCGAACCTGGTAGAAAGTGTAAAAACAGATAAAGTAAATTACGAAGAAATAGAGAAGGCCGTACAACTCTATAATGAATGTAAATAATACCAAATGTGTTTATAATATACCCAACTATTTCCGGTATAATGCTGATGTTGCAGCCGTTTAGGTCAATGAAATTGGACTCCCGACTAAAGTAAAGGGCAAGTTATTAAGGATGCACAATCTATTTAACAACAATGAAGAGCTGAATATAACGGTCCGGCTACCCAGCCGGGCTTTTCTTATGCCGCCAGCAGGTTATCCGGGAAACTGAAAGAGATGGTCGTTACTTTCTGCTGCTGCCCCCGTATAGAAAGATGCCCACCGATCAAAGCGGCTTCTGGTTCGATGGAGCCAAGACTAAAGGACAGCGCATATCCATTATAGTTATTCCGCTCCTGTATCTCTACGATCACTACATCTTTATACCGAGCTGCCGTTATATGAATATTGCCATTGCGGGAATTGGCTACCACGGTAGTAAGAATATCTTTCATAACTATAACAACTTCGTGCATGGAGCCACCCAATGCAATTCCTTCGGTTACTTCATTTACTATATTTGTATTATGATTTCTGGCGGCTGGCAGGGAACTGATCACGAGGTTATTGACCAGTTGTTGTAAGGAGGATGAAGAATTAAATGCACCAGCGGTTATATGCAGTTGTTGTCTCATAAGATTGATCAGTAGGGTTGTTTTCAAAAGGATCGGATTCACTACCGGCACTCTTTTGCACCAGTTTGTAAATGTAAGGAGAGTGATAGTACTTTAATAGGGTCATGAATGGGAATCTTTCGCAAATAGGATATTAACCGGGATTGTACTAAGTGTTTTGTAGTACACTTATTATTTGATCATTTTTTTGGCTTCGTTGACGAGGCAGGTGGCAAGCGTCACCAGAGCTTCCTGGTCCTTTGCACTGATGGTAATAGTAGATTCTTTCTTATTATTCCCGGTAAAAACAATATGATTGATTTTTTGCGTGATTATTTTCTGTAGCAGCGAGGGGGTGGAAGCACTGTTCTTGAATACAAAATGAAAAAGACCCTCGCAGTTCATGGTGCCACCGTTACGGGAATTGAGTTTTGTCTTGATCCCTTCAAAAAAAATGGCAGCTACGGAGTTATTATCATAACATTTATCAGCTCCTTCAATGGAGAACAACACATCAATTTCCTTACTATCTGCATCAATGGTAACAGCGCCTCCGTCCAGGAAAATGAAGCCTGTCGATAGCCGGGTCTCTTTGGTAAAGGGGTCTGTTTCCCGGATCAGTTTACAGACGACGGCTGCGGTGTCCTGTGCCTTTGCAAAAAAGGGAGCAAACAATAACAAAAGGAGTAATTTTTTCATGTGGTATGATTGATGATAAAAGTAATATTAATTGGCTTTACTGCAGGTAGAAGATTGTTAAAGCTATTCGCAGGTTGCAAGCCCGGTTCTTGTACAGCTTCCCAGACGATCCCGCCATGGTCGTTTTATCAGGGTAGCCATAAATCATGATAAAAGGCAACCTGCACATCCGATGGTGCGTTTATATGCGTATCTTTAAAACACATCCCCCGCTACCTCAAAAGGATTGAATGAAAAGGCTTTTATTCGTTGCGATATTGTTAGTGGTAGGTTCATCTGCCACCAGAGCCAGTCATATTACCGGCGGTGAGATGTATTATACTTTTCTTGGCTTTAGCGGCGGGCTTTATCAATACAGCGTTACGTTGAAATTGTTTCAACGTTGTGGAAGCGGACGCCAGTTTCCCAATCCTACCATCGTTTCTGTTTTTGATAAAACCACAAACAGCAGGGTAACCGACGTATCTGTTCCCCTGAACAATACAACCAATATCAGAATTGACAACCCCGATCCATGTATTACTAACCCGCCGGATGTTTGCTATGATGTAGCCTATTATACATTTTCCCTTTCTCTCCCTGCTTCTGCTGGCGGTTATGTGATGGGCAGCCAGGTTAATTTCCGGATCAATGGGATCAATAACCTGGCATCCGGCGTAGGTAATATCGGGGCCACCTATAGTGCAGAAATCCCCGGTACTGGCCAGGTTATCGATGGGCCGGCAAATAACAGTGCAGTTTTTACCGGCAGCGACCTGGTAGTTGTTTGTGCCAATAATGATTTTTCCTATAGTTTTGCTGCCGAAGATGCTGATGGCGATGAATTGCGTTATTCCTTTTGCGAAGCGTACAACAGCACTTCCGGTTCAGGTGGCATTGTGCTACCTACCTTACCGCCTCCCTTTCCGGGAGTACCTTATGGATCACCCTATTTCAGTACTGCACCGCTTGGTTCGGTTGTACAGATAGATCCACTTACTGGCCTTATTTCGGGAACTGCTCCTCCCGGGGGTTTTTATGTTGTTACTGTTTGTGTGGACGAGATCAGGGATAATAAAGTGATTTCGAAACAAAGAAAAGATATACAAATCAATATTGCTGACTGCAATATTGCGGCTGCTACTTTACTTCCGGAATACATGCTCTGCCGCAATACTCAAACCATTATGATTGCCAACCAATCTACCAGCCCGTTGATCGCTACTACAGACTGGGAGTTTTTAGATAATACCAATACCGTTATTTACAGCACATCCGGAACAACTGCTACTTACACTTTCCCGGCCATAGGTTTATACACAGTGAAATTAGTGATCAACCGCAACCAGTCATGTACCGATTCCACCACTGCTTTAATAAGAGTATTTCCGGGTTTCAGACCCGATTTTATTTCAACGGGAATTTGTATCACAAAACCAACTTTTTTCACGGACAATACCAGTTCGTTTTATGGTGTCCCCGATTCATGGAAATGGGATTTTGGGGAATCGACAACCAATCTCGATGTCTCCACCCTGCAAAGCCCCACTTACACCTACCCTTTTATGGGTACGAAGAATGTAAGGCTGATCTCAACTGACACGAGGGGATGCAGGGATACAGTGTATAAAGATGCGACCATTATAGACAAACCCCCCATTACACTTGCCTTCAGGGATACCCTAATTTGTATAAATGATAACCTGATGCTGCAGGCAAGTGGTTCAGGTAATTTTAGCTGGTCACCCCCAATTAATATCATTAACCCTATTACCGCTACACCAACTGTTTCGCCTCCTTTCACTACGAAATACTATGTTGATCTTGATGAGAATGGCTGCCGCAACCGGGATTCGGTTCTGGTAAGAGTGGTGAATTTTGTAACCCTGCAGGCCATGGCCGATACCACTATTTGCCGGGGTGATACAATCCAACTACGGGTTCTGTCCGATGGCCTGCAATATTCCTGGACACCGGGTTCGCAGTTCATCGATCCAACACAAAAAAATCCATTTGCATTTACCAATAATGCATTTACAAATTACCAGGTAATAGCTGTTATTGGCGGCTGTTCGGCAACTGATAATGTGATGGTTACGACTGTTCCCTACCCATTTGTAAATGCGGGCGCAGATTTTACCATTTGCTACAATGCGATGGCCCAACTAAATGGTATGACCAATGGCAGTTTCTGGAACTGGGCACCCGCTAACCTGTTCAGTAATACCTCTCTTTTAAACCCGGTTAGTTACCCGCTAAGAACGACAGATTATATACTCACGGCGTTTGATACAAGAGGTTGTCCAAAACCCAGCCGTGATACCGTAAAAGTTACGGTGCTACCCAAAATGAGAATATCCGCCGGGAATGACACTTCGATAGTGGTTAACCAGCCATTACAGCTTACTGCAACAGGCGGGGTCAACTACGACTGGATACCTGCCATGTACCTGTCTGATCCCGATATTGCCAACCCCATCGCTATTTTTTCCGACCCCAGTACCGGTATGCAGTATAAACTGATTGGCTATAACCCTCAGGGTTGTAAAGACTCGGCCTATATCAATATTAAAGTTTTCAAGACCGGGCCGATAGTTTTTGTGCCAACCGCTTTTACACCGAATAACGATGGCAGAAATGACCGGCTGCGGCCGATTGCTGTTGGGATCAAAGACATTAACTATTTTAATATCTATAACCGTTGGGGCCAGTTGCTGTTCTCTACCACTATCAATGGTAATGGCTGGGATGGAACAATCAACGGCAAGACGCAGGATACCGGCACTTTTGTATGGACTGTAAAAGCAACCGACTACACGGGTAAAGCCTATTTTCAGAAAGGGGTCGTTACGCTGATCCGGTAAGTACTTTTTTAGCAAGCTGTCATTTACCCTTATTATTTCTCATCAATATTGTGAACAACTTTTCCTGCAGGTAAATGCTGTGTAGCATAAAAATTGCTAGGTATCCAACTATAAATTCAACCTATGCCGTTACGATTTGTGAGACTGGTGCAGTTTACCCGATTAGTGAAAGCCGAAGGCCGGCTGCGGGAGTTTAATTTCAAAAAAGAAAGAAGCCCTGACGAAGAACGATTCAGTGTAAACGTTTGTAATGAGCGGGGCGACCGGATACTTTTCAATATGCAAAAAAAAGATACAGGCTGGCGAATACAGGCTGGCGAAATACCTAAATGGATATTGCAGCACGAAAATAGCCTTCACGAAGTGATAGAAGAAGAATTACGGAACCCGCAGGGGGGTAACGGTTTTATTGATCGTTCTCCCGGAAGCGCTTTCTGACACGTTCTTCCTGCTCCTTATTAAGGGAAGATGTTTTTTTAAGTACGCCAATAAAGAAATCTACTTCTTTTTCGCTGGCCGGACAGCCGGCATTATCACCTTTGTAAGGGCCCTCACCTTCTTTCCTGATCTTAGAATCGGATAACAGTTTGCCCTCCTTATCAAATACCAGCCAGAATGGGATACCCTGCCCATCACCGTTGTATTTAATTTTCAGTTCAGCCGCACCGGGATTCTCCAGGTTCTTTTTATCTTTTGTTTCATCAACAACGAGGTGGCGGATAACATAGTTATCGGCAAAAAATTTCTTACAAGCATCATCGTTGATACTTTTATCCATTTTATGGCACCAGCCACACCAGGAAGCATGGAACATAACCAATACATTCTTGTTTTCTATGGCCGCCTGTGCATAGGCTTCTTTCAGAATGGTTTCTGCAGATTCGGGAGCCAGTTGTGATATTGCAGACTGCAGCACCATCAGCAGGGTCAACGAAAAGAATAGTTTTTTCATAGTTTACTTTTTACTTCATCTTATAAACGGACAGCCGTTCCGGTTGCGATTACCATCAACATACTTCCGCCGCTTCCAACTGTTTCAAAATCGAGGTCAACTCCGAGGATTCCATTGGCGCCAATTGACTGGGCTTTTTGCGTCAATTCCCGAAGGGCATCTTCTTTGGCCTGCTCCAAAACCTTCTCATAGGTTTTACTTCTGCCGCCGAATACATCCCGCAGGCCGGCAAAAATATCTTTGAAAATATTGGCCCCGATAATGCTTTGGGCATTGATTACCCCGAGGTATTCCTGTACAGGTCTGCCGTCAACGGTACTGGTAGTTGTGATGAGCATGGTTGTTTATTTTAGTTGTTCAAATATAGCTTTTAGTTCCGCATCTTCCGTTACCACGGTCCCGCTGGCTGCTTCTTTAATATAGGCAATCCGCCGGGACACATCCGGGTGACTGCCAAGAAATTCTGGTGTTGCATTAGCCCGGGCCGATTCTTCGAGATGATGAAACAGGTTGATAAACCCATTGGGATCGATCTCTCTTTTTTGCAATATGGCCAGGCCATCCATATCCGCCTCTTTTTCAAGGTTACGGGAATATTTCAACGATTTCAGGTTGTCTGCATGATTGACCAGCACATTGGTCACCGTGCCAAAACGACCAAACAATAATCCTAAAAATACTTTTGAACCCAGTTGCCGGAATATCCGTTTGGTCGAATGTTTATTATTGATATGGATGAACTCGTGGCTCAACAATGCTGCCAATTCCGGATAAGAAGTTATTTCCTTCAACAAAGCACTATACACTACAATACGGCCACCGGGTAATGCAAATGCATTTACCACTTTATTGTTCACCACGGTAATATTAATAGCATAGCCTGTGGGTACATCCATAGCAGTAAAGAAGCGGTTGACTGCAACAGTTTTGGCTGAATCCTCCTGTGCCGCGAGCCCCAATGCATCATACACGGCATCGCCCAATTGCTTTTCTGTTTTAATAGAAACTTTGGACGCTAACTTTTGTGACAGCCATGGAACGATCAGGAGGTATAATAAAAAGAGCAACCCGAGTGTACCGAGTAAAAGAACGCTGTTCCGGATCCATTCCTTACCGCTGCTTTTTTTATGCCAGGCCTTTTGTTGCTCGGTCTGCATTTCCCTGATAAAGCTGGCCGCATCATTACCCTTTATGAGTAATTCTGCACCAGTGGCTTTAGTATGTCGAAGCCTTGTTTGCTGGGAAGAAAAATCAAAGCTTGCTTCTACCTCTTTCAACAACCAGTTCACCATTGCATTACTGCCATCGGGATTACGAAAGCCAATATTGAGGTTTTTATCAAATACGAGTACCGTTGAATCTATCGGTTCTGCACCCGGCGAAGTGGAATAAGAACCAAAATAACTTTTCATTGCTTGCTTTATTTCCGCGGTAAAGATAAGATGTTTAGGGTTTGAAGTCCCGCGTTAGGAGTAGTTTCAAGGCGACACGCCGTTACAGAAATGCAAAAAATCAAAAGAAAGGAAAGCCGGGTATTAAACTTTATACCTCAAACTTTGTAATATGCCCGGAAAACAAAACCTTTGTACCGCTTTGGCAGTTAAGCACCCCCTATTATGGTTCAAGCATATAATTTTCTGGCCTCCTGGCAGTTGTTTCCTGAAAAGGGAACTTACGAACATAACGAAAGACCCAAAAGTGGTATCTATAAAATAGAACCTGTTCCGGACAAGAAAGCATTGGTCATTCATCACAATTGGGTGACCCTGGAAAACAAGGCCTTTGCCTTTAGCTATACCATCAATGCGGATGGTGACCTCAACGATTTTGATAACCATCAATTCGCCGATAAAGTACAGGTAGTTTTTCCTGACAGCATAAGTTTTGAAATTCATTTTTATAAAAAAGGAGAAGTGGTACTACATGTAGTGCATGACATCCTTCCTAACGGTTACTTGAAAATAACACAACAGGGGACAAAAGAGAATGGAACAGCGTATACCAATGCTGAGATATTTCACAAACAACTTAGTGTGCTACCCTATTCTGCTTCCGTTGCCGGGGCGGTCATCAAGGCCAATGAAGAAGGGATTATAAAACACAAAGCACTGACTGCAATGGAGGAGCAAACCAATATGCAGCTCGACCAGATCCGCAAACAGATAGAACTACTGGCTCTCCAGGCACACGAGATACAAAAAAGAAAAGAACTCTCTCTGACGATCTACAGCGCTAAGCTTAGCTTCAAACCCAATATCGGCCAGGTTTATTATCTGTATGAAAAGCATGATGACAGCTTTATGCTCTCCCTTGTTTCTCCAAAGGAATGGGGGGCCAGCGGCCCTTTTAAAAAGTTTGTAGCGGGTGTAAAGCTATTGGCCGATCATACCTGGAAAGAGCTTTAAGATTTGTATTTTTGTTACATGACAAAACTCTCCGTCAACATCAATAAGATTGCGACGCTGCGCAATGCTAGAGGTGGAAATAATCCCGATGTAGTTAAAGCAGCGATGGATGCGCAACGTTTTGGTGCCGATGGGGTAACGGTACATCCCCGCCCCGATGAACGCCACATCCGCTATGAAGATGTGCGGCAGATAAAAAAGATCATCAATATCGAATTCAATATTGAAGGCAACTGTACGGAACAGAAATTTGTGGACCTCGTACTCGAGACCAAACCTGCCCAGGTAACGCTGGTACCTGATACGCTGGGTCAACTTACGTCTGATCATGGCTGGGATACGATAAAAAACAAAGGGTATTTACTGGGCATGATCTCCATTTTTAAAAAAGCTGGTATCCGGGTCAGTATTTTTGTTGATCCCGATATTGCTATGATAGAAGGTGCGGCTGCTACCGGAACGGACCGGATCGAATTGTACACGGAAGGGTATGCAAAAGCATTCGCAGCAAGCTCTCCCGGAACACCGGAACGGGAAGCCGCCGTAAGACCCTATGTAGAAGCAGCAACCAAAGCAAAAGAACTGGGATTGGGTATTAATGCCGGGCATGACCTGGACCTGCAAAATTTAAAATACCTCAAACAAAATATTCCCTGGCTGGATGAAGTGAGTATTGGACATGCCTTGATTTGCGATGCCATTTATCTGGGATTTGAAAATGCCGTACAATTGTATAAAAGACAGCTGCTGTAATGACTCTTGACATTGAAGGTAGAACCGGGTATTAAAACGTAGCCCGGATTAAAATTGTTTGTACCTTTTTAGTGCAAAACATGGACCCTGTTACTTCTGGTAGCAGGTAAAATTAATACCATAAGCCCTATTTCAAACCAACTTAAACAATATGCATACCAGCTCCACCATCAAAACACTACTCGTCTTCGGGCTTGCTTTGTTCATTATAGCCTGTAACAGTTCTTCCGAAAAAAAGAAAAAAGAAAAAGAAAAAATAGTGGATACAACAGTAGGGAATGCTTCATCTGCCAGCGAACCACCAGTCATTAAAATAGATCAACCGATCAAAAAATGTTTTTCAAATGATGGCCTGCAATACAGGACTATTGTCACTATGAAGCTGATTGGTGACCAGGTACTTGGTATGGTAACCACTGAAGAACTGGAAAGTCATAAAAAGGAAACTGCTGATTTTGAAGGCTCCGTCTCCAATAATCAATTAACCATTAAATTTAAAGCTACTCCTCCTCCTTTTGGTAAGGCTTCTGAGTGGACAACAAGGCCCTGGTCCCTGGATACTAAAACTGGTAAGGAAACGCTCCGCATTATTTTTAATGCCAAAAATTACGAGACGAATAAATGGGCAGAGACCGTTTATGAATTCGCACTGGCCGATTGTAAATAATCATTTATTGCTTTGCATATCTGAATTGTTCTCCTTGAAGCAGCGAATGACGACCTGCCAATCCATCCGATTCAATTTGCAGGGAAGAATTTTCAAGAAATATCTCCACGATGCTGGCTTCGATTCGGAAAATAAATTCGTTATAAGATGACTGACTAACAGGGATCATAGAGAACCGTTCAGGATAAAATTCGCATAGCAGGGAAATACCTTGAATGTGTTAGAGAGGAAACTGCACATCCCCATCCTGGGTCATTTGTTGCCAGCTTCCTTCTGCTCCATTTTGCAGACTGCAAAAGATATGGCGAAGAAAGCCCGGATTGCCACCTTCTATTTTTATATTGATAAAATCTTCAGCGGTCTTTTTACTTTCCAGCAAAGTAAAGTCCGCCAGAGGTTTTGGCCGGGCTGTTGAAAATAATTCTTCCCGCTTTCTCTTCCCATTTCCCTTCTCCATGCCGGTCCAATGCACCGTAAGAAAAGAAGAATTGAAAATCGCCAACTGGTTTCAATAAAAATCCGGAGGCCATTTCCCGAACTCTTTCCAGGTAATACTCGCCTGTAAGCGTTGTTGTTTGCGTATTATTTCAACTGATTTCATGTTGCTAAACAGCCTGCCATTCACTATTAACTATTCTCCATTGATTATTCACCATTGACCATTCACTATTCACCATTGACTCCTTCCTCAATTCTCCATCATTACAAAAGCACCCCAGTAATAAGGTTCTTTAAATTTGGTCATCAGTTGCTGTTGTGCCTGCTTGAATGCTTTCTGCTTATCTCCCGTCTTCATCATATTGCTGTAAAAATTATTCATCAGTAGCTGGGTAGCGGCATCGTCTACTTTCCAGAGACTCATCACAATCGCTTCAGCACCGGCTACGAGGAACGCCCGTTGCAATCCATACACTCCTTCCCCGGCTTTTATTTCTCCCAGCCCGGTTTCACAGGCACTGAGAACTACCAGGTTGGTTCCTTTCAGATCAAGGTTCATCGCTTCATAAGAAGTAATGATACCATTGTTATTGCTATCCAGTCCTGCTTTTGATTTATCAGCCTCCGATGCGCCGGTCAGCATAAGCCCCGAACGGAGTAATACATTATCCTTTGCATTATCAGCATGTACCCCGATGGGCCAATTGGTCCTTTCAACATCTTTTAAAAAAAAACCATGTGTAGCAATATGCAGTATCGCAACTTCCCGGGAAGATTTCAGGTTGGTCTCGGTAGCATCACCCTGGATCAATTCTGATACCTGGTAACCCGAGGATTTTAATAGTTTGTTGATCCCATCCACTTCCACTTTGGTACCGGGCAACTGTACAATAACGCCCTTTCCATAATCAGGGAAGCCGATCAGTGTTGCAGTTTTAGGCGCTGATCCTTTCCCTTTATTATTGTTTGTGATCAGGTCACGTGGATTACCCAATAAAATAATATCACATTGGCCGATCAGGTAATCAGTGCCGGCCTTTTTCAGGGTGTACAGGTTGAGTTGATTATAAACACCATCCAGTGATACATAGATATTCTTCTTGCCTTTTACTTCAGCTTCAAACGGTTCCCAGTACTGGGCGTAAGATTGATCATCATTGATCTTATTCTTAATGGAGACCCGGTAGGTTTTTGAATATTTGTTTTCCAGGTCTGTTCCATTGGCAAGCATAACGATCTTTGGCTGCGGGTTGGATTTAGTGATGACCAGGCCCAGGTAACGGCAACCATCTGTAAACACCTGGTCAAAATTCCTTAAGCGGATTATTTCGATCAGGGCCTCATCTCCTTTCAATTCTTTTTGTATCTCGCTCACTTTTGTTTTACCGGTAAAATAAAAATTGGCAAAATCCTTTGAATTGGCTGACAATTTCTTCTCCATCCGGTTCACGTTGGATTCCAGTGAATCAAGATTAACACCCTGCTCCTTTAATTCATCTTTTGAATAGGCATAATAAGCGGTCAGCTGTTCTTTATGATCGATCCAGTCGGCATAGTCCTGTGCCAGTTGCGCATTCCCGGCGGACAGGATCGCTCCACTGATCTTGCGGGTGGAACTAAGCAACAAACCTTTGGTAGCAGCCCTGTATTCAAAGAGGTCAAGGATAATATCTTTATTTACAGCAGTTGCTTCTACTGCAAAATTGTAAAACCGCTGGAAACGGGGAGAGAGGATATCCCAGTATTTTGTTTTTTCCACCTCGCTCATCGGCGCAAAATATTTATTGATAAAGTCCAGAGTCTTTTCCATGGCATCGTGGTAAAGTGGGTAGGCTTTGGCGATATCTTTTTTCTTCCAGTACAGGATGGCCATATCTTCTTCTGATTGCACATACAGCGGGTGACTGGTGCCTAGCGAAGTTTCCCTTACCTGTAATACTTTTTGTAAAAGTGGCTCTGCTTCTGCATAACGGCCTTTGTAACGGTAAAAATTTCCCAGGTCGCTGATCACTTTTGCATAGGCTGGTCCATTTTCTCCCAACGTTGTCTTATAGATCTCAGCCGACTTCTTCAGCATATCTTCCACCCGGTCTTCCCGTTTCATCAGCATGGCTAGGATGGCCACATTATTCAGCATATTGGCGAACTCGGGTTTACCTCTTTCCAGTTTTTTTTCTAATCCCTGGTAGATCTTTTCGGCTTCTGTATATTTTTCCATCTGCTGGAATAACAAGGCCAGGTTAGAAAAAAACTTAAGATGATTTTTAGCTTTGGTAACTTCTACTTTACCGGCAATCTGCAGGGCTTCCTGCATCAATGCTACAGCTGCCTCATACCGGCCCATGGACTGGAACAGCATCGCCTGGTTATTTAATACGATCGCATAAGGCATTGCCTGCTGCAACTTATTGGCTTTGATAACGGCCAGGGCTTCCGTAAATTCTTTTTCTGATTCGTTGTACTGGCCAAGATTATAATGGAGTACAGCATAATTATTAAGTGATGCGGCTACTCCCATGTTGTTTTTTCCCAGTTTTGATTCCCGGAGTTCCAATGCCTGGGCTGTAAATTTTTCAGCTTGTGCAAAACGACCAGTCGTTGTATAAAGCAGTCCTTTACTGGCAATGGTCTTCATATAACTAAGCTCACTGGTACGGTAGGCCTTTTCAAAATAAAATTGAGCGGCTTTTAATCTTTTCTCTGCAAATACATAACGGCCCATCGCATACGCTGACTGGCCCATTTGTAAATTAAGGGTAGCTGTTTCTTCATCATCAATATCCACATCGCGGTACAGGGAGCGGGCAATACTTCCCAACTTTAAAAACTTAGCTCCAAATTCACCCCGGCCCTGCCCGCCGAACAGTCCTGAGTTATCACTTAAAAGGATTGCATAATCAATATCCGTGGAATCAAAATCTGCTTTAATACCGTCCAACTCACCGCGGACGTTGTTCCGGGCTTTCATTTTTGCATCATACTTGGCATCGTTGACTTCGCCTTTACCTTTATCTACTACTTTATCTTTTAGTCGTTTTAATATCTGGGCGGGTGCATGAGCGGACAGGAAAAGGAATGCGAGGGCAAACAGAATTTTCATACACGAATTTTAGGGGGTTAAATCTGTTTCGAAATTACAGTAAATAATTGTTAACAGCCCAACGCCTCTGCCTTATATCCTTAGTTCCGGCTTTTCATCCGCGACATTTAACACTTATAATAATAGGGCGCTCCGCTGCTGTTTTCTTCGTTAGCTTGGTAATACAAAAACTATAATTAATGAAAAAGATGATGATAAGCCTGCTGGCAGTTGCCTGTACGGCGGCTTGTTTTGCACAGATACCACTCACGGTAGCACCGAGTGGCGGTAATAAAAAAGCATCTGTCAGTGAACGGATTGGCCTTACAGATGTATCCATTCATTACGACCGTCCTGGTGTAAAAGGCCGTGAAGGAAAAATATGGGGGCAATTGGTGCATGCCGGTTTTGTTGACCAGCAGTTTGGATCCTCCAAAGCAGCTCCCTGGAGGGCCGGGTCCAATGAGAATACTACTTTCAAATTTTCCAGCGATGTAAAAATTGAAGGGCAAGCTTTACCCGCCGGTAAATATGGATTCTTTATCGCTTACGGGCCGGAAGAATGCATTTTGATCTTTTCAAAGAACAGTACTTCCTGGGGCAGCTATTACTACAGTGAAAAGGAAGATGCTCTCCGTGTAAAAGTTAAACCACAGGCATTGGACAAATCAGTGGAATGGTTGAAATATGAATTCCAGCAGGAAACAGAGAACAGTGCCGTTGTTGCTTTGCAATGGGAAAAATTGTCCATCCCTTTTAAAATAGAAGTGGATTATGTAAAAGAGCAAATTGAATCATTTCGCCGGGAGCTAAGAACAGAGAATGGGTTTATCTGGCAAAGCTGGGACCAGGCGGCACAATGGTGTGTGAAGCATACTACAAACCTGGACGAAGCCTTGTTATGGACTGACTCGGCCACGAATGGCGGTTTTGGAGGTGAGAAAAGCTTCCAGGCCTGGAGTACAAAAGCGCAGGTGTTGCAAAAATTGGGAAGAGGCCCAGAAGCAGCGGCCGTCATGCAAAAAGCGCTACCCCTGGGAAGCATGAATGATGTACATCAATATGGCCGTCAATTGCTCGGCATGAAGCTGAATAAAATGGCCTTTGATGTTTTCAAAACTAATTTTGATAAATATCCCAATGAGTTTACCACAATGATGGGAATGATACGGGGTAACTCCGCCAATGGCGATTATAAAAATGCCCTGAAGTATGCTAACCTGGCTTTGCCACTGGCACCCACCCAGCAAAAAGCAAGTGTGCTGAATATGATCGATAAACTAAAAGATGGAAAGGATGTGAATTAAAAAACCCGGATAGCATTATAAAGAAAACCATCCGGTGCAGTCGGTTGGTTTTTTATGCACTCTAAAAATAGGTAAATAAATAATCTTCTTAAAATGGTTTAGTCTCACATCCCAGCAACTCACAGAGTTTGGCTTCCAGGGCAGGGCCGCGAAGGTTTTTAGCCACAATCTTACCCTGCGGATCCACTAAAATATTCTGGGGGATACCTTTGATATTATACAGTACAGCCACTGAATTACTCCAGAACTGCAGATCACTAACATGTGTCCAGGTCAAATTGTCTTCCTGGATAGCATTTACCCATTTAGCTTTTTGACCGGGCCTGTCCAATGATACCCCCAGTACTGTAAAGTTCTTCGGGCTGAATTTTTTATAATTCTCAACAACATTCGGGTTTTCTGCCCGGCAGGGTCCGCACCAGCTGGCCCAGAAATCAACGAGTACATATTTACCCCGGAAAGAAGAAAGCGCTATCGGTGTACCAGTAGTGTCGGGTTGTGAAAAATCCAATGCTTGTGTACCTACAGCCCCGATCTTGCTTTCGGCAATAAATTGCTCCAGCTGGATGCCGGTTTCTGTCTTTTTGATTGTTTCGTCCAATGAATTGAACCTGTTTTCAAGCATCACAATATCTTCATTGAAGGAATAAGTAACATTCAGGATGAAGGGAGCAACCACGGATTTGGGTTTATCCTTAATAAATTTGTCAATCGATTTTTGCACCTTATCCTGCGTATTATTATAGGCGGTCACCAGCTTATCCCGTTCTGCACCGGGCATCGTGGCATTCAATGTAGTGGCCTGTGAACTTAATTCCTTTGCCATGGGCAAAAAATCTTTGATGAACCCGGCAAAATCTTTATGTGATGCTGAGCCTTCGATCTCGAATACCGGCGGCTGCATTTTTTTTGACTTGAAAGAGATGATGGAGTTCTCTACATAAATCTCAACGGGCTTATCTCCTTCGATGATCAGGAAACAAAGTACCGGCTCTTTCACGTTGCCATTCAGCGTAAACTTTGATTTCAGCGATTTGGCTTTGGCCATCTCCACATTCTCGCCGTTTTTATAGAGCAATACTTCTGTTCCATCCGGGTAACCGTCCAGTTTACCTTCGATTGTAAACCCTTTGGGATTTTGAGCCATCAAAGCCAGGGGGGCCAATACTAAAAACAGGAGTAATTTTTTCATATTCATATTTAAATAAAATTAATTTTCATAAAGTACTACTGCGTTCTTTTGGAAAAGAAAGTTGTAGTTAACCGATACGGGTAAACCGGATCAGCATACAAATTTATACAATCCTTCCGGATAGCAAAACCCCGCTCAGCCCAAAATGGACGAAAGAAAGGATTTTGTGGCTGCATTAACATCCCCGCTGTGTTCCAATGCTTTAATATAGGCGCTACCGATAATGGCACCGTCCGCCAGCAGACAAACGGCATCGAAAGACTGTTTATTGCTGATACCAAAGCCCACCAGCACGGGATTTTTCAGCTGCCAATTTTTCAACCGGAGCAGATATTCTTCCGTATTGGGTGCTTTTTTTTCACTGCCGGTTGTAGAAGAGGAGGAAACGGCATACAAAAACCCGGTGCTCAGGCTATCTAATTTTTTTACCCGTTCTTCCGCTGTTTCGGGTGTAACCAGGAAAACAAAATCGAGTCCATATTTTTTAATGATAGCACCAAACTCAGTTTCAAATTCATATTCAGGCAGATCGGGCAAGATCAAACCATCGATACCCACCTGAGCAGCAGCAGCGCAAAATTCTTCAAAACCGTATTGCAACACGGGGTTCATATAACCCATTAATATGACCGGGATAGAAATGTCTTTCCTGAAATCTTTAAGCTGTTCAAACAGCCTTGCAATCGTCATTCCATTTTCCAGGGCAATGCTTCCGCTCTGCTGAATCACCGGGCCATCTGCTAATGGGTCGCTATAGGGCATACCGAGTTCGATAATATCCGCACCATTTTGTTGCAGGGCTTTCATTACTTCGAGCGTCGAGTTTAAATGAGGATAGCCTGCGGTGCAATAGACATTGAGTATGCGACCCGTCTTCTTCTGAAATGTATTTGCTAATCTGCTCATATTTATTATTGACTTCACCTCAACCCTTTCATTGAGAAGAGGGAGAAGAGAACCCGAAAGTTTTATTTTTCTGTAGCTTTTCTGATTTCAATTAATACAAATGAAATATTATTTTCTACTTCACTATTTCTAAATCGTATCACTTTAATTCCGGACCATTTTAATTCATACGTTCTGGCTTCATCATATTGTGCATTCATCTTATCATCATGCACAGCTCCATCCAATTCAACAACTAATTTCTTTTCATGGCAATAAAAATCTGCAATAAACTTATCAATCGGATGCTGCCTCCTGAATTTTAAATTATCGAGTCTCCTATTTCTCAAATACTCCCACAAAATCTTTTCAGCTTTCGTTGCAGATTGACGAAGTTCTCTTCCATATTGATATAATTTCCCAATTGTTCCTTTATGTAAGTTATCGTTATACGGGTCCGTGATACTTTTTATTTAAGACCTCACCCTCTTACTACTCCGATCTTTTTAGACTCCGCCTCCCTCTTATCCAGGAGAGGGGAGAAAGACTCTGTGAATTAAATAAATTTTCGTTCGGGTGAGGTCAAAGATGGCTCATATACGTCGCCAAATCCTTATCCCCCCTCCCACTCAAACAAATCACCACCACATCTTCTTTCTTAAATTTCATTTCTTTTAACGCCGCAAATGCATGTGCCGTTTCCAATGCCGGAATAATTCCTTCCAGCTTCGACAGTTCAAATGCAGCCGCCAATGCTTCATCATCCGTAGCACTCATAAAAGTGGCTCTGCCGGTTTTAAATAAGTTAGCATGTAACGGACCAATACCAGGATAATCCAAACCGGCAGATATACTATGGGGTTCCACCACTTGCCCGTCTTCCGTCTGCATCAGCAAACTTTTGCTGCCGTGTAAAATACCGGGCTTTCCCAATGCAGTAGTAGCAGCACTCATTCCGCTATCCACACCATGACCAGCCGCTTCCACGGCGATCAATTGTACATTTAACTCATCCAGGAAATGATAAAAAGCTCCCGCTGCATTACTGCCACCACCCACACAAGCCATTACATGAGTCGGTAGTTCATTGCCGGTCTTTTCCAGTAATTGCTTCCGTATCTCTTCGCTGATCACGCTCTGAAATCTCGCCACCATATCCGGATATGGATGCGGCCCTACTACGCTGCCGATGATATAGTGTGTATCATCGGGGTGATTGATCCAATCCCGGATCGCTTCATTTGTGGCATCCTTCAACGTTTTGCTGCCGCTGGTAGCCGGTATCACCGTAGCACCCAGCATTTTCATTCTCGCTACATTCGGCGCCTGCCGTTCAATATCCTTTTCTCCCATGTACACAATGCACTCCACTCCTTTCAAGGCACAGACGGTAGCTGTAGCCACTCCATGCTGGCCAGCACCTGTTTCGGCAATAATTCTTTTCTTGCCCAATCGTTCCGCCAATAAAATCTGGCCAACGGTATTATTAATTTTATGTGCACCGGTATGACAAAGGTCTTCCCGTTTCAAATAAATCGTGGTACCAAATTGTTTGCTCAATCGTTCTGCCAGGAACAATGGCGTTGGTCTGCCCACATAATCCCGCAACAAGTATTGGAATTCTTTTTGAAAAACCTCGTCATACATAATTCCCAGGTACTTCGTCCGCAACTCTTGTACATTCTGATGCAGCATCTCTGGGATGTACGCCCCACCGAAGGAACCGTAGTAGCCTTGTTCGTTTGGTTTTTTGTATGATTGTGTTGTTGTCATTTTATATTTTTTATGAATCAGCTTCAGTGCTACTATCATCGTCTGTTGCAAGTTTATCCTGAGAAAACGAAGGGCACTCTTCAGGGTTCGGTAATTCTATTCAGCTACTTTTAAGATTGGGATAATTCCAAAGTATCCATCGCAAAAATATACTTCGCTGTATTTATAGCAATTTCATTACGCATTGAAATTTTATTTATTACATCACTACCGTCTTGTTAATAGTTAGTTTAGTTCTTTGAAAATATTGCTGGATAAGGGTTTCAGAGCTTTTAATTTCAAACGATTTGAAATGATTTGGACTTTTTGATTTATAATTACCTGTA
>Ga0163144_10010579_pt1 | contig 19643 bp, 23 predicted proteins | sample OliLak19BULKMAT1_FD_123175 | JGI IMG/M metagenome (GOLD analysis project Ga0163144, IMG submission 123175) | Freshwater microbial mat bacterial communities from Lake Vanda, McMurdo Dry Valleys, Antarctica - Oligotrophic Lake LV.19.BULKMAT1 | ecosystem: Environmental > Aquatic > Freshwater >... | reverse complement strand
GAGCCTCGCGAAGCGTCTTTCTAGAACGCGATTCTGCGTTAAAAAACGCCATCGACGCGTCTTAGAAAGGTCCTTCACTGCGTTCAGGATGACATGCGCGCTGTGTGCGCGTAACGTCAGTTACGAAGTAATCCAAGCAATTCTGGAAGAATGGTATGGATCCCCAATCGAGTTGGGGAAGACGAACTGGGGGCGTTTGCTAAATCTCAAAAGTTTCTCAACCCATCAAAGAAGACACACTAACAGCAAGCGGCTGGCGCCACCGGCACCAACGTGCGGAGACGTAGCGTATGGATGAAACAAGACAACGTTACCTCTCACGTCTGCCAGATCTGCCCCGATGGGTAGAGACGCGCGACGTGCTGTTGAGGGAGGGTGCCAGGCTACTTGAGCATCCGAGTCGGAACGGCTTCGTAGTTCGGAGCGCGGATGATGGTTCGGGTTCCGCGGTTGGGGATCCGGAACCCGACGCCCTTGCCTTGGCCGCTGGTCAGCGGCTTTGTTGTTGTGTAAAGAAGAGCCTCGCCCTCACAAACCAGACACTCCCATGAACAAAGTGACCCCGTTCCTCATGTTCAACGACCAGCTCGAAGCGGCGATCGCGTTTTACACCGCGACGTTTCCGAACTCCGAGGTACGCCACGTCGCCCGCACGGGCAAGGACGGCCCCATCAGCTCGGCCGAGTTCGTCGTTGGGGGTCAACACTTCATGGGCTACAACGGAGGTTCGTATTTCAGCTTCTCCGAGGGGGTCTCGTTTTACGTGGACTGCGCGGATCAGGCGGAAGTGGATGCGTACTGGGACAAGCTCGTGCAGGCCGGCGCGACGCCGACGGCATGCGGTTGGATCAAAGACCCCTTCGGCCTCTCCTGGCAAATTGTCCCGAGACGATTCACCGAGCTGATCGGTGATCGGGACTCCAATAAGGTGAAGGCGGTGATGGAAGCTATGATGACGATGGTGAAGCTCGACGTGGCGGAGCTCGAGAGAGCGTATAAGGAGGCGTAGGCGTGTTCTGTCGATCGTCGGATGTAAAAAGACGATAAGCCCCCACGCCACCCTCTGGAAACTCAAATTCCCTCGGCACGGCGACGACCACGCTGGCTGCGCCTGGATCACCGTCCAGGGGCGCCTATTGGCTCACCAACACCCGGCCTCGGATCGGTTACCCGGGACTGGTCACCAGCCGGTAGAGTTCACCCGGCGAGACTTCCAAAAAGCCCCGCGTTTATGCCGGCGATGGCGGTTTGTGCCCTGGGCATATGCTGTGTACCTTGCGCCATAAAATAGGCCGTGTCGTCCCTCGCGGCACTGGGCCGAATCAGAAACCGTTGAGATTTTCTATTCTCTGCTTTTCGAGCGGCAGTTCTGTGCCTGATAGCAGTGAATTTCTGAGATCGTCTTCCTCGCGAAACGAGCGAAGCGACTAACGAAGTAAAGCGGGAAACGAGCGAAGCGACTTACGAAGTAATCCAAGCAATTCTGGAAGAATGGTATGGATCCCCAATCGAGTTGGGGAAGACGAAGAGGGAGCGTTTGCTAAATTCCAACAGTTTCTCAAGGTTTCTCTTGATGCGTCTCAGGTACATCAACACGAATGGAGTAGGATAGATGGACATGGCCATGCCTGAATACCGAAGCGAGGTGCTCTTAGAGCTGGAGCAGATTCCTCCCGAGTTCTTGCCGGCTTTTCTCAAGCTGGTTCGTGCCTTTCGCGAAGGGGTCACCTTTCCTACCGCGCAGGATAGCTTCCGGCAGGGATGGAACGAGGCGTTGAGTGCTCAGACCCGTCCTGTATCCAAGCTGTGGAAGGATCTCGATGTCGAGTGAGACCCCCCGGCAGGTCGATGTAGCGTTCACGCTGGAATTCAAACGCAACATCCGGCTACTGGACAGACGATGAGCCTCTACGCCCCCCTCTGAAAGCTGAAATTCCCTAGACACGGCGACTACCACGCCGGCTGCGACGGGATCACCGTCACCGCCCAGGGGGTGCCGGCGCCTATCGGTTCTCCAACACCCGGCTTCGGATCGGACGGGTTGGTCTCAACGACAGGGCGGCCGGTCGCCTTGAGGCTGGTTGCCGGCCAAAAGGGTTGAGGTCACCCGGCGGGACCTTTGTGTAACACATCGTTTTGGCCGGCGAAGGGCGGTTGTGCCTCAGGTATCCGCTGCGTACCTTGCGCTATGAGAGAGGCTGTTTCGCCCTTCGCGGCGCAGCTCAGCCGTTGGACGAAGCACGCACGTTTGAGCATGAAAACATCTCTTCCGGCTGGGATTTCATGGGTGATGACGATGCTCGTGTGCCGCGACGCGGCCGCCGAGGTTGAATTCTGCAAGGTGACGTTCGGAGCGTCTGAGTTGAACGTGCGACCTGGACCCGATGGACGAGTTGCGCACGCACTGCTGTCGATCAGTGGAACCCATGTGATGATCGAAGCGGAATGGCCGAGTCTGGCGAGCCGTGCTCCACAGCTCGATGGATCTTCTCCGGTGGTGATTTTCGTCTACGTGGAGGACGTCGACTCCACCCTCGAGCGAGCGGTAGGAGCGGGCGCGAGGGTTCTGCTGCCATTACAGGACCAGTTTTGGGGTGATCGCACATGCCGTATCATGGATCCGTCCGGTCACGTATGGACGATCGCGACGCGGGTCGAAGAGACGTCTGCCGAGGAGCGAACGAAGCGATGGTCAACGATAGTGAAGCCGAAAGGTTAAGAACGCCCAACAAAATCGCTGGACCGAACGCGGGCGGGCCGCGTCAGTTGCCAATTCGGACGCCAAGGGCCGCCCGCGTCGGTCGGTTCCGTCTGTTATGCTCCCCCTGGAATAAGAAGATGAGCCTCTACGCCACCCTCTGGAAACTGAAATTCCCGCGGCACGGTGATTACCACGCCGGCTGCGACTGGATCACCGTCACCGCCCAGGGGTTTCCGGCGCACAATCGGTTGGTTGCGGAGATATACACACCGTAGGGGGCGTGAAGCTGCATTTTGAGGATGGCGCTTCTTCCACGTTACCCTAAAACGAAAACCATCGTGCACTCGCGCCAAGTACACACGGGCCATTCGATCCCATGCGACTACTCATTTTCGGCAATTCCGGTTCAGGTAAGAGCACCTACGCACGCGCTATTTCAGCACGACACGGGCTGCCGCATCTCGACCTGGATTCTATCGTCTGGGAGCCCGAGCAGATCGCCGTGCAGCGGCCCGAGGAGGATATCGCGGCCTCGCTGGCCGAGTTTATTTCCCGCAACGCCACCTGGGTCATTGAGGGCTGTTATGGGGAGTTGGTCCAATCCGCGTCGGCGCACTGCACGGAACTTATCTTCCTCAATCCTGGCGTCGAGGCCTGCCTGGCCAACAACCTCCGACGCCCCTGGGAGCCTCACAAGTACGCCTCCCTTGATGAACAAAACGCCATGTTGTCGGCTTTACAGGCATGGGTAGCAGGTTACTACGAGCGAGACGATGCCTGGTCATACAAGGCGCATCGCGCTGTGTTTGATGCCTTCCCAGGTGTAAAAGTCGAACACATCGAGGCGACCGAGTATACGGTTTAACCGGGCGCCAAAACCGAATCCGACTTCGGAACAGGGGTGTGGCGCCGTTTCGTGGTCGTGCTGTGAGAGCCCATGCACCCGAACCCAGCTTACCCTCTTCGTCCCGCCGGCGCCCGGCGCGTTGCTCGAGGCCCATCGCCGGCGGCTCGACCCCGTCCAGGCCGGCCTGATCGCCGCCCATGTCACCCTGTGCCGCGAGGACGAAATCGCGCGCCTCGATCCGCAAATCCTCCGCCACCGCATCGCCTCCCGGCAGCGATGCAAGGATAGCCGGCTCTATCCGGGTATTGTGTCATGCATGGGTCGCCGTTACATTGTAACCGGGCGCTCCGCGCATGGCGTCGGCGCTCACACGAACACGTGGTCCGTCGCGCCCTCGATATCAACCCCCTGGAAGCATGGGCAAGCGCTAATGGAGTACGTATCAGATCGACCTATCGATCATCGAGGCACGCCTCAACGTCGGAAGCTGTTCACGGCTCGAGCGGTCCGACTCATCTGCGCTACGTTCCTGTACGGCGCTGTCTTTGCGTTTACCCCCGCGGCTGCCCAACAGGTGGATAGTAGCGAGCTTAACCCGGCGCCGGCGCAAGCGTTGGATGGCATACCCGAACCCCCGGGTAGGGTTGAACTCCAACCCGTCGCCGGCGATGACGAGATCAGGCAACGCATCGCGGATATTCTCACAACGACAGGATGGTTCGGCGAGCCCGAAGTCACTGTCGAGCAAGGAATCGTTTTCCTGAAAGGAACGACGGACACCGACGAATACAGGCAGTGGGCCGGAAATCTGGCGAGGAATACGGTAGGCGTGGTTGCCGTCGTTAATCAAATCGAAATGACCCCCAGCAGGATTTGGGATTTCGACCCCACCTTTCAGGTCATGGACGATTTAGCGCGACGATTCGTTCGGTTGCTGCCCCTGATCGTGGTGGCATTGGTCGTCATCGCCATTTCGTGGTTCCTCGCCAGGTTTACTGTGCGTGTACTGCGTCGTTGGCTCCTCGATCGATCCCTCACCCGTCTATTACGCGAAGTACTGGCCCGCGCCGGCGGTATCCTTGTCATGCTTGCGGGTCTCTACCTTGTGCTCCGCATCGCCGGACTCACCCAACTCGCGCTTACGGTGGTGGGCGGCACCGGCCTGCTGGGCCTGGTGCTGGGCATCGCCTTCCGCGACATCACCGAAAATTTCCTCGCCAGTCTCTTTCTAAGCTTGCAGCAGCCGTTTCGTGAGGGCGATCTGGTGGAAGTAGCCGGCGTGACGGGTTACGTGCAGCGACTGACCTCCCGCACGACTGTTCTGATGACACTTGATGGCAATCAGGTGCAGGTACCCAATTCGACCATCTTCAAAAGCACGATCCGCAACTTCACTAGCAACCCCAATCGCCGGGAAGATTTCGTCGTGGGGATCGGCTACGACGACTCCATCCCTCATGCGCAGGAAGTCGCCTTGAAGGTGCTCGCTGAACATCCGGCCGTTTTGGATGAGCCCGAGCCGCTGGTGCTCGTGGAAAACCTGGGATCGTCCACGGTGAACCTGCGTGTTTATTTCTGGCTCGATGGAGGTCAACACAGCTGGTTAAAAGTGAAATCGTCTGTCATCCGGCTCGTCAAGCGGGCCTTTCAGGAAGCCGGAATCTCGCTGCCGGACGAAGCCCGCGAACTCATCTTCCCTCAGGGTGTACCTGTACACATCATAGAAAGCGCAGGGTCTACCGAGCCAGCCGCCCCAACCCGGGCGAAGCCACCTGTCGAGCCCAAAACCGTGGCGACCAGTGGGGAGGCAAGCCTGCAAAGCGATGCCGGGGAAATCAAAGAACAGGCACGTAAATCCTGGACTCCCGGGGAGAATCTCTTAACGCCGACGTCGTTTCCGGATCCCACGTGAACGCGATTGAGAGACGATCACAGAGGGTGTGGAATCTGTATGGGAATCGCTGGAGTCTGCTTTTCAACGACGCAACGGCTCATGTGCCAGGATATCCGAATATGTGGGATCGACTGAGTTTCGTCATCAAACGTCTTCGTGAGCGCTTATGGATCAAACCGCTCATTGAACCGCCCCGGATTTGCCGGAGACTCCAACATTTGAGAACTTGGAGTCATGGACAAGCGCACAAGGTACTCCCCCGAGGTCCGCGAGCGGGCCGTACGCATGGTGTTCGACCACCAGCATGATCATCCCTCCCAGTGGGCGACGATAGCATCCGTTGCCCAGAAGATTGGCTGTACACCCGAGACGCTCCGTCAATGGGTACGGAGCCAGGAACGGGACGAAGGCCGTAGGCCGGGTCCGACGACGGACGACCGCTCTCGGCTGAAAGAGCTCGAACGCGAGAACCGCGAGCTTCGTAGAGCTAACGAGATTCGTAGAGCTAACGAGATTCTGCGCAAGGCGTCAGCCTATTTCGCATTGGCGGAGCTCGACCGCCGACAGAGACGGCGATCGACGATCGCCTAATGGTTAGGTTCATCGACGACCATAGAGCCCTGTACGGAGTCGAGCCGATCTGCGCGGTCTTGCCGATCGCTCCGTCGACCTACCATGCCCATAAGGTTCGCCAGGCGGATCCGGCGCGTCGTTCCGTCCGGGCGCAGCGCGACGAGAGGCTCCGTGGCGAGATCCAGCGCGTCTGGGATACCAACTTCCAGGTCTACGGTGCGCAGAAGGTATGGCGTCAGTTAGATCGAGAAGGGGTCGTCGTGGCCCGCTGTACCGTAGAGCGGCTGATGCGTACGCTAGGCCTTTGTGGCGCCGTGCGAGGCCGCCGGGTGAAAACGACCGTGCCGGCGGACGTGGCGGATCGGCCGCAGGATCTCGTCCAGCGCAACTTCACGGCCGTGCGCCCCAACTTGGCGATGGAACATCGCCGAATATGGGTTTCGGATTTCATGTACGTGGCCACCTGGCGCGGCTTCGTCTATGTGGCCTTTGTGATCGATGTCTTCTCCCGACGGATCGTAGGTTGGCGTGTGTCGAGTTCGCTGAAAAGCGATCTCGTCCTTGATGCCCTCGAGCAGGCGATCTACGAGCGGGACGACGCGGAACGCGATCGATTGATTCATCACAGCGACCGTGGCGTCCAATATTTGTCGATCCGGTACACCGAGCGGTTGTCCGAGGCCGGCATAGAGCCCTCGGTAGGCAGCCGGGGCGACTCACTTGCCGAAGTACTTCGGCAAACAATGCGCTGGCTGAATCCGTGATCGGCCTGTACAAGACGGAAACGATCCGCCGGAAGGGGCCGTGGCGCGGCCTCGAAGACGTCGAGTTCGCCACGCTTGAATGGGTATGGTGGTTCAACCATCATCGACTTCTCGAGCCACTCGGTTATCTTCCCCCAGTTGAATACGAGAATAAGTATCACCGCCGCCAGGAGAATCAGCATCTCGAAGCGGTACTCAACTAACCTAGTCTCCGAAAAACTCGGGGCGGTTCAGTATGTTCAGGACATGCTCGGCGATAATAGCGATGACGACTGAGGAACGCCTGTAGCGTACGGCATATAACAAACCATCGCCGGCGAGACCCAGAGTACGCGGTTGACAACAAGCTCGAAAAGTTTGCGGAAGCGTACATCAACGAAGCACTGGTGAGCGCTGATCACAATCAATGTTGCACCGTTTAGCCATCGTCTCGCCCACGGGGGTGAGCCATAGATAGAAGACCGAAGTTATACCTATGAAGCACACATCCTTACGGGCGCAGGCGTTGGGCCTTGCCGGCTGGCTGGCCGGCAGTTTCGTCACAGCCGCCATCGGAGGCCTCGCGTCCGTGCGGGCGGCTGTGTTTTACAACGAGATCATTCAACCCCCCTGGGCGCCACCCGCGTGGCTGTTTGGTCCGGTGTGGACCATCCTCTACATTCTCATGGGTACCGCCGCCTGGCTGATCTGGCGGAAACACGGTTTCCGCGGGGCGGCCACCGCGCTTACGTTGTTTGTCGCGCAGCTGTGCGCAAACGCGTTGTGGACCTGGCTCTTCTTCGCGTGGCGGCAAGGGCCCCTCGCGCTCGCGGAGATCATTGTGCTCTGGTTACTCATCGCCGCCACCATCGGCGCATTCTGGCGGTTGGACCGCATCGCGGCGCTTTTGTTGGCGCCCTATTTTGCCTGGGTTACCTTCGCGACCGCCCTGAATTATGCGCTGTGGCGTCTTAATCCAGCGCTATTAGGGTAGGGATTCCACACGCCGGCCACCTGGAACGCTCGGGAATGGCGACAATCAACGCCGCGGAAACGACCCTTATGATGCATGGAATCATCGACACACTCGCTCTCGCGATCGTTTTGCTATCCGCCCTCTATCTGGTGTCGCTTGCCGTTGTTTCATTCGCACGGCCGGCCCGTGCGTCAACCTATCTCCTGGGCTTCGCGGGATCAGCGTTGGCCCACTACGTGGAGTTGGGGATCCGGATTATTGCCGGCGCCGCCTTCGTGTTTCGTGCGCCCTATATGGTATTCTCCGATTACTTCGCCGTTTTCGGCTGGATCCTCCTCGTTACCACGGCCGGACTCATGCTTGTTCCATGGCAATGGCACCAAGCGTTTGCCCGGAGAGCGGTTCCTTATGCTGTCCAAAGACTTACCCTTGTAGCGGCCTCGTCTTTGGTAGCCGGCGGCTTCATCTTCTACGCGGCGTTGCGTTGAAGAGGCGGCCAATCCGTCACGTTGTCCGAATACTGCTGCGGCGGCGATCGATCATCCGAAGCGTTTTAAGAATTGGCATCAGCTTTCGATGGATACAGAAGCGAAACTGCGCGCCATCAAGGTGATCCATACGTTGGTGTGGGCCGTCTTCGCGGGTTCCATATTGGCCGTCCCTGTCGTGGCGTTCCTCGGTAACCTCCCGGTCGCGTGGAGCCTCATTGGATTCGTGTTCCTGGAAGTCGTTGTGCTGGTGGCCAACCGCATGACGTGCCCGCTAACCGATGTCGCCGGCCGCTATACGGCCGAACGCCAGGAAAACTTCGATATTTATTTGCCGCGATGGTTGGCTCGACACAACAAGACCATCTTTGGTGGGCTCTATCTTGCAGGTATCGTTTACACCGTATGGGTGTCGGTTCAGGCCGCTGCTTGATGTTCATTTCATGCTCGTCGCGGTAGAGTCAAGTGCCGTTTGGCCACGAGGAATCATCAATACACTTACGAAATGCGACCCCGTCTCTATTCCATCAACATCACTCTGGACGGATGCTGCGACCATCGCGCCATCACGCCGGACGAAGCGATGCAACGGAAACCCGATCGTCGGCTACAGCAAACCAAAGGCAGGGATCCGGCTCATGTTCTGGAGCGGGGCGGATTTTGATGAACCCGGCCTCGACGTGGTGGGCAAAAAGTTTAAGGATGCCTCCGTGTTTTACAACGACGCCTCCGAAGTCGCGGCCGGCGATGTACGGCGGTGGCTCGGGAAAGCGCGGGAGATCCAGTGGGATTACAAGCATATCGTTAAGCGTAAGGGAAAGCTTGAGCGGCTGAAATGAGATAGCCTGCCCGTCATCCCACTTTGCACGTCACGCCGGCAGACCGTATCTATCAGCCCCCACCAGCCCTTAGCCGGTCATGAACCCTCGCCTCCTTCTCCTCCTCGCCCTCCTTGCCGCGGCGTGCCAGCCGGCCTCTCCCCCCGCCACCTACCTCCTCGACGAAGCCTCTCTGCCCGACTACGAGCGCACCCTCGACCACGCCGGCCTCATGGCCGACTGGAGCGAGGAGTTCTACCACAAGGGGATGGTCACCTACCGAAACGCCTGCTACAGCTGCCACGGCGACACCGAACAACCGGGCTCCATCCCCAACTCCCGCCAGTTCTGGCAGGAGGCTTTCAAGAACGGCGCCGATCCCCACGCCATCTACCAGACCCTCACCCGCGGCTATGGGCTCATGCCGCCGCAGATGCGCCTCACTCCACGCGAGAAGTACGAGGTCATCCACTTCATCCGCGAGGAGTTTCTCAAGGAGCATAATCCAGACCAGTACGTCCCGATCACCGACGCCTACCTCGCCGGCCTCCCCGCCGGCGACACCCTCGGGCCCGATCCGCAGCCCTACCAGCCCTGGGCCGAGATGGACTATGGCGACTTCCTCATCCACACCTACGAACTCGCCAATTCGGACGACCCGCCGCGCGGTATCTCGGGCGGACGCAGCCCCCTGCCCAACGAGGACTTCCGCGACGTCAACTTCGCCTACAAGGGCATCGCCATCCGCCTCGATGAGGGCGAGGGCGGCGTGGCCGCCGGCAAGGCCTTTGTCCTGTTCGATCACGACCTGATGCGCCTCACCGGGTTCTGGACCGGCGAGGGGTTCATCGACTACGAGGGCATCCTCCTCAACGACCGGCACAACATCTTCCCGCGCACGGTCGGCACCATCCAATTTGAAAACCCCATCACCCCGGGATGGGCCAACCCGGCCACCGGCGGCTTCGCCGACCCCCGGTTCGTGGCCGTCGACGGCCGGCCGTTCGGTCCGCTCCCCCGCGACTGGGCGCACTACAAAGGATTGTACCGTCACGGCAGCCGCGTGGTCATCGCCTACTCGGTGAGAGATACGCAGGTGCTGGAGTCGTACGACCTGGAGCAGGATGGCGTGGCGCCCATCGTGAGCCGGACGCTGAACATCGGCGCGGCGTCCTCACCGCTGACCATGCGGATAGCGCCGGCGGAGGCGGCGGTCCATGTCGCGGGGGCGTCCACGGCCGTCGAGCAGGGCTTCCACGTGCTGAAGGTGCCGGTTGGCACACCGGTCAACGTCAAGATCTGGATGGCCGCCAGCGGCGTGGATGTCGCCGCGGCGGCGCGTGCCGGCGATCCGCCCGATGACCTGACTCGCTACACACAGGGCGGGCCGGCGCATTACACCGAAGTGCTCTCCTCGCCCATCATCCCGGGCGACGACACACACGCGTACGCCGTGGACGTGCTCACCCTCCCGCAGGACAACCCCTGGAAAAGCCGTATGCGCCCCACGGGCATCGACTTCCTCCCGGGTGGCGACGAGGCCGTCGTGACCACCATCGACGGGGAGGTGTGGCGCCTGGAAGGCATTACGCGGGATGAGGGCACCATCCAGTGGCGCCGCATCGCGACGGGGCTCTTCCAGCCACTCGGCGTGAAGTATCACGACGGGGCGATCTATGTGGGATGCCGGGACCAGATCGCGGTGTTGCGCGATTTGAATGGCGACGGCGAAACCGACTTCTACGAGAGCTTCAACAGCGACCATCAGGTGACGGAGCATTTCCACGAGTTTGCGATGGGGCTCCAGACCGACGCCGCCGGCAACTTCTACTACGCCAAAAGTGCCCGCCACGCACGTACCTCCCTGGTCCCTCAGCACGGCACCCTCATCCGCGTCAGCGCTGACGGCCGCACGTCCGAGATCATCGCCCGGGGATTCCGCGCGGCCAACGGCGTGCTCCTCAACCCGGACGGCTCGTTTATCGTCACCGACCAGGAGGGCCATTGGAATCCGATGAACCGGATCAACTGGGTGGAGGAGGGTGGCTTTTACGGCAATATGTTTGGCTATGGCGCACCGGCGGATTCGTCCGACGAGGCGATGATCCCCCCGCTGCTGTGGATCGACTCGAAATACGACCGCTCGCCGGCGGAGCTGCTCTGGGCCGAAAGCGACCGCTGGGGGCCGCTCGAAGGAAGCCTGCTCAGCCTCTCGTACGGCTACGGCAAGATCTTCGTCGTGATGACGCAGACGTTCGACAACATCCGACAGGGCGCCTTCGTCGAGCTGCCGGTGCCGCAGTTCCCCACGGGCATCATCCGCGGCCGGTTCAACCCGCGGGACGGGCAGCTGTATGCGCTCGGCATGTCGGCCTGGGCGACCAACCAGATGATTCAGGTGGGCGGCCTCTACCGGATTCGCTACACGGGGCAGCCCTTGCATCTGCCCACCGCGATGAAGGCCCGGACGTCGGGCATCGAGCTCACCTTCGCAGAGCCCCTGGAAAAGGCCGCCGCCGGCCCGGAGGCCTTTACTGTCACCGTGTGGGACCTCAAACGCGCCCGTACCTACGGCTCCGAGCGCCTGAACACGCAGGAACTGCGCGTCGACGGCGTCACGCTGTCGGCCGACGGCCGCACCGCGTTGATTCAAATACCCGACCTGGCGCCGACGTGGATCGTGGAGATCGCCTACGACCTGAAGGCCGCGGGTGGCGCCGCGTTCGACGGGGTGGTGCAAGGTACGGTCTATGCGCTGGAGGGCGACTCGCCAGCGTTCTGATACCCCCGATCACGGTCCGCGACATCCCTCCGGCATCATGAATAGCTCGCTCCTTTTATCTATCGGTTTGATATACGCTATCCTCACACGATCGGGCTGGCGCTCGGCGTCGCGTACGTGGTAGGATTACGCTCGACGCCGGCCGGCCTGCTCGTCCTCTTCCCAACTATCAAGGAAATGCAGGTAGATGCCTGAAATAAGTTGCTTTTTGGAATCATCATCCGGATGTATTTTGGAGAACACAACCCGCCCTACTTTCATGTCCAATATGGAGATGCCCGGGTCGTCTTCAGTATCCAGGCCCTTCGTTTGATTGAAGGAATACGGCCCCCTCGGAATATGGGTATGGTCGTCGAATGGGCTGCGCCCCATCAGGAGGCATTGAAGTGAGATGGGGAGAAGGCAAACGCGAACGAACCGCTTGATAAGATCGAGCCCTTACAGTAAGCCAGAAGATCGAGTGTAATGACAGCGGCAACCCTGTGAGCCGGCATGCTACACGCTTTCCTTCCACTGGCCGCTCTCGCCTACCCGCGGCAGCCTCCTCACGGGGCGGATGATGGTCGATAGCCCGTTGCTGATAGTTGGTTGTCCCCGCTCGACATGAGTCAGCGCAACGCGTTTGCCAGATAGTCTATGCCCGAACAACTCAGCCGGACCATTGAAGCGCTTTACCGGGCGGAATCGGGACGGGTGCTGGCAACCCTGGTGCGCCTCCTGGGCGACCTCGACCTGGCCGAGGAGGCCATGCACGAGGCATTCGCCGCGGCGCTGGAGTCCTGGTCCCGGACGGGGGTTCCGGCGAAGCCGCGGCCCTGGCTGATTTCGACGGCGCGATTCAAGGCGATCGATCAGATGCGCCGGCGCGCGCGCTTCGACAAAACACACGACGTCTTCGCTCTCGGCGCAGACCTACTGCTCAGCGCGGCATGGCCCGAAGATGCCGCTTCCGATCACGATGCGAGGGAGGACGAGGAGATCGAAGATGATCGACTCCGACTCCTCTTCACCTGTTGCCACCCTGCGTTGCCTCCGGAAGGACAGGTAGCGCTTACCCTGCGCGAAGTCTGCGGCTTGACCACACAGGAGATCGCACGGGCCTTTCTTGTCCCGCCGGCGACGCTGGCCCAACGCATCGTGCGCGCCAAGGCTGTCATTCGCGAAAGGTCGATTCCCTACCTCGTGCCCTCGCCGCGGGAATTACCCGTCCGGTTGGGAGCGGTCCTTCAGGCCGTGTATCTGATTTTCAACGAAGGGTATTCCGCGGAGACGACGCGAGTTGAATTAAGCCTTGAAGCCATCCGTCTGGGCCGGCTGCTGCTCGACCTGCTCCAGCTGCATACCATTGATGAGCCCGAAGTGTTCGGGCTGCTGGGGCTGATGCTGCTACAGGAGTCGCGCCGTGCCGCCAGAACCTCTCCCGGGGGAGACCTCATTCTGCTGGAGCAGCAGGATCGGTCGTTATGGAACCGCGAGCAGATCGCTGAAGGTGTCCTGCTCACCGAAAAGGCCCTTCAATCCCGCCGCTTCGGGGCCTATACGCTGCAAGCGGCCATTGCGGCTGTTCACGCCGGCAGTTCCTCCACGGCATCCACCGACTGGCGCGAGATTACGCGACTCTATAACCGGTTGCTGGGAATGCATCCCTCCCCCGTTGTCGAGCTCAACCGCGCCGTGGCCCTCGCCATGTGCGAGGGTCCCGAGGCCGGCCTCGCGCCTATCGACGCGTTGTTGGAGCGGGGTGGACTGGCGGAGTACCCCCTTGCCCATGCGGCGAGGGCTGATATGTGCCGGCGGCTGGGCAGAACCGATGAGGCGATGTACTCCTACGAACGAGCGCTCGCATTGACGCCACAGGAACCCGAGCGACAATTTCTGATAGAGCGGATCCGGCAGCTAAAATAAATGGTGGAGTCGCTGTCGAATTCGGATCCGCTGGACGACTAGATATAGCAGAGCGATCACGTACGTCTCTGTATTTCTGAAAACAAGCACAAAAACACGCGCCGTCATGCCACAGTATCTCGTTGCCAGCTATCTTCCCGACGACTTCGACCCGTCCGTCATCTCCGAAGAGATTGTCGAGGCGATCTACGCCGTCAACCGCGAACTCATCGCCGCCGGCGCCAGGAAATTCGCCTGCGGCCTCTCCCCCGCCAGCGAGGCGAAGACGCTGAGGCCGCAGCCCAACGGCAAGATTTCCGTCACCGACGGGCCGTACATCGAGACCAAGGAGCACATCGGCGGTCTCTTGATTCTCGAAGCCGCGAATCTCGATGAGGCGTTGGCGTGGGCCCGCAAAGGGATGGTCTGGAATGCCGTGGTCGAGGTCCGTGAGATTCAATTTCACCCGGATCCGAAAGGAGCCACGCAGTAAGCCGGCCGCCGTGTCTGCAACAAAACTCTGCAACGAGACATGGAGCAGTCCGGATGCCTGGCTCCACACGTCAAAAAAGGACGCCCTCGGTTGGCCGGACTCCGTGGGGCTACTACCGAGTGCACAACGCGAGGTAGGTAGTCGATCAACGAACAAAGTCGAGGCCACCGCTCACACAACTACATGCGTTTCCTTTCCAGGCTACTTTGGATTGATGGCACCGGCGGTGCGCTCGTGGGGGTGCTTGTGCTGATCTTGAGTGGATGGCTCAGCCGGCTCGAGGGATTGCCGGAGGGCGTCCTGCTCTTCACCGCAGCGGCGAACCTGGCCTATGCCGCATTTTCGTTTCACTCGCCGTCCGACCCAATCGGTCGGTAGGGTTGATCAAAGTGCTGGCGGTCGCCAACATGGCGTGGGCGCCCGTGTGTCTTGGACTCGCCGTGGCGTTTGCCGGCTCGGCCACACCGTTTGGATTCGCGCACCTCGCCGGCGAGGCGGTGTTTGTCGGGGTATTGGGCGTGATCGAGTGGCGTTGGCGGCTTCGGTGAGGCGCCCGTTTTCCCGGGCGGGATTGGATTGCAGCGACAATTAGTAATATGGATCTTTGGCATCTCGCCAGCCAGGTCCTCCGTTTCTGTGTCACTCAGACCAATCGACCGCCATGAAAAACGTTACGGTACGTTGTATCCTCCTCCTCTTACCGGTTATGGTAGCGAACCGGCCCGCTGCCTACGCGCAGCTCATGGGGCCGACGGGCGGCTCCGGCGCCGACGGTGAATACAACCAGGCGTCCGACAGCCCCTTTTTCGAGATCGATTTTTCGACCGGGTACTTCCACCTGGAGGATTTCGAGGATGGATTTGACGTGCCGGGTGTCACGGCGGATAACGGCGGTGTGGTGAGTGTGATTTTCGGACCGGGCCTGCATGATTCCGTGGATGCCGACGACGGTGTCGTGGATGGAAGCGGACTGGATGGGGAAAACTGGTTTTATATCGGAGGGGCGACTGGGATTACCTGGACCTTTGACCCGACGCTGCTCCTCGCGCTGCCCACCCATGCGGGCCTCGTCTGGACCGATGGCGCCGGGGACATCATATTCGAAGCGTTCGATGCGGCCGGCACATCGCTGGGGACGGTGGTCGGCCAACATTCCTGCTGTGGCTTTGATGGCGCCACGGCCGAAGACCGATTTTACGGGGTGATCGAGCCGGCCGGGATTTCCGCGATCAAAATTTCGAGCAACGGCGGGGGAATCGAGATCGATCACCTCCAGTACGGTCGAATGGACGTCTCCAACGTGGCGATCGAGACGCCGGGCCGCGATGGGGCGTCGACTGCCGCACCGATCCTGTTTGAGAATTATCCGGAACCCTTCCAGGGCCTCACGACGCTGACCTTCAGCGTGCCCAATAACACGCCGGTGCGGGTCGAGGTAGTTAACGTGCTGGGTCAGATCGTGCAGGTCCCTTACGACCAATGGGCGAATCCCGGTACCACCGCCGTGCAGATCGATCTTTCGGGGTTGCGGAGCGGGATCTACCTCTATCGTATGGTGACCCCGTCAGGGATCGTAGGCCGGCAGATGATCCACACGAAGTGACGAGGGCTATGTAGTGGGTTAATTCACAACTTGAAACGAGGCATTGGTCGTGATATTCTGATGTCCTTGACGGGCGTGCAATTCGCGGATGCAAGGGAGCGGCGCGTACCTGTCGATTTTGAAGAGATGCCTACATTTTTTATCTCCCTTCAAGATCTGATCACCTCCAAACAAGCACTCGGTCGCCCGCAAGATGTGATTGATGTAGCGTTGCTTCGCCAGGGATTAGATCCTGATAAGCCGGCATTACGGTGATGAAGATCCCTCTTGCAGTTGACAGACGCGTGCTTTTACATTTTCCCATTTCTTCTGCTGGTCGCCCACGCCGGCTGCCAGCCTCCATCAAGCCCCCCAACATCATCCTGCTCCTCGGGGACGACCATGGCTGGGAAGAGACTGGCTACAAGCAGGCATCCCCACGCGCAAACCCCGATGCTCACGCGATGACCCCCTCTGGCGTGTTCGCCAGGACGGCCTAACCGATAAATAGGAGATGGCAATAGGAATGGAAGACACGAACCGACCCCTCATACTGGTCACGGGCGCCACCGGCTATATTGGCGGACGGCTTGTTCCTCGCCTGCTCGAGATGGGGTATCGCGTCCGGTGCCTGGTGCGTGATCCTGTACGCCTCCAGGGGCGTCTCTGGCAGCATGATGTCGAGATCGTGGCGGGGGACGTGCTCCAGCCGGAAAGTCTCGCTCCAGCCATGCAGGGTGTATACGCAGCCTATTACCTGGTTCACAGTCTGGCGGGTGGTTCTGATTTCCACCAGCGCGACCTTACCGCTGCCAGCCATTTTGGCGTGGCTGCCAGAGCCGGGGGCATCAAGCGCATCATCTTCCTCGGCGGATTGGCCGAGGCCGCGCCCGGTCTGTCGGAGCATTTGCGTTCGCGTCAGCAAACGGGCGATTGTCTGCGTAGCGCCGGCGTCCCGGTCACTGAATTCCGTGCCGGCGTCATTGTTGGCTCCGGCAGTCTCTCGTTTGAGATGATTCGGTACCTGACGGAGCGCGTGCCGGTGATGATTTGCCCCCAGTGGGTCTACACGCGCACCCAACCGATTGGCATTCGTGAGGTACTGGAGTATCTGGCCGCCGCGCTCGCCGTGCCCGACAGTAGTGGTCGCGTCATCGAGATCGGCGGTGCGGATGTCGTCACTTATGGCGAAATGATGACGATCTATGCGGAGGTTCGCGGCCTCAAGCGCTGGATGATACCCGTGCCGGTTCTCACGCCTCGCCTGTCGTCGTACTGGGTGAACCTGGTTACGCCCATCCCGGCGGTCATCGCGCGCCCACTCGTCGAGGGCCTGCGGAATGAGAGCATCGTGCACGATCCCAGCGCCCTGCGACTGTTTCCCCACATCCAGCCAGCGGGCTATCGCACCACGGTAGAAAGGGCCATCGCGCGCCTCGAGGTAAACCACATCGAAACCGCCTGGAGCGATGCGTTGAGCACCAGCCAGGGCGATGTGGCCCCCGTAACGCTGACGACTCGCGAAGGTATGATTGTGGAACAGCGCCAATGTGTTGTCCTGGCGCCGGCAGCGGATGTGTATACGATCTTCATCGGGCTCGGGGGCAAGCGAGGCTGGTTTTATATGAATTGGGCATGGGCCATACGTGGGTTTGTCGATCAGATGATTGGTGGGGTGGGTCTGCGCCGTGGTCGACGCGATCCTGACGATTTGCGGGTGGGAGATGCGCTCGATTTCTGGCGGGTAGAGGCCGTGGAACCTGGACACCTGCTGAGATTGCGGGCTGAGATGAAAGTACCCGGAAAAGCCTGGCTGCAATTGCAGGTCAACGCCCATGGAGAGGACCAGGCACGGCTCTCGCAAACGGCGTATTTTGCGCCCAAGGGGCTGATGGGGTGGCTGTATTGGTATGCATTATATCCGCTGCATGCCTTGATTTTCAGCGGACTCATTCACCAGATTTCACGGCGCGCCGTCATTCTAAAACGCGATCGGCCCTGATGATCACCGTCCATTGATGCGGTGTGGATCAACCGCTTCGTAATGAAACCCCAAAATGAAGTCCACCATGTGTTGCGAACGTCGCCTGAGACAAGAGAAGTACCAGAAACTCCGACCGATGCTGGTGGCATTGGCGATGGTAGCGTTGACCGGCTGCTGGGCGCCCGACCAGACCCCCGCCATCCCCAATCAACCCCTGGAAGACCTCTCCGCGCCGGCGCTCCAACAGCAACTGGCCGACGGAAGCCTCTCCGCCGAGGCCGTCACCCGCTACTTCCTCGACCGCATCGCCACCCTCGACGACGCCGGCCCGAGGCTCAACGCCATCATCTCCACCAACCCGGATGCGATGGCAATCGCGCGGGAGCTGGACCGGCGCTTCGCCGAGTCGGGCCCCGTTGGCCCGCTCCACGGCATGCCGGTGGTCCTCAAGGACAACATCGACTCGGGCGATCCGATGGCGACGACGGCCGGCTCCATCGCCCTGGCCGGCCATCTGGCTACTGAAGACGCCTTTCTGGCCGCGCGGCTTCGCGATGCCGGCGCCGTCATCATCGCCAAGGCGAATCTGAGCGAGTGGGCCAACTTCCGGGGCGACAACTCGTCGAGCGGCTGGAGCAGCCTCGGCGGGCAGACGCGTAATCCCTACGTGCTCGACCGCAACGCCTGCGGCTCGTCGAGCGGCTCGGCGGTGGCGGTAGCGGCCGGGCTCACCCCGCTGGCCGTTGGCACCGAGACCAACGGGTCGATCGTGTGCCCGGCCGGCGCCAGCGGGATCGTGGGCATCAAGCCGACCGTAGGCACCGTCAGCCGGCACGGCATCATCCCCATCTCCCACACCCAGGATACGGCCGGCCCCATGGCGACCACCGTGGCCGGCGCCGCTCTGCTGCTGCAGGCCCTTGTTGGTGTCGATGAACGCGATAGCGGGGCGCGTGCCTTTCCCGAATCCGTCGATTTTGCGCCGGACCCGGAGGCGCTCGACCTGGATGGCGTGCGCATCGGCGTGTGGCGCGGACACTACGGAGCCGGCGAGATTCCGGAAGCCGATGCCATCCTCCAGACGAGCATCGGGTTATTGGAGCAGGCCGGCGCCACCGTCGTCGATTCCATCGCGTTTGCCATCCCCGGTGGCATCGGGGCCGCGTCGTACGAGGTGCTGAAGTACGAGTTTAAAGCGGGGATGGCCGCGTATCTGAGCACCCACGGGATTCCGAACGGGATGGCGTCGCTGGCCGACCTGATCGCGTTTAATGCCGCCAACGCCGAAACGGTGATGCCGGTGTTTGGTCAGGAGGTTTTCGAGGCATCAGAAGCCATGGGCGATCTTACCGAGCCGGCGTACCAGGCGGCCCTGGAAGCGAGCGCCTTTCGACTGCGAAGTCTGACAGATTCGTTGTACGCGGAGCACGCGCTGACGGCGCTCATCGCCCCGGTGAACGCGCCGGCCTGGAAGACGGACTGGGTGAGCGGGGATCGTTTTGGTCTGAGCAGTTCCTCCCTGGCGGCGATCACCGGGTATCCGAGCGTAGTCGTGCCTGCCGGATACATTTCGGGATTACCCATAAACATCGCGTTTATCGGGCCGGCGCTGTCCGAAGACACGCTGATCCAACTGGCGTATGTGTTTGAGCAGGCGGCGGCGGTGCGTGTCAAGCCGGCGTTTGTGCCGACGCTGGAGGAAAGGTAGCGCCGAAACGGATTCTGTTCGTACGCGGATGAGCCAAAGACCATTTTACTAAGTACATTCACGTAAATCCTGTCGGATTATCGTGAGTGGTTTCAGGTTAAGGGTTCACAAACTGTTGAGATTTCTACAATCCAGGGCATCGTCATCCCCCGGTCAAAGCCGGGGGCAGG
>Ga0163144_10010576_pt1 | contig 19647 bp, 19 predicted proteins | sample OliLak19BULKMAT1_FD_123175 | JGI IMG/M metagenome (GOLD analysis project Ga0163144, IMG submission 123175) | Freshwater microbial mat bacterial communities from Lake Vanda, McMurdo Dry Valleys, Antarctica - Oligotrophic Lake LV.19.BULKMAT1 | ecosystem: Environmental > Aquatic > Freshwater >... | reverse complement strand
GGCGCAAAGTCCGGGCGAGAATTTTGCGCTGAAAACAAAGCTCAGCAGCCCGTCAATCTGGTTGCGGGCTATCGCGCCGGGAACAACCCTGCGGGTCTCGGGCACAGCTTCCGTCTCGATGCCAAACGTCTCGAGAATCCAGCTGGCGACTTTCAACTGAAGGGGCTCCCAAAAGGCGTGGAACCGCAGGATCGTCGGAGGCATACCCGCCCCGGCCTCGATCTTCTTGCGCAACACAGAGGACATTTGTAACTTTCCAGCACCGCGTTGTTAACTCTCTCGTTAATTGTCGTGAATTAGTTGAAGAATGGTTATCGCGAGCCTCGCAACCACGTATGATCTGTATGCGGTAAATTGAGCCTGTTCTGATAATCGGGAGACCTGAACCAATCAGGTGCCGTTATGAATTCGCCGCCATCAGCTGCCCCGCAGCCGATCATCATCAGACGCAAGAAGGTCATCAAAGGCGGCGGTCATCACGGCGGCGCCTGGAAAGTCGCCTACGCCGACTTCGTGACCGCCATGATGGCGTTCTTCCTGCTGATGTGGCTGCTGAACGCGACAACCGAAGAACAACGCAAGGGCCTGGCGGACTATTTCAACCCGACCATCCCGATCAGCCGGATCTCCGGCGGCGGCTCGGATGGCCTCAACGGTTCATCCGTCTTCAGCGAAGAGACGCTGGCCCGGATGGGCACCGGCGCTTCACAGGAGCGCAGCGTGGAATCGCCCGCAATCGCGAAAACCCCGGAAGAGACCGCAGCCGAGGAAGCCAGGCGGCAAGCCATCGCGCAGAATCTGCAATCGCTCAAGCAATCTCTGGGAGAAGAAGGGCGCGCACTTTCCGAGCACATCCTGATCAAGATGTCGCCAGAAGGTATCATCATCGAACTGGTCGATTCCGAGAGCACGCCCCTCTTCCCGGTCGGGCGCAGCGAGCCCTCCGACGTTCTCATTGAACTGCTTGGATTGGTTTCGGAGACGTTCGAGACCTTTGAGAACGATATCAAGATCGTCGGTCATACCGACAACCGCCGCTATCGCAACGATGCGATCTACGATAACTGGAACCTTTCTGCGGACCGGGCCAACACGGCGCGCCGCATGCTCCAGCGGAGCGGGCTGGACCGCTCGAGGATCCGAGAAGTGGCCGGCAAGGCCGATACCGACCCCCTGCTGAAGGATGATCCGTCGGCTGCCCAGAACCGGCGGATCTCGATCACCATCCTGACCAACTAGGTCTCAACCGGCCGGATTATTACCGCATACTGATCCTTTAAAATGAATCAGCAGGAAGGCCGGTTATCGGCTTGTTTACGAGTTGACTCCAATTTGCATTACTATCTGACGCAGGAGCAACCAGATATGAGCATTTCATCGTCCCTGAACGCAGGGGTAATGGGGCTGAGTGTGAACGGTACACGCCTCGCCACCATCTCTGACAACATCGCAAACTCCGGTACCTACGGCTACAAGCGCAGTATGGTGGACTTCTCCAGCATGGTGCTGCAGCAGCGATCCTCGGCCTACGCGGCCGGCGGTGTGCGGGTTGATACGTTCAAGGACATTTCGGCGACCGGCTCGTTGATCTCCACAGGCAGCGCAACCGATATAGCCGTCTCCGGCAGAGGCCTCTTTCCGGTTACGAACAATTCCGGCGTTACCGCCCTGCCCTCCGCGCGCAGTCTCATGCTCACACCAACCGGCTCATTCTACCCGGACCAGAATGGCAACCTGCGCACGCAGAGCGGCCTTTTCCTGCTGGGCTGGCCGGCCGATTCGGCCGGTAACATCGGCAATGTCAGCCGCAACAGCGGCATCAATCTCGAAGCCGTCAATATTGCTACCTCGCAGTTCAACGCGACGCCGACCTCGCGCATCGATCTCGGCATAAACCTTCCGGCCGATGCCACGCGCGCCGCAAGCAACGGCGATCCGTACACCCTCCCCGTCGAATACTTCGACAACCTCGGCCGCGCCCAGACGCTGACCTTCCAGTTCACTCCGGTGGTCCCTGCAACCGGGGCCAGCAATCAATGGTCCGTCGAGATACTCGACAGCGCCGGCAACCCGGCAACGTCGATCGGCGATCTCGCGATCGAGTTCACCGACAACGCGACCTCCGGCGGGAGGATCTCGACCGTGTCAGCCACCAACGGCGCTGCGTTCGACGCAGCCACCGGCGTTGTCTCCCTCAACCTGCCCCATGGTCCGGTCAGCGTCTTCATCGGCCGGCCGAATGACAGCGCAGGCATCACCCAGCTCGCCGCTCCCTTTGCGCCGACTTCGGTGACCAAGGACGGCGCACCGATCGGTGACCTCCAGTCGATCGAAATCGACGACCGGGGCTACCTGCAGGCGATCTATGATTCCGGCTTCCGGCGGACACTTTACCAGATTCCGGTAGGTGACGTGCCGAACATGAACGGGCTCCGCGCACTCGACTCCCAATCGTATGCGGTCTCGGCAACCAGCGGCAACCTGTACCTTTGGGATGCCAATACCGGACCTGTCGGCGGCATTTCGGGGTATGCCCTCATGGAATCGACAACCGACATCGCCGCCGAGCTTACAGACCTCATCGAAACCCAACGGGCCTATTCGTCGAATGCGAAGATCGTCCAGACCGTCGATGAAATGCTCCAGGAAACGACGAACCTGAAGCGATAGTCGCTGACAAGGTAAGGCAGGCTTCGACGTGAGTCTCTCCAGCGCCATCAATGCCGCGCGGTCCGGTCTTCAGGTAAGCAGCCTGAGGGCCGAGATCGTGGCGACGAACGTCGCGAACGCGACGACGCCTGGTTACGTCCGCCGGTCGGTGACGCTGAGCGAGACGATCCTCGGTGGCAAGACCGTTGGTGTACGCACAGATGGAATCACGCGCGTCAACGACACAGCCATCAAGGCCCAGCGTCGTGAACTGACCAGCGATCTGGCACAGGCCAGCGTACTCTCGTCGACCTGGAAATCCCTTTCCGCCCGGATCGGGGATACCGCCGCCGGGACGGGCCTGTTCAAGAACTACTCGGATTTCGAAACGGCGCTTGCGCGCTCGGTTTCAACTCCCGAATCCTTTCCGGCTGCGGCCGGGCTGCTCGAGGCCGCACGCGGGATAACCCGCGAACTCAACGGTCTCTCCGAGATGGTCGAGATCCAGCGCGCCGAGGCGGACCGGGAGATTTCGGACGGCGTCAAGATCGTCAACGCCGCCCTGAAGGAAGTCCAGGAACTGAATACGCGGCTGGCGGGGATCAACCGGACCTCCGGCGAAGCTGCAGCGCTGATCGACGAACGCCAGCGGGTGCTTGATACCATCGCGGAATACCTCCCGATCCAGACCGTCGACCGTGACAGCGGTACGATTGATGTGCTGACGGTCGAGGGCGTCTTCCTCCTCGCCGGCCGAGCTCGCGAAATCGAATTCACACCCTCGTCCGCCTTCGGGCCGGAGGTCTCGCTCGCGGGTGGCGAGCTTTCGGGCCTGTCCGTGGATGGCCTGGACCTGACCCCCGGCGCGCCCGCTTTCGGCGCCGTCTCTGGCGGCCTGTTCGGCGCCCTGTTCACGCTACGCGATACGGACTTGCCGAGCCTCAGTGCTCAGCTCGACGCGATCGCGGGTGACCTCATGGGCCGCCTGTCGGATGACGCCGTCGACCCCACCAAAACACCCGGCGATCCGGGCCTTTTTGTGGACCCGGATGCGGCCGCAGGCCCCGGACTGGCGGGGCGGATATCCTTGAATGCGGCGGTCGATCCGGCTCAAGGCGGACTTGTTACGCGCCTGCGCGACGGGCTCGGCGCCGTCACCGCCGGGCCGCCGGGCAACAGCACGATCCTTCGGGCCCTGTTCGACGCCTTCACGGCCGTCCGGACTGTGACGGGCAATGGCTTCTCCGGCGCGTTCTCATCGGCCGAACTCGTTGCGCAGATGGCATCAATGACAGGGCAGAAGCGGATCCAGCATGACGCCGTCATGTCTTCGACCCAGACCCAGTACGCCATCCTCGTCGAGGCAGAGCAGAACCAGACCGGCGTCGACATGGACTCCCAGCTTCAGGATCTGATGCTGGTCGAGCAGGCCTACGCTGCGAACGCCCGTGTCATCGAGGTTGCCAGCCAGATGATCAGAATGTTGATGGAGCTCTAGGCCGATGCGCATCCCTCCCCCCAACAGCCTCATCTCGGCGCACTTCTCGCAAAACATCATGGAGCTTCGCCAGAACATCGCGCGGACTGCCGAAGAAGCCACGACCGGGCGCCACTCAGACCTCGCGGCGCACCTGTCCGGGCGGGTCGGCACAGCGATGATCAGCCAGAAGGCCCTCGAGGATATAGGCTTCCAGCGCGAGCAGCTCAGCCAACGCGAGGCGAGGCTGGATGTCGCCCAGCGCAGCATGACACTCATGCACGACCGAGCGCTCGGCATTGATATCAAGATGCAACAGTCGTTGGGCTTCGGCGATTTCGTCAGCCAGGGTCTGGCTGCCCGCGATGCCAGGGCTGCGTTGACGGATGTATTCTCTGCCCTCAACGTCCGCTTCGGTGAACGCTACCTTTTCGCCGGCGATGCCACGGCTACCCAGCCGTTCCCAAATCCGGACGAACTGCTGGCCGGCATCCGCCAGATCGCCGATGCGTCTGCAAGCCCTGCCGCCTTCACAGCGTCGCTCGATACCTATTTCAATACGCCCGGCGGCGGATGGCAGCAGAATATCTACGGCGGCACAGCGACGGCTTCGGATCCGGACGGTGTCACAGGGGCGGACCCTGCCCTGATTGCGGTGATCTCCAGCCTTGCCGTTCTCGCTTTGGCCGATCCTGCTGACAGCCCCTTGCTGATTTCGCAGAACCCGGGCCTCGTCGTAACGGCGGCGCAGCAGCTAACGTCCGGCCTGACTTCCCTCACCAGCCTGCGCGCCGATCGCGGCGTAGCTCAGGAGCAGATCGCGATACGGCAGGAATCGCTCGACATCGAAGAGACGATCTTCACCAGCGCGTTCAACGCGCTGACCGCCCGCGACCAGTTTGAAGCCGCTTCCGCCCTCAAGAGGCTCGAATCCACGCTGGAAGCGTCGTACCTGCTGACATCGCGCCTCGCCAATCTCTCCCTGTTGAATTTCCTGAGGTAATAGCATGAAGTGGTCCATCATTCTGGTTGCCGCGCTCGCGCTCTCACCCTGGCTCGTTCCTGTGCCCGCGGACGCACAGACCCGGATCCGGGACGTGGTCGATGTCGAAGGCGTGCGGGAGAATGACCTTGTCGGCTACGGCATCGTGGTCGGCCTGAATGGTACCGGCGACTCGGTACGTAATTCGCCGTTCACGGAAGATTCCCTTACCCACCTCCTCGAGCGTCTCGGCGTCAACGTCCAGGGTGAGGAAATCAAGCCGAAGAACGTCGCCGCCGTGCTCGTCACCGCCTCCTTGCCGGCCTTTGCGCGCAACGGCTCCAGCATCGATGTATCGGTCTCATCCATCGGTGATGCGAGCAACCTCGAAGGCGGCACACTGATCCTGACGCCGCTCAAGGGCGCAGACAATGAAGTCTACGCCGTCGCGCAAGGCAGTATCATCGTCAGCGGCATCGACGTACAGGCGCAGGCCGCCCGCGAAACGCGCGGGACACCCACCGGCGGCTCCGTACCGAACGGCGCGCGTATCGAACGCGAGGTGAACTACGACTTCAACCAGCGCAGCACCATCACCCTAGCCCTTCGCAATCCGGATTTCACCACTGCGGCGCGAATCGAGGACACGATCAACGCCGCTCTGAAATTGCCGATCGCCTCGATGCGCGATCCCGGCACGATCGACCTTGACCTGCGCGGCACGCCGGACACCCCTTCCCGCCTCCTTGCAAGTATCGAGAACCTGCCCGTGAAGGTCGCCTCCCCCGCCCGCATCGTCATCGACGAGAAGTCCGGAACAATCGTGCTGGGCGAGGATGTTACAATCTCGAAAGTCGCGATCGCGCAGGGCAACATCTCGATCAAGGTGACCGAATATCCTGTCGCCTCGCAGCCGAACCCGTTCTCAGACGGTGAGACCATCGTGCTGCCGCGCTCGGACATCCAGATCACCGAAACAGGTAACCGCAACATCGCGATGCTTGAGCCGAACATCTCGCTGTCCCAGCTGATTGCCGGTCTCAACGCACTCGGCGTCTCGCCGCAGGAAATGGCAGACATCATCCGCGCCATGAAGACGGCCGGCGCAATCCATGCCGACCTCGTGATCCGCTAGGCGGCCGCGCCAGAAGGCGGCCCGGTCCAGCCTATTCCGGCTTGGCAGGTGGACGGACCATCGTGATCAGTCCGCGGCGTTTGAGATCCATCAGGGTCGTGAGAAAGTCACGCTGCACCGTTTCAGACAGTTCTGACGAAGCAGGCGGCACGGTCTTGATCTCATCACGCAGGGAATCAGCCATACGCGACGAAATATTTGCAAGTAGATACTCCGAAACCGGCGCATAGCTTTCACGCAGGCTGGCGAGCAGTTTGATCATTATGTCATTGTCGATTTCGCGGAATACGACGGGTACGGAGTTGCGTGGCAATATGTCCGGAAGGGAATCGATCGTGAACAGGCCCTTCTGGATGATGGGTAGCTGGGTCTCGTGGCGCTCACGCAGGAAGCTGACAAGACTGTCGCGCTTACCATCCGGAATGAGGCTCAGCACTTCGCCGATGGTTTCAAGGTACTCGTCCCCGGATTGGTCCACTTCTTCCTTGTTGTTCAGGAACTCGATCTCCATCATCCGCTCGACGGCATTGTCGATACCGGGATCAACATTGGTGGAAGTCACCATCTGCCCGAGGGTAGGGCTGACCTTCTCGTCCGGCAGCAAGCAGAGGATGGTGGACGCCATGCCGGCATCAAGCTTGCGGAGGATCAGGGCAATGATGTTCGGCGGCATACGGCTCAGGTATTCGGCGATCTGTTTTGGTTCACGCTCCCTGAGCCGTGACCAGGTGTCACCGGACTGTCCTTGGCCTGACCCGGCATCCTGCGGATCCTTTCCATAAAGCAGACTTAGACGCGAGGAATCCACGATCCCCGACATGACCGCCCGCGCCCGGTCGCGGCCGCCCCGCATCGAGCCGGCATTCTGGCGGAGCTGGGTCAGGAAATCGATCGCGATCTCGACCAGTTCTTCGCGCGCCAGCACCGAGATGTCTTCCAGGGCGGTTACAACCTTGGCCAATGCCGCGTCGTCCAGCTTCTCGACGATCGGCTTGGCCGCACTTTCGCCAAGCAGGGCAATGATCACTGCCGCGCGCTGGGACGGTGTAATGTTGCTGCGTTTCGCAGCCCGGCTACCCGCCGCCTTCGGCAAGCCTGCGTCTCGCTTTGTCGGCGTAGTCATGCGGCGTAACCTCTGAGAACGGCCTCAGTGATCTTCAGCCAGCCATCCGCCAACACAAAGAACCCGAGCTTGAAGGGGAGCGATACGACGGTCGGCGGCACCATCATCATGCCCACCGCCATCAGCACCGAGGCGACGACAAGGTCGATTACCATGAACGGCAGGAAGATGACGAACCCGATCTGGAAAGCATGCTTTATCTCGCTCAGCATGAAGGCCGTTGCGAGCAGCGAGAACGCGGGCGGCTGGCCTTCGACAACCGGGCGGTTCACAGCTTCGCCGAGGGTTATCAATGCCTCCGGATCCGTGCGCCGCATCATGAATTCCCGGAACGGATCGGTTGTCAGTGTCCAGGCCTGCGCTTCGGTCAGCGAGCCGTCCATGTAGGGCGTAATACCGTTCTGCCAGGCTGCCATGAATACCGGCTCCATGATGAAGAACGTCAGGAACATTGCCAGCGCCATGATCATCATGTTCGGCGGCGCCTGCTGCACACCGATGGCCTGGCGCATGAAGGAGAAGACGATGACCATGAACGGAAGACAGGTCACCATCATGGCGATACCTGGCACGAGGCTCAGTACCGAGACGATCAGCAGAAGCTGGATGACCGACGTGCTGAGCCGTCCGTCACCTGCCGGATCCATCAAGCCTTCCAGCGCCGGAATCTGGCCCGGCACAGCTTGCTGCGCTTGCGCCGCGCCGGCCAGCAGGACCGTCAGCATGACAAGCAGGGCAAGCCGCAGGAAGGCGGAGGAACTAGCCATTGTCGTCAGAGGCCCGCTCGATGATTTCGATGATCTTCACTGCAATCGTGCCGTCGCCGGTTTCCACCAGCTCACCTTTGGCGATCAGCTTGTTGTCGATGCAGAGGTCGACCGGATCATCGATGCGCGACGTCAGCGCGACAATCGACTCCGGCTGCAGCTCAAGGATCTCAGATACGCTCAGGCGCCTGGATCCGATCGACACGGTGACCGTCACCGGAACGCTGTAGATCGAACGCTTGAAGGCGTTGCGGCTGGAAGCGTCCCTAAGCTCTTCCGCCGTGTCAACCGGCGCTTTTTCGGGAATGGCCATGCTTTTACTCCGTCGTCACATTCTGGGTTGAACTCAGGTGCGACAGGCAAGCCTGCAGCAGCCCGTCGAAATCGAATGTCAGGCCGCCGGCCTGCCAGGAGACATCTACCCTGCCCTGACCTTCGGCGGGCGCCGGCAAGACAGTGCACCGGTGCGCGAGCGCGGGCGAGCGCTCGACGATCTCGCGCAATCTTGTGGCAAGTTCAGCTTCAGCCCGGATCTCGACGACCGCAGCAGACGCAGGAACCAGTGCGGCAAGGTGATGACTGATCTCATCGGCGAGGAACCGGCGGGACAGTTCAGGAAACAGCTTTGCGGCAACCGACTGGATCGATTGGAGTGTCTGCGCCTGCGCATCGCGCTCGAACTGGTCGAGCCTGGCATGGAGGGCCGAAAGTGAGGCTTCGATCACCCTGACGTCGAGCGGTTGGGGCGCGGGTTCGACGGGCGTCACTTCGGGATACACAGCGGCAAGCCGGTCTTTCTCCGCCTGCAGAGTATCGTCGGCGGGCTCACCTATGATCTTTCCACCGAGTTCCCTGCGCCAACTGCCCGGCGCACGCCCGGCCATCTGGCCAGCGCCTGAATCAAATCGCGGAAGGTCCGCAAAGACGGCATCACTCATTGACGGCGACCTTCTGGTCTTCATTCAGCCATTGCTGAAGCAATGCCGCCGTCTCATCCTGACGCTCCTTGGCGTAGTCTTTGAGATAGTTGAACGGATCCGCCTCCGCCGACATGCCAGCCATACCGGCGGCGGCGTCCGTCGCGGCCCCCGCACCCGGCGCCGAAACAGCGCCGTCCTCAAGCGTTTTTACTTTCGGCATGAGCATCGGCCGAACCACCCCGAACGCCAGCACAACCACCACGATCCCGAGCAGGAGAGCCTGCAGGCCCGACCAGAAATACCGGTCCACCAGTTGCGCGCCCATGCCGGGCGCCGCCGTCATGTCGTCGGCAACGATCTGCTGGAATGGCATCAATTCCACTGAAATGGCGTCGCCGCGCTCGAGGTTCAAACCTGCGCCAGACGTCACCAGGGCCTGCACGTCAGCGATGATCGCATCGCGCAGGGTCGCAGCATCCGTAGCGGCCGGATCGATCCCGAGAGCTTGCTCGTTGAGCAGGACCGCGATGGAAATCCGCTCGACCTGACCGGGGAGTTTTTCGATCTCGGTGCGGGTTTCATTGATTTCGTACGCAATGCTTTCCGACGAGTTCTTCATCGCGTTTGTGCTGGTTGTGCCGCCACCCCCGCCCTCTTCCTGCGGCAGGTTGCTCGCAACCGTCAGTGCACCCGAGCTGCCACCGCTTCCGGTTTCGCTGACATCATTGCTCGTCCGGTTACGGACGACTTTCGACTGAGGGTCAAACGAGACCGTCGATATCCGCTGGCGTTCGCGGTTGATGTCCATCGAGACCGAAACGCGCGCATTGCCGATCCCGACACGCGCCTCAAGCAGCTCAGCAATCTTTTGCTCGAGCGCGGCCGCCTGGTCTTCAGCTCCAGCACCCGCTTCCAACGTGTTCCCGGAGTTCGGGCCAGCGAGAATCCCCTTGGTCGGATCGATGACCGCCACATCCTCCGGCTTCAGGCCGGATACGGCCAGCGCGACGAGATACTGGATCGCCTCCGCCTGGCCCCTGGACAGGGTATGGGTAGTCGACAAGGTGACCGAAGCGGTCTGTGCAGCCTGCGACCGGGCAAATCCGGATCGCAGGCTGGCGCCGATATGTACCCGCGCTGAGGAGATGCCGGGAATTGCGAGAATCGTTCGCGTCAGCTCGCCTTCCTTGGCGCGCCAGTAAGACGCGTTGTACATCTCCGAGGTCACGGAAAAGCCATTGACCTCATCAAGCAGCTCATATCCCTGAACCGACTGGCGAGGCAGGCCTTCCTTAGCCAGCGCAAAGCGCACTTCGTCGCGATTGCCTTCCGGGATAAAGATTGCCCCGCCCCTGATTTCATAGGGAATGCCGGTTTGCTCGAGTTCCTCGATGATCTCGCCGGCATATTGCGGCTCCAGCCCGGAATAGAGCAGCGCCAGGGGTTCCTTGGTCACGCCCTGGACCATGAAGTTCATGACAAACACGATCCCGAGCACCGCAGCCCCGAGCAGGAGCTGACGCGACAAGGGCAAGGCTCTTAGCGTCTCGATAAACTTCATGAACAAACGGCCCCGTTCGGGTCTGATTCTGGTCTAATGATTAAGATTAGCCCCCAAATCGTTAAGGTTATATTTACCCCGGATTGATCTAACCGGGGTTGCGCTGCGTGGTGAAATCGGGGTTCCAATGGCGAAAAAGCCAGAGAAGAAGGCTGACAAGAAGCCGGATGCGAAAACCGACGGTGATCCGTCCGAGGCCGCGCCGAAGGCGGCTGGCGGCCTGATCGGTCTGCTGATCCTGGGCGCCGCCTCGCTCGGCAGCTCGTTCGGCCTCGTTTACCTTCTGACACCCCTACCTGCCACGGCATCCGAAGCCTGCGTTGCCGGCGAACAAACCACTGCGGCCATCGAGCCAACCGCAAAAGCCGACCAGGCCTATGTCCAGATGCAGGAAATCCTGATCACCGTCGGAAGCGCCCCGGCGACCCGGTATCTCAAGATGAATGTGTCGGTGATCACGGAAGGCGGGAATACTGAAGCCGTGAAAGCCGCCGAACCGGTTCTGCTCGATGCCTTCAATACCTATCTCCGATCGCTGGAAATGAAAGACTTCGAAGACCCCGGCTTCTACCCCCGCATGCGCGAGCAGCTCGCACGCCGGTCGGAGCTTGTGCTCGGTAGCGGAGTCTCCAGTGGTGTCCTCATCACCGAATTCCTGTTGAGGTAATGGAAATGATTATCCAGCCGACGGATATTGCCATCTTTCTGGTCTCCTTCGCGGCCTGCATCTACTGTTTCGTGCTGAGCAAGCGCCTCAAGGCGCTGCAGAACACAAAGGACGGCCTCGGCGCCACGATCACGGCCCTGTCGACCTCGATCGCCCAGATGAGTTCGACCACGCAGGACACCCGGTTCCGGGTGGAATCGATGGCGGCCCGGCTAGCCCACCTCATCGCGGAAGCCGACAAGACCTGCAGGAAGCTGGAAGAGACCATTGCCTCGGTCGATACCGCCAAGGCCATCGCCACGGATGAAGTCCACACGGCGCAGATGGATCTTTATGTGATGATGCGCACCGTGCTCGATCAGTCGAAGGAGCGGGTCGCAGAGATGACCGGGATCATGCGCCAGATGCGCGCGATGTCCGACGAGGCGTCTCCTCGCTCGAAACGCGTGGCGGGGGGCGCGGCCTTCTGACGCGCCAGCGGTCGTCCTGATCCCGGGCCGCCGGGCGAAAGGTTAGCAAAACCCTTCGGAAAATTTACGATTAATTAGCCCGAAGCGTGAAATCTTCGGGGATGGCCTGCGTCCGGATACTCCGTGCGCATCCCGGTCCATCCTGAGGCTGCAAGAATCCGATGTCTTTCGTCAAGAACAACACCTCGCACGTGCTGCTGACCCTCGGCGTCCTGTTCACGATCGGCGGCGCCACCCGTTTCCTGCCAAACGGTCTCGCCTTCGCTGAGGACCTTGGCTTCAAACCGGCAACCGAAACCGCAGCCACCGTCGGCGAGAACGCCGCGAAGCCGGCAGCAGCGTCTGCGGCCGACCTTCAGGAAGTGTGCTTCACGACCGAGTCCGCCGCGATGGTTGCCGAAGACCAATGGCTGTTCGAATCCCAGAAGGAAGAACTGAAAAACGAGAAACTAGCGCTCCAGATCTGGGAAAAGGAACTCGAAACACAGACGGCAGAACTTCAGGCCCTTCAAACCACGCTTGAAGCGCGCTGGCAGGAAATCCAGGGCGCCTCGGACCAGGACATAAAGCATCTCGCCGGCATGTACAGCGCGATGAAGCCGGACGCCGCCGCCTCGATCTTCAACCAGATGGATCCTGCCTTTGCGGCGGGCTTCCTGCGCCTCATCGCCAGCGAGCAGGCGGGCCTTATCCTCGCCAACATGGAACCGAAAAAAGCTTATGTTATCAGCGTGAAACTGGCCACGATGAATGCCGACGTGCGCAATGCTCCGGCCAGCCTCAACGAGGGATGAAGCCTTTCCGGCGGCATCTGACGCCACGTCGCGGCTTTAAGCTAGCTGGTTTCCGCGTTAGTTTGCCCCGCGAGGACAAGGGACAGGCACATGGACGGCCCCAGATCTTATCTTGGCTGGAGGGTCGACTATACCGCGCCCGCAGGCGAACCCGCGTTCGCGGGCCCCGGCTCCATTTCCTGGCAGGTCTTCAAGAATCCTGTCGCCCTTGCGGTCGGCGGCATTTGCGCGGTCCTTCTCGAGTTCGCTGACGCCCGTATCCGCTCGGGTGTGTGGGACCATTCCGTCTTCAAGACCGACCCCATCGGGCGCTCCAAGCGCACCGGCACCGCCGCGATGGTCGGCGTCTACGGCCCGCAGGCAGCCGCCCGCCGCGTCATTCAGGGCGTCACCAGCATGCACGCCCGTGTGCTAGGCGAAACACCATCCGGCGAGGGGTACCGCGCCCTCGACGTGGAACTACTCGACTGGGTCAGCGCCACCGCCAGCTACGGATTCCTGATGGGCTATGACCGTTTCGTCCGCCCGCTTAGCGAGGCCGACAAGCTGAGCTTCTTTGCCGAGGGCGAAACCGTCGCGGGGCTCTACGGCGTCCAGACCAAGATCCGCTCGCTCGCAGACTTTGACGCGATGATGCTCAAGCTCCTCCCCCGCTTCGAGCCGCATCCGATCAACACCGAGTTCCTTGGCATCATGAAATCCGGCCGCGCCGCGCCCGGCGTGCCGAAAGGCCTGCAAAGTTCCCTCGTCAACGCCGCCGTCGAAAACCTGCCGCCCGCCGTGCGCGAGACGCTCGGCCTCGGACCGGAATATGATCTCTCGGCCGCAGGCCGCCTCGCCGTCAGGACGATGGCCCGCATCGCGGAAACTGTTCCCGATACGGCCGGTCCGCCCGCGCAGGCCTGCGAACGCCTCGGCCTTCCCCGCAGCTTCCTGTGGAAAAGCGAAACCGAACGCATCCGCCTTCTTGCATCCGCCCACAACCGAGTCCGCCCACAGGAAGCCTCCGCATGAAACTTGCCTTCACCCGTGAAGAAGAAGCCTTCCGCGCAGAAGTCCGCGACTTCCTCGACAGGAACCTCAGCGCCGACCTGCGCGCCTATGCCAGGCGCATGACCAGCGTCTACTCCACCAAGCCGATCGCGATAAAATGGCAACGCATCCTCGTGAAACAGGGCTGGGCGGCGCCCTCCTGGCCGATGGAGTATGGCGGCACCAGCTGGACAGTCGCCCAGCGTTACATCTTCGACGTCGAGATGGCCCGCGCCGGTGCCCCGCCGATTTCGCCCATGGGCATCGGCATGTGCGGGCCCGCGCTCGTGGGCCACGGCTCGAAAGCGCAGAAGGATCATTACCTCCCCCGAATCCTTTCCGGCGACGACTTCTGGTGCCAGGGCTATTCGGAGCCGCATGCCGGATCAGACCTCTCGGCTCTCACCATGTCGGCCGTCGAGGACGGAGACGACTTCATCTGCAACGGCTCCAAGATCTGGACGACCCACGCCCACGAAGCCAACATGATGTTCTGCCTTGTACGGACGGACTCCTCCGGTAAGCAGCAACAGGGAATCACCTTTGTCCTGATCGACATGGATGCCCCGGGCGTGCGCGTCGATCCGATCCTGATGCTGTCGGGCGAGCATATCCAGAACGCCGTCTTCTTCACCGACGTGCGCGTGCCCAGGGCCAATGTCATCGGCAAGGTCAACGAAGGCTGGACGGTCGCGAAATACCTGCTGGAGTTCGAGCGCGGCGGCTCGTCCTATGGCCCGCGCCTGCTCGCCCGGCTCAGCAATCTCCGCCAGATCGCGGCCGAACAGGGGCTTCTGGGGGGCGATTTCGCCCGCAAGCTGTCGCAGGCCGAGGCCGAAGCGCAGACGCTGGAGGCCGCTGAGCTGCAAATGATGTCGGAACTCGCCGGCGGCGGCACACCCGGCCTCAAGGCCTCGATGATGAAAATCCGCGGCACCGAACTCAGCCAGCATCTAACCGAACTCGGTCTCGAACTCGCCGGCGCCTATGCCGCGCCGTTCCAGCCGCACCACACCTCGCCCGGCGGACCGGTCCCCGGCTTCGAGGGCGTCAACACGCCCCTCGTCGGCCCCGAAAGCGCCGTCGCTGTCTCGGCGAAGTACCTGAACGACCGCGCCGGCTCGATCTATGCTGGCTCGAACGAAATTCAGCGCGGGATTCTCTCCAAGGGTCAGCTGGGGCTCTGAAGCGGCGTGCCGAAAAGTGGGAACCGGTTTTCGGCTAGACGCCGCGACGTTCTCAAAATCCGCCGCCCGTCTTGAACCCGCCGCCGCTTCGGCGCCCGCCGCCACTGCGGCCCCCTCCGCCCGGGAACGATCGCCCGCCTGAGGACGACGAGCGCGAGGCGCGCTTGGGCGGGCCGGGAAAGATTGGGCCGCTGCCATACCCGCTGCTGCCACGCGTCGTTTCACGGATTACTTCTTCCAGCACTTCGCCAAGCACGCCGCCGATCATGCCGCCCACGATGTCCGGCAGACCGATGGTATCCTGCCGGCTGCGCCCGCCGAAATCCGGGTGAGCCTGCGGCTCTGCCCGGCGCACGGACCGGCTCAGCCCGCGCAAGGTATCACGCACATCCATGCCGCCCTTCATCAGGTTCGACAACATCTCGTCAAACGCCGCGCGCGACATCAGCGCGTACGGACTATCGAACCGCGCTTCCTTGAACTGGCGCCGGAGCGCTTCCATCCGTGCAAGGTCCTCGCGCAGCACGCGCGGGCGCATCAACCGCTTGCCCGCTTCGAGATCGAGCGACATCTCTTCCGCCCGCAACCGCACCAGCGCGTCCACCAGCCGGTCGTCGGCGGTGTCCAGCGTTTCCGCGGCCAGCACGCGCAGGTCAGGGAAGCTTACCTTGCGAAGCTGCGCCGCCAGCAGTTCACGTGCATCCACCGCCGGTCCGGCTTCTTCCTTCAGCGCGGCTTCATGCCGCCTCGCCCTCTCACGATGCGCCTCCTCGGATGCCGCAATCTGCCCATCACACGCTTCGACATCCGCTTTCAGGCGATCCGCGCCGGCCTTGAGATCCTCGATCCCCGCCGTACGCATGGCCTCCTCTTCAGCTGCAACGAGCGCCGCTTCGGCCCTTTCTTCAAGCCCCGCGACGAATACCGCATGCTCGGCAATACGGTCCGGCAACTCCGTCAGCCGCTGGTAGTTCAGGAAGGCCTGGTCATACCCGCAGAGCTTCGCCACCCAGCCATCCAGCATACGGACGATCCCGCCCGCCTTGTACTCGGGTGACCGGAAATTTCGTTTCCAAAGGTAGCTGAACAGTGCGTCCTGCTCATACGGCGCCCCCTTCTCGCTACGATCGGTCCAGGCAAGCTTCAGCTTCTGCTGCGCGCGCAGCGTCACCGCACGCGCCTCCTCCGCTGCCTCGACAAGCGCCGCATAGGCCGCGCTGCCTTTGAGGCCCGCCTCAGCGTCCGCAACGCGGGTCTCGTAGGCCGCAATCGAAGCGTCATGGTGCGCCGCCAGTTCTGAACGCTTCGCCTCAAGCGCGGCAAGCTCTGATTCTGCAGCCTCAAGCGCCGCCTTCTCCGCCGCAACAAACGCGTCGTGCCGCACAGTCAGCGCCCGCGCCGAGGCTTCCAGCTTGCCGAACTCGGCGCCGTCGCCGCCCGCCTGCATGAGATCCAGCCGCATCGCTGCCAGCGCGCCATAGGTCGCCGCCTGCTCACGCTGGATCATGCCGCGCCGCGATGCCACGCCGTCCGCGTCGGCCAGCGCCGCCGCAAGCGACTGGCGCAGCTTGCCCAGCTCGCCGTCGACCAGCGCCAGCGCGTGACGCCCATTCAGGTGATTGCTCATGAGGTCACCATTCCAAGATCGCCCCGCCGGGCGTCTCCGCCGTGTACTGAGGGTTCAGGTAGCCTGCTGTCTTCTGGCCGATCAAGGAGTTCTGCACGATCTGGTCGTCGCCCTTGTCACCGGCGACACCATTGAAGACCGCTTCGCTCACCCGCTGCCCCCAACGCGTGACCCGGTCTGACCGGCGGTCCTCCTCGCTGGTCACAGGCACCTCGACAAGGCGCCCCGAAGGATCGACCGCCTCGACAATCAGGTAATGGTTGCGCGCGCCCGGCACATCGTCCGGTATCCGGAACACGCCGGTATTCGCTTCGCCCGGGCCATAAACAACGCGCACCTGGTAGATCGCGCCAAGGTCAGCCTGCAAGGTCGCAAGGCCCGCCAGCGCGCCACGCGCGGCCGTCACGTCAGCTGCGGCAGTTGCGCGGCGGCCCTCGGCCAGGAGGGCATCCGCCTGCAGCTTTGGCGCGACCTCGAGGGCCCCTGCGACGATTTCGCCGTGCAGCCGCGCCAGCTCTGAAGGCAGCGTCTGCGTCAATTCGATCTGCGCGCGGGCGCCGTTCGCTTTTGCGGGCGCTACAACCCCGAACTGGTAGGCCCCGAATAGCGCAGCCACCGCGACCAGCGCCCACGATACCGGCGCGAGCCAGCGGTCCCGCGTGATGTAAAGCTTCGCGAGGGTCACACCCAGAGAGGGCGCCGGAGGCTTATACAGGAAGCGCTTCTCCTCCAGCGCCTTCACGCCTTCCTTGAGGATACGCTCCGGCACATCAATGCCCTGCGCGGCATAGATGTCTTTCAGCCGCGCGAGCAGCGCCGCTTCCCGCGCGCCGGCATCCAGCTCCGTTAGGACAAGTTGCTCGCGGTGACGCAGCGTATCGACGACGTCCATCGCGAGGAGGACGTCGTCGAGCTTGCTCTTGTCACGGACAGCCGGACCGGCAGTGCCGCTCACGGCTTGGGAAGCAGCGCGAGTGTCGCGCCCTCCTCAACGAGTTTGGTCAGGCGCCGCTTACCGTCTTCCACAGCTTCGCGGATTTCTTCCGAGTTCTGGGTCGAAAGCTTGCGCATCTCGGCGATGATCGTCGTTGTACGTTCCTGATAGGAGACGACCGAGTCGACCAGCATCTTGACCGAGGCCGCAGAAACGGTTGGGCCATAACCCGCCTTGACGGCCGCCTCCTGAACCTTGCCGCCGATCTCGGCGAGCACTTCGAGGCTCTGGTTGACGCCCTTCTTCATCGCTTCCAGCGTCTGCGTGCTCTCGTGCAGGCCGTACATGCCGGTGAAGCTCGCCGTCAGCGCCGTCAGCACCACTTCGTTGGTCGAGAAGAAGCTCACCGACTGGGCATAGACGCGGTCCTTGGCGGTGGTCGTCTGCACGAGGCGCGCCATCACGACTTCCGACGTGTTATAGCCGATGGTGATGTTGTCCGAGAGGTCCTTGGCAATCTGGTAGCGCTTCTCTTCGTTCTGCAAGAAGCGCAATTTCTCGTCCCGGGTCAGCTCCAGCGTGGCGCGTTCTGCAGGGTCTGTGCCTGCATAGGCCGCCAGCGCCGCCACAGCTTCGCCGACCTGGGTGCGCGCGGCGTTCAGCTTTCCTTCCGCCGCCTTCAACACTTCCAGCGCCAGCACTTCGGACTGTTTCATCGCGCCTCGGAAATCCAGATAGGCCTCGAGGATCTTCTGCTCACGGTCGATCTGGTTGGCCGTCTCGGTTTGCACCTCCAGGTACACGTCCTTGATCTTGCCGAACCGGCTCGCGATGTCGCCGCGCGTCATCTTCATCCATGTGGCGGAGACGCGCTCCATCGTTGAAATCTTGCCATCCGCGTACTGGTCAACCAGCGACTTGGCATCGTCGCGGATGGTGTTGAACGCCTTGGTTACCTCTTCGTAGCGCTCGCCCACCGTTATGCCGGCCACCTGCTCGCGCACCACGTCATTAAACAGGCTCGCCTGGTCCAGCGTGCGCGCGATGGCGGCCACCTTCTCCGGCTCAAGATCGGAAATCTGCTCCAGCAGCGCCACGATCGGCGCGGCCCCGCTCATGCCGCCCGGCACCAGGCCAAGCTGCTTCAGCCCGCCCATCGCCTTGTCAAGATACTGAAGCGCCGTGGGGCTCTTGGTCGCGGCCATCGTCGAATTCTCCCTTGCTGCCCGCAAGGCATGCGGGGCGTAGCGCTATACGTAGCAACGGTGCGCCGCCGCACAAGGGAGTTTTTATCGAAAAACGACAAGGGTTGGCAACGGCCCGCACCTCTGTTTTCACCCAGGCGTTTCTCGGCGGGCATCCGAACAATGATGGAGACAGGTGGCTCGGGAAAACTGAACAGCATGGTTAGGTGAGATTTCTGCCTGCAGATCGGCTATTTTGCCGAGCACAGGAGACGACCATGCCCAGACGACCCTGCCGGAACCATAGTCCGGCTTTCAAAGCGAAGGTGGCGCTCGCTGCCGTCCGCGGCGAACAGACGCTCGCGGAACTTGCGCAGCAGTTTGATGTTCATCCCCCTGCGGGAACGCGTCAGCAATAGTCATCCGCTCACCCTAAAAGAAGGCGGTCTAGAAAGGGCACAGTGAGCAGCAGCGCGCAACTTGCTGGATCGACTTAGAATGAAAGCGGATCCTTTCCCATCAATAGCTAGTCCCACGGAACCGCTATCACTTCCCTTCAGTCTTGTTTGGATAATTCAGCCACAACACGCCGCATAGTTTCGGGATCAACTCCGATGATTGCATATCCGTTGACGGCGAGCGCTCCGATGATCGCATGCGCGATGTGGCAAATGGACTCGTGTGTATAGTTGTCCTCCAGATAGTCAGTCATCGCCTCTGCAATGACTTTACGTACAGCAGAATCAATCATTTTCAGCACTCGTCGCTAATTCTGGTTAGAGGCATAAGTCCACGGACCGGACCCGAAATCAACGCCTGATAATTGCAGCCACAACGTCGAAGGGTTCGCGATCGATGGCGTTCCTCGGTTCGGATTTTACAACATGCCCAGCGGCGCTAACGACCCTACGGGTGGATGCAATCGCGAAAAGCGCAGAGATCGTAGCTTTGAGGCGTGTCCGCGCGATCGGCCTCGAGCAGCGCGCCTGCAACTACCTTCGCCCCAAGGAATAGACCCGCGCCAGCATCTTGAGCCCTTCATCCTTATACCAAGTCGCGGTGATCATGACCCATGTGCCCATTGGCGCATTCCGATGGATTTGATGCGGTCTGGCTGATCGATCAGCTTGTTCCAGGC
>Ga0163144_10010575_pt1 | contig 19649 bp, 23 predicted proteins | sample OliLak19BULKMAT1_FD_123175 | JGI IMG/M metagenome (GOLD analysis project Ga0163144, IMG submission 123175) | Freshwater microbial mat bacterial communities from Lake Vanda, McMurdo Dry Valleys, Antarctica - Oligotrophic Lake LV.19.BULKMAT1 | ecosystem: Environmental > Aquatic > Freshwater >... | reverse complement strand
TCTCGAAGGCATCCTCGATCGACTTCAGCCCTGGCGCGTGCGCTTCCCATTCATCATGCCCGAAGTACGCGTGTCGGGCACCCGTCGCCACGATCAGGTAGTCATACGCGAGCTGACTCACCCCACCGTCAAGCGCAACGGTCTGGGCGTGCGGATCGATGTGTGTTGCCTCCGCGAGCAGTACAGTCACATTCGCCTGCTTGCGCAGGCGCCACCGAATCGGCACGGAGATATCACTCGGTGCCAGCCCGGCAGTGGCGACCTGATACAGCAGCGGCTGAAACACGTGATGATTGGCGCGATCGATAAGCGTCACACGCACAGGGGACTGCTCCAGTTCGCCGGCAGCCGACAGACCGGCGAAACCACCGCCGAGAATCACGACGTGTGGCTGCCCTCCAACCACTGCACTATGCTGGGTGGGGCGCGTGCGGCCACCGTCAACCGAAAGACTGTTTGTGTGCATGATCAAAACTAGGCGGCTGCACAGGGGCGTTCAGCAATCTGACGGCGAGAAGGCCGCTGGCGATGAGTACGCCGCCGCATCACGCGGCCAAACACCGCACCTTAGGCGGTTCCGATGACCCGCTCAATTGCGGCCACGTCCCGCACCGCGAAGCGACCTCTTCCGGCCGTCGCGATCAACCCGTCGCGTCGCATCCTGGCGAGACCGCGCACGACAACCTCACGCACGGTGCCCAGCTCCTCCGCGAGTTCCTCCTGCGTCATGCCGAGCGTGAAGCTTGAGGGACTGGAGCGTTCGGCCCGATTGAGCACAAACGCGGCCAGTCGCGACAGCACGGATTGGGTCGACAGGCGATCCACGCGCTCGACGAGCACGCGTACCCGGGCGGACAATCGTCGCAGAAACAACAGCGCCAACTCAGGATCGGCTCGCATGATGGCCGTCAGGGAGTCGCCGCTGATGATGAGACAGCGCGTCGCGGTGATGGCTTCCGCCGTCGCGGGCATGACGCCGCCTTCGAAGAGCGGCACCTCGCCAAGTGTACCGCCCGGCCCCTCGGTATGAATCACACTTTGTCGGCCGGCTCGCGCCCGCAACACGCGCACGTGCCCATCGAGAATCACGTGCAGTCCTGCGGCTTGCTGCCCCGCCTGAAAGATCGTGGCACCGGCGGCAAACTCCCGCTGCACGCCGACGCCGATCAGCCGCTGACGCGTCTCAGCGGCCAACGACGCGAACGGCGGCAGTGCTTCAAGCAGCGCGGGGGAGGCAGAGGCAGACAACGGCGACAGGGTTCGGGATGTGACTTCAGTCCCTGCGAGCATAGGGCGAAGCCGCTAACGTCTTCGTGGTCTGCCGCCCACCGGACGCAACCGTGAATCGGGGGAGGTGTTCGCTCACCGTGCCAACCTAGCAGCCGAGAAGCCGATGCGTTACTTGCGCCATGCCGTTCTCCTCTCCGTCATTACGCTGGGCACCGCCGCCGCGAGAGAGGTCCCCGCGCAGCCCACCCGCGCCGGTCAGGAAGCGTTCGCCACGATCGGCGAGATCGTGCGCATTCTTGATGCCGACCCGCGCACGGATTGGTCAAAGGTGAACATCGAAGCGCTGCGTCAGCATCTTATGGACATGGACGACGTGACGATGCGCGCGGACGTGCGCAGCGAATCGGTGGAAGGCGGCGCCACCTTCGAGGTCCGGGGTACGGGACGAGTGCGTGATGCCATCCGCCGCATGGCCATGTCGCATGGAGCAACCGTCAGCCCGGCCGATGGCTTCTCGTGGACGTCAGCCGAGTCACCGGAAGGGGCGCGGGTCGTGGTACGCGCGACAAACGCGACCGATATACGCATGGCGAATCGCATCCGTGCGCTCGGCTTTTTCGGCATACTGACTCTTGGCGATCACCACACCGTGCATCATCTCGGCATCGCGAGCGGAACAATGGGCGCGCATCATCATCATTGATGCAGCTTACGAATCTTGATATTGCGCATGGCCAGCTCGCCGTTGTGATCGCCTTGAATCGCGATGTGACCGACTTTTGCCAGTGCAAAGTCTTTGTAGGGCGCAAACTTGAGCGGTCGCGTGGTGGAGTCGTTCGGATCGCCGTGCAACTTGCGATTCCACTCCGGTGACCACAGTTCGTACTCGGCGATGAGCGTGCCATTGAGCCAATGCTCCACATGCGCGCCCTTCGCCACGATGCGCGTGGTATTCCATTCGCCCGCCTTGCGCACGACACCGCGCTTGGAAGGATAGAATCCGTAGACGGCGCCCACCGACGTCATGATATTGCGGTTATCGGGCGTGAGCGAGTCTTCGGCCAGCTGATACTCCGGCGCGCTCCAGTAGACCTTGGTTTCTTTCTCGGTGGCGCGATAGAAGATTCCCGAGTTGCCGCGAAGCGGGAGCTTCCAGTCGAGCGACAGCTCAAAGTCCCCGAACTGTTCCCGGGTGACAATGTCGTTCGTGGTCGTGACCTTGGTCATCGTACCATTGACGGCCATCCACTCAGGCGGCAGATCAGCTTGCTGATAGCCTCGCCATGCGCTCAGTGTCATGCCATCGAAGAGCAGTGTCCAGCCCGCTTTCCGCTCGGTATCGGTCAGCGTATTGGCTGGCGAGTCCTGTGCGAAGGCAAGAGAGCTCGTGAGCAAACCGAGCGCAGTGAGCGTCAACAGATGGCGAGTCATGGCGGGCGGGAGGCGGGCGAGGAGCGAACCGGATACCGCAAGCTGTAGCCTTGGCAGCCGATGCACCAGTCGATTGCAGGAGACGGAAGCCATGGCGAGCGGTTACACGGCGCTTGCGTCAGATATCACGCTGTGCCCGAGGCATCCGGCAACTTTTCCTCGCCCGGATGGGCAGGAAAAGTTCTCCCCCGCGGTTAATATCGCCACTCGTTCGGCTGCGCAAACTTGAGATGAGCCCGCGGGCGTTGCATTTCGCCCGCGTCAGACGCGTCGCTCTCAGATAACGGAGGCCTTATGGCAGAGCTTCATGTGCAACGGAAGGAAACGAATGTGTGGCCGTGGATTATCGGCGCATTACTGGTGGGCGCGGTCGTGTGGTTTGTCTTCATGCGCGGCGACACGCGTGAGATGACCTCCTCTACTCCTGAAAGCGTCTATCAGACGCAGCCGGTACCGGGCGCTCCGGTGACCCCGCCGCCTGGTACGCCATAAACGTTCAACTTGTCCGGGCGCGCGTGCTGCAGTCGTTGAAGCCGCGTCGCAAACCTTAGGCATGACACACTGGGAGATAGCGATGCAAGACCGACCAAATACCGCTCGAACAACACCGGGCGTTTCCGGACCTCTCGACAACTCGACCGTCGGCCAGCTCGCACATCTCAGCGAGATGGACAACTTCGAAATCGCCGACGGTGAACCAAATATCAAGGGCTGGGACGTTCGAACAATGAACGGCGAGAAGATCGGTGACGTCGAGGATCTGATCGTGGATACCGCTCTCATGAAAGTGCGCTACATCGAAGTCAAACTCGAGAAGGAACTGGCCGTGAACGATGAGCGCCGTCACGCGCTCATCCCGATCGGCTCAGCCCGACTCGATGACGATAAGGACGACGTACTCATCAGCCTGCATGGCGAGCAGATGATGTCGTTGCCGGCGTACGTGCGCGGATCATTGACACGGGAATACGAGACGTCGCTTCTCGACAGCTTCGCACGGCCTGTTACGGTGCGCAGTGTCGCTCAAGAGCCCGGCGCATTCTACGATGGTGAGTACTTCGATGAGCGTCGTACGTTCGAAGGTCGTCGGACGCCTGAGCGTCGTGACGACGACTATCTGCGCCGACTCGGCGACTGATTCGGCGACGGAAGCGCCGACGGAAGCGGCGCGAGCCACCAGTTTTCGTCTCGCTCATCGCGCAGCGGGCCTCCCATCCAGGCTCGCTGCGCGAATCGTTTCGAGTGTGACGTGAGCATGGAGCCTGCTCAGTCGGTCAGGCGTCCCCGATCGGCGCGATCGGCGGGTCAAGGCCGCGCACTCTGGGCAGCGATGCTGATGGAGAAGGCGTGTCGCCCCAAAGTGCACGAGTGTTGAGAGTAGCGAAAGATCCTGGCCGCCGAAGCGGACGTGCGTCAACATCACAGGTGAATCTTCGGTGAGATCGGCGGCCGCTGCGACGCCTTCCGTTGCCAGCTCAACCCGCGCCAGGAGCTCCAGTAATCGCGGCTCGTGCGGAGCCATCACGTCCTCTTGCCGCACACGGCGCCTCGTCTCCCGCATGACCTCATGCCAATTCACAAGCGCGCTGCGCAGCGGGCCCATCAGCAGATCTATCAGGTTGGCGCGCTGCTCCGGCGTCGGGGCATGTCTATCGAGGATCAGCGACCGCACAGCCACGTTCGCGTCGAGAATATCGGACGCTTCGTCCAACACCAGGGCCGGATAGGGCTCGTGGGAGGCCAGCGAGCGTTCGAGTACGACGCGTACTCCCACGAGTGCTGCGGCGCTGAGTGGCCGTCGGAGCACCATCTCTTACTCGGACGAGAACGTCCGGTTTCGAGGAGGGACACGTGACGCGGCGGTGTATCGGCCAGCAATGCAAGCTCGACTGAGTCGGCGAGTCGCTCGCCAGTGGCGGAGTGCGGTCCCGAAGGGTGTGAGGTCTCCAAGTCACCCTGACGTGAGCGCGATTTCAACATGCCGCCGGGAATGCACCCATGCCGCCGTCAGTGCTGGACACACTGTACACGATAGCCGCGACGAGCGGGACACCCGTCGCAATCGGCGGCTCGGCGCAAATCGGTGCGAGTGTCGCCGGAGCCCTGATGGTGGGCTGGGGAGTGATGCTCGCGCTGCTCGCCCGCGGCTACGCGCCACCAACGGCTGCCGTGATCAGCGATGTCGCCTGGTTCGTTGTTGACAGCGCGGCGTCGCTGTTCCTCGGCTTCGGATGGAACGCGTTGTCCAACATTCTTTTCCTGCTGTTGTTTCTGACGTCGTGGCTGCACCCGGCAGGCACGCACGTCCCGCTACAACAGTCACGAGTGTGATGTCGTCATCCACGATTTCAGTGCGAATGGGATCGAACCGAAAGCCGACACCCCAGTGCTGTCTGTCAATGACCACCTCGGCGAGCACCTGCGCCTCCGGCGCAGTACGCGTGATGCAGCAGCGCGGTGAGCAACAGACTCGTCATCATCGCTGTGCCTCGGAGAGCCGGATGTCGCGCGTAGCGTGCAGCACACCACGCTCGTCGCGCGTCAGCGTGACGACCCCCCGACCGGCTCGTTCCCGCGCATTCAGCAGCCGATCGTCGCTGAAGACGATGCGGTCGACGTAACCTTCTTCAACACCGTTCGGCGTGATGGTGATGTGTATGTGTGCGGCCATGTCGCGCGCGGGATACGGCGCGGGACGAATGGTCTCGATGCGATAGCGTCCGTCGGCACCGGTGCGAAGCCATCCGCGCAGTACGCCATGCCGTCGCGCGTTGCCGATTTCACCGCCGCGCATGCGATACGTACCGGTGGTGTCAGTGTGGTAGGCATAGAGCAGGACATTCGCAGCGGGGGTGCGGCCGTCTGATTCTGTAGAGGGTGCCGGTGATGACGAGGCGTTCACCCGGTTCGCTCGCGTTCGCGAGTTGGGCGGTTGAGCTGAGCGCCGTGGGCGCCTCGGCGGCGCCGCACCACTCGCAGGATGGCAGGGGTGAACGGGACTGTGCGGCGGGGCTGCAAGCCGTGGTGGCGAGCAGGAGCACGACAGAGGCGCAGTGAAGACGGGACATTTGCGGGCACGTTGAGGAAGTCTGCGGGAGCGGCTTTCTCCTTGGATGCCGGTGGGGGGCAAATTGTGATGACTGCCAACGCAGGGATCGATACGCGCGCATCGCAGAATCGCAAACAATCGCGCGTTGTCCCCGCGCACCCCAATCGCGCACCCCAATCGCGCCGCCTACACCGCCCGATACGCTGACCGGTTATGCGACTCCCACACGCGAACGTCGTCCAACACCGACCGATCATCCGGCGAATACCTCCTTCGGTCCGCCACGCTTGTCGGATCCCCGCCGGATGCACTCACAATCGCTGCCGACGGAATCCGCCAGTGTTGCCAGTGCGAAAAAAACGTCGCCGTTCCAATCCAGCCGCTCGCGTGCCCGGACTTCCGGCTCTCCACCAATGGCTCGCTCCCAACGGCGGATTTGTCGAACAGCGGCACCGCGGTGCACCGCCCCGACGCCGCGTCGACTCCGACCACGAGAAAATTGTGCGACCCGACCACGGCGCGGTCACCGGCGGCGCTCAGCACCGCGTTGGATTCGCAGCCACCAAGCGTGCGCAGCATCATGGTGTCAAGCTGTACCACAAGTCCGGGGGAGATCTCATCGAGCGAAACTGGCATCGGAATCCGGTGTGTCTGAGGGACGTTGGTCATCATGCAACATACTCAGCGAACACCGGCACTACATGCGTCCGCGCAACATGCCGTGCCAATACAGCCGAGGCAGCGCGTACGCCTTCAGCGCGTACATGCTGTACCGCTCCATATTCTGATCAAACGGAAACGACTCCTTCGGGTTCTTGCTGTAGTCGAACTCGGCCATGATCAGTTTCCCGTAGCCGGTCACCACCGGACACGCCGTGTAGCCATCGTACGAGGCTGTCATCGCCTGCTTCGCTCGATGCGCCATCAGGTTGGCCACCAGCACCGGTGTCTGCCCACGAACCGCCGCACCCGTTTTCGAGGTGGGCAGACTGCTGTTGTCGCCAAGCGCGAACACGTCACGATAGCGCACATGCGCGAGCGTGTGCTTGTCCACCTCGACCCAGCCATCAGCATTCGCCAGTGGACTGGTCTTCAGAAAGTCGGGTGCACTCTGCGGTGGCGTGACATGTATAAGGTCATAGTGCATCACCACGTCGGAGCCGTCACTCTTGCGGAATACCGCCTCGCGCGTGTCCGGCCGCAGTTCCACCAGCTCATGCTCCAGCTGAATCTCGATGCCGCGCTCCTCGCAGATTTTGCGGAGCGTCACACCGTACGCAGGCGCGGTGAAATTGGTCGGCTTCGCGTTCATGAAGATCACGCGGCTGTTGTCCCGGACCCCCTGCTTTCGAAACGACTCTTCCGCGAGATACATGATCTTTTGCGGTGCACCACCGCATTTGACGGCCGTCTTCGGATCGGTAAAGATCGCGGTGCCGCCCTTGAACGTACGAATCGCCTCCCACGTCGAGGACACCGTGTCGTAAGAGTAGTTGCTGACCACACCGGTACCCGGCTTTCCGACACTCTCGGCAAGTCCCGGAATCTTGTGCCAGTCGAGCTGTATGCCGGCAGCCACAACGAGTTGCTCATAGCGCACGACGCGACCGGAGTCGAGCGTCACGGTATGCGCGTCGGGCTCAAAGGTGGCCACGCGCTCACGAATCCACGTCACGCCAGGCGGCATGAAATCGGCCTCGTTGCGCTCCGAGTCCTCTCGCGGAAAGACGCCGCCGCCCACCAGCGTCCACAGCGGTTGGTAGTAGTGTTTGTCGCTGGGTTCGATCACGGCCACGCTGGGTGCGTCAGGTCGGTTGCGCAGCTGCGCCGCGACAGACAAGCCACCACTGCCTCCGCCCACGATGATCACTTCGTACGTGTCGATGTCGGGGGTGTTGTTCGTCGCCATCATGAGTTGGCCCTCCCTCGGGATCCATGATCCAGTTGACGGCCAAGCTCGGCCGCGAAAGTGAGCAGCAAGCCGAGCGCGTGTTTGACGTCGGGATTGTTGAGTGCGCCCAGCAAGCCAAAGAGTCCGACGGGTGCCGGCTTGGTGTTCGCCGCCGTCGCCAGTGACGCACCCATGCGGCCGATGAGTGTGACCACGTTATCCACACCCTTGTCCTGCAGATCGCGCATCACCTCGTCCATCGCGTCCACGCCGAGCGCCACCATCCCCGGCGCCTGTTCGGCCACGGTCAGTAGCTGCTCCAGCTGTGGCAGGCGATCAAGCAAGACGGTGAGCACGCGCATCGTGTTGGGGGCGGTGAGCCGTTCAAGCAGGACGACCGCGTCATGCAAGCGCGCATCAATGTGCACGCCTCGGGCATCCGCACGCGAGACGAACTCGTCCGCTGAGTCCGCAGCAACGGCCAGCAGAGGCATGACGAGCGTGGTCAGCGCCTCGATGGATTGTGTGGCGCGCTCGAGTCGCGCCGCCAGCGCGTTGAGATCAGCTTCAGTGGCTGGCGGTGGGTAGGCGAGTGCAGTTGACATCGTCGCTCCGAGCATTGGAGGGGAGTAGCACGGCGACGGCGCCAGACGCGCGCCGCCGCCTCGGTGGTGTCGCGAACGTGTCTACGCGCTGGCTGCCGTGGCCGTCGTCTGTTCTTTGTAGTTCGCCATCAGATCGGCGACGTTGGTTACCTGGTATCCGTGCCGCTCGAGCAGCGAAACTGCGTGCGCGGACCGCGCGCCGCTATTGCAGTGCACCAGCAGCGGCTGGTCCTTCGGCACGTCGCCGAGCCGCACCAGCAACCGGGTATGTGCGACGTTGATCGCGCCCGGCACATGGCGCACATCAAAATCCACCTTGCCGCGCACATCGAGAATGTTGACATGGCCCTGCAAACGCCGCCGCTCAAGCTCCGCCATGTCGATGGACGGAATCGAGGTCAGCGTACCGCCGCTCGCAGCGTACGCCGCGATGTCCGCAGGGGTGAGGTAACCGCGTACGTCGTCGATCCCGATGCGAATGAGTGCGCGCACCGCTTCGTCGACGTCGGCCTCGTCGACGACCAGGTACACCGGCGTACCTTCCTCAATGAACGAACCCGCGATGTTGACGAACTGATAGTGGAGCTCGGCGAGAATGCTTGCCGGAACGTGACCGGCGAGAAACGCTTTGCGGCCACGCGTGTCAAGGATCGCGAGATCGGTGCGACCAGCGAGCGCGCTCAGATGCTCGGCGCCGAGATGCGCAACCGTGGGGACAGCACCCAACACTGTCGGCCCGGCGCGATTGTCCCGCTTCATGCGCGCGAAATACGGTGGCGGCTCCGGCTGACCGGACAGGATATAGTCAACGAACTCACCTTCGGTGGCCGAGGCGTGAATCGCGGGATTGGTGCGCAGCTCGTAGCCAACGGTTGAACTCGGCACATCGCCGAGCGATTTACCGCACGCAGATCCGGCCCCATGCGCGGGCCAAACTTGAATGAAGGGCGGCAGCGATTTGAAGGCCTCCACGGAGCGGTAGAGCTGCTTCGCACCCGGTACCATCGTGCCCACCATGCCGGCGGCCTCTTCCAGCAAGTCCGGGCGACCCAGATCGCCTACGAACACAAAATCTCCGGTGACCATCCCCATCGGATCCGTGGCGCCGGCGCCCAGATCCTTCACCATGTAAGCGACATGCTCGGGCGTGTGTCCCGGTGTGTGTACGACGGTGAACTCGATGTTTCCCACCGTGAAGACATCGCCATCGGTGACGAGGCGGTGTTTGTGGTTCGACCCGATCAGCCATTCGTACTGCCAATCCGGACCGCCTTCACCCGAGGCATACACGGTGATGCCACGCTCGGCAAACTCGCGCAGTCCTGAGAGGTAGTCCGCGTGAATGTGCGTGTCGGCCGCGGCCACGATGCGCAGCTTGTGCTGGGCGGCGAGTTCGAGATAGCGATCGATGTCGCGCTCGGGGTCCACGACGATCGCCTCGCCGGTACGTGGGCATCCGATGAGGTATGCGTACTGGGCGAGCATGGGGTCGAGGATCTGACGAACGAGCATGGCGACCTCCTGAGGGGAGCCGGCGTGGGGCCGGTGGTTCGGGCGATTGGCTAGTACTTGATTGAATAGTAGAATACTAGAAATCAATCCGCCAGTCGGTGTTTCCCTGACGCGAGCGGGGCAACATCGCGCGCCGTGCCGTTTCGCAACCTGGCGCGTCATAAACGCGTCATCAACGCGTCATCGCCGTGTCATCGACGCGTCGCCAGCTCGGCCGAAGCCCCTCGTCTCGTTCTCTATTGCCGGCATTGAATCTTTGACACGTCCGAACGGCCAATCCGCGAGTGTCTTCCTCTACGTTGCGCGAAGGCCGTAGGACGCGCGAGCGACGCGCGCCGCGCGGTGTTCCCCATAGACATGGAGTTCGCATGAGCCTCCCGAATACGTCCCGCTGCGCTCCGGTGATCGAACCGGCGGTACGGTTTTCAACGATTCTCTCCGCCCTGTTGCTCACGCTGCTGGCCGTACCGGCTGACGCGCAGCGGTCCACGAGCCGTGGGCCGCTCACCCCGCGCATCGCCTTTGTGAACGTGCAACAGCTGCTCGACTCGGTGCCCGGACGCGATGCGGTCGCTTCCGGATTCGCGGACGAGGTACGCCTCGCCGAAACGCGAGTGCGACTGGCGGCCGATTCACTGCAGCGCGCAGTCGAGGCATTCTCGCAGCGTCAGCAGGATCTCACCCCGACACAACGCGAGGCCGCGACGCTGACATTGCGGGCGCGCGAGTTGCAGCTTGAAGACATGGTACAACGATTGAATGCGTCGGTCATGCAGCGACGTGAGGCTCTTCAGGCGCCGCTCGCCGCGTGCGTGCGGCGCGCCATGCGCGTGGTACAAGAGCGCGACGGCTGGCACGCAATCGTGGATCGGGACGCACTGGGCTCGCTATTTGTCTTGTCATCGGAGGCAGACATCACGAGGCAGGTGCTCGATGTGCTCAGCGGTCTGGGCACGGAAGGCTGTCTGACCCGGTAGCTTCAGGCATTCGCGTCTCCTCGGGCAGCGAGGTCGCCTCCCCCAGCCGGGTGTGTCTGTTTCATGCTGAGCTCCGTCAACTACAATCACCTACGCTACTTCTGGACCGTCGCGCGTGTCGGTAGCGTGACGGCCGCCGCACGCACCCTCAACCTCACGCAGCCCACCGTGAGCTCGCAGTTGCGACAGTTTGAGCGCACGATCGGTGCGGCGCTCTTCGAGGGTGAGGGGCGCGAGCGGCAACTGACGGAAGCCGGTCACCTGCTGTTCCGTTTTGCCGAGGAGGTATTCTCGCTGGAGCGTGAAGTGCACGACGCGTTTGCGGGGCTTCCCACGGGACGCTCGTCATCGCTGCGACTGGGCGTGACCGACGGGATACCCAAGCTGCTGGTGCACCGCTTTCTGGTCCCGGCCTTACAGCTCCCGGAGGCGCCACAGTTGGTGGTCCGCGAGGGGACCCCGGAGGCGCTCCTTGGCCTGCTCGACGATCGCGCGCTGGATGTGGTCCTGCTCGACGCGCCGGCCGCCGGCCGCATGACGGGGCGCGCGCATTCCCTGGGCGAGTCCGAGGTCGCGCTCTTTGCCAGTCCGGATCTCGCCCGCACGTACAAGCGCGGCTTTCCCGGCTCGCTTGTGGGCGCGCCGATGCTGATGCCGCCGCAGGGCAGCGTGCTGCGGCAGGCACTCGACGCGTGGTTTGCGGTGGAGGGGCTGCATCCCCGCATCGTGGCCGAGGTGGATGACAGCGCGCTGCTGAAGGAGATGGGACGATCCGGGCTCGGACTCATTGCGCTGCCGGTGGCGATCGCAAAGGACGCGCGGGCTCGATACGGTGTGCGGCAGGTGGGCATCGTGGAAGGGGCACGCGTGATGTACTACGCGATCACGCTGGGACGGAAGATCGAGAATTCCACGTCCCAGTTGATCGACCTCATCACCCGACAGCCCCTCACACTCTGAGCCTAGGCGGCTGGCAGGCGCGCCGTTCGCAGGTAGTAGTGCGCTTGCTCCGCGCGCCCCACCGCCGCAAACAGCCGTGCCAGACGTACACGCACGTGCACACTGCTCCCGGTGCGGAGCGCATCTCCCGCCTCGGCCAGCTCCTGGCAACAGTCGTCATGCGCGCGGGAGAGCATCGCGATGGCATGCACGTTGGCCCGACGGACCTCTGCGGACAGCGAGTCCAGCAGCAGCTCGAGCTCGCGCGTCGCGCCGGTGAGAACTTCCGCGATCCGGTCGAGTACGCAATTCAGTTGCGACGCGCCCGGGTTCGGCTTCCCCGTGAGCGGTTCCGTGCCCGGCGCGGTGACCGCCTCATGCGCCAGGCTCGCCACGGCCATGTGGTAGTCTTCGATGCGTTCATGGTGCACATGCACGGGATGCAGCGTTCGGGTTGGAGGACGCAGCAGCAATTCGCGGGCAGTTCGGTATGGGAAGCGGGCGCGCATGTCGTTCTCCGTTGGCGACAAGGTGAGGCAGCATGTCAATGCTGCGCTTCTAACCTGTCTTCGGCCCTGCTCGCCGCCAAATCGAAGTACTCACCGTCGATGGTAGAGAAAATCTTTGGTGAACGTCCGGGTGGCTGAATCCGGAGAGCGGCTTGTCTATCGAGCGGCGTTCCGGCGAGATCTGGCAGGTCTACATCGACGCCGCCATCACCGCTGTGTTCAAGTCGAACTATCGCCTCTTTTCGGTATGGGTCACACGCGCGGTAGCGATCAGGCGCGCGTCCGCGTAAGCTGCATGCGGATGGTTGAGTTGCCGCCGGACGTTCCCTGCGGCGGCGCGCCGCGCACTACCCGACTCACCATGATCGCTCTGACCAGGCTGCTGATCCGCATCGCTTGTTGTATGCTGCTGGCGCTGCCTGCGTTCGTGCAGGCGCAAACGCCCACGGATATTCGCCTCCGTGTGTTTCTCGACTGTCCGTCAGGCGGGTGCGACCGGAACTTCATCGTCAACGAACATCCCTTCGCCATCTGGACCCAGGACCGTCTGGACGCTGACCTGCATCTCCTCATAACGCGGCTGACCACGGGTGCCGGCGGCCGCGCGTACACGCTGCAGTTCATCGCGCAGCGACGTTTGGCACCCGCGGTGGATACGCTGCAGGTGAACGTGCCGCCAAACTCGAGCGACGACATGCAGCGTCGCGCGCTGTCGCGCAGCATCAATCTCGGACTCGTCTCGAACGCCGCGCGCTTTGTGGGCAGCGATCAGTTCATCGTCACGTATGCGGCGCCTGAAGCTGACGCGGCGGCCGATGCGGCCGGACTGAGCGACCGCTGGAATCTGTGGGTCTACCGATTTCGACTCAGCGGCAACGGCAATGCGGAAAGTCGCGCCAGCGAATACGAACTGTCCGGTGATTTCAGCGCGACGCGCGTCACCGAGGCGTGGAAACTGACGTTCGATGCAGAGAACGAGTATCAGGCCCAGCGCTTCACGCTCCGCGATGGGACAGAACGTCAGTTTGTGTTGCGGAGCGCCGAGCTCAACGCCCGCGTGGTACGCAGTCTGACGGAGCACTGGTCTGTCGGTACGCAATTCAACGGCGGCCGCTCCGAGTTCCGCAATCAGGATGCGTCGGCGGGCTTTGATGTCACGGCGGAGTACAATGTGTTTCCGTGGTCAGAGGCGACCAGTCGACAGTTGATTGCGCTGGTCGCGCTGGGCAGTCGCTACTACGACTACCGCGAAATCACGCTCTTCGATCGTACCACGGAGCATCGCCCGGTGGCGCAGGCCGTGATCGCGGGGGAATCACGCATGGCGTGGGGCACCATCGACGGCTCACTGCGCTACACACAATTTCTGCACGATTTTGAGCGCTACAACCTGTCCTTCTTTGCCCGCACCGAGTTCCGCCTCACGCGCGGGCTCTCGCTCGATCTGAGCGCCCAGGCGGCCAAGGTGCAGGACCAGTTGTACTTGCCGCGAGGCGAGGCGAGCAACGATGAAGTACTCACCAGGCAGCGCGCGCTGGCCACGGCGTATCGGCTGAGCGCATCGGTTGGCATCAGTTTTACGTTCGGATCGATCTACAATACCATTGTCAATCCGCGACTCAACGAGCTGCGGAACTGAGGAGCGCGGCGGCGCGGCGCCGTCGATCGTCCCGGCCGGTCAGCTACGCCCGGATTCATGGTCCGTGAACGCTATTGCTTCAATCCACTCACGCGATACACCGTGATGATCTGCTCATCATCCGGCCCTTTCCCCATCGCGAACAGCTGATCGCCGGCTACCTGAATCAGTCCCTGCAAGGGCGGCAACTCAACACGCCCGAGGAACGCGCCCGCCGTACGGTACACATCGAACGTGGCGCGCTGTCGCCACACCAGCAGTGGTCGTTTGTCACCCGCAGCGCGCGGCGTGATGTCGCGCTTCTCCGCCGTCGCAAACATCGATACCCAGATGCGACCGTCGAGATCAACCCTGATGTCGTTGAAGGCCGGTTTCCGGCTTGGAATCGTGTACGTGAATCGGCCATCATCCTGCTTCGACATGTACGTCGCCCACTGCGCCCAGTTCGCGCGCTCGCCCGACGTGAGGGCGACGGGTGTCCACGGTGGCTCCACTACCCGTGGCGCGCCTTGGCGTGGCGTGCTGGAGAAGCGCATCGTTTCGCCGGTGCCCGAGACAATTGCCCCAGTGGGAGATGGCACGACCACAGGCTCGGGGAGAAACGCCATGTGGCCTTCCTCGGCCAGCATCAGATAAAAGCCTCGCGGTTGTGGCTTGGCGAGTTTGGGAAACACCACGGGGATTGAGTCAACCAGGCGGCCGTTGGTATCGAACCCGAGAAATCGGGCGCCGGCAATTGCGTCGGGCCCTTCGGATCCCTCACGAGCGCCGGGTTTGCGCACGGAAATTCGTACGAACACTCGGCCGGCGTTGTCGGCGAAGAACGATGCCCCACCCCAAGATGTCGCACGAGGTTCGCTGATGGTCCGATAAAGCTTGCCCGAGGGTGCAAACAGTGTAATGCGACGAACTTACCGGCCGCGTCGTACGCACGCAGTTGATGATCTTTTTGATCGTATGTGTACATTCGGCCACGCCTGTCCGCCGCAATCTCACCAAGTTGCCCGAACGCATATTCGGGTGGCCCGTCCAGCGTGCCGATGGTACGAATGGGTGTGAGTCGGACGCCCGGCTGTTGAGCTGATGCGGCGACGGATGGCGCCGGTCGCGCCTTGGCTGCGGGTTGGGCGTACGACACACACACGCTGGTTGCACACAGACCGAGCGCTGCGCCGACTCGAATCATGTGGCGCGACATTCCGACAAGTTCAAGTGTGGTGGGCATGGTCCCGAAGTGTTGGGTGCACGATGTCGATAACAACATGACGCCCAACCGAGACTTCGTCCAGCGGCGGAAACCGGCTACCAACCCGCTACACCGTCAGCGTCCGCAACACCTGTGTCCCACTGCGGCTCGCCGTGATCCGTGCACCGTCCCGCATTTCCACGCAGAGCCGCGCCGAGTCAAACGGAATAAGGGCCGCGACATAGTCGAGGTTGACGGCGTGGGATCGATGGATGCGAATGAAACGCCGCCCGTCGAGTTTCGTGAGCAGCGCCGCGAGCGTGATCGTGAGCACATATCGACGGCCGCGCGAGAAAATCGTCACGTAGTCATCTTCTGCTTCCAGCCGCTCGATCTCCTGCACCATGATCGGGACAATCCGTCCGCGCTCACGCACGAACACACGTGTCAACGCGCCATGCGTGAACCGGACTCGTTCCGCCACCGACGTGTCGTCACCCTCGATCGACAAGGAACGTTCCACTCGCGCAACGGCCGTGGCGAAGCGTTCCGGACCAAACGGTTTGAGCAGGTAGTCGATCGCGCCAAGCTCGAACGCCTGCACGGCATGCGCGTCAAACGCGGTGGTGAACACGACGGCCGGCCGGTGCGCAATGCGTTCGAGCACTTCCAGTCCATTCAACTCCGGCATCGCGATATCAAGAAAGATGATTGCCGGCCGGAGCCGGTCGATGAGCGTCACGGCATTACTGCCATCGGCCACCTCGCCAACCCACAGCAGGCTCGGCGTGGATTCGATCAAGCCGCGAAGATGCAGCCGCGCCAGAGGCTCGTCTTCACACACGAGCACGGTGAGCGGAGCGCTCATAGCGGGAGGTAGACACTCACGCCGAACCCTTCACCCGCGACCGCGCGCACGTCGACCCGCGCGGTCTCTCCGTAGAGCACCGTCATGCGCTGCCGCAACGCATGAAGTCCAACGCCCAGTCCACGCGTGTCGTCGTGCGGCAACGATCCCGGTCCATCATCGCTCACTTGCAGAACGAGCTGCGCGCCTTCAATGCGTCCACCGAGTCGTACCACGCCGCCGGCGCTCCGAGGTGCGATGCTGTGTTTCACCGCATTCTCCACCAGCGATTGCAACACAAAGCTTGGCACACGCTGACGTAACGCGTCGGCTGAAATGTCGCGGTCCACACGCAACCGTTCTCCAAAACGTAGCGACTCCAACGCGAGATACGCGTCGGTAAACGCGACCTCATCCGCGAGCAGTACTTCGTCGCGCCCTCCCTGACGCGCATCGAGCACATACCGCAGCAACGCGCTCAGTCGCTCCACCGCCAACGCCGCCGCGACCGGATCGTGTTGAATGAGGACGGTAACGGAATGCAGCGTGTTAAAGAGAAAGTGTGGGTCGAGCCGTCCTCGGAGCGCTTCCAGTTCAGCGCGAGCCCGCTGCGCTTCGACGTGCGCCACGCGTGATTCCTGCGCGCGCCCTCGCGCCGCAGACTGTCTCGCCCAGGTCACCCCGCACAGCGCGGCGTAGATCAACACGCCCTCAAAAGTCTGCCAGTGCAGCCAGGCGGCTACCTCTTCGCCCACGAGTTGCCAGCTGGTCACGCTCTGGCGGACGCCAAGCAGGATAAATCCGTCCCAGAGGCCCGCATAGATGAGCGCCATTCCCGCATGGACCAGAAAAAATCGCGGCGTGGGACGGTCGGGCCATGTCCAACGCTGTGCAATCCGCACCACGCCCACGCCGAGGACCGCTGCCCACACGATTGTGGTGAACGCCGCGTTGATCGCGGTGCCCGCCGAGACTTTGCCCGAGGCGCCAATCAGTGTGGCGTACACCAACACCAGTGGCGACCATGCCGCCGTGTACCATGCGCTCCAGCGGAGCCACGTGATCCAACGGGGCGACGCTGTCATCGGGGGGCGCCGAGCGCTGGTCGCAGCTCGTCACGCACCCAACGGTACTCGGGAGCAATGGCCAGCGCGCGATCGTACGCCGCGCGGGCCGCGCTCACATTCCCGCGATCCCTTTCCATTTGTCCAAGCCATGCATACGCTTCGGCGGCTCCCCACGACGGCAGTGGACGCGCCGGTTGATCCTTCGCGAACGCGGCAATCGCTTCTTGCACCAACGCAAAGCCTTTCTCTTTTCCGCCTCCCCACATGGACGGCGTAAACCAGGCGCCGATCCCGGCCAACAGCGCCACGCGCGGATTGTTCGGCTCCAACGCGCGCGCTTTGGCACCGGCTTCACTCGCGGCGTTTCCATAGCGCATGCCATTGATCATGCCGGTTCCGGCAAGCACGCCCAGGCAAGACGACAACAACGCCTGAGTCTCGGGCAGCGGTCGGGCCGCAGCCGAACGCTCGAGCAATGCGATAGCCGATTTCAACTTCTGCTCGGTCGCATCTGATATGTCACCGTCCGGGTCGCGTCCCATTGTTTCGCGATACAGCCCATACGCACGATAGTGCAGCAGCAAGGGATCGTTGGGATACGCCGTCAGCGCGCGTTCGAGCATGACCCCGGCACTGGCCAAGGCCGCAGCATCGTTCGCGAGCACGGCGCGTTCGATGTGTGTTTGCGCGCTGTCGGCCCATCGCGCGGCGCCGGTGAGTGGCGCCGGAATGGACTGTGCGTACAAAGGCGGGACGGTCATGCACGCGAGCATCATCGTGCTGTTGACGATACGTCGGGTGCACTCAGTAGAGAAGCGTTGCGCCGGCATAGAGAGCTCGGTTGAAGGGAGCAAGGACCGGCAGACGCTCGCGATAGTCGGCACTCCACCGATAGCGCATCACGTTGCCGCGGTTGAACAGGTTGGACAGGTCACCCCAGAGCACCATGGCGCGTCCGCCGCCAATGGGCCGATACCAGCTCGCAGAGATGTCGCTGCGCCAATACGCGGGCAGTCGCTCGCCATTGGGCGCACCAAACACGGGCAGTCGCTCCTCGCCCGTGGGTTGTGTGCCGACGATATCCGTGAACGGGCGTCCGGTGGCATACCGTAGCGCGGTGTTCACCGTCAGGCGCCCAAAAACACGCTCGGTAATCCAGCTCACGGAGTGTCGGATATCGCCGATGGCTGGTGCGTCGACACCAGTGTCGGGGTCGTCTCGACGGGAGCGGACGACGCTCCACGCAAGGCGGCTCCGCGTGGCCGTACTGAACCGGGTGCGCAGAAAGATGTCGGCCCCTCGGGCATGGCCGCGGCCATTGCCGGCCGCTACGAAGTCGCGGGTGAACTGCCAGAGATTGCTGTAGGCTTTGTCGTAGAGTTCGACGCGTAAACCCACGCTGTCTCCGCCCCACTGCGCGCCAATGACCGACTCGCGGACGCGCATGGGTGCGAAACGACGGCCGTTTTGTTCCGGGCGGAAGAAGGTCGGCTCCGCCACCTGATGCAGCACACCGAACGCTCCCGTCAGACCCAGGGTCCCGCGCTGCCAGACGGCGGAGACGCGAGGGTCGACAGTGCGGATACCGGTGATGGTGGCGCGATCCGTGCGCACGCCTGTGATCACGCGGAGGTTGGGCGTCTGGCGCGCCGTGGCTTCAACGAAGGCGCCGGTGCGGTCGCTCCGGCTATTGGCCACAAACAGCGTGCGCTCCGGCGCTCCACCGTCCACCAGCGCGCCCGTGTATCGGGCGTCGAGCCGTTCCAGGTCGCCGCCGAATCGCAGACTGATGCGCCCATCGGGCTGCCAGCCGAGCGAGCCCACCAAGTGTGTCACGCCGAGTCGGGTGCCGAGTTGGAGGGTTTAGATGGACTCCGTGCGTTCGACGCCTGAGCGAGCGAGCGTAAGGGCCGGTCGCCATTTGGTAGCACTATCGCGCCATGACAAAACCACCATTTGCTGACCTGATGTGGCTGAATACGATGTGCCGCTCCGTACGCCCGCATTCCCAACCCCGAAGCGCGACCGGTCGCGTAACCCGAAGAGGCGGATGCGTCCGGCGGTCCCGCTCTGCCACTCGACTGTGCCGCTGAGATCGCCGCCCTCGGGGGGCGGATTGTACGGCTGCGTTTCTCCGAAGATGGCAATGAGTGGGGCCAGTGCGCGGATATTGGCATTAGCGCGCACGCCCACACGCTTGTGTGGCGCGAGTGCGGCGGCGAGGCCCGCGCCGCCGATCGAGGCCGTGGCATTGCCCGTTGACGTGAGCGGTCGTCCGGCCGTTTCCATGCGCACGAGTCCCGAGAGCGCATTGCCGTACTGCGCGCCGAACCCGCCGGCCGAAAAGATGGTGCGATCGAGCAGAAACGGGTCGACGGTGGCTGTGACGTGGCCCACGGGATTGTCGAATCGCGCCGGGGAGAGCAGCCAGGCGTCGTCGAGCAAGACCCGCGTCTCGGTCACGTCGCCGCCGCGGACGAAGAGGCCACTGCCCTCGTCGACATTCTGCGGTCCCGGCAGCGTTTGCAGCGCCTTGGCGACATTCGCGGCGGCACCCGGCGTCTGCGCAATCTCCAGCGGTGTGAGCGAGGCGGTCCGACCCGATCCCAGGGTGTACTCGCCGGCCGCGACCACGGTCAGCGTGGACAGCGAGGGGGGCATGGGCACGAGTGTCAGCGTCACGGCGGTGTCGATCGGCAGCACGATGTCCACAGCCGCCGGCACGAAGCCCACGCGCCGAGCGACCAAGGTAGCCACGCCGCGATAC
>Ga0163144_10010573_pt1 | contig 19655 bp, 23 predicted proteins | sample OliLak19BULKMAT1_FD_123175 | JGI IMG/M metagenome (GOLD analysis project Ga0163144, IMG submission 123175) | Freshwater microbial mat bacterial communities from Lake Vanda, McMurdo Dry Valleys, Antarctica - Oligotrophic Lake LV.19.BULKMAT1 | ecosystem: Environmental > Aquatic > Freshwater >... | reverse complement strand
ATTCGTTAACAATTGGTTTAACTGTATTTATTGGAATAGCAAATCCGATGTTCTGTGCTACACCTGATGCGACCGCTGTATTTATTCCAATTACTTGACCTCCGATATTTAATAGAGGCCCACCTGAATTTCCTGGATTAATTGCCGTATCTGTTTGGATAATATTTCCAAGTTTTTCAGATTTGCCCCCTCCTTGATCGCTTGCTGTTATGGTTCTATCAAGACCAGAGACTACTCCGACTGTTACTGTATTTTTGAACTCACCAAGTGCGTTGCCTATCGCTATAACTGTTTGTCCGAGCTCTAACTTTGATGAATCCCCTATCTCTACGGCCTTTAGTCCTGTTGCGTCAACTTTTACCAAGGCAATATCATTTGCTGGATCAACAGTTACACTTTTGACATCAAACTTTTGGTTGTCATTTGTAATTACGACATATTGTCCTTGTGAATCTACGACGTGTTTATTTGTAACTATTACGCCATTTTGCGAAACGATAAACCCAGTTCCAATCCCCGCCTCTTTACTTGAACTTAATGGATCAGAATTTCCATAGGGAGACCTATCAAATATTCTGCGAGGACTTTGTTTAATTGCTATAGATACAACAGATGGACTGACTTTTTTAACAACGTCAACTACGTTTGATTTTTCTTGAACTATTACTGTTGTCTCTAATTGGTTGGAATTTGCAGAAGTTTTAGTATTTAAAAATGTTGGAAGTTTGCCATTTGACGCCTTCACTCCAACAAACAAAGCAATGCCAAGCAGTGTCCCAACTATGATAACAGCAATTTTTTTCATTTTAATCCTCCCGAATTATTTCAATGATACCTAGCTTTGCTGAATATTTACTGAAACTTTAGCATGAAATTGTCCAATTTTTATTTCTACCGGATGTTCTCCGAGTTCAGTCAGTGGACGACTCAATAATATGTTTTCTTTTTTTACTCCTATTATCTCAGCTAGCTCTTTAGATGTAATAGATCCAAATAATTTATTGTTTGAACCAACCTTCTCTGTCTTGATTGAAAACTTCTTTCCGTCTAGCTCGTTGGCTATGTTTTTGTCGATTAATTCTTGTTCTTTACGCGTTTTTTCTATTTTTTTAAACTCTGATTCGCGTTTTGCAAGCTCTTGTGGAGTTGCAATAATCGCTAGTCCCCGAGGTAGTAAATAATTTTGCGCGTATCCTTCACTGACCTCTTTTATAACTTTATCTTTTGTTAATATCACTTTCATTTGATCCAGCTTTCTTAACGTAGAAGCTCAACAGCTTTATCGAGTTGAGGATCTTTTTTGTTCCGTCTATCTTCTTCGGTTAATTTTACCTCAAAGTCTGGTTTTAAGCCAATTTTGTGAATCCACGTGCCTGATGGCAACAACCATTTACCTGTTGTTATGTGAAGTCCATAGCCATCTTTCAAGTCTTCAACTTCTTGAATAGTGCCTTTGCCAAATGAAGTTTCCCCTACTAATTGTGCTTTCTTGCGGTCTTGTAATCCACCTGAGACTATTTCTGATGCTGAAGCTGAGCCTTTGTTGATTAGCCCGATTACTTTTACATCCTTTAGTCTTTGGCTCCTTGTGGGGGTGTACTGTTTTCGTTCGCCTAGGTAGTTTTCTTGTTGTAAAACTATTCCGTCCATAAAATCAGAGTTGATGTAAACTGCGGTGTCTAGATATCCACCTGGATTATTTCTAACATCGACAATAACTTTCTTGATTCCTTTGGCCAAAACTTGATTAACTGCTTCGTCCCATTCTTTTATTGTTGGATCGCCAAATTTATTGATTTTTAGTTGTGCAATTGTATTGTTTTCGAGTAAAATTAGCTCGACGCTTTTAATATAAATTTTGTCTCTAGTAATCTCAGTATCAAATAGCTCATCCTTGCCTTCTCTTTGCAAACTTAGTGTTACCTTTGTTCCTTTTTGCCCTCTTATTTTGTCGACTGCTTCAGGAACAGACATTCCGTATGTATCTTTCCCGTCTATTTTCCAAATTTTATCGCCTGCTCTAACTCCTGCTTTGTCTGCTGGTGAATCTGTGATCGGGGATATCACGACGAGCTGTTTATCTTTATCAAATCCAAGCTGCATGCCGACACCTTCGAAAGTGCCTTCAAGGTCGGCTTTTGCTGCCGTGTTTTGCTTTGGAGTTAAATAAACTGAATATGGGTCGTCTAAACCTTTTATTATTCCTTCTGTTGCGCTGTCAACTAAATCTTGAGCTTTTAATTTATCTTTCTCTAAATATTTACTTGTCGCAATCTTCCAAACTTGCCAAAATTGGTTCATGTTGACGTTTTGATATTCTGGCGGAGTATTCCTTTGTAAAGTAATAGTTGGTAAGCCTAACCTATTTGCTTTTTCAATTTTTACTTCGTTGTGTCCAAGTTGCCACCCTATTGTTAGAAATACAAGCGCTACAAGTCCATGGCTAATAATGTTTTTTTGATATGGTGAAATTGACATAGGATTAATTCTATAGATCTTAGACGATAATTTCAATATTTGATTGTGGAACAACTATTTCTTTATTTTTTGTTAATATTTTTACGGCAGGAGCAATTAGACCCGAAGGGAATGAGTACCCATCGATGATTTCACTGACCGTTCCTGTGCTTGAGATGTATTCTTCAGTAAAGATCCGGACACTTATTCCATGTTTTAGTGTTTTTGGAACAGTCTGCAAATCCGTTTCCTCTTCGACCTTGTCAAGAGGTATCGATAGTGACTGCTCTTTTCCATTTATAAACGCGAAGTAGTTGTCATACGTCTGCAGTTTATTATATGTGCTTTCGTTTATTTGCACTGCTCCGTAGCCTTCGGTTACAACGATGGAAATACCAATATCGCTTTCCGGATTGATTAATAAAATATCATCATAATTTATCCCACCGACTACAAATCCAACTACTCCTATATTGACAGCTTTTGTTATAGCTTCGCGAGTTAATAATGATCCACCAATTAATATTTTGCCACTATACTCTTCTTTTATTGAATATTCTCGCAATATCTCATGCTTATTTTCTAAAAATTTTATTGTTCCTTCTCTTTCGTATCCTCTGCCGGCCTTGCCATTGAGTTGCAGTACTGGAGCTTTGATATGTATTTGTCCGCTTGGTTCAATCTTTGTAACTTGTCCCCAGACACCAGACGGCACAAACTCCTGTTTTTTGATCATTTTTATCATAATTTGACCGGTATTTTTGTTTATTTGTTGAATCAAACCATCAACAGTTGCTGTAACGTGCTCTGAGTCTTTGTTAAACATTTTTTTGTGTTCTGCCAGTAGTTCTCCCTTAAAGATTCTTTCGCCTTCTTTTCTAAGAATATAGCTTGAGGCTTTTGAAGGTGGGATTTTTAATAATCCAGCAACGTTTACAATATGAAATCCGGCGGAAGGTTTTTTTTCGCCGATCAAATCAGCCGGAGTTACAAAATCATTTTCGGAGACCAGAGATTGGCTGTTATTTCCTAGTTGCCTAGTAATATTTTTTAATTTAATTTTTTGAATTGGGCAAAATATATTCATGTTAACCTTCGTTGTAGACAATGTCTAAACTTTTCATCCAACTCCCTACCAGCTCTTTGGCTGATGCTACTTGTGAATTTATTAAAATATCTGTATCTCTAGTGTCTATAATTAAACCCAAAATACTCTTTGGTATTTTAATTGGAATGCGCTGTCCGACGCGCGTATCGCCTTGTGTAAGAGCTATGGTTATAGTTAAAGTGTTTAATTGTGGTACCGGAATAAGAATTAATTGTTGAGATGTGAAATGTATACTTTGCTTCTCACTTAATTCAAAATCAATTATTCCTAATCCTTTTACTATTCTACTACTTGGATGAATTTGAATTAAGGTAGCTAGGATATCTGACTTTTCCGATTGTTTCAAATCACAAAAATCCGGCAATTTTAGACTATCAAGCGTAAGAAGTGCCATCTCTTTCGGGGACGAACAAATGCTGGTTATTTCTTCCGGAATGATTACTGTTTTATCGGTTAGCTTGATCTTTTTGCTAATTATTAATTCTCTAGTTATTGCCTGTAATATGTATTTTGATCTAAGAGTTGTCGGTATCAGATTTGGGTTCAAAGACATGTTGCCAATAAAATTACTTACATCAGCCCTGCTAGCTGCAAAGGGGATTCTTTTCTGAACTGATTCAGGTTGTAAATATTCAAGTTCCTTATTTGACCACATGTTAATACTATAGCGTATTTTTTTGCGCAGTGGTAGCTATCAGTGTAGAATAAATATTAAAATATTATCCTCTTGAAACGAAAGGAAGAAGCGCAAGGTGCCGTGCTCTTTTAACTGCGATAGCAACTTGTCTTTGAAATTTACTGATCGTGCCAGTTCTAGCTTTAGGAAGAATCTTCCCTCGGTCGGATACTAGTTTTTTGAGGCGACTAATGTCTTTGTAGTCTGGGATTACTCCTTCTTCAGTAAACTGGCAATTTCTTTTTTTGTATATAATTTTTCTTGGTGTCATATATTTTTCCTATAAATTTAAAATGGTATATCATCAATATTAATTTTTTCATCCATTGGCTCTTTTACAACCGTTGGGACTGAAACCGCTTTTGCTGGCTTGGCAGTTTCAACGGGTGCGCTGACATCGTCTTGAAGATCGTCAGCGGCTTCTGTCGTGCCCTGTTTTCGACTATCGAGTAGTATCATATCCTCTATTACTATTTCAGTAGTACTTCTTTGCTGGCCATCTGATGTTTCCCACTGCCTAGTCTGGAGACGCCCTTCAACGTAAACCTTGCGCCCTTTTGTTAAAAGTTGTGAGCAAAGTTCAGCTAATTTTCCCCAAGAAACTAACCTGTGGTACTCTGTTTCCTCTCGTCTTTCGCCACCTTCCGAAGGGGTCCACGATCTGTTTGTTGCTAGTCCAAATGTGCAAACTGCGTTACCTTGTTGGATATATTTTAATTCAGGATCACGAGTCAAGTTGCCTATTAATTGAACTTTGTTTAAAGATCTAGATGCCATATTCTCCCCCCTTATTTGTCTGCTTTTACTATTAAATGCCTAATGATATCGTCGTTAATTTTAACGCGATAGTCAATATCTTGAGTAGCTTCACTTGGAGCTGTAAAGGTGAAAAGTATGTAGATACCTTCTGTATATTTTTTAATTGGATAGGCTAGATCGCGTCTTCCCCACATATCTCGGGAGAGAATCTCGCCTTTTGCAGTTGTTATCACTGATTCTACTTTTGCGAGGACTTTATCGCGTTCTTCCTCTGTTAGTTCTGGTCGTACGATGACCGTTAATTCGTACTTTTGCATACTTGCCTTTCATACTAAACCAAAAAGGTAATCGGACGCCAAAGAATGCTTTGGACGGGTTTAGTTTGGGTGATTATATCAGTTGAGGTAGACTTAGGCAATTATCAGTGGTTTAGGGATAGTCCGCCATCGATAATAATTTCTTGGCCTGTAATATATTCGTTTTCAAGTAGAAAAATTACCGTATGGGCGATTTCTTCTGGTGTTCCGTATCTTTGTAAAGGGATGTTGTTTTGAAGTGCTGCATCCCTGCTCTCTTCTACAGTATTAACTAGCGGATTCATTCCGGTATTGCTTATTGCCCCTGGAGCAATTGCATTCACTCTTATTCCATTCTCCGCGAGTTCAAGTGCTGCTGATTTTGTAAAAGCACGAATTGCTGCTTTTGATGAAGGGTAGTGGGCGCTAAACCGGACAGGGATTCTAGAATGAACAGAAGTAATGTTTATGATATTGCCTTTCCATCCATTTTTTTTCATAAAACTTGAAACTACATTTGTAGTGTAGTAGGTTCCATGAAGATTTGTATCGATAACCTTTTTCCATTTATCTGAGGCATTTTCATCGGTAAGTTCTGCATGGGCACTAATCCCTACGCTGTTTATTAGGATATTAATATGGTGAAAGTGTTCGACAACTTCTTGAACTGCACTTTTAACTTGATCTATTTCGCTAACATCGACAACATGACCAGTAGAGTTAAACCCTTGTTCTTTCCAGTACTGAGCTAAATCAAGAACAATTGGATTTATATCAAACAGTGCGACTGCGCCCGTTTCTTGACGAAGCTTGGTGGCTATACCTAAGCCAATACCTGAGGCCCCACCAGTGATGATAGCTACTTTATCTTTTAGCATTTTTTCCTAAATTAAATTTATAATAAAAGTTTTGGATTATTTACCGAGTCGTTTTCTTTATACTAATCTATTTTGTCCGTGGAATTATATTTTACATTTATGTTTGAACTAATACTAGACTGGAAAATTAAGCGTTGATTTTAAATTCAATCACGTCGCCATCTTGGACAATATACTCTTTTCCTTCAAGTCGAAGCTGTCCCAATTCTTTTGCTTTGACGTAACTCTCAGCATCTACAAGTTTTTGCCAGTTGATGCATTCTGCTTTAATAAAGCCTTTTTCAAAATCCGTATGAATGACCGCCGCTGCCTGTGGAGCTTTTGTTCCTTTTTTGATTGTCCATGCTCTGACTTCTTTTGGTCCGGCTGTTAAGTAGCTTTGTAAGCCTAAGATTCCATAAGCTACTTTAGCAAGTCTATGAAGTCCTGATTGTTTTAATCCGAGAGATTCTAGATACTCTTTTGATTCAGTTTCATCCAAAGATGCAACTTCTGATTCGATTTTGGCGGAAATAATTATCTCATTTGAGTTTGCCACTTCTTTGGCGGCGTCTTTTTCGTCTACATTATATACATAGATCATTGGTTTTAGCGTGATTAAAGGTAGATTGCCAAGAGTTGTTTTTTCTTCTGTTGTTAAATTAGTTTCCGATGCGAGCATTCCTGCATCTAAAGATTGTTTAATACGAGTTAAAGCGTCGACACGAATCTGGGTAGTAGCTTTGTCAAGTGTAATACGTTTGAGATCTGTTGTGGCATTATCAATCAACTTTATTATTGTTTCCATGTCAGCCAAAATTAGCTCTGTATTGATCGTTTCGATATCAGACTTTGGATTCTCCCCTGTCTGGACGACGTCAGCGTCCGAGAATTCACGAACTACCTGAGCAATTGCGTCTACTTCCCTGATGTGCGAAAGAAATTTATTACCAAGACCTGCGCCTTCACTTGCTCCTTTGACGATACCAGCGATATCTACGACTTTAATAGTTGCTGGAATAATTTTAAAACCGGATTCTACTTTTTCGGTTTTGTGTATGAAATCTGATAAAGCTTGAAGCCTATCGTCAGGGACATCGACAATACCTGTGTTCGGTTCAATAGTCGCAAAGGGATAATTCGCTGCAAGAGCTACCTGTTTTTTTAGGAGTGCGTTGAATAGTGTCGATTTTCCTACATTTGGTAAGCCGACTATTCCGATACAAAGATTCATGAAGGTGATTTTAGCACACTATAACAACTGAAACAAATACCTGTACGGGATCTATCGGGTCCTAGATAATACCTAGCTGTGTTATACCCCTTAAACTCAGGTTTGCAACTTCTCCTTAAAGTTGCAGTCTGGAGGACGATGGGTATATAACTGGTAACCTTAACATCCAACTTTAGACTCCGTCTATATTGATAAATTAGCTCCTTGAATTTTTTATAATCTATCAATATACTAAATTTATATATGCTTAGTGTAATTTTACTTGTAATTATTGCAATTGCTTTTGGATTTTTCTCCACACAGAACGCGATGCAAGTGCCGGTTACTTTTGGTGATTTGGTAATCCCTGGCGTTCCACTTTATATTATTTTAGGAGTTACTCTACTAATTGGTTTATTGTTTTCTTGGATAATTAGTTTAGCTAATTCAGTTCTTTTTGCAATTAATTTGCGTAGTAAAGACCATGCAATTTCTGATGTTACAAAATCAAACGATCAATTACAACAAAAATTGATTGATTTAGAAATGGAAAATACTAAACTACAAGCACAACTTGATAGTGATCGAAAAAATATCTCAAATGAATAAACTTACAGCTGAAGAATCTAAGGTGATCGAAAGCGGTGGAACCGAACGTCCATTTTCTGGCGAGTATGAAGATTTTTATGTTCCAGGAACTTTTATTTGTCGAAGGTGCAACTCTCCTCTCTATTCATCAAAGGCAAAATTTGATGCAGGGTGTGGGTGGCCAGCATTTGACGATGAGTTTCCTAATTCTATTAAATGGCTAGCTGACTCTGACGGAAGTCGCACTGAAATTCGTTGTGCGAATTGTGATGCACATTTGGGTCATGTTTTTGAAGGTGAAAAAATGACGGAAAAAAATACTCGTCATTGTGTTAATTCTTTGTCAATTAAATTTGTAGCGGAAGGCGATGAGCTGCCTGAAGTATTTAAACAATAACAGACACTTCGTAAAGATAGTGCCTGTTATTAAGTAATTTATTGCATTATTAAAAATGCATGTGTCCTTTGCGCCCGGACATAAAGCCAAATTTTAGATATTTAATATCTATATTATTTTCTTTTGCCCATTGTTCTACTTCAGTTTTTTGTTTTTGCCTTGCATCTTTACGCTGTTGTGGCGTCATGTTTTGCATTGCCAGTCGGTCAGCTCCCCTTTTTGTTTGTAGTTCTTTTCCTTTGTTAATTATAGCTAGTTTTTGGGTTTCAGTAATTTTCCCATCAGCAATGAGTTGGGTTAACTTCTCCTCAAAACGAGCTGTGTTCGCTGCCTGATTTTCATGTTTTTGTATGAGACTTGCCTGTGGCGTGGCTGCACTAGTGTCTTGGGCATATGCTGCCGAAACGCCAATTGTAGTTAAAGCAATAAGCATGATTACGAGTGCAGGAACATACAGTTTTTTGTTCATTTGTTTTCACCTCCTTTTTATATATTGTTAGTATAGATGAGGTGACTGAGAAGGAGCTTATTTTTTCGATTTTTATACCAAATTAAATTGGCAAATTTTGTTTTTTTAAATATTCGACAAAATTATCAGGTAGATCCATTGTGGATAGGCGACCTTGTTTGACTAGACGGATGTCATTAAATTTATTGGTCTCTTTTATTTGTTTTAGTGTAATGTATGGCTCTTCAAATTTCTTAATAAATTTTAAATCGACAAGCCAGCTTCTTGTATCTTCGGGATCTGGCCTAGAATCGCCTACAACTTCGGCGAGCCCTACTATTGATGCTTGTCCTTGAGAGTGATAAATTAAAACTTTATCTCCAGCCCTCATTTGTTTTAAGAATATGACGGCTTGCGCGCTTCTAACTCCATTCCAAATTGTTGTAACTTCTTTTTCTAAAGCATCTATTGAGTAGGTTTCTGGATCGGTTTTTGCTAAGAAATATTTCATAATTTTAGTATAACAATTTGATTAGAAAATAGCATAAGATTTTTTTAGAACTGTTTCGAAAGTTTAGCCGGAAGCGATATTGAAAAAGTAGAACCTTTGTTTAATTTACTTACAACCTTGATTGTTCCATTGTGCTTTTGAACTATTTGTTTGGCTATCGCTAATCCTAAACCATAGCCATTTGTTTCTGACTTGCTGCGTGACTTTTCTGATCTATAAAATCTGTCAAATATGTGTGGAATATCTTTTTGGTCAATACCAATACCTTGATCTATTATCTTTACGATAATATTTCCATCGGACTTATCTGAAGTAATTATTATTGTCGTATTTTCTAAACTGTATTTTATTGCGTTATCAAGTAGTGTGACAAAAAGCTCCGTTAATGAAATTGGATCAGCATAGATTGAATGCTTGGTTGTCTTGTTCTCGATTACAATATTTTTTGCGTTCGCCATTTTTTCAATTTTATTTACTGCTGCATCGATTAATTCTTTTATGTCTGTTACTTTAAAATTATTTGAAATGTCTTGTGCTCTGTGTTTTGTTAGTTTGATTAAATTATCAGAAAGATATTGTAATTTATTTACTTCTTCTAAGTTGCTTTGTAAAGTCTTTTTTGCTTCTTCTAGTGTTAGAGAATTATCTCGTAGTGAAACCTCTAATTCAGTTTTTAGGGATGTAAGAGGTGTTCGCAATTCATGTGATGAGTCGGTAATAAATTGATTTTGCTCGTCAACCATTTCTTTTATCGGACGCAATGTTCGACCTGCTAGGAAATACCCAGCGATTCCGGAAAGGCCTAAAATCATAGCATTAAGCGCTACCAATACGGCTTGCATTCTCCATCTTGCATGCTCGATATCCTCTGGATTAAATACTGGTAATTGAGTTGGGACTGGTAATCCTTGAGATAGTCGCTCTCGTCTAATTTGTTCCCAACTAGGCTCTATACCAAGGTGTTCTTTGTGAATATGTATAAAATAAATTTGTTCGAGTCTAATCAACTCTTCGTTAATATTATTGTAGATTGAGATAGTAAATAGTCCACTAATTATTAATATTATGATTAGATACCAGGCCGTTAGTTTTATTCTTGCCGATTGAAACATTAATCCTCTTTTCCTAGCTTGTAGCCAAATCCTCTAACCGTATGGATCAATGATTTTTTTTCTGGGAAGGGTTTGTCTAGTTTTTGCCTTAAATACCCTATATATACTTCGACTGTATTTGGCAAAATTTCGGAGTCATAGTTCCAAACATGATTTATGATTTGGTCTTTTTTTATGGTTTGATTTGGGTGTCTAAGTAAATACTCAAGTAATGAAAATTCTTTATTTGATAATTGCACTGAACGGTTTGCTCTTTTTACTTGGAATGTAATTGTATTTAGTTCCAAGTCATCAAAAGATATGGTAGTTCCGAGATTTTCTTTTGGTCTACGCGCGACAGCTCTGACTCTTGCAAGTAATTCTTCAAAAGCGAACGGCTTAGTTAAATAATCATCTGCGCCTGTATCGAGTCCTAAGACCCTGTCTTGAATCTGGCCTTTTGCTGTTAATATGATTATCGGAGTGTGTATTGATTGTTTTCTTAGTTTCTCGCAAATCTGTAATCCTGAAAGTCCAGGCAACATAAGGTCTAGGATGATTACATCATATTCTTCGATTGAAGCTAAATCGTACCCCGAATTCCCGTCATATGCTACGTCAACTGCGAATAATTCTTGCTCTAAGCCTTTTTTTATTGAGTTTGCTATTTTGTGCTCGTCTTCAACTACTAGTATTCTCATACCCCTGATTATACCAATTCTGACTGAGAAGTGGCTGAAGAGCGAGTGCTGATAAAAATTACTGCAATTGTTGATAATATTAGGACTCCAACCAAAGCTCCATAAATTCCTTTTTGAATATATTCAGGCTTATATTTAAATTCAATCTGGTGTTCCCCCGCTGGTATTTGTATTGCTCGAAAAATGGAATTTGCCCTGTAAATGGTTTGCTCCTTTTGCTCAATTGTCGCTGTCCAGCCTGGGTAGTAGGTGTCGTTGATTGTTAGCCAAGATACAGCGTCGGTTGAAGTTGTTATAGTAGTTTCAGTTTGTGTGTAACTTTTGATTTTAAAATCTTTTTTTGTTAAAGTCTGGTTTTCCGAAACAGGTAATTCGTCTATTTGAACTATCAGAGAATCCTTTGCTTTGAATTCTTTGTCAAATAGTTTCTTTAAAATATCAGATTGGTTTTCGCTTTGTTTGAAATATATTGTGTCCTTTGAATCGATAATCCTTATTCGTGGTACGTAATCTGGTCTCTGGTAAACCATAGTTTTATCTGATGGAATAAACTGATTATCACCGCCTGAGAAAAAAGTTATTTTATGTTGATAGGGATTTACGAATTGAAATGTGTTTACAATTTGATCATTTTGCTTGTCAATGTGAAGATCTGAAACCGAATATTTAACTGATTGTAAATCTAGAGCCCTATTCATCTCTGGAGAAATAATTAGTTGATGATTTTCTGAATTTATATGCGGATGATTAAAATTAAAATCTATATTTTCCTTCAAAAGTAGCCCTACATACGCTTGATAAAGAGGGATATTGTAAATCATATTGTAGTTTGTAAATAAAAGACTTTGAAGATCTCTCTGCAAGTTTACGTCGACTATTCTCTTTGTATCTGTAATGTCAGGACCTACAGAGTGCACTCTCCAGTCTTTGAACGATTGATCGTTCTCTGGATTTAAAAATCTTGCAGTTTCTGGTTGATTTAACCAAAAACTGATTGGAAGAGTGGGTTGAATAGGACTATTATTAATCCAAAGGTCGATGAAAATTAAAATTGAGATTAAAATAAAACATATGCTGGAAACTATTTTTGGATTGTATTTAATTTTTTCTAAAATGTAACTCAAAAATAATTCAAATCCAACTGCTGACAAAACGGAGAGGCATAATTCTATAATATAAATGGTTTTTGCCGGAAATCTGAACATTTTTACACCTGGAATTAGTTGCCAAATTATTGAAAAAAGTGAAGTGGATGAGCCTATTGCGTATAAATAAATGATTAAGGTAAGAATTAAGATTATTATTGTTTGTCTTTTTAATATTTGTTGCTTTGTCGTTTTTTTGAATACAAGAAATATCGCAAAAAGAATAAATATTATTGAAAGAAGTCCAATGTATGGATAAATGACGCTGATATTTACTTCAACCCCATCGTCTAATTTAAACAGTAATCCGTCTGTAAAAGTCGGGTATGCTTTTGGATTTATAAATAAAATTAATGTTTGAATTGGCCAAGGCTGGCTAGTGGCATTTTCAAAACTCACACCTGCTTCTCTTTGTGAATATTTAACCAATTCAAATGTCGCCATTAGCTGTGGTGTTGCGATTAAAACTGCAGCTGAGACAGAAACAAGAGCTACTAATACTTTTTTTAATAACTGGCTTTGATATTTATGTTTAAAGATTAGCGATACAAGAGCGTAAATAATTGTCGCTGCGGCGTTGTAGTAAACAGTTTCAATATGTCCCGCCGCGATTTGAAAAAAAACTGAAATAATTAATAATATTGATACTTTAGAAAATTGATTTAGAGTTCTCCTGGACGTAGTTTTTTGAATTTTTAATAATTGGTCGACGATTAAGAGATCAAGTGGTAAATAAATCATCACAGATAGCACATTGATGTGCTGAAGGTTTGTCAGCGAAGTTCCACAGAACATGTAAACTAGTGATCCAATTAATGATGATTTTTTGGATAAAGTGAATGACTGTCGCAATAATATAAATATAAATAATCCTGCTAAGAAATATTGTAGAAGTGTATAGATTACAAATGCATGGGGAAATGAAAATGGGAGAATTAAGATTAATAATTGTAAAGGGTAAAGTGCTCCTAGCTGGCCTTCTGCAAACATCGGATATCCATTCCCGATTAAATCCGTCCATAATGGGATAATTTGACCGTTTCGTAATGAATCGTATAGTAATTTTTTGACTGGATAGTTGAAGGAGAAAAGATCGGAAAATACAACGCCAGAATGAACAAAAACATGATCTTGAAACACAATTGTTGGAAAAAACAATATTATAGCCGTAAGAATAAATAGTATTGGCAGAACTCTATAGATAATTTTTTTCATACTAATATTTTTTTGCAAACATTATTAAACTTGTACCAACTGGAAATGATATCTTTTTTTCGATCTCAAGAATTAAGAAAGTTAATATTTTTAATACTACATTTTGATTTACTGTTTGTACTGGATAATATTTTTTTAAAATTTTGCTATACAAAATAGTAATCGGTATTAAAAAAAATCCAAAATAGCGTAGTTTTAGTATTTTTGTACTAGGCACAATATTTTTCAGCGTGCTCTTTGTATATCTCCTGTAGTGGTTTAAGGCTAAGTCGTGATAACCGAATAATATCGGCAAGGCTGGGACTATTGTAATTAATAATCCATCTTTTTTTAGAAATGTTAATAATTTTTTAACCGTCGCATTATCGTCTTTGATGTGCTCGATTACATCTGTTGTGATTACACAGTCGTAGAGATTAGAAGGATTATAATTTTCTATTGAGCTTTGAACAAATGTACAGTTTTGAATATTGAGCCTATTTGCATTTTGTTTGGCGAGTTCAATGTAAGACTGGACCGGTTCAAGATTTGTAGTACTGTGTCCTTCTCTTGAGAGTAAAAATGAGAGCTCACCGGACCCAAAGCCTGCGTTCAATATTTTTAAGTTTTTTTTAGTTTTGAGAAAATCTAATATGATTTGATATTTGGCACGAGCGTAACTGTCGTATTTACGTATTTTCAAATCTTGATACAGGTATTGGTTTAATTCGTCCACGGTCAAGTAATCGTATTAGTTTTTGTCGCTAGCTGCAATAACCACGTTTCGAAGTAAACATGCGACTGTAAGTGGGCCAATCCCTCCGATAGTCGGACAATATAGCTTAGTAATATTTACAATTTGGGATTCGTCGACATCACCGAAGGTTTTTTCTGCGCCATCAATAATCTCTTTACCTACACCGACTCCAATTATATATACTCCGTCTTTTATATTTGAGGCGTTGATTAAATGTTTTTTGCCCGCAGCTGAGATGATTAAATCGGCTTTTTGGATTAATTGGTTCGGAGCTTCTGTTTTTGAGTCGATTAATTTGCTTTCGAATCCATTTTTGGTTAATAATTCACGGATTGGTTTTCCTGCTGTTTTTCCTTTTCCAAGAACGACTATATTTTTGTTCAGGAGGAATTGTTCAACCGAATCAAAATTTTCAAGTAATGCAAACTGTTTGAGCATTTCCCAAGTTCCAAGAGCTGTTGCTGGACTGTAGCTAGAATTTTCTAAAAATCCATCAACGTCTTTTTTCGGATCGACAAGGCCAATTAAATAATCGGTGTTCCATGAACTAAACAAAGGTAGTTGAATAATTATTCCATCCGTTTTTGGGTCAGTATTTAATTTTTGTATGAGATTTTCTGCTTCTTTTTGTTCTGATTCTACAAATTGATAAAGATTTACCGTAATTCCAATTTTTGATGCTGCTTGCTGTTTGAAATTGATGTACGTTTTTGAGGCGGGATTGTCCCCAGCAAGAATAATTGCGAGTTGCGGAGATAGTTTTTTTGCAAGTATTGTTTTTTCTAAGTCGCTTAGAATTTCCTCTGCGATTGGTTTGCCTAAAACTTTCATATAAATGACATTTTACTCTTTTAGCCACTCCGCTTTCAATTCGCTAAAATTATCTTCTAAAATCGAAGTTCTGATCTTTTTCACAAGATTTAATATAAAGTAAAGATTGTGATAAGTCGCTAGCCTGAATGCTAGTAATTCATTGGCGATAAATAAATGGCGAATATAGGCGCGTGAGAAATTTTGACAAGTGTAACACTGACAAGATTTGTCTATAGGTGCGCCGTCTTCCTTGAACTGAGCGTTCGAGATTATTAATCTAAATTTATTGCTTTTTTTACCACCACTGTCTGGTGAGATTAATAGTGCGCCGTTTCTTGCTATCCTTGTTGGGGCGACACAATCAAACATATCTATACCGCGTTCAATACATTCAAAAAGATCGTCAATATCGCCTATTCCCAAAAGATGCCTTGGTTTTGAGTCGTCAAGAAAAGGTATTTGCCATTCTAAAACTTTGTGCATGTCTGTTTTAAGATTTCCGAGTGAGCCACCGATTGAATATCCTGAAAAATCGAGATTGGATAAATATTTTGCGGACATCACCCGTAAATCCTGAAATGGTCCGCCATGAGGGATGCCAAATAAATATTGTGCATGAGGATATGGGTAATCGTATTTTGTCTTTTGCGTTTGAGAGAGAGACTTTTTTGATTCAAGATTTAAATGAGTAGCTAAAGAATCTTTTTCCCATCTATGCGTCCTGAGCAATGAGTTTTTTGTATATTCATAGTCGTGTAGGGGCGACGGGCATTCGTCAAATGCCAATATTATGTCAGCGCCAAGCTTGTGTTGAGTCCTGATTGATACTTCCGAATTAAAATTGTGCTTTGAGCCATCAAGATGAGATGTAAATTCTACGCCATCTTCATTAATTTTTGCGAGTTTTGGATCGACTACTGGAACATAGCTCGATTCATTCTGAAGTTTTAAAGAATTATTGTTTGAATAATCATAATCATTTTTATTTTCGTTTTCTTTAGATGCTATTAGTTCATGTTTAATCGAAATCGGTTTATTTAAAATTCCACCAATTTCTGCTGGAAATATATTTGCGATTTTCCCAACTTGATGCTCGATACCGTAACCAAGAGAAAAAACTTGGAATCCCCCACTATCGGTCAAAATCGGTTTTTTCCAGTTTGTAAAATTGTGAAGGCCGCCCATCTTCTCGATGATTTCAGCTCCTGGTCGTAAATATAGGTGATAGGTATTTGCTAATATAATTTGAGCGCCGATTGTTTCTAAATCTTCGGGAGTAAGCGACTTTACACTTGCTTGTGTTCCAACTGGCATAAAAATTGGAGTTTCTATCGTGCTTCCATTGACTTCGAGCTCTCCGGCTCGAGCTCTTGAGTTTTTTGATTTACTTATGACTTTAAAATTGAATGACATTTTATGCGCTTTGTGGATGGGTTGGATTTTTGCTAAGTTCTACTACTAAATCAAAGTTATCATCACCTGCAATTCTATTGTAACGAATAAAGCCACAAGTAACACACTGATGTGACAAAACATATTCTCCTGATTTTTTTGTGTGTGATGATATTGGCTTCATTAGACCTTTACACTGATTTTTTCTATCACCTGGGGTGTCTGTGTCGACATGCTTTGAATAGAGACAAGATGGACAATGATTTCGATAAGAACCACCATATACTATTGGCGTAACCTGCGCGCCACAGTTCTCGCAACGAAATTCTTCGTTTAAGGCGATCATCCTTTTTGGCTTTTTCTTGTAATGCATGTTTAGCATTATATGACTTTTAGGCCATCTTCGCAAATTTGTAGATATACCCTTACACTATCTATTGAATTCTTCTTCTCAAGAATTTATATAACCATTTCAGCCCAAACCCTAATGGAACCCAGATTACAGAGAAAACTAATAGGTAAATTGCTAGATACGAAACATTACGTCCAAGAGTAATTAATTCCCGCAAAGCAATTCTAAAAATTGTTGCTGGCTGCCACTTGTCTTCGGGTGGAATTGGCAATTCTCCAGAATCTATAGCAATATTTACTGTGATATCCGATAACGCGCTACTGCCTTCTAGGTATTTAAGCTGACCTTTTAACTGTTCGATTTGCGTCCTGGTATTTGTTAATTCTCTTTGGACTTCCAAAACTTCACTAACTTTTCCTGCTTTGTTCATCAAGCCTTGTAGCTGCGTTTCGGAAACTTCTAGATTTTTGATTCTGGCTTGTAGATCTATAAAATCTGACGTGACGTCATTTGAGTTGATGGTTTCATTTTGTACTGAAATCGCTAGAACTTTAACTGATTTTATGAATTCATCAACTTTATCAACAGGAATTCTTAAACGAATATATCCAGCTTTAGATTCGTTTTTGCCAGAATTATAAAAATTAGACCCTGAAGTATAGCCGCCTAGAGAGATTGCTTTGTCGTATATTTGTTTTGCTGTCTCATCAACATTTTTGACAAGAATACTGATTGATCCATTTTTAACAATTTTTCGATCTTCAGGATTTATATTTACAATGGGCGTCGATTCTGAGGGGATAGCAATTCCCGAATCCCGAACTTTCTCTTGAACTAAGGACGGTGCACCCAAGCCGTAAGCACCTGGTGTAGTTTTGTTGTACATCGACGGCTCGGTTAAAGCTACGTTTGCCGCTCCAGAATTACCAAACATGATGCGCACAAAAACAGCAGCGCAAATTGTTATTACAAGTACTAGTGCTATAAATCCTGCAAGACGTTTTTTGTTCATAAATTGAGTATACACCTATAAAATTACTTAAGGCAACGGAAACTTTTGACAAAGTTCAGTTACTTCTTTTTTAATTTTCTTGATAATTTCTGAGTTCTTTGATTTCTGTGCGAAAATATCTCGATGCTCTTTGTTTTTTACGTCTATGCCATCTGAGAGTTTAATTGATTCTTCGATTACTTGGTCAATCCAGTTTGCAATTAATTTTATTTCTGACTCTTTCATGCCTCTTGTTGTTATACACGGAGTTCCAAAGCGTAAACCGGATGGATAGAAAGGAGGCATCGGGTCATAGGGAACTGAATTTCTGTTACAAACAATATTTGCTTCTTCAAGAGCAACGGCTGCGAGTCTTCCATTGATGTTTTGTTTAATTAAACTGATTAAAATTAAATGATTATCAGTGCCGTTTGAAATTAAATCATAACCTTTTGATATTAATTCTGTTGCCAAAATCTGAGCGTTTGTTAATGTTTGTTTTTGATCTTTTTTGAATTGCTCAGACTCTGCTTCAAATGCCGCAACGGCGATTGCTGCTGTCACGTTGTTGTGAGGACCACCTTGAAGACCAGGGAAAACCCATTTGTTGACACGTTTTGCAAGCTCTGGATCCTTTTGTAAGCCTTTTTCGGTGGTTAGAATAACCGCTCCTCGTGGTCCACGGAAAGTTTTGTGTGTTGTGAACATAATTGTGTCAGCGTATGGAACTGGAGATTCTAAAACACCTGCGCAAACCATTCCAGCGATGTGTGAAATATCAGCGTGTAAAAAAGCGCCAACTTCTTTTGCAATTTCTGAAAATTCTTTATATGGAAGATTACGAGGGTATGCTGTTGTTCCTATTATTATGACTTTTGGTTTGTGTTCATGCGCTAGCTTTCTGACTTCGTTAATATCAATTTTACCAGCTTCGTCTAACTGGTATTGAACTGATTTGAAAATCGTTCCTGTTGCTGTCACTGGATCCCCGTGGGTTAGATGTCCACCGAAAGCTAATTTTAGTCCCATCAATGTGTCGCCTGGCTTCATGCAAGCCATATAGACGGCTAAGTTTGCTGGTGATCCTGAATATGGCTGGACGTTTGCGTGTGGAACATTGAAAAGTTTTTTGATTCTTTCAACAGCTAGTTCTTCAATCTGATCGACAAATTCATTCCCTTGATAATATCTAGCGTACTGATATCCTTCTGAATATTTGTCGGTTAAAACTGAGCCAAGTGCTTCGCGAACTGCTTTTGAGGAGTAATTTTCTGATGGAATCATTTCCAAGACATTTTGTTGACGATTTTGTTCTTTTTCTATTAGTTCAAATATTTTTTGATCTGTTTGCATACGAAATCCTTTCTCACTTAATATAGAGTTTATACTGTTTTTTGAGAAAAGAAATTGTTAGATCATAGGTGAACTCCTTGTGCTTTTTCTAGAGCTGATAGTCTCATTTTAATTTTATTATCTTCGTCATAGAGCCAGTCTGTAATATCTTCTTGGTTTTGTTTAATACCCATAACGTCTTTTTTAATTTTGCCTAGGTCTTTGTTGATTTTACCTATGTCTTTGTTTATTGTACCTAGTTCGCTATTAATTTTACCTAATTCGTTATTGATTACACCTAATTCGATATTGATTGGTTTTAATTCTTCTTTGACAATTGTCCTTGTTCGAGATTCAATTTCTTCTCCTAGGACTTGTCTTATTTGTTTAATATCGTCTTGACTAAGCATGAGTATATTTTAGTCGTTTGTTTAAATTTTTCAATGTGATACTCTTTTCAGTACTTACATTATATCTAATGAGTATGATAACTCCCGAGTTCTAAATGGAATCCGAACACCTGTATGAGTTAGAATACAGGCTTATGGACAAGATAAAGCACCACACAAAGATAACT
>Ga0163144_10010571_pt1 | contig 19656 bp, 11 predicted proteins | sample OliLak19BULKMAT1_FD_123175 | JGI IMG/M metagenome (GOLD analysis project Ga0163144, IMG submission 123175) | Freshwater microbial mat bacterial communities from Lake Vanda, McMurdo Dry Valleys, Antarctica - Oligotrophic Lake LV.19.BULKMAT1 | ecosystem: Environmental > Aquatic > Freshwater >... | reverse complement strand
CTCCGACCCGTAAGGGGTCTGCGCGCCGCCGACGAGGCGACTCATCCTACGAAAGGCGAACATGTAAAAAACCATCAAGGCTTGACGGATCCCTACATAGCTGAAACCCTTCGATCTCTGACTGCTCGTCATCGGGTTCTCCTCGCCGCACAAGTGCGGCCCATTCTCAAGTCACAATGAAACAACGTATTTAACGTGGGCATCTTGCGCGGCAAGCGTCGCCGCGCGCCGACGCCTACAATTCAAAGTTTTGGGCGTCGCTGTCGTCCGACACGGTAAGATCAAGTCCGGCTCCGTACTTGTCGGGAACCAAACTTTTGCTTTCCTTAATGGGGGCGCCGCGATCATTGTCAAACACTCGCCCCGTGGGCTGCTGGATCGTAAAGAAGGCTTTGATCGCTCCCGTCGGCGTATCCGGCGAATCGTAACGGCCATTAATCACCGGAACGCTGACCGTCTTGCCTTGCCCCGACTGTGTGGGACGAAAGAGGATCGACGCCTCAACATCAGCCGGCAACGGCTGGCCGCCGATCGTCACCGCCCCTTTCAAATGCGCCGTATTCCCCGAGGACGCCCCCCCGCCGCAGCCGGAGCACCAGCCGAGCGACAACGCCAGCGCAATCAACGAAACGATACGAAGTGCCACCGAACCACCTGTAGTCACGACAATCGTCGCACTAGCCCGTTGATTCAAATCAAACGGAGGGCGACTGGGACAAGCCAAAAGATAAGCTGCGACGAACGCGGTCGGTCCTTACGGGCGTAAGCTGTGTAGCATCACTCTTGTATTATGGCAGACGAACCGGCGCGGCCCCATCTAGAATTGCGTAGAAACTTTTAGACTTCGCGCAATCAGATTGAGCTAAAAAAGTCGTCATCCTGAGTAGAACGAAGGATTTTGCGTCCCGAATGAGGTTCTAGATTCTTCGCTCCGCTCAGAATGACGAGAGGAAGCATTTTCGCCGCCTCTAGCTCGTTAACGGTCAGCTACGCGACCTCATGCGACGATGCCCAGGCCAGAACGATCGTCCGGAAGTCGCTTCCTGCTCGGCCTGAAAAAGACCGGCCAACGCGACTTCCATGCGCAAGTCGGAATCCAATGACTCGAAGTACGATTCACGCGAAGTTTGCGATGAGGAGACGGCAAACACCAAACTAGCAGCAGGATCATATTCGTAGGCGCCAATATCGATGCGCGTCCCGCCTACTCCGTCGCCGTCGATAATCCGGGCGTAACCTGCTCCTCGTTGGTCATAATTGGTTGCCAGCGAATCATTGCCCTTATCCAGCGCCGGACTGCTAACAATCAGCGCATGAGTTTTCGTCTTGCCGCCGTAATCGTCAAGCGTTGCGAGTCCCGCGCTGACGCCGCTTCCCAGTAAAATATTGCCGGCCACGCCGTTGGTCAAACCGCTGGTACCGCCGTAGCCGATGACGTTATAGGAACTGGCCGACTTCACCGCGCGATTGAGATTGTCTGTAGAAGCGAGAGTCGAGTCGTTGTGGGCCAGGATCGTGTTGTGGAGCGTGAATCGATTCTCGCTGACGTGATGCATGTCAATGCCACCGCCGCCGCTATACGACGTATTGTAGGCGATGGTCGAATTGACGATCGTTAGTGGCGGGGCGCCTGAGCTGTTCTTGATGGCGCCGCCACCACCGGTCAACGCCCGATTGTCCGAAAAAGTGCTATTGCTGATCGTGGCCGTTCCTACTTCGGCATCGCTGCCATCCAACAGGATCGCGCCGCCGCTGTCTGCTTCATTGTCATAGAAGGCGCTCCGTTCGATCACCAACGCGTCCGTCAAATTCGAGTTTGAAAAGATGGCGCCGCCCGTGCTGCCGGCCGCGTTGAGCGTAAACGTGCTGTCGACGACGCGCAGTTTACCGGTGCTGTGGGTATAGACGGCTCCTCCGTAGACTGCTGAATCATTGCCGGTCACCATGGCCGCATTGATCGTCAGGGCGCCGTTGTTGTAGATGGCTCCGCCATGATTGGCGCCCGTCAAATGGCCGCCGGTGATCGTCATGCCGCTTATGGTCGCGGTGATGCCGGAGTTGATCGAGAAGACGCGGCTGGAGCCGTTGGCATCGATGCTGAGCTTGTCGGCGCCAGGGCCGACGATGTGGATGTCGCTATTGACGACCAATTGCGTGCCGCCAAGGTCGATTTCGTCAACCCATTTCGCAAACACGATCGTATCTTCGCCCGGATGGTTAACGTCCGCCGCCAATGCAATGGCTTCGCGCAGGCTCAGGTCGTGGAAGCTATAATCGCCGTCGTCGACGTCTTCGCTCGTCGTGACAATCAACGGCAGATTTGAGTTCTCGGCGGCTGCATCGATCATGCCTGCCCAGGCGATGGCGTCATCGCCGTCAACGTCTCCATCCCCATCCAGATCGCCCGGGACGGAATCATAGTGAAACAGCGGTAGATCCTCTCCATCTCCGTCCCAGGCAGGCGGAAGAGGCGGCGGACTTCCTGCCTCGTAGGCAAAGCCATAAACGGCAACGGTCTGTAAGAAGTTAAGCGTAGCAAGTGAGCTACCTTCGCCAACATTCCCTGCGCTCACACGAGATGAACCACTTGAAACTCCAACAGAAGCATCAAACGTGAATACATCGCCGTCCGCTATAGACGTAACAAAGTTTACATAGACATTTACCCCAGAGGTATTGAACACATAGGGTTCTTCCTGCCCTTCTGTCCAAACGCTTACCGTGTATTCGATGGAACCTGGACTGCCGAGCCCACCACCGCCGGAACCATTAACCGTAACGAAAGCGACAGACACGCCGTTCTTCATTATCGAGCCACTTGGCACCTGAGACGTCCCCCAAGTCGCTTGTTCTCCAGATGCAATTCCGACGCCTATCGCCGGAATATAGATGGCGCCATAAAACTCTTTCTCCACCAAGGGGGTTGGATCTTGATACTCAAACTTCCCTCTTAATCCTGCTGAAGGACTCGATGATGCCTCAGCTCCACCAGACCCTTGAGTCGCTGCCCCCAATTGCACACTATCCATAGACACAAATGGCACGGCAATTGATCCGCCAATGGGAGTCAATATGAACCCGGCCGCTTTGACAAATGAACTCGCAGTAGCGCCGGCGTCACTTGCATATCTCGAAATGGCACTCCGAACTAAGATGTTATCTTCGACCTCTTCGTAGTTGGGACCAGTAGCCGGATCGTAGGCACTGTTGGCCGCTGCGGTCGCCGAAATAAATGAGCTTATATCGGCATCGGCGCCCGGTACTCCCTCAAGCCGAAGAAAACTCCCCACCGCCAGCATGCGCCGATCTTCGAGTTGTTCGACGGCAAGCTTTTGAGGACTGCCGCTCCAGGCGTCTCGATAGCGAAGGCGGCGCGATCGCCGAGAGAGGTTCGTCAATCCCAGATTCGCAAGCCAATTCCTGGTCGATCGGCGCATCGCTGTTCCTCCGATGAAAGACAATGTGAATATGGAGCCCTTTTCGCAGCCGCTCAATCACTCCGACATAGCCGCTAACTCAAAGCCTTTACTTGACATCAACTCAGAGTTAATTGAACAAAAACGACAAGTCGAACGATGAGTCGCGAATTCGCCTCGAAACGGATTTGCTTATGGCAAAAAGAGATGCGAATCGCTCCGCCATTGTGGCGTACTGAATTCGCTTATACCATTTAAAATGGCGCAGAATATATTTATACTTCGCGCAGCAAACGCCCCATGCCGCCCATATTACCGCCGTTCAATTAACAGCAATGACACGCCTTGCCGTGGGAGCGTGAATGAGGACCGGCACTTGCCACTGACAAACTTGATTGCTGACGGTTTATCGAGCAGCGCCAACTCCGCCGCCGCCTGCAGTTCGCGATACTGTCGCTCATCGGGAGCGATCGGCGATCCCATCCGCTGCCACGCCCCGTAGGCGTTGCTGTGATGTTCATCGACGCGGTAGTGGCGAAGCGTCGCCGACTTCCAATCAGCCGGCAGCCCGGCGAGGTTCAGAGTCACCGCGGCGTCGAGCCCGCTAACGTCGTCGTCGTGGTAATGCCAGACGAGAATCGCCACCTTGTCGCCGGCGCGGCTGGCGAGGATGCCGACGTCGGCCTGCCCGCGGACGCCGTCGCGCATGACGTCTTCGAGCGGCCGCTGGGCGCTGCTCGTGGCGCCGATCCGCTCGTCCCCCATTTGGCTGAACATGCGAAAGACGTTCAGCACCGCCAGCGGAATGCCGTTGCTCGCCAATTGCCGAAAGCCGGCGAAGTAGGGTTGATCTTCAAATTCAAACGCCCACGTCACCGCCCCGTCGAAGCGGACGCCGTGCTTGTCGGCCAGATCGTGCTTCCGCGCGAAACTCGCCGCCGTGTAGCTGGAGTAGACCGTCCCGTTGCGGTAGCTGAACATCGGCCCCTGACACGCGGCGCACCCCTCGGGATCGGACTCGCCGATGACGATCGGCGTCTCTTTCAGTTCGGGGAACGACGCGACGATGCCAAACCCGCGATCGATCGTGGCGAGCTGATTCGCGATGCCCATCCGCACGTGGCCGTCGACGTAGGTCGGGGCGCCCTTGGCGTGAAACGCCACGAAGTCGAGCGGCGTGCCGCGCTCGCCGGTAGCGAAATTCTTGCCGCGGAGCGAATGTTCCAGAAACGCCCGCGTGAAGTCGCCGCCGTCGCCTGCCGAGTGAGGCCCGCCGACGCGCGCCGTCGGCAACGCCTTGCGCACGCCGTCGACGGCGTAATCGTGCAGCTTAAAAAACTCTTCTCGCGTCCCGCCCCAGTAGCCGTTGGGGAGGCTGTTGGCCTCGTTCCACGTCTCCCAGTACCAGCGATTCACCTCGTCGGCGCCATACTTCTCGACGCAGTGCTTGGTCCACTGGTAAACGAGTTCGCGCCACTCGTCGTAGTCCTTCGGCGGGTAGCGCCAGCCGGTCATGATGCGGTCGTACGGCAGCCCGGGTCGCCACTCGTGCCGGTAGGGATCGGGCTTGATCGACAGCACCTCCGGCATGAACCCGATCTGCACATACGGCCGCACGCCGCGCTCCAGCAGCGCGTCGAAGATTCGATCGGTCACCGTCCAGTCGTAAACCGGCTGGCCGTCGGCGTCGTGCGTGTAGGCGTTGGTGCTCCCCCACTTGAGCGCCGGCGTGCCGTCGCCGGTCGTGAGGAGATTGTGCGTGCGAAAGTAAACCTCGCCCGGCCGCAGTTCGCCAAGCTGCGTGAGGAGCCGCTCGCCATCTTTCATGTAGGTGTAGTTCGGCTCATCGCCGCCGAAGAACCGCCAGATGGGGCGGAGCGGGCCACGCGACTCCGCGGCGTCGACGCGAATCTCGACCTGAAACGATTCGTCGGCTGCCCGCGTTGCGTCGTGCATCAATGTGCAACAGACAACCGTTAAGCCATGCAGGAGCAGTGAGTTGAGCAGCCGGGTGCGCGTCATGAAAAACCGCCGTGTGCAGGCAATGCTGAAAGTAAATTCGGGCGCCACTGGCATCCTGCCAGTGAGAAGTGTCGAGCGAGTACCCGCTTCAGCACTGGCGACACGCCAGTGGCACCCCTCGAGTAGTCTATCTGAGCCTCAACGTTTCACGCTTGGCAGTTCGACAGCCGCCGTCGCCCTACCGCCGCCACTGCTGACGCCAGCAGCGCCAGGCAAACGCCGCTCGGCTCCGGCACGCGTGTCGCCGCCGCCAGCGCCCCAACGCCATTCGCCGCATCGTAGTCGACCTCAAACAGCCGAAAATCGTTGAAGTTGTTCGCCCCGTCGCCGTTGAGATCGCCGCGGCCATACTGCTCGGCGTCGCTCAACCCCGCCAGATTGGTGCGATTGAAACTCCGAAACACGCTCCAATCAGTCAGCGTGATCTCGCCGTCAAAGTTCAAATCGCTCCGCGTGAACGCCGCGCCGCCGTTGCCGACGTACTCCACCGTTCCGGCGACGATGCTCCCGTCGGCCAGCGTAATCGAGAGCGCCAAGTCCTCCGCCGGCGAACGAATCCACCCGCCGCCGGCGCTCAGATTGAGTTGCCCCCCCCCGCCCAGCGTTCCGCCGTCCCCTAGCGACGCCTCGCGGAAGAAGCCGCGATCTCCCGCCGTTGAAGTCACCTGCCAATCGTCGTTCGGATCAATCGATCCGTTGCCGCCGGGAGGCGCATCGAAGTTGCCGGCAATCGTTTGAAACCCCGTCGCGTTCACGGCGCCGACGCTCGAAGCGATCGAGTATGACTTGATCCCCGTCGCCGCGCCTGTCTCATTCGTCAGCGTCAGCGCTCCCGTGTCGCGATTGACGGTGAGCGTCACGTCGAAGTTCGGCATCACCTGAAACAACTGCCCGGCGCCGTCGATGAGAAGCAGATTCCCTTGGTTGTCTTCGCCGAAGGAGGTGACGCTGAAGATTTGCCCCTCATTCGGCGCGAAGAGGGCGTCCATGTTCTGCACCGTCCCGCTGGGGTTCGCCGGATCGAACGACCAGACGTGCCCCGACACAGCATCGCCAAAAATGTAGCGTCCCTGTAGTTCCTCCACCGGCCCCCGATAGACGTACCCGCCGGTGACGGAGTTCCCCTCAAAGTTCGGGTCAGGGGCCAGCCCTTGATGGAGGTACTCGTACACAGGATTGACGTTTCCGGGAGGCGCCGGCCCGCCGACGCCGCTGCTCGGCGTGGCGACGCTCCCCTCGCGCAGCCGCCAGCCATAGTTGGCGCCTCCCGCGCTGTTAGCCGCCTGAAAGTCGATCTCCTCGCGGCGATCTTGCCCGACGTCGCCGATCCAGAAGTCGCTCGTTTGCCGGTCGAAACTCGCCCGCCACGGATTGCGCAGTCCAATCGCCCACAGTTCGTCGGCGCCATCGACGCCGACGTACGGGTTGTCGGCGGGGATCGCGTAGTTCCGCTCAGGGTCGGCGGGAAAGGCGTCGCCGCTGACATCGACGCGCAGTACCTTGCCGAACCAGTCGTTCTTGTTCTGGGCATGATTCGCCGGATCGCGCTGCATCCCGCCGTCGCCTTGCGTGACGTAGAGATTCCGCTCGCCAGCGACGACCTCTTGCGGGCTGAAGCCGATCCAACTGCCGTTGTGATTGGAGTGAGGTTGGTTGAGCGACAGGATCGTCCGCGCACTGCTGACGTCAGCTAGGTTGGGGTTCCCGGCCGAAACCGTGTATTCGCGAACGACGGTCTTAAACTCCGAAACGCTGCCGTCGACGGTGGGAGGCGCGCCGACGTGGTTCGCCGCGACGTTGACGTAAAACTTGCCGTTCGTTTGGAAGTCGGGGTGAAACGTCATGGCGAAGAGTCCAACCTCGGGGACGCCGAACTCCTCGAGCAAGCTGGTGTCGCCGACCGTGAGAAACGGATTCTCGTAATCGACTAACCCGGTCGTGCGATCGTAAATAACGATCCGCCCTTCGGCCTTCGTGATCGGATCGCCGTCGGTCCCGTCGGAGGCGACGCCGCCGATTTGGGCAATGAAGATGCGATTGTCATCTCCAGGCGCCGTCGTTGCGTAGACGGGGATATGCAAATCGTCGGTCAAGCGTTCGACGTGAAACCCCGCCGCAGCCGCCTGCAAAGCTGCGGAGAAAACAACGGCGAACGCGGCAATCGCCGCGGCGCCTAAGCGTCGTATCGTCACGGGATGAACCCTCAATGAAAAGAAGCGAAGAATAGCAGTCGGCCGGTAATGGCCGCGCGGCAGCGCATCTGCGCCCGATGGCGTGCTGCTGCTCTCTCTATAACTGACGCCATAGTTCGATGCAAAATCGTTGCGCAAAGTCTAAAACTATTTCTGCGATATCCGATTTCGTACTTTCGAGGTGAGAACCATTATGAACTTGCGTCATCCACGCAGTTCGATCGACTCCTCGAATCGAGCTACGACGGTGACTCGCTTGTCCCGCGGTGATCGTAACCAGTCGTTTGGTCGACGCGATCGCCCCCCGCGACCTAATGTCGCCACACTTTTCTCATGCCGTTCGAGGTCAGCATTTACGCGTTGCCATTCTCCCTTCGCCTTGCCGCAACGACAGCGTCAGGGTGCACAATCGTTCGATTGAAGTAACAGAGACTAAGCAGCAAAGACTAATTCGTCGACGGCGTCGTGGGACGCCGTCACCCCGTTGACGACCTTCTCTTGAGGTAAGCTCTAATGAAATAATCATGGCGTCGTTCTCTTGTCGGTTTCCGTTGGGCTTGCGGTCGGTCGACCAATTGAAAGCCATCGCCGCACTCTGCGTGACGGTGCCGGCCGTCGCCTCTCATGCCGGTACGCTGGCGTACTGGCGGTTTGAAGGCGATGGCGCCGACGCACCCGTCGCCGGCACGACGCAGGTCGAAGACACCAACGGCCGCAACTTGGGCGTGACGTTCCCCAACGCTCCCGGCATCGCCGCCGTCGACGCCTCGGGCAACGGCAACACGCTCCGGGCCTGGGAACACTCCTTCGCCGGTCATACGTATCAGTCGACCGTCCCCGGCGCCGTGGTGCCGCAAACGGGCGCTCCGAACAACTTCAGCGTGCAGAATGCCGGCGGCTTCCCGGCGCTCTTCACCTGGTCGCTCAAGACCACGCCGACGACCGACGTCGAAGCGATTAAACCGCTGGCCTGGACGATTGAAGCCTCGATCATGTCGACGAACATCGGTTCGCACCGCACGTTCGTCGGCCGCGACGGCAACCGCGACACGGGAGCGACTGACGGAAATCGCGCGCCGCTTTACTTCAAGACGTTCAACGGCGTGCTGCAGATTTTGTTTACTGACGAAGCCGGCAATGTTTACGACCTCAGCGACACGACGGGCGCCATTAGCACCAACACTTGGTACAACGTGGCCGCCGTCAGCGACGGGACGACGCTGAGTCTCTACAAAGACTCAGGAGCCGGTTATCAGTTGGCTAACTCGATGGCGCTCGTCGCCGGAGATACGAGACTCAACTATGACGACAACGGTTCGACGACCGTGGGCGACACGCAGTGGGGCTGGACCGTTGGTCGCGGCCGTTACGGCGGCTCCAACCTGCAGGGAGACGGCCACGGCGATCGCTGGTTCGGCGCCATCGACGAGGTGCGCATCAGCGACATGGCGTTGTCTCCCAAGCAGTTTTTGTTCGCGGCAGTGCCGGAGCCGAGCGGGTTGGCCCTCGCCGGCATCGTCGCTGCGGTCGCCGGACTGCATCGTCGGCGATCGGCCTCGAACTAATTAAGCGTTCCTGGCGAATCGTCGCGTGAGCAGGGCAGCTTGCTCACGCGGCGATCGCCGCTACTTTTCCTGGCTCTTGAATTCCATACCAATCAATCCTGGTGGCGTCTTGCCGTAAGTCGAACTCACTTGCGGCTGAAACGCGAACGCTTTCCGCTGCCAGACGGTCGGTCAAATCAACGTTTCATATCGGAGGAAACGATGGCGGTCAGAAAATTGTGCTTAGGTCTTGCGTTTTCCGCCTTGCTCGCCAGTCCGGCGTCGGCGGCGGTCAAGCACCTCTACACCTTCAACGACGGCACGGTCAACGACTCGGTCGGCGGGGCCCACGGCACGCTCGAAGGGGGCGCCACCGCGGCCACCGGCCAACTCATTCTAGGGGGCGGCACGCAACACGCTTCGCTACCCGGCCCGACGATCGCCATCAACACGTTCACCGAGTTGACGGTCGAAACGTGGCTCACCACGAGCGTGGCCAATACAGGCTTCACGATGTCGTCCGTTTTTGGTCGCACGTTTGAAGGGGCCGAGAATAACTGGGAAGGCTTCCAGTACCTCATGATTCAACCGTCGCGCAACGACAACATGGCTCGCGTCGCCATCGCGGCCGGATCGTGCTGCACCGCCCCGACCGAATCGGGGATCAATCGCCCCGGCAATCTGAATGACGGCATGCAGCATCACATCGGCGTCACCGTCAACGCCACCGATCTGACCTTCTATCTCGACGGCGCGCTCGTCGGGACGACTCCCGTCGGCGCCAGCACGCTCAGCACGCTCAGCAACAATCTGGCGTATCTCGGTCGCTCGGTTTATCAGTTCGACCCGAACTTCATCGGCACGATCAACGAATTTCGCATTCACGACAATGCGTTCACCGCTGGCCAGATGAGCGCCAGCGTCGCGACGGGCCCCGCGGGTCTTGCCGGGCCGACGCTGGAAATCAATCGCACCACCGGCGCGATGAGCCTCACCAATCAAGGCGCCCCGCTGCAGATCTTCTCCTACTCGGTCGATTCTCCGTCAGGAGCGTTAAATCCCGCGAACTGGACCACCGCGACGGGCCACTTCGACGCGCCTCCGAGCGGCAACGGTTCGTTCGATGCGAACGACGCCTGGACCGTTCTGAACTCCACCAACCAACAGATTTCCGAAGAAGAGCCGCTCGACGGCGGCGGCGATGACGGCGGTGCGCTCGGTAACGTCGCGTTCAGCGCGGGGCACGCCTGGATCAAGTCGTTCCGTGAAGACGTCACGATCACGACCCAAGCTCTCATTGGCGGAGTTCCCCCGACCTTCACTCCCGCAGTGAAGTACGTCGGCAACGGCGGCTTGGCGTTCAAGCGGAGCGACCTCAACTTCGACAACGCCGTCAACGCCGCCGACTGGGTCCTCTTCCGGACGAACAGCAAGACGACCATCGCCGGCACGTTGTCGGACGCGCAGTCTTACGCCCTGGGCGATCTCGACGGCAATCAAACGAACGATTTCTTCGACTTCCGCCTCTTCCAGCAAGATTTTGACGCCGCCAACGGCGTCGGCGCCTTTGCCGCGACGATTGGAGCCGTTCCCGAACCGTCGACCGCAATCTTGACTCTGGTCGCCGTAGGAGGGTTGGCGTTTGGCCGTCGCTCGACGCGACGCGCCTAACGCGGCATCATCGCGAACGCGCAGGCCGCCGTGGCCGCCGTCGCAAGCGTCATTAGGAAGTCAATCAAGCAAACACGAACTAACGCATAGGGGATAAACACAGATGGTCGAGCACCATGGAATCATTCGATCGGGTCTTGTCGCCGCATGGGCGCTGGGACTGGCGGCGGCGCTAACGGCGTCCAGCGCTCAGGCGACGACTCTCGCCTACTGGCGATTTGAAGGCAACGGCGTCGATGTGCCGGTCGCCGGCACGACGCAGGTGGAGGACACCAACGGCCGCAATCTCGCCGTCACCTTCCCGAACGCCCCCGGCATCGCCGTCCCCGACGTCACGGGGAACGGCAATACTCTCCGGGCTTGGGAACACTCCTTTGCCGGTCATACGTATCAGTCGACGGTCCCGGCCTCCCCGCTCGCTTCCGGGCTCGCCAATAATTTCAGCGTCCAAAACGCGGGGAATTTCCCAGCGATGTCAACCTGGTCGCTCAAGAACTCGCCGACGTCCGACCTCGAAACGATCAAGCCGCTGGCCTGGACCATCGAAGCCTCGTTCATGTCGACGAACATCGGTTCGCATCGCACGTTCGTCGGCCGCGACGGCAACCGCGACGCTGGCATCGGCGACGGCAATCGCGCCCCGCTCTATTTCAAGACCTTCAACGGCACCCTGCAAGTTCTCTTCACCGATGAGGCAGGCAATACCTACGACCTCTCGGACACGACAGGCCCCATCGTGACCAACTCCTGGTACAACGTCGCCGCCGTCAGCGACGGGACGACGCTAAGTCTGTACAAAGACTCGGGCGCCGGCTACCAACTCGCCAACTCGATGCCGCTGGTCGCCGGCGACACGCGACTCAACTACGACGATAACGGCTCCACTACGGTCGGCGATACGCAGTGGGGCTGGACCGTCGGCCGTGGTCGCTACGGCGGTTCCGATCTGCAGACAGACGCCCACGTCGACCGCTGGTTCGGCGCCATCGACGAAATCCGCATCAGCGACGTCGCGCTCACCCCAAGTCAATTCCTGTTCATTCCTGCTCCTTCGCTCACCCTCTTGGTCAATAAGCAGACTGGCGCCACTGTCCTCAAGAACAACACCAACGCGGCGGTCACGTTCGACTACTACGAGATCAACAGCCCCGACGCGGACGGCCCCGGCGGCAATCCTGGCGGAGCCCTCAGCGTCGCCGGGTGGAATAGCCTCAGCGACCAGAACATCGACGGCGGCCTGCCTGCTGATTTCAATTGCGTCAACGGCGTGAACGCCGCCGACCTCGCCGTCTGGAAGAGCGCCTTCGGCGTGAACGCCAATGGCGACGCCAACAACGACGGCAAGACCGACGGCGCCGATTTCCTCTTGTGGCAACAACAGTTCGGTCAAACCGCCAGCGAAGGCGATAGCTGGGACGAATCGGGAGGCTCCGGCGCCACGGTCCTCGCGGAATTGTTCCTCAACGGCGCCACCACGCTGGCGCCCGGCGCGCAGTTGAGCCTGGGAAATGCCTTCAACCCAGCGATCTTCGGTGCCGGCCTCAACGGCAATCTCACCTTCAAGTACGCCGTGCAGGGACAAGTCAACCTCACCGACGGCGGCGTCACCTACGTCACGACCGGTCCTATCACAGCGGTGCCGGAACCATCCACGCTGCTGTTGGCAGCAGGAATGGGCGCCATCATGTGCGGCCTGCGGACGGGGGGCCGCCGCTAGTCGCACGCGGGGCGCCGGTGCAGTGGACAAGTCTCTCCGAGACCCTCCCTGGGGCAGACTCGGAGAGACTTGTCCCTGTGCGCTGCCAGCCATCATCTTTAAACGCAGTAAACGATGTATGTCGTTGCACGGATGGCAGCCACAACATCAGAAGGGCGAGGCGACGGCCGCTAGTGCCGATGCTCGCGTCGAAACTGCGCCGGCGTCTTGTGCAGTTGCTTCTGAAAGACCTGCGCCAAGTTGGCCCCGCTGCCGTAGCCCGAAAGCTCCGCGACCTTTGGAATCGGAAAATCGGTCTCCAGCAGCAGCCGCTGCGCTCGCACCAGCCGCACGCGCTGCAGTTCGTCGTACGGCGTCCGGCCGATGCTCGACTTGAACTTTAGTTCCAGCGCCCGCCGCGAGATCTGCAGGTGCTCGACGATGTCGTCGATGCCGATCTGCTCGGCGGCATGGTTGTGCATCAACTGCAACGCCTCAGCCACCTCGGGATCATGAACCGCGGACGCTTCGGTCGATCGTCGCTCGACGACGTAGGTCGGCTCGACGATCAGCCGCTGGCGCTTCTTCACCTCGCCGCTCATCATCTTGTCGAGCAGCGCCGCCGCTCGATAGCCGCCCGCTTCGGCGGCGAGCGCAACGCTCGACATCGGCGGATCGGCCAGTTCGCACAAGAGCTCGTCGTTGTCGACGCCGATCACCGCGACTTCTAACGGCACCGAGATTTTCGCGGCGCGACACGCGTCGAGCACATGCCGGCCGCGATCGTCGTTGCACGCCATGAGGCCGATTGGCTTCGGGAGTTGCTCCAACCAGGAGGCTAATATCAACATTTCCCGCTCCCAACGACCGCCGTGGCGAGAACGGGGGCAATCGTAAATGATCGGCTCAAAGCCTGCTTCCGCCAGCCGCTCGGAAAAACCTCGCTGACGATTCTGGGACCAGAGCCGCCCCGGATCGCCGACGAACGCATATTGATGGAAGCCGCGCTCGAGCAAATGCTCGGCCGCGAGGCGCGCCGCGGTGATCGAATCGGAAGCGATCTCGCTGAACTTCGCAATCTTCGGCAGATCGGTCGGCAAGTTCTGCGAGATATCGAGGGCGATCGTCGGCAACTTCGCCGCGGCAATCTCCTGCGCGATCTTCGCCGTTTCAATTCGCGCGATGATGCCGGTGCCGCCCCACTGCTTCATCTGCGGCAGGGCCTGCTCGAAGTCGCCAGGCGTCACGAAGAACCGCCACGGTCCGTGCAACCGGCCATAGCGCACGATGCCGCGGAGCATCGCCCGGCCATAGCCGCGCGACGTTTCGATGAGCAGGGCGACCTTGGGAATCTCGGGCTTCATGCGACGCCATAAACGAGCCGACAGCAGCGACGGAACAGCCAGACGCCAAGCGCGACTTGCCGCTCAACTTATAGCTCCCGCGAACGACCGCGTCAAAGTCGCCCGGCGGCGCTACCAGGAAACCTGCAAAGTCATTTCATTTGAACCGCCAAGGACGCCAAGAGCGCCAAGGAAGAAATTACAAACCGCGGATGAACGCAGATAAACGCGGATGAATGGAATGGAACGGCTCTATGTGCGTTTATTGGCGTTCATCCGCGGTTCCAATTCTCCGGCATTTCCTTGGCGTCCTTGGCGGTTAATCTTGGAACTTTGCAGTTCTCCTGGTCGGCGCTACGCCTCCCCGCCGCTTAACTCGCCCGCATCACACGCCAGAATGCCGTGCCCATCGTCGAGCAATAGCCGGCCATCGTCGTCGATCCCCACGATGCGGCCGCTGATTTCGCCTCGCGGCGAAAGCCAGGTCCGCTGGCTGCCAACGTAAGCCAGCGAGCCGCGTAGCTCGGCAAGGAGCGACTCCCGCCTGTCTTTCTTTTCTGCCAAGCCGCACGCTTCGAGTTGCTCCAATGCGTCGGCCACTTCCCGACTGACGAGCTCAACTGCCTCCTCGACGTCGATCGCGCGCCCCGCGGCGTTCGAGAGCGTCGTGGCTCGGTGTCGCAGCGTCTCGCCTCCCGGCGGTTCATCCAGCAGCGCCTGCTCAAAGGCGACGTTGACGCCGATGCCAATGAAAATGACGTTACTGTTCGAAACGCTGCCGAGCGACTGCTCGCACAAGATGCCGACGACTTTGGCGTCGTCAATCAGCAAATCGTTGGGCCATTTAATGAGCGGCCGCGGAGCGAACCCTATCGCCTCCGCCGGCATGCCGCGCGTGAGTAGCTCAACCAGCGCCCGCCGCACGCCGACGGCAGCCGCCAACGACGCGGCGCGATAGGCCGGCGACGCCAACCGCATCGGCCAGGCGATCGTCAGCCACGCGCCGCCGCGGGGGCTGATCCATTGGCGCCCTTGGCGGCCCCGTCCCGCGGTTTGCTCTGCCGCGGTGACGAGTAGCCGTTCGCCCGGGCGGGTCGCTGACAGCGACCGTGCCTGCGTATTTGTCGAATCGGTAATATCAAAATGAACCCGTCTCATGCTGAACAAGAGAATAACTCAGCGCGCGACTTCCGCCCACGCCCAAAAGTCTCGCGGCGAAATCCATGGAGAGCGGAGAGTAGGATGGGTGACCTCTTCAAGCGCGCCATGGTAGAATGCTTCTTGACTTCACTTCCCTAGTGCTTCGCCATGACAGACGATCCTGCCACGCCAAATTTTCCGCCAACGCGCCGAGTCGCCGCCGTGACGAGCGGACAATGCCGTCGCGTGGCGTTGATTGCCCTCCTGCTAGTCAGCAACCTCGCGGCCGGTTCGGCCAACGGCGAAGAGAGCTCCGCTGACAGCCCCGTCTCGCCAGCCGCCAAGCTCTCCGCCGCCTCGTTCCGCGTCGAGCCGGGGTACAAAGTCACCCCCGTGGCGAGCGAGCCGCTCTTCGCCAATCCGGTCGCATTTTGCTTTGATCCGCAGGGGCGGATCTTCGTCGCCGAAACCCATCGCGTTCACCACGGCACCGAAGACAATCGCAATCACATGGATTGGCTCGACGACGACTTGGCCGCGCAAACCGTCGCCCAGCGCCGGGCCTATGTCGAACGCCGCATGGCCGACAAACTAAACCACTACACTGAAGCGAGCGAACTCGTTCGCTTGCTTGAAGATCGCGACGGCGACGGAGTCTACGACCACTCCAGCATTTTCTCCGACGGCTACAACGAAATCGAGAGTGGCGCCGCGGCAGGCGTCCTGTGGGTCGGCGATCGGCTGTTGTTCACCTGCATCCCCGACTTGTGGGAACTTCGCGACGCCGACGGCGACGGCCAGGCCGAAGAGCGCAAGTCGCTGGCCACTGGCTTCGGCGTCCACTTCGCGCTATTCGGCCATGACCTGCATGGCTTGACGGAAGGTCCCGACGGCAAGATTTACTTTTCAATCGGCGATCGCGGCCTGCATGTCGAAACGCCGAACGGCGTCCTCTCAAATCCCGATTCGGGTTCGGTGCTCCGCTGCAATCCTGACGGCAGCGAGTTGGAACTCTTCGCCACCGGACTACGCAACCCGCAGGAGTTGGCGTTTAACGAGCTCGGCGATCTCTTTTCGGTCGACAACAACTCCGACTCGGGCGACCGGGCGCGCATCGTCCAGATCGTCGAAGGGATGAACACCGGCTGGCGGATGACGTACCAGTACCTCCCCGATCGCGGTCCATTCAATCGCGAGAAGATTTGGCACACGAAGAATGCTGAGCAGCCTGCCGGCATCGTGCCGCCAATCGCCCATCTCAGCGACGGGCCTTCGGGCTTGGTCTACTACCCCGGCACGGGGATGACCGACGACTGCCGCGACAGTTTCTTCCTCGCCGACTTCCGCGGCGCCCCCGCTGCGAGCGGCATTCGGCGTTTTCGCTTGGAGCAAGAGGGCGCCGGTTACCGTCTGGCCGACGACAAGATGTTCATGGAGGGGATCCTTGTTACCGATTGCGACTTTGGTCCCGACGGCAACTTTTACGTCTCCGATTGGATTGAAGGCTGGAACGGCACCGACATGGGGCGCCTCTATCGCGTCGCCGACGACGATCCGAAGCTGGTGGAGGCTCGTCGCGAATCGGCGAACTCGCTAAAGCAGGTCCCCACGTTGAAGACGGAGCAACTCATGGAGTTGCTGGGGAACCCCAATATGCGCGTGCGGCAAGCGGCGCAGCGCAAATTGGTGGCCTTCGGCGCGACGTCTGCCAAGCCGCTGGCTGAACTCGCTCGCAAGACCGACGCGAATCAGCTCGCGCGGATTCACGCCATCTGGGCTCTCGGCTCGTTGGCGATGCAAGACCCCGGCCTTTTTGACGCGATCGCCGCGTTGTGCGGAGACGCCGACGTTGAGATTCGCAACCAGGCCGCCCGCACGCTAGGGCGTGCCAAGTCGTTCCCCGAAACGGCGCGCAACGAGTTCGGCGCCGCGCTCGCCAAACTGCTCAGCGATTCGTCGCTCCGCGTGCGCGCCTCCGCGGCCACCTCGATCGGTTCGCTCGGTTACCAGCCGGCGCTTGCCAAGTTGCTGAAAGCAGCCAACGACAACGCCGACGTCGGCGACGCCATCGTCCGCACCGGCATCGTGATGGGGCTAGCCGGCAGCCAATCGGAAGCCAATCTCGTCGACGCCGCAAAGGGGGCCGATCCAGCGCCCCGCGTCGCCATTGTGCTGGCCCTCGCGAAGCAAAAGTCGCCGCGCGTCGGCGAGTTCATGGCGGACGATTCCGAAGCGGTTGTGTTGGAGGCAGCCCGTGCGATTTGGGATACGCCGATCGTTGCCGCCAATGGCGCGCTTGCCGATGCCCTCAATAAGGTTTCTCCCACGAACGAGCCGCTGGTGCGCCGAGCGCTCGCCGCCAGTCAAGCGATGCGTGCAGCTAGCTATTTGCAGGGCGTCATTCATTTCGCCTTGAATCCCGACGCGCCCGAACCGATGCGCGATCACGCCTGGGAGTTGGTGAGCCACTGGGCCGCACCTTCGTCGCGCGATCCAGTCCACGGCCAATGGCGTCCGCTCGAACCGCAAGCAACTGACGAGGTGCGAGACGCGATGAAGCAAGCTTGGCCGAGCATCCGGCAGGCGAGCGGCTCCGACCCGACTGGCGTCATCGTTGCCGCGGAACTTGGCCTGCCGGCGGCGCTCAAGGAACTGCCGACGCTACTCGAACAGCCCAGTGTTGACGCCAAATTACAAGCCCGCGCCATCGCCGCCATGGACCAAGCTGACGACGACGTCGCTGAGCGGGTTATCGCGTTTGGGCTGCAGTCGCCCGACGAGATCGTCCGTTCCGCCGCGCGACGACTCTTGGCGGAGCGATTTCCGGCGAAGGCGATTGAACCTCTGGCGTTGGCTGCCAATGACGGGGTAACCCGGGAGCGCCAAGCGGCGCTGGAGCTACTCGCCAAGATTGATCTTCCCGCCGCCCACGAAGCGATTGGCGCCTGGATGACGCGCGTCGAACAGGGAGACTGCCCTCAGGAACTGCTGCTCGAAGTCCTGGAGGCGGCGCAAGCGACGACCGACAAGTCGTTGGTCGAACGGCACAAGAAGCTCGTCGACCAGCAAGCCGCCAGCGGCGACCTCGCGTCGCTCTACGCAGCCGCGGTCGAAGGGGGCGATTCATCGCGCGGCGAGCAACTCTTCCTCTCGAACGAATCGCTCTCCTGTCGCCGCTGTCATTCGCTCACGCCGGGCGAGCAGCTCGTCGGCCCGAGTCTCGCCGACGTCGGCGCCAAGCGGACTCGCCAGGAAATCATCGAGTCGGTCACGCGCCCGAACGCGAAGATCGTCGAAGGCTTTCAGACGACCTCCATGCTGCTCGACACCGGCATGGTCGTCACCGGCATCCTGCGTCACGAGGATGACGAGAAGGCGGTGCTCCTCAATGCCGACGGCAAGGAAGTGGAAGTCGAGCTCGACGCGGTCGAGGACCGCGCTCAAGGCCTCTCGGCCATGCCGGAAGACTTGATGAAGTTCATGTCGCAGCGCGATCTGCGCGACGTCGTCGAGTTCCTCAGTTCGCAACGCAATGCGTCCGCGAGCAGCGACGTTGCGCCAAAAGCAGAGGCCGGCCACGAACTTGATTAGTCGCTAGACGCCGGCCATCATTGGCTTCTTCGCCGCGGCAGCAGCCGCGTCTTCCTCAATCAGGCCGACCTCGACGGTCAGTTCGCCCCACGCGCAGGAGTAGGGGATGCTGATCGTCTGCGCCAGCGAGCCGAAGCGAATCACGTGATCCTTGCCCGTGATCACAGTCGGCAGCGCGAGATTCATCTCGAGGTGCGCGAGCCCGGTCTTCGCGCGGCCGGCAATCATGTTGGTGATCTCGCCGATCGCATCCATCACGTCGGCGTTCAACGAATCGGGCCGATCTCCGAGCATCTTCTCAGTGACGCCCAGCGCGACCTCGCTTTCGACGCTCACCACGACAACGCCCGAAGCCTTGCCCGACAGACCGATGATGCCGCTCACTTCATGCGCCGGTTGAAACGCCGCGTTCAAGGTCGGCGCTCCGCGTTTCAGATCGCAGTTGAGCATCGTGGAGAACACCTCGACGGCCGAGGTGAGAAATGGATTGATGTGTTCCGCTTTCATGGATCGCATCCGCGGTTTTGTGATCTGATTGCCTTGCGACGTGATGGGGCGACTCGGTAGCAGCCAGTCACGTCGACGATTTTGACGAAAACCCTCTCGTCAAACGTAGCTTCTGGTAATTGCGGATGTGTGTCGATCAAAAACTCGGCAAGAAAAGCATCTCGGCCGGTTTGTACCGGTTTTTCTATGTCCAGTTTCTGCGGACGAGTTTGCACGCGCACCGTCCTGACCTAGCTTTCGTTCGTCCGCAATCCGCCCTTCGCGCACAACCGCAGCGAAACGGCGACCTATGCCGGCGGACGACCCAGCGAAACACGGAGCCAGTCCATGGCGATCGAAGATCCCGAACTGTTAGCGGAATTTGTTGCCGAGTAGCGCGACCACCTCAGTCACGTGGAAGGGCAACTGTTGGAGATTGAAGCCAACGGCGCCGACATCGACGTCGACTTGGTCAACAACGTCTTCCGCGGCGTTCACTCGATCAAGGGCGCCGCCGGGTTCCTCGGGTTGGTCACCGTCAATCGTCTCGCCCAT
>Ga0163144_10010569_pt1 | contig 19658 bp, 11 predicted proteins | sample OliLak19BULKMAT1_FD_123175 | JGI IMG/M metagenome (GOLD analysis project Ga0163144, IMG submission 123175) | Freshwater microbial mat bacterial communities from Lake Vanda, McMurdo Dry Valleys, Antarctica - Oligotrophic Lake LV.19.BULKMAT1 | ecosystem: Environmental > Aquatic > Freshwater >... | reverse complement strand
TGGGTCGCGCACACGACGCGGACGTCGACGCGCTCGGGCGCGGTCGCGCCCAGGGGAATCATCTCCTTCGACTGGAGCAGCCGCAGCACCTTGGCCTGCGCGTCGAACGGCAGGTCGCCGATCTCGTCGAGGAACAGGGTGCCTCCGTCGGCGCTCCGCGCGAGACCGGGCTTGTCGCGCTCGGCGCTGGAGAACGCGCCGCGCTTGTGGCCGAACAGCTCGCTCTCGACGAGCTGCACCGGCAGGGCCGCGCAGTTCACCGCGATCATCGGGCCGCGGCGCCCGCTCGTCGCGTGGATCAGCTCGGCGAGCAGCTCCTTTCCGCTGCCGGTCTCGCCCATCAAGATCACCGACATCGGCGACCTGGCGACGCGTTCGAGCGCGGTGGCGATGCGGTCGAGCTGGAACCCGCCGATGAGCCGGCTGCGGTGCTTTTTGCGACCAGGCTCTTCGCCGAGCACCGTGCCGTCGATGCGGTAGCGCGCGTAGTGCTCCGCGCCCGTCTCGACGAACTTGAAGATGGCGTCGCCGATGCGGATCTCGTGCAGCGGCTCCAGCTCGATCTCGCGGACGAACTGCCCGTCGACGATCGTCCCATTTTTTCCGCCCAGATCGGTCAGCACCCAGGCGTCGTCGCGGTGGCGAATGCGGGCGTGCTTGCGCGACACCGCGGCCTCGGGGATGCACACGCCGGCGCTCGCGTCGCGCCCGATGATCAGCTCGCCGTGGTCCTTGTCGAGCGGATACGCCGGCCGAAACTGCTCGAAATGCGGGGCGTAGAGCAGCACCAGCCCGGCATGCGAGCCGCGCCGCTCGGCCAGCGGAGGTCCGCCGACGACCTCCATGGAGGCGGTGATGCCGGGAGACGACTGGCTCGCCGCGGGCCGGTCCTTCGCGCGCTGATCGCCGCTCACGCCGCCGAGCATAGCGGGTTTGCCATGCCGTCAACGAGCCGTTGGGGCGGCGGTTTCGCGGGGCCGCCGTCCGGGAAGTTGAGGATCACGAGGGAGGGGCTCTAAGCTTCGAGCATGGGAAGAGGACCGGTGTGGGCGGCCGTGCAGATGTCGTCGCAGGGCGACGTCAGCGAGAACCTCGCGGCGGTGCGTCGCGCCGTCGGCGAGGCCGCGGAGCGCGGCGCGACCGTCGTCGTGCTGCCGGAGAACTTCGCCTACTTCGGCGACGAGGCCGGCAAGCGCGAGGTCGCCGAGAGCCTCGAGGGCGACGGGCCGATCGTCACGACGCTGCGCGAGATCTCGCGGGCCCGCCGCGTCACCGTCATCGCGGGCGGTCTGCCCGAGCGGTCGAGCGACCCGGAGCGGCCGTACAACACCTGCGCCGCGTTCAGCCCGGACGGCAGGCTGCTGGCCCGCTACCGCAAGATCCATCTGTTCGACGTCGATCTCGCCGACGGCACCAGCTACCGCGAGTCGGCCTCCACGTCGGCGGGCAACGCCCCCGTCACCATGTCGATCGACGCGGTCGGCGTCGGCCTGTCGGTTTGCTACGACCTGCGCTTCCCGGAGCTCTACCGCGCGCTGTCACTCGCGGGCGTCGAGATCATCGTGGTGCCCGCCGCCTTCACGCTGGTCACCGGCAAAGATCACTGGCTCGTGCTGCTGCGGGCCCGCGCGATCGAGGCGCAGGCGTACGTGGTCGCGGCCGCGCAGTGGGGCAAACACCCGCGCGGGCGTCACACCTTCGGCAAGACGTGCATCATCGACCCATGGGGCGAAATTGTGGCGCAGGCGTCCGAGGGCGAGGGCGTGATCGTCGCCAGCCTCGACCTCGACTACCTGACGCGCGTGCGCCGAAAGGTCCCCGCGCTCGTGCACCGCAAGCTGTGACGTCGCCGGCGTCGACGCCGTCGTGCAGGTCGCATCGCGGCGCGCCCCGTGGTTGAACGGCCGCAAGATCGGCGCCGCGGCCGCGCCTGCTGCGGCGCCGGGTGCTTTGAAGCCGTCCGCAGATGGCGGGGCTGGCCATTCACGCGATGGACGGTGCGGTCGGAGCGCGGGGTGTTCCGCGATTCAAGCTCTCGCTCTACTTCTTGACACGCTGGAAGCGGGTGGTGCCGGGCCAGGTCGGTCGGCGCTCGGTCGCTTCCCACAGGTCGTTCGAGACGAAGTGGGCCTGCGCCCGGCGGAACATGCCGACGCCGGTGATGAGCGTGAAGGCGTCGCCTGCCTCGTCGATGATCTCGAAGCTGCAGCTCTCTTCTTCGGCCTTGCCGGGGATGAACGTGGTCACGCTGTCGCCGTCGAAGCGCAGGCGGACGGCGCCGTGGAGCAGCGTGAAGACGGGCGCCGCGTCGTCCGGGGTGGGGGCGGCCGAGAGGAACGTCACGAGCTCCCAGGTGCCTTGAAGACGCGAGCGCGCGTCGGTTTTGGCGGGGGGAGTCGTGGACTGCGCCGGCGCGGCGGACGACGTAGGGGGCACGGCGACCGGCGGGGACGAGCAGCCGACCTCGCACGCGGCGAGCATCGGCCCCAGAATGAGCGCGCGCTCCCACCGCATGTGGAAACGGTAGCGGAGTCGGTGGCGTCGCGAAACCGGGAAGGGCGCGGTCTCCTTCCCGGTGGGCGGTGACGACGGAGCCGGCCGAGGCGCGAGCCGGAACGCAAGCCGGAACGCAAGCCGGAACGCGCGCCGCAACGTGAGCCGGAACGTGAACGTAGAGCCGGCGGGCTCGCGCGTCAGCCTTGCTCACCTGTGCGCCGCTTCGCGAGGAGGGCGCGCAGCTCGGCGGGGCGACGGAAGCCGATGCGGCGGGCCACTTCACCTTCGCCCATGCCCTCGGCGAGCAGGGTGCGGGCCTTTTCGGCGCGGACCTCGTCGTAGAAGACGTGCGGCGAGCGGCCGAAAGCAGCGCGGAACTGGCGCGCGAAGTGGAACTCCGAGAGGTCGACGTCGAGCGCGACCTCGTAGGAGCGGATGCGTTGGCCAGCCTCGGCCGCGAGGCGGATGCGCTCGCGAGCGATGATCATGCGCTCGGCCGTGCTGCGGGGCAGCGGGGGCGCCACGATGGCGGGGACAATGGGCCTCGGGATGGTGTGAGAGATGCCGCCGACAGGGAGGACACCGGATGCGCGAGCGGGCGGCGCAGCGACCGGGCTAAGCGAACGGAAGGGGGAGGGCGCGCGGGGGACGGTCGAAAGGGCAGTATTCACAGGACCTCTCCAAAAAAGGTTGGGGTCGGAGACGAAGATAAAGACGACGCTCGGACCGAAACCTTTCAGTGCAACCACCGCGCCGAGCATAAAAAGCGCTGCGCACACCGCTTGACATCCGGCGCAAAGCGGATTTCACGGCGAGAAAACGGACGGGATTCACGCCGAACCTCTGTCGGCTGTGTCCTTTCGTTCACGAGCCGACTGGTCACACTGCCATGGTCGAAGGCGAAACAACCTGCGCAACGGTGCGCGCAAACTGCGTCAGGAGGGCTCCAGCCTGCGGAGCGGCTGCCTCAGTGCGGAGCAGCGGCCGCCTCAGCGACCGAGTGGGATTGGCGATGAGAGGTGGGAGCAGCGCGTCACCGAACGAGGGGCGTTGCGGAGTGAGAGCGAGAATTGGAATCGCGGGACGCCCGGGCCCTTGCCCGCACGGTCCAACGCGTGAATGGCGGCTCCACCCTTCGTGGCGCCGCTGCAGGCGCAACAGCCGACTCAGCGAGTGAGTCCGCTCGTGAAGGCTGGGCGCAGCAGCCGACTCGGCGAGCGGGGTTGATGGTGTGAAGGCTGGGCGCAGCAGCCGACTCGGCGAGCGAGGCCGCTGGTGGTGAGGCCGCTGGTGGTGAGCCCGCCGGTGGCGGGGGCTGCTCACACGTCGAGCTCGGCGTTCGGGGCCCGCTCCATGATGAAGCGGAAGCGCGCCTGGGCGTCCTTGCCCATCAGCTCGTTCATGATGCGGTCGGTCTCGATCTCTTCGTTCTCGCCGATGACGACGCGCAGCGCGCGGCGACGGCGAGGGTCGAGCGTCGTGGCTTTGAGGTCCTCGGCCGGCATCTCGCCGAGGCCCTTGAAGCGCGAGATGTCCGCCTTGGCGTTCTTCGCCATGCGCGACAGCACCTTGTCGCGGTCGGCCTCGTCGAGGGCCCAGTGGGTCTCTTTGCCGATGTCGATGCGGTAGAGCGGCGGCTGCGCCAGGTAGACGTGGCCGCCCTTGAGCAGGCCTTGCAGGTGCCGGTAGAAGAACGTGAGCAGCAGCGTCGCGATGTGGTGGCCGTCGCTGTCGGCGTCCATCAGCAAGAAGATGCGGCTATAGCGCAGCTTCGAGGCGTCGAAGTCGCTGCCGAAGCCGCAGCCGAGGGCGCTCACGATGTCCTGGAGCTCCCTGTTCGAGAGCACCTTCGAGCTCGACGCTTGCTCGGTGTTGAGCACCTTGCCGCGCAGCGGCAGGATGGCCTGGGTGCGGCGATCGCGGCCCTGTTTGGCCGAGCCGCCGGCGCTGTCGCCCTCGACGAGGAAGAGCTCGCTCTCGGCGGGATCGGTCGAGGAGCAGTCGGCGAGCTTGCCGGGCAGGTTGAGGCGATGGCTGACCGGGCTCTTGCGCAGGACCTGGGCCGTCGCCTCGCGTCGAGCCTCGCGGGCGCGGGCCGCCAGGATGGAGCGCGCCACGATGGATTCCCCCGCGGAGCCGTTGTCGAGCAGCCACTGTTCGAGCGCGGGACGCACCGCCTGCTCGACGGCCTGCGCCGCCTCGGGGTTGTTGAGGCGGTCCTTTGTCTGACCCTGGAACTGCGGGTTCTGGATGTAGACGCTGAGGATCCCGACGACCCCTTCGCGGATGTCCTCGGCCGTCAGCGTGACGCCCTTGGGCTGGATCTTCTTGGCCTCCATGAAGGAGCGGACGGCCTTCACGATGGCGCTGCCGAAGCCGTTCTCGTGGGTCCCGCCGTTGCCGGTGGGGATGCCGTTGGCGTACGAGCGCAGCAACGCGTCGGTGGCCTCGGTCCACTGGAGCACCGCCTCGAGGCGCATCCCGTTCTCCTTGGAGAAGTAGAACGGGGAGGGGTGGTTGATGGGCTTGCCGCGCTCGGCGATGAGCTTGGGCAAGTAGTCGGCGATGCCGCCGGGGTGGCAGAGCTCGACCGTCTCGCCCGACGCCAGGTCTTTGAACGAGAGCACCAGGCCGGCGTGCAAGTACGCCTTGGCTTCGAGCCGCTCGCGCACCGTCTCGACGTCGAACTTGCGGTCGCGACCGAAGATCTGCGAGTCGGGCCGGAAGTGGATCTGGGTGCCGTGCTTGCGCGTCGGCGCGCCCTTCTTGAGCTTGGAGATGGGCGCGCCGCGCGAGTAGTCCTGGGTGTGCTCGAAGCCGTCGCGCAGGACGCGGACCTCGACGAGCTCGGACAGCGCGTTGACGACGCTGGAGCCGACGCCGTGCAGACCGCCGGCGACCTTGTAGTTGTCGCCGCCGAACTTGCCGCCCGCGTGCAGCGTCCCGAGGATGATCTCGAGCGCCGGTCGCTTGTGCTTGGGGTGCATGTCGACCGGGATGCCGCGGCCGTCGTCGGTCACGGTGGCGCCCTTGTGGTCCTGATCGATCACCACCTCGATGCGCTTGGCGTGGCCGTTGATGACCTCGTCCACCGCGTTGTCCACGATCTCCCAGAGCAGGTGGTGGTAGCCGCGCGCGTCGGTGCCGCCGATGTACATGGCGGGGCGCAGGCGCACCGGCTCGAGGCCTTCGAGGATCTCGATGTCCTTGGCGGTGTACGAGGCAGGCTGCGCCGGCGCAGCGGCTGGCTTGCGCGGCGGCGGGACGGAAGGTCCGCGGGGGGTGGGTACGGCGGTCATGTCAGCTCCGAGTGCGCGTGAGGCCGGGTCGCGGTCTCGCCGGGAGGAGAGGTTCGAGGTCGCGGGTGGCCCGAGAGCATCGTCAGTTCACCTCGTGGGAGGCCTTGGGAGGAACGGTGCCTTTCTGACCGTCGAGGACGGGAGCGACGACCGCGGGCGGGACGATGCGCGCGAAGCGATCGCGCTTGACGATCTGGTCGCCGCGGCCGGCGCGCGAACCGAGGATCTTGGCGCGCGAGAGCTCGTGCGTCTTGCCCTTCTCGCTCTCGACCGTGAGAACGCCGCCCGACTCGCTCGCGACGACCGCGCCGAGCAGCCGGTCGGTGTCGTCGATCTTCATGAGGATCGAGCCTTTCCCGGCGCCGGAGAGCACCGGAATGAGATCGACCGCGACGCCGAGCGCGTGACCGTCGGCGGAGGCGCAGAGCACCGTGTCGCCGGCCGAGGCGGGCAGCACGGCGATGACCTCGTCGCCGTCGTTGAGGCGCGCGAACTTGCGTCCGGCGCGCGTCGAGGGCTCGCGGTGGGCGCGCAGCGAGAAGCGCAGGCCGAGGCCTCCGCGGGTCACGGCGAGGGCGTAGGGAGCCTCGGGCTCGGCCGCGTCCTCGGTCGGGGCGGGCACCTCGAGGGCGCGCGGATCGAACGAGTACATCGCGACCATGCGCTCGCCGTCGGCGAGCTTGAACAGCTTCTGCACCGGATCGCCGTAGCCGGTGGACGACGGCATGTCGTGGATTCGGCTGACGTAGCAGGTGCCGAGGTTGGAGAAGAACGCGACCGAGGCGCGGGTCGAGCCGGCGACGGCGGCCGCGACGCTGTCGCCCTCGCGGAGGCGCGTCGTGCCGAGGTCCTTCAGCTCGCGGACGCGCTTCACCCAGCCCTGCGCGGAGAGGATCACGTTGGCGTCCTCGTCGACGATGAACGCCTCTTCGTCGTACTCGGGCTCGTCGCTCGACCCGGTGACCTTTGTCAGGCGCTTGGCGCCGTACTTCGCGCGAATCTCGGTGAGCTCGTCCTTCACGACGCCCCAGCGCTTGTCCTTGCTGCCGAGCAGGGTCTGGAGCTTCTTCGCTTCGGCCCGGAGGTCGCCCAGCTCTTTTTGCACCATCAAGATCTCGAGGCGGGCGAGGCGGTAGAGGCGCAGCTCGAGGATCGCGTCGGCCTGGTCCTCGGACAGAGTGAAACGCGCGATGAGCTTCTGCTGCGCGTCCTGCCGGCCGTCGCTCTTGCGGATGATCCGGAGCACCTCGTCGAGGGCGTCGAAGATCTTCTCGAAGCCCTCGAGGATGTGGATCTTCTTGCCCAGCTCTTCGAGGTCGAACTTGGCTCGATTGGTGACGATCTCGAAGCGAAAATCGAGGAACTGGTGCAGGATCTCGGCGAGGCCGAGGCGCCTCGGCGCGGCGATTCCTGGGGCCAGGAGGCCGAGCTCGGCGTCGTCGGCCGCGGCCGCCGGGTCGGCGCCGTCGGTCGGCACGGGCACGAGACAGGTGAGGTTGACCTGCACGTTGAGCTGCATCGGCGTGTGCTTGTAGAGGTACGCCATCACCAGCTGCGGATCGGTTCCGCGCTTGGTTTCGAGGACGATGCGCACGTCGCGGGTCGACTCGTCGCGGACGTCCAGGAGCGTCGCGAGCTTCTTCGCGATGATCACCTCGGCGATCTTCTCGACGATGACCTTGCGCTCGACCCCGTACGGGATCGACGTGATGACGATGGTGCCGCCGGCGCCCTTGCGGGTGTCCTCTTCGGTCTTCCATTCGCCGCGCAGGCGGAGCGAGCCCTGGCCCGAGGTGTAGACGGCCTCGAGCTCGTCCTTGGTGGCGAAGAGCTGGCCGCCGGTCGGAAAGTCGGGGCCTTTGACGTAGCGGAGGAGCCGGGCGACGGGGAGCGAGCGGTCGGCGATGAGCGCGCTGCACGCGTCGACGACCTCGCCCAGGTTGTGCGGCGGGATGCTGGTCGCCATGCCGACGGCGATGCCTTGCGAGCCGTTGACGAGCAGATTGGGGAAGCGCGCGGGGAGGACGGCGGGCTCGGAGCGGGTGCCGTCGTAGTTGGGGCGCCAGGCCACCGTGCGGCGGCCGAGCTCGCTCAGAAGCTCGAGCGCGAGCGGGCGGAGGCGCGCCTCGGTGTAGCGCATGGCCGCCGGCGAATCGCCGTCGAGCGAGCCGAAGTTGCCGTGGCCGTCGACGAGCGGCGCGCGCATGACCCAGTCCTGGGCCATGCGGACCATCGCGTCGTAAATCGAGGTGTCGCCGTGCGGGTGATACTTTCCCATCACGTCGCCGACGACCGCGGCGCTCTTGCGGTACTTGGCGTCGGGGCCGAGCCGCAAGTCGTGGTGCATCGCGTAGAGGATGCGACGGTGGACGGGCTTCAGGCCGTCGCGCACGTCCGGCAGGGCGCGCGCCGTGATGACGCTCAGGGCGTAGTTGAGGTAGCGGCGCTTCGCCTCTTCGGCGAGCGAGGTGTCGGGGATGGGCGGCGGGGGCGGCGGGTCGCTGCCCTTGCCCTTCAGCGGTAGCGATAGTTGGCTCGATCGCGCCACGGCGGCCTCGGGTGGGTGAGAGTCGGTAGAACGTGGATGGAGACGGGGAGTCTCGGTAAACCGGCGTTCAGGTGCCGGGCCGATGGCAATAGTCAGACGCGCGGTGATGGTCAAGGCGGGGCCGTCGAGGTCGGACGGAGAATGTCCATCGAACGGGGTCGCGGCAGCGACCGGAACGACGGTCCGCGGGAGGGATGGGGCGAGGTCTCGGCGGGCATGCTCCGAGGCCCGACATGGAGCACGGAGCGAGGTGTCTGCACGGAAAATGAGGCGCGGGGGCCGGGTAGCGAGCGGAGTGAGGCGCGCACGTCGCGGCGCGCCCTGTGCTTGCCCAACGCGTGACAACGCCTGAGCGGTGCGGTACGAGGCGCACGTCTTGGAGCCCGATCGACCCTCGGAACGCCGTCGCACGACCCGCCGCCGCGCGAGAAATCGCAGAGATCCAGCGGAGTTTTTTCGACCCCTGGTCGCCGCGTTCACGCTGTTCGCGGCGCTGTTCCTGACGTCGTTCGCCGGGGCCCAGCCCGCTCCCTCAGCCCAACCCAAGCCGGCCGCAGCGGCACCGAAGCCGGCCGCAGCGGCCCAACCCAAGCCGGCCGCAGCGGCACCGCCGACCGCGCCTGCGCAAGGAGCGCCGGGAGCTGCGCAAGGAGCGCCGGGGGCTGCGCAAGGAGCGCCGGGAGCTGCGCAGCCGGCTCCCGCGACGGATGTTGTGCCCGAGGTGCCGGTGCTTCCGCCCAGCGAGAGCGAGCTGGTGCGCGGCCAGACCGTCGTCAGGGTCGACATCGTCGGCAACAAGCGCATCTCCGAGGACGAGCTCGTCGCCTACCTCTCGACCGCGCGCGCGGGACGGAAATTCACCCCGAAGGCCTCGCGAAGGACGTCCACGAGCTCTACGACTCGGGCTTCTTCGACGACGTCGAGGTCGACCTCCAGCGCGTCGACACCGGGGTGCGCCTCCGCATCCTCGTGCGCGAACGCCCGAGCGTCAAAGACATCGAGTTTTCCGGCAACAGTGCGATCGAGAACACGGATCTCACCGAGGCCCTCAGCGTCGAGGTGAAGTCGGGCTCGATCCTGAGCCACCCGTCGATCCGTCGCGGCATCCAGAAGCTCCGCGATAAGTACGCCGAGAAGGGCTATTTCCTCGCGGAGGTCAGCTACGAGGTCACGCCGCTCAAGAACAACGAGGTCTCGATCAAGTTCACGATCCGCGAGCACGAGCCGGTCACGGTTCGCCGCATCACGATCATCGGGAACCACTCGATCCCGGAGGACGAGCTGCGCGAGATCATGCTGACGGGGCAGGCGAACATCCTCGAGTTCGGAGCCGGCGGGCCGTTCCGCGCCGACGCGTTCGAGCGCGACGTGCTGGTGATCAACGCGCTGTATTACGACCGCGGCTTCCTGAGCGTGCAGGTGGCGACGCCGCGGGTGATGCTGACGCCCGACCGCAACGGCATCGAGATCACGCTCTCGATCAACGAGGGGCCGCGCTACAAGATCCGCAGCCTGCGGCTGTTCGAGCGCGATCAGGACGGCAAGGAGATCGAGCCGCTCGGCGGCAGGCGCGCGCTGCGCGAGATGGTCCGGGCGAAGAGCGGCGATTTTTTCAACCGCGCGGAGCTGGCGAAGGACCTGCAAGGCGTCCAGACGCTGTACCGCGACGCGGGCTTCGCCAACGTCGAGGCGCCGCCCGAGACGAACCTCGATCCGGACTCGCAAGAGGTCGACGTCGTCGTCCCGATCCGGCGCAACCAGCCGGTGTATTTCGGCCGGGTCGAGATCCGCGGCAACACCAAGACGCGCGACAAGGTCATCCGCCGGGAGATGGAGATCAAGGAGCGCGAGCTCTTCAGCGAGACGAAGCTGGAGCTGTCCAAGCGGCGGATCACGGCCCTCGGGTACTTCGAGCGCGTCGACATCTCGACCGAGCAGGGCGACGATCCGGAGCACATCAACGTCAACATCGAGATCGCCGAGAAGCCGACGGGGACGTTCCAGATCGGGGCGGGCTTCTCCAGCATCGAGAGCTTCATCGCGACGGCGCAGGTGCAGCAGGCGAACCTCTTCGGCAACGGGCAGTCGCTGGCCCTCCAGGCCCAGATCTCGGGGCTGCGCCAGCTCATCGATCTGCGGCTCTTCGAGCCGTACTTCCTCGACAGCGTGTTCTCGGCGTCGTTCAACATCTACGACCAGCTCCGCGTCTACAACCAGTTCTCGCAGACCAGCGCCGGCGGCTCGCTGACGTTCGGCTATCCGCTGATCCAGCCGCGGCTGCGCGCCTCGCTGACGTACACCCTGGAGTCGAACGAGATCTCCACGTCGACGACCTCGACGATCCTGGGCACCGCGCAGGCAACCAGCGTGTTCCGCAGGCTGCCGCTCGCCAACCTGTTCAACGACGGCATCACCTCCAGCCTGCGGCCGGCGATCACCTACGACACGCGCAACAACCAGCTCTTCCCGAGCGCCGGCGCGTACCTGCAGGCGTCCGTCGAGGTCGCGCCCGACATCCTCGGGAGCGAGAACCACTACGTCCGGACCCGGGTGATCGGGCGGTATTACGTGCCGATCACGGACTCGATCGTGTTCAAGGTGAACGCCGAGGCGGGCCTCGTGACGAGCCCCGATCCGGCGGGCGTGCCGATCTTCGCGCGCTTCTTCCTGGGCGGCATCTACGATCTCCGCGGCTTCCCGCTGCGCAGCATCGGCCCGCGCCTGCCGCTGAAAGAGAGCCTCGACGACAACGCGCCGCCCATCCTCAACGGCGCGGTCATCGGCGGCAACATGATGTACGTGCAGAACGTCGAGATCGAGTTCCCGATCCTGGAGCCGGTGCAGATCCGCGGCGTCATCTTCACCGACCTCGGCAATAGCTGGAACCTCGAGGACCTGTACTGCCGCGCGGCGCCGGCCTCGCCGTTCTCCGAGACAAACCCCTGCTTCAGCGGCGACAAGCTGCTCTCCGTGCGGACGTCGTGGGGCTTCGGCATCCGCTGGTTCTCGCCGCTGGGGCCGCTCCGCTTCGAGTGGGGGTTCCCGTTCAAGCCGCTGCCGTACGAGCAGGGCAGCGTGTTCGAGTTCACCATCGGGAACTTCTTCTAGAGCGGTTCGCGCCCCGGTTTGGGGCGTGCAATTCGCGACATTCCACGGCAAATAGAGGCATTCGATGAGCGGGCCCCCACACGCGGGCGCAAACCGCTCTAGAGCGGGTGTGTGAAGGGGGGAGTGGCCATTCACGCGATTTGCGGGGCCGGGAGCGGGGCCGTGGCTTCGGGGCTACTCCTCGGAGCACTTCTGGATGTCGGCCATGGTCTTGGAGGCGAGGAGGCAGGTGAGCTCCTTGTCTTCGACCCGCTTGCCGACGATGTCTTTTTTGCACTCGTCCAGCCACTCGCGCGAGAGGCGCTCGCCCTCCTGGCGGATGACGTCGGCGGCTTTTTCTTTTCCGGGGCCGTCGGTCTCTTCTTTTTTCGCCTCGGCGGCCCAGACCTCGCCCAGGTGATCGGCGACCTTGCGGCAGTCGCCGTCGCTCACCTTGCGCCCGCAGCCGGCAACGGCGAGCGCCGAGAAGACGCTCGCGGCGATGACGGCGGCGCGCAGCGCGCGGGGGAACGAACGGGGGGGCGTGGTCGGGAGCATGTGGGCGATGGGAAAGTCCGTTGGCGGTCTTCGCACATCCGCGACCGAAACCAAAGGGCGCGTCACGCCGGCGGGTGGGTCGAGACGTTGGCCCGGCAGCCTGGGGCGAAAGCGGTCGCCTTGGTTGACTCTCGCGTTCGGGTGCATTCTCCTTAAAATCCCGGGCGGCGCCCATGCACTCGCACCGTGACGAAGATTCCAGCAGCGAGCAGACCCCGAAGGCCGGGGATCTGATCGCGGGGAAGTACGTCGTCGAGCGGGTTTTGAAGCGCGGCGGCATGGGGGTGGTGCTCGCCGCGCGGCACGCGGAGCTGGCCCAGCCGGTGGCGATCAAGGTGCTGTTGCCGGAGCTCGCGGGCGACGCGGCGATGGTCACGCGGTTCCTGCGCGAGGGGCGCGCGGTGTCGTCGCTGCGCAGCGACCACGTGGTGCGGGTTCACGACGTCGGGCGGCTCGAGGGCGGCACGCCGTACCTGGTGATGGAGATGCTGCACGGCAGCGATCTCGATCGGCGCGTTCGCAAGGGCGGCCCTTTGCCGTGGCAAGAGGCCGTCGGTTACGTGATGCAGGTCTGCGAGGCGCTGGTCGAGGCCCACGCGACAGGGATCATCCACCGCGATCTGAAGCCGTCGAACCTGTTCCTGGTGGAGCTGCCGAGCGGCGTCTCGACGGTGAAGGTGCTCGACTTCGGCATCTCGAAGGTGGGCGGGCTGGACGTGCCGCTGAACGACGCGCACGCCATCACGACGACCGAGGCGGTGCTGGGCTCGCCGACCTTCATGGCGCCCGAGCAGCTCAAGAGCGCGAAGTACGTCGACGCGCGCGCCGACCTCTGGTCGCTCGGCCTGGTGCTGTACTTCCTGATCACGGGGAAGCTGGCGTTCAACGCCGAGACCCTCGGGGCCTACCTCGTGATGATCCTGCAAGAGGCGGCCACGCCCGTGCGCTCGCTGCGGCCCGAGGTGCCGGAGGAGCTGGCGGCGGTCATCCATCGCTGCCTCGAAAAAGATCCGGCGCTGCGCTTCGCCTCCGCCTCCGACCTTCGCGCCGCGCTGGCGCCGTTCGCGCCGTTCGCCGCGCACGTCTCGGGCATGTACGCGGCCGCGCGCATGACGGGCTCGCACGCGATGATGCCGCCGCCGATCTTCACGGGGCTGTCGCCGTCCGCCCCCACCCCCGTCGGTGGGCTGCCGTCGTCGGGGACGCCGCCGCCGTCGCGAGGCGCGTTTTCGTCGATGCCGACACCTCTCGGTGGGCTGCCCTCGTTGGCGACGCCGCCGCCGCGGGGCTGGGTGCCGTCGTTGCCCACCCCGGGGAGTGGGCTGTTGTCGGCGCAAACGCCGCCGTCGTCGCGGGGGTTGATGCCGTCGTCGCCCACCCCGCCGGGCGGGCTGTTCTCTCCGTCGGCGTTCACGCCGTCGGGCCACTCGATGTCGCCGTCGACACCGGCGTCCGGGGCGCCGCTCTCGTCGGTGACGCCCACGCCGTTCACCTCGCCCACGAGCGATGCGCCGTCCGGGCCGCACGCGCTGCTGAGCCCGACCACGGAGGCGTCGTGGACGTCCGCGGGCCGGCGCGCCAAGGCCAGCGGCCTGCGCTGGGCGGTGGTCGCGGCGGTGATCAGCGTGATCGGGCTCATCGCGACGCTGGTGTGGACGACCGGGGACTCAGGCTCGCCGGCCGCGGCGGGGTCTTCGTCGGGCGCGGCGGCGGCAGCGTCGCCGTCGGTCGTCGCGACAGCCAATCCCGCATTGCCCGCCGCCACGGCGGGGCCATCCGCGTCGGCGGCTTCGTCGGTCACGCCGGAGCCATCCGGGTCGGCGGCGCCGTCGGGTACGGCAAGCGCGGGCGCGACCGTGGCGGCTGGGGCATCCGGGGCGTCTGGCGCACCAGGCGCGAGCGGGTCGGGGACGGCCCGAACAAAGGCGCACCCGGTGGTGCCCACGAAGCGTATCCAGGGGCCGATGGAGACCGATCTGTGAGTCCCGCCGGCCGGTGGCTCCGGGGCCCACCGCGGGCCGTGACGGCGCTCGGGGCGCTGTCGTTGGCGCTTGGCGTGGCGGCGGTGGAGCCCGCCTTTGCGGCCCCGCCTGCGGCCACGGCGGCGCCGGCAAGGGCCGACCCCGCGAAGGCGGTCGACAAGAAGGCCGCGCAGAAGCTGCTCGCCCAGGGCAACCAGCTCGTGGGCGAGGGCGACTACCTGGGGGCGCTCGAGAAGTTTCGCGGGGCCTACGCCAAGTTTGCGAGCCCGAAGATCCTGCTCAACATCGGGACGACGCTGCGGCAGCTCGGTCGCAACGTGGAGGCGGCGGAGATCTACGAGCAGTACCTGGCCGACAAGGAGCACGACGTGGCGCGCGAGAACGACGTCAAGCGCGTGCTCGCGGAGATCGACGCGGTGGTCGGGCGCATCCTGCTCCAGGTCGTCGATGCGTCGGCGACGGTGCGGCTCGACGGCAAGCAGCTCGACGCGGCGATCCTCGGGCAGAGCCTGCGGGTGGAGCCGGGGGAGCACACGGTGATGGCCGAGAAGCCGGGGGCGTCGCCCGTGGTGCAGTCGGTGATGGTGAAGGCGCGGCAAGAGCACCTGGTGACGCTGCGCTTCACGCCGCCGCCGCCCAAGGTGGAGCCAGCGCCGAACAACGGCACGCAGCGGACGCTCGGGCTCGCGCTCGGCGGCATCGGCGCGGCGACGATCGTGGCGGGGGCCGTGGTGGGCATCGTGGCGATCACGCAGAGCGACGCGGCCGGCGCGCACTGTTACCAGGGCGGCAACGCGTGCGACTCGAAGGGCATCGAGCTGGACCAGAGCGCGAAGACGTCGGCGACGATCTCGACGGTGGGCTTCGCGGTGGGCAGCGGCGTGCTGGCGGCGGGGGCGCTGATCTGGCTCGTCTCGCCGGCGCCCGCGAAGGAGCCGGCGGCCGCCGCGCCGGTGGCGCGATGGATCTCGCTGCAGCCCCGCGCGGCGGGCGCGACCCTGACGATCGGAGGTGCGTTTTGAGGCAGGCGCAATTCGCGACGCTGGGGCTTCTGGCGCTCGGGCTGGGGCTCGGGGCGTGCGACGCGGTGGTGGGCGCGGGCAACCGCAAGCTCAACACGTCGGTGGTGTGCAACGACGACGGCTGCGTGTGCGCCGCGGGGTTCGGCGACTGCGACGGCGAGCCTGACAACGGCTGCGAAAGAGACCTGGACGATCCGAAGAACTGCGGCGCCTGTGGCAACGTCTGCGACAACGGCGAGTGCGTGGACCTGGCCTGCGCCTGCGCGGAGGGTTTCGGGGAGTGCGACGGCGATCCCGCGACGGTGTGCGAGACGAACCTCGCGGGCGATTCGGCGCACTGCGGGACGTGCGAGCGGGACTGCGCCGGATCGGGCTGCGACGCCGGTCTGTGCGTGTCGGTGACGGTCGGCCCGCCCGGGAACGTCTACACGTACTACTTCGAGGACGGCACGGTGTACTTCGCGCCGCAGGTGTCGCCCGGGGTCTGGCAGGTGCCGGCCGAGGGCGGCCTGGCGCAGCAGATCGGCACGGACATGGTGCTCGCGAACCTGTTGGTGCACGACGCCGGCACGGTCTACTGGACCTCCGAGGACTCCGTGCTCGCGACGTCCGTCGCCACGGGGGAGACGCAGACGCTGGCGCCGCAGCAATACCCGGTGACGCGGGTGGCGGTGGCCGGGGGCAAGGTCTACTGGGGCAACCTCGATCAGACGACGAACCTCTTCTCCATCCGCCGCACGTCGACGACGCCGGGCGGGATGGTGGAGAACGTGGCGGAGCTCGGCACCGCGGGTTTCATTTACGACTTCGCGGTCACGCCCGACGGGGTCTTCTGGAGTCAAGTCGACACCGTCGTCTACACGGCGCACGACTCGGTCGCGCCGATCACGCCCATCGTGTTTCAGGTCGCCCCGCGCGCGCCTGTGTATTTCGAGCCGACCGCGACGTCGCTGCTGTTCACGGGCAATCCCGACGGCACCTACGAGCTGCCGCTCCAGAGCGGCTCCGCGAAGGAGCTGGCGACGCTGTCGGGGTACGGCCGGCTCACGGCGGACGACGCGAACGTGTACTTCGTGACCGCGATCGGCTCTTCCGATCCAGCGGAGCTGTGGCGCGCCGCGCGCTCCGGGACGGGGCCCCCGGCGAAGCTTGTCGAAAGCGCCGATCTGTTGCCGTTCCTGCCGCTCGCCGTGGACGCCAAATGGGTCTACTGGCTCGACGTCGGGCAAGCGTCCCTGGTCCGCGTCGCCAAGTAATCCCCGGGCGGCGTCGACGTCGGCAACGCCGGCGCGCGGGTCGCGGCTCTCACCCCACGACTCGCTGCCGAGGGTTTCGATCGGGCCTCGGACAGTGGCCGGCGCAACGCGGAGGCGAGCCCCCGCGCCGTCACGTCACGGCAAATGATTGATGAAGGAGCGGGATGCCGAGGGCCTCGATCGGACCTCGGTTCAGAGCGCCGGCGCAACGCGGAGGTGAGCCCCCGCGCCGTCACGCCACGGCTAATTGTCGATGCTAATTGTCGATGAAGGACTTGAGCTGCTTGGAGCGGCTCGGGTGGCGCAGCTTGCGCAACGCTTTGGCTTCGATCTGGCGGATGCGCTCGCGGGTGACCTCGAAGTCCTGGCCGACCTCTTCGAGCGTGTGATCGCTCTTTTCGCCGATGCCGAAGCGCATGCGCAGGACCTTCTCCTCGCGCGGCGTCAGGGTCTTCAGGACCTTCCGGGTCTGCTCGGCGAGGTTCATGTTGATCACCGCCTCGGCCGGCGAGATCACGCTCTTGTCCTCGATGAAGTCGCCGAGGTGTGAGTCTTCTTCTTCGCCGATGGGCGTCTCGAGGCTGATCGGCTCCTTGGCGATTTTCAGGACCTTGCGGACCTTGTCGAGCGGCAGCTCCATCTTCTCGGCGATCTCTTCCGGGGTCGGCTCGCGGCCGTACTCCTGGACGAGGTAACGCGAGGTCCGGATGAGCTTGTTGATGGTCTCGATCATGTGGACCGGGATGCGGATCGTGCGCGCCTGATCGGCGATGGCGCGGGTGATCGCTTGCCGGATCCACCACGTGGCGTACGTGGAGAACTTGTAGCCGCGCTTGTACTCGAACTTGTCGACGGCCTTCATCAGGCCGATGTTGCCTTCCTGGATCAGGTCGAGGAACTGCAGGCCGCGGTTCGTGTACTTCTTCGCGATCGAGACCACGAGGCGCAGGTTGGCCTCGACGAGCTCGGCCTTGGCGCGCTCCGCCATCCGCTCGCCCTCGCGGATCTGCTCGTAGGTGGCGCGGATCGCCTCGACGTCGACGTTGAGCTCTTCCTCGACCTTGCGGACGCTGCGCTGGGCGTTCTTGATGGTCGACTCGAGGTCGGCGAGGTCGTCGCGTCCGACCTGGAGCTTCTTGGCGAGGCGTGACTCGGCGGCGCGATCGCCCTTCACGCGCGACAGCTCGCGGCGCAGCTCGTCCTTGTCGACGCCGGTGCGCTTCTCGAGATCGGTCGCCCCGGCCTCGGCCTTCTCGACCTTGAGGATGAGGCTCTTGAGCTTCATGACGATCTTGTCGACCGTCTTCTTGTTGAGGCGCATCTCGTCGAGGGTCTTGACGAGATCGTCGTTGGCCTCGGTGATCTCGCCGTCGATCTGCTTGCGCCGGACGTCCTTGGCGGCCTTGCGCTCTTCGAGGCAGTCGGCCTTCTTCTTGTCGAGGCGCTTGACCTTCTCGATGAGGCGGATGATGCGGCGGTCCGCCTCTTCCTCGTCGAACTCCTGGTCGTCGGTCTCGGCGTCCTTGATCAGGTCCTTGACCCGGATCTTGTGCTTCTTGAGCTTCTCGCCGAGATCGATGATCTCGCGCACCGCGATGGGCGAGTCGAGGATGGCGTTGTTGACGCGGAGCTCGCCCTGCTCGATGCGCTTGGCGATCTCGACCTCGCCCTCGCGCGTGAGGAGCGAGACGCTGCCCATCTTGCGCAGGTACATGCGGACGGGGTCGTTGGACTTCGAGTAGTAGTCGACGTCCTCTTCCTCGCGGTCGGGGCCGACGACGAGCTTCTTGTCGCCCGCCTCTTCCTCGGCGATGCGCTTGGGCGCGATCTTGACCTGCGTCGCGCCGTCGACGATCTCGATGTCCTCGTCGCCCAGCGCGCCGACGACGTCGTCGAGCTGATCGGGGGCGATGTCGGCGGGCAGCGCGTCGTTGACCTCGTCGTAGGTGAGGAAGCCCTTGTTCTTCCCGGCCTCGACGAGCTTCTCGAGCGCGCCCTTCTTGGAGTCGGGGGAGGACTGGGACCCGCCGCTCTCTGGACGGGACTTCTTGCCGGCGGCCGGAGCCGGCGGGTAATCGCTGTCCTCGTGGTCGCCGCGCGACGCGGCTCCGGTCCGACTCTTCAGGGACACGCCGGTTCCCGTCCGGTGCGTCGCCGCTCTGGACGGGGCCTCCTCCGCCGAGCGTCGGCCCTTCTCCGAAGACTGCTTGGGCTTGATCGCCATTCGTTCTGCTCCAAACGTTGCGGCGGGGCCGCTACCACAAAACCGAGGACAGGGTAACAAAAAAACACAATGCGCCCGAGGGGTTTCCCCAGGGGCGCCGGCATTCAGCGAAGATGGTGCCGCTTGAGAGCGCGCTCTTGAACTTCTCGCAGTGTAGCCTCCTCCGAGGCCCAGTCTCCAAGCGTATCCAGGCGACGAAGCTCCTCGCGGCTCGCGGTGTTGTCATTTTTCAGGAGCAGGCGCTCGAGCTTTTGCGCGTTCTGCAAGAGCTCGGACTTGGCATCGCCGAGCGAATCGAAAAGCGGGCCCGCCAGTCTGCGGGCCGCGAATGGATGGATCAGCGCCGGGCAGCGTGCAAGAAATTCTCCTACATCGAGCGCCAGTTTCGGGCCAAGACACTGACGCATCGCGGCGACGGCGAGGGCCACCGGGCCGTCGACGAGCGAGAAAACAGGCTCCAGCTCGGGGTCTTCGAGGAGCTCCGGGAAATCGAGCAGGGCGCCCAGCACGGCGCTGCCCATCTCTTCTTCGGGGGAGCGTTTGCGCGTCGGGGCCTCGTCGCGGAAGGCCGGCGCGTGCTCGGGGCGGTGCTGCGCGCGCTTGAGCATGGCCTCGAGCTGGTGCAGATCGGTCGCCGAGCGGCCGTTGACGATGAGCGACGACGAGAGCTGATCGGCGTAGACCTTGGCGAGGCCGCGCTCGACCGGATCTTCGTCCTCGGAGATCAGGGTCACCGCGGCGCGGATGCGGGCCATCTGGTCCTTGACCTCGGCGCCCTGGAACTCGTCGTCCTTGAGCAGCTTGTGGAGCAGGTGCTGCTTCAGCGGGCGGGCGTTCTTGAGCATGGTCTCGAACGCGGCGATGCCGTGCTTCTGCGAGAAATCGTCGGGGTCCATGCCCTTCGGGAGATCGATGGCGCGGGCGGTGAGGCCCTCGGTGCGGCAGGGAACGCGGGCCGCCCAGGTGGCCTTTTTGCCCGCCGTGTCGCCGTCGAAGGCGATGGTGACGCTGGGGGCGAAGCGCTTGAGCAGCCTGGCCTGCTGCTCGGTGAAGGCGGTGCCGAGCGGCGCGACGACGTTCTGGATGCCGCGGGCGTGGAGCGCGACGACGTCGAAATTGCCCTCGACGAGCACGGCCTCGGCGGTCTGGCGGATCGCCTGGCGGGCCTGGTAGAGGCCGAAGAGGT
>Ga0163144_10010568_pt1 | contig 19659 bp, 7 predicted proteins | sample OliLak19BULKMAT1_FD_123175 | JGI IMG/M metagenome (GOLD analysis project Ga0163144, IMG submission 123175) | Freshwater microbial mat bacterial communities from Lake Vanda, McMurdo Dry Valleys, Antarctica - Oligotrophic Lake LV.19.BULKMAT1 | ecosystem: Environmental > Aquatic > Freshwater > Lake... | reverse complement strand
GCTGCTTCGCTGCTCGTCAACGATCCGCGCCCACTTCTCTCGCGCCGATTCTGATCTTGTCATCCCGACAACATGCCACGCCCAATGCGCAGCGCGAAGATGCGGATGGCGTAACGCTTACGAAAGATGTGGGTAATTGAAAGGTTGGCGTAGCGCTTACGTAAGGAGTATGTACAAAACCACTCACATTGAATATCTCGCTACTCTTTATCAATCTCAATGACACGAATCGGAGAACGCATAATCCATTGCGCGCGGGGGACGTCGGCTATCCTTGCGAGAACCAGGTCGCGCATCAGATTGTCGGGCAAAAGATCAGCAAATTTAAGAAGGTCACCTGCGGGTTTTTGGAGATCCCAGTCCGGCGGAGCATCGACGCTGCGCAGCTCATCGACTGCCTTGTTGAGGCGTTCAATAGAAGTATCTGACGGAAGGTTGATCCCTAAGTTGTCCGCGCGGAATGGCGAATCGAAGTGCGGTTGCAGATACTGCACGACGGTCTGATTTGCGGCGAGCCCCGCGAATGTCCACCACTCCAAGGACAGTCCACGACGGGCAAAAACAGAACCTTCAGAGCAGCACTGCGACAGGTCTTGCCGAAGTTGAGTTATTTGCTCAACGGCACGGCGAGACCAGACGCCACTCTGATCTGCCGATTGCAACAAGCGGCGAATGGCTCCACAAAGCGTTGGAGAGAGCGGCACACTCGACCCCAACCAGCGAGATCGGCCAGACTCCTCGGCTGGCTCAACATGCGCGATCTTGCGTTTCCAGTCGAGGTGAATCACGCGCCATCCACGACCGCCCAGGGCCAAAATCGCGGGGCCATCCTTTTTGGAGGTAAATGAAAGGGGGTGAACAAATCCAACGTCGAGCCTGCCGAAGCGCACCTGGAACAACGGCTGCGATGTCACCACCGAGAGAAGCTCGGAGAAGTGACGATGTCCCAGCCGGCGTTCGGCTTCCGTGCCAAGATGCAGGCGCCCGCCATCCTCGCCGAGCAGATTCTTTGCCAGGGCAAAATCAATGATGTCATCAGTCCGGCCATCCTGCATGTCGGCGAATGCCTGCACCTTTCCAATCCATGCCGGCCAGTCGGATCGCACGAACTCCGATTCCTGAAGGGTGAGCGTCAGGATCTGTTGTATGAAGACGTGATATGGGATCGGAGGCGGGATGACTTCCTCGACATAGCCTTCAGCCCACAACCCAAGCAGGGCTGCAGCCTGAAGCAAAGAGAAATCATGGGTCGCCAGGAACAGGCAGTTGCGAGCGGCATTGTCGCGGCGGCCAGTTCGTCCCATTCGCTGAAGGAAGCTCGCAACGGTGGATGGCGAATCGATCTGAATGACCCGGTCCAGATCACCGACATCGACGCCAAGCTCCAGCACGCTGGTGGCAACGATCACACAGTCCGTTTCCGATGCGAATGCCCGCTCGGCCCGGCTGCGCTGGTCCTTGCTCAATGAGCTATGCGTGACGAAGACCTTAATCTCAAGTTGTTGGAGTGCAGCGCCAATTTCCTCGGCTCGGGCCCGGCTATCAACGAACACAAGCCGCTTTTCACCTCGATGCAGGCGTGAGATTACAACTGCCGCATTCTTGATCGAACCAACAAAGTCCAGTTGGACCGTCGCGTCCTTGACTGGCCCTTCCGGGGGACGGATGACACAACTTGGCTTATCGCTTCCCGCGGCAAGCCATCGCAGTAGATGATCCGGATTGCCGATTGTCGCCGACAGACCGATTCTTTGGAGATCCCTGTCGGCAAGGCGCGAGACGCGCTGCAAAACCGAGAGCATATGCCAGCCGCGATCGTCGCTGGCGAAGGCGTGCAGTTCATCGACGATGACCACGCGGGTCTGCGCGAAAAGCGCAACCGGATCGGTCTTCAGCGACACCAGCATGACTTCAAGCGATTCAGGAGTGGTGAGCAGGATGTCCGGCTGCTCCCGGTTGATACGCGCTCTTTCGGTGGGCGCCGTGTCGCCGTGCCAGACCGAACATCTCCGGCCCACCAGCGTCGCATAGCGCTCAAGCCGGATGTGCAGATTATTGAGGAGGGCCCGGATGGGGCAAAGGTAAAGCACACTCAGGCCGCGCCAGTCTTCGCTCAGCATCCGCGAAAGGACTGGCAGGATGGCGGCTTCGGTTTTTCCACCGGCCGTCGGAGCGATGACGACCACATTGTCTCCCCGCAGCACAACCGGAATCACCTCCTCCTGAAATGGACGCAGCTCCCGCCAACCCAGGCTGTTGACGACATGGTGCTGAAGGCCGGGATGGAGTTGATCGAACACGGCCACGAAGCTCACCTCATGTCAATTCGATCTCATCGACGCTGGTTGCGGCCGCTGCGTGGCGCTCGGTTGGCGTCAGTTCCGTGTCCTGGATGGTCAGCTTGTAATGTTGATGCGGATCGAACTCTGGAAACTGATCGACGCGATCCAGGATGTCGGCGACGAGCTTCTTGAGGAAGATGCGCGGGGCGACGCCGACTTTGCCCCCCAATCGACCCGCGACAGCGTGCGCGAGTTCATCGATATACGCATCACCAGCCTTGGCGAGAACGCGATCTGGCGAACTGGCGTGCATCGCATACACGTCGCGCACCTTTCGACCGACTTCTCGCAAGCGGTCGAAATCAAACGCGGGAAGCCGAATTTGCACGGCACGCGGATTATCGAATTTCGCATCCGTCTGGAAATCCACATGGAGTCTTTGCGCCAGTGGTTCCAGTCGCTGAGCGCCCTGCGGGCCTTCGTAAAACGCACCGGTCCCAGTGATCAGTAGATAAAGCCCTGGGAAACGACCGGAATCGATGTCATCAATGAGCTGCCTCAGGGCGTTGAGGCTCTTGTCCCGCATGTCGCCTCGGACACGCTGGATCGTTTCAACTTCGTCCAGCACCAGGTAAAGCCCGGCATGACCAGAGTCTCGCAATACGGTCAGCAGGCCCTGCAGGAAACTCATGGCTCCGAAGTGGTCGATGTCGCCCTTTACACCCACCGATCGTTTGCAACTGGCGGCGACATTTGGTTGTCCAGCCAGCCAGGCGGCGATGCTGTCGGCAACGGCTGCATCGCCGGATGCCCGCGCCGTGTGGTAGCCGCGAAGCGCAACCGCGAACATCGGCGCCGATTGGGTCACCACGGCCAGGCGCTTTTCCATCAGAGCGTTGGATCGTTCCAGCAGTTGTGCCTGATCGCCGGACGTGATGTTTCCTTCGGCCAGCACATCCTCTTCCAAAGTGAAAAACCACGCATCGAGAATGTTTCGGAAAGCGCCGGTCAGCGTGTCTGGCGTACCCAGCCGTTCCATTAGGCGGCGATAGACGGTCTCAAGCCGGTGCAGGGGCGTCTCGGTCTCGGAAATCTGAACCTCGGACGTGGCGAATCCCATCTGCCTGGCGCGATCGGCCAGCCATCGCGAAAAGAAGGTTTTGCCAGTGCCATACTCACCACGGACCGCCTTGAATCGCGCGCCGCCGGCCTTAATTCCTTCCAGTTCCTCACTCAACGTGTCGGCAAAGCGATCCAGACCCACTGCCAGCAAATCGAGACTTTGCGTTGGGACAGTGCCCCTGCGCAGTGCATCGATCATTTCATCGCGACGTTGGCGGCTGATGGTTTTCATGCGATCAATTGAGCCTCAAGGACCTAACTCAAATTGCTTTTTCAGCAAGGGCACGTTCAACACGACGGTGTTGGCAGCATCTTGACGATCGAGGATGGCGTAGCCCTCGACGTTCAACAATCGCTGCATCTGGGCCAATAGGCCGGAGAGACGGTGCTCGGGGACTCCGATAGCGCCGGCGAGTGCGGGCGTGGTCATCGAACCGCCTCGACTGACAAACGCGACCAGAAAGCGTCGTAGTGAAACATCGTCGATCGGCGCTCGACCCGCCAGCTTCCTTTGAGCAAAGAATATCTCGCTTTCCAGTAGCGATTTGATCCACGATTCCTCCGGCGGTGGCGCAATCGAAACGGCCTTGGGCTGATCGAAGAGCGTGGGCGGCGGTGTCTTTTCCTTCGTCGGGCGATCAGATTGCTCAACGATGGTTGATACAGGTCGGAATACCGTGGATTCGGTCCACCATGCGGAGGGTTCGTCGAGCAATTCATGCAGGCCTTCTGGCAAGCGCAGCTCGGGCCACAGAATGCTGATGGGAATGAGCATTTCCTGGGGCGTCGCGCCACCGTGGTAGCCGTTTTTCTTTGGGCCGTATCGCACAAGCTCGGACCATGGCACGACGACCCGGCCTCCTTCAGGAAGGACCACGCGCGGAGAAACGATCTCTAGTTCGTCCTTCGCCACGTTGCCGCCTGGGCGGCGCCAACGCAATCCATCGGTGGCATCACGGCTCTCAGTCTGGCGGTCCAGAATATGGCCGTGATCGCTCACAAGCACCACGAGCCGGCCTGCTGCCTTGGCCTCAGCGAGAATGGGTTCAAGCACGCGGATGTGCTGCATTGTCCAGACTGCGTCGATCTGGTCTCCCTTATCCAGATGATCGTCGACCGCATTGATCACAATGCCCACGACGCGCTGCTTCGTGTCGGCCAATGCCTGGCGAATGTCTCCGGCCAGGCTCGAATCTTCGTCACCTTCAAGGGCGGCTTTGTGGAACAGCTTGGGCGCATGACCGAATTGAGATAATGCGGTCAAACCCGGATGACCAGCGAATCCTTTCGCTTCATCGGCGGCCTGCCCGCGTCGCAGCGATCCGCACAAAAGGCTTGTCCTGCAGACTTCAGTCACAGACGGGAGCGCAGTGAGGCCAATCATGCGCTTGGGCTCAGGCGCGAAGCCCAATTCAATCCAATAGTGCGATTTGATGTCGGATATCAGCTCGCGAAACACCGCCCAGCTCATGCCATCGACGAGGAGCAAAAGCACTGGAGCCTTCGCTGCTGCCTTGGTAACGATATGGTCAAGCATCTGCTCGACGGGGATCAGGCCTGCGGATATATCCCCTTTGGCATTTTGATCTGCAACGGCTTGGCCGAACCTCCGGTTCTCCGCCTCACGCAATTCGGTGACCCGGTCTACCAGACGCACAAACGCTGCAGCCAGTTCCTTGTTCGGCTCCCCGCCTCGCAGAACCTGGCGTGCCCAATCCACGAATCCGCCGTCACCGGCGTAGCTCTGCGCGATGGCCACCAGATTTGCGTTCGTCGTATGGTTGCCCGCATTCTGATCCGCGAGCCAACGGGCAAGTCGGATGGCCATCGCAGCACGTTCCATCCGGCGATTGCTATCACGCCCAAGCCGGTGCTGCTTTAGGCTCGCATAATTGGTTTCCAGCTCTTTCGAAATGGACGTTGCACGAGCATCAACGTGCGTAGTGAGTGTCTGTCCCAACCGCGACAGGCGTTGCTCGAATCCACTCTCAAGTTCGCTGCTCCGCCAGGCGTAATTGGTTGCGCCGATGTTCTCAAGAATGATCTCCGCCTCATCCAAACTTCGCCGCAGCGTCAGTTTCGAGAGTTGTGCGGCGGCGGCTACAGCCGCATCCCTCCACCGCTTGGCAATCTCCGTGGGTAGATTGGTCGTGCCGACGTAGGCTTCGAGCCGTCCTGCTGCCTTGTCTAATTCGCGCCCGACCGAGTCGTGATAAACGACACCCATCACCAGGCCAATGGCAAGAGCCTTTGATCCGTGTTCTCCGTCGATGCAGCCCAGAACCGTGCTTGCGGAAGCCCCGGCCCCTTCGGCGATCCATGCCGCTGCAGCACCACGGAACTCCGTCGAATGAACCTTCCATCGATCTGCTAGGTCGGCTTCCGCGGTGCCGCGGAGAAGCTCGACAACGTCCGGTTGCGCTCCAGAAAGGCCCAGTCGCTCGGAAAGAAGGATGCCCCAAACGGTATCCGCGTCCACCAGCCCGCCGGCGACCGGCTGGAAGTCGCGATTGCTCGTATGTTCAAGCAGCATCTCGGCAAGGAACGCGTGGCGGGTGATCCGCGGGTCGAGTTGCTTGGCCTTGAAGAGGGACCGGACAATCTCCCAACTGTTGATCGGATGCAGCTTCCGCAACGCCATGCGAACAAGGATGTCGTCGCTGACCTTTCCTTGGTCCAAGGGTGTGACCAGAACTGTTGCTGCCGCCGCTTCGGGAGAGTTTTGCAGCGCCAAGCGCAGTTGCAGCGGCGAATCGCACTGGTAAACGGCGACCTGGTCGTTTCCTGTTCCTTGAACCGCAGGCCCCGTCCATCTTCCGGGCGAGAAAATACCGAACACCCTTGCATTGGGTGCCTTGCTGCGAATCGCCCGGATTTGTGCCCGGATGACTCCGATGGATGGGCTGGCTGTCGCCATGGTCGTTTATTCCTCAATCACCCAGGACACGTTGATTCGCGTCACCTGTTTGTTATTAACCTTTTGCCGAAGACGAGCGATCTCTCCTTCCGCTTCCGTCAGACTAAGGCCCTCCCGCGTGCCGCTGTCGATCAATTTCTTGCCGGGCTCGACGGGCGGTTTGCCCGTTTGAGTCGGCGAATTGATCGATGGCGTTGTCGGTGTAGCTGGCGGCGTAAGCAGGTCAATCGCCTTGCTTTGTTCGATCCGCAAAACTGGTCCGAGCGCCGTTACATGCTGGTCGTTCTTCAGCGCGTCGGCGACACGACCTAGTAGCGCCTTGGCCGCCACAACGCGGTCGTCCTGGAGGCTGCGAATGCTCTCAAAGAGTTTCCACTGCGTCGCCGCCAGCGCGCCGACGACATCAGCCCCTGACGCGAAGCTCGTTCCCATCGCCGCCTCGGATGTGGTGGGCTTCAAGCCCGCCAACGCTTCAATGACCGTGGCGGGTTTGGCATCGCGTACAGCTTCCAGTAGTCCGAGCACCGCCTCCGCCGACTGATACCGTGCAGACTTTTCCCTGGCCTCCCCAAAGTCAGCGAGATGGCTCGTCACATCATCCACGAGCCGTCGGCAGGATTCGATGTTCTGTTTGGCGCGGACTTGAATGTCGTCCGCCAGCTTTGCCAGGTTCGAAGCATTCAGCAATGGCGAGGAGACGGCCCCGAAGATCCGACTGGCTCGTTCCACCGCGGTCACCCAAGACATTTCCGCCGGTAACTGCTGCTCGCGCAGCTCCACTTCATCGGGTAGGTTGGCCAGAGTTCCATCGAACGGGGCGCCGTGGCGGAAGAAACTCCGGTTCGTCTGGGCCGCAAAGACGAGGATGATGAGGTTGCCACACTCCTTGGGCAGGCCCATGTTGCGCGGTTCGTCGATCCATTTTCGAAGCGCTAGCACCGTCATGCTTCCGCCCGATTCGGCGGCCTTGCGGGTGAAGTGATCCTTCCATCGCTGTACCAAAATGAAATGCGTTTCGCCTTGTTCGCCGAGATTGAGCTCTTCGGCGATCTGTTTGAGCAGGCTGCGAACGCTTTTCTCGACGAGCACTCGCCCGCCTTTCTCAGATACCGCCTTGAGAACCTCGTCGTATACCTTGCGCAGGTGAAGACTCTTTATCTCCGCACCGAAGCTGGGATGTGCGGGGAACTCGAAGCCCAGCGCCTGTCCGAGCAGTTCTTCCAATGCCCCCTTCAGGTTACTCGCCGCCGGCGGCTGCAAGTCGAGGCCGGGATACAGCGAGTTGTACGTGTCGGCCAGGAAATGCGAATCATCAATGGATTTGCTCTGACTGCCTCGGATGCCGTAGGCCGCCTCGATATGCTGCTTCACGCGCTCCTGCAGCGAACTTCGCTGGTTGTCCAGCAGCGTGCGGGCGGTGGCGCGATCCTGCGGCGACAGAAACGCCGCGTATCCGTTGAACCGCTCACCCGTCAGGATGTGCTCAATGATCACTAACCGACTCAAATCACGCCGGGCCGTATCGGAGAAAAACGCCGGCAACCAAACGAGTGTCCGCGTACCACTGGGATTGTTCTGCGTGTAAATCTGGAGCTTCCCTTGGTCGTCACGCGTGGTGTGGCCCGGCTCGTCGAACGGATAATCTACGATCACTTTCCACGTCGGCGCGTTCGCCGTCAGACTGGTCTCCGGCAAGGATCGCACGTTGCCGTAGATCAAGTCGCATTCCCGTGTCGTATTCCGCCAGAGAAATTCATACGACAGGAACATCTGATCGACGTTTTCAATCTCCAATTCCTTGAAGAGAATCTGGCGGACCATGCGCATCTGGTTGCCAAGATTGTCCTCGTGTTCAGCGGCCGCGATGATCGCTTCGGTGTCCACGCCGCTGAGCTGAATTGAGATTGTTGGGTTGGGCGTGTCGCGTTCGACCTTGATCTCGCCCACCTGGCTTGACCAGTCCTTCACCTTCTGCAACACCAGTCCTGATTCCTTGCCGGGGATGGGTGAGCGAATGGTGCCGTGGTTCAGTGCTGCCAGACGGCTGGCGTTCAATGTCCGCAGCGAGTTCACACCAGGGACCAGCGCCGCCAGCAACAGCGTCTTCACCAGACGGTCGTCATTCGTGAAATTGAGTCGTGCCTGGTCGTCAATTGGCTTTGCGAGCAGTTCCTCACGCCGGGCGCCGTGCTGGTCTTCCAGCATTGGCAACAGCTTTTCGTGGTACAGCTTTCTGGCATTATCGAAATGCACCTTCATGTCCTGGCTAAACGCTTCGTCACCGTGCGCCACCGCGTCATACAAATCGCCCACGGGAACGATGTCGCCAACCCTTAGCGTTCCCTGCTGCTCCACGAGCAACTGCATCATCACCTTCAGCGCAGTCCGCTCTCGCTGGAGCATGCTGGAAGCCGCGATGAGCGTTTCCATAAGCGCGGGGCTAAAGGGATAGATTAAGTGGAACATCTCCCGGCCGTATTCGTCGGTCAGAAGCGTGTCCATGACCTCCTTGCGAATCTTGGCCGTTTCTTCAAACGCCGCGTCCAGTTCCTGCTTCGCCGCCTCGCTGCGGGGCTTGAGCACGCGCTTGTTGGCGATCATCGGCAGGTTGCGGTCTTCAAGCTTCACGACGCCAAAGCGCCCGTCGGACCAATCCACCGAATCATCGAAGTTCAGTTTCTGCGCGCCAGGCACCGTGTCGCCAATCAGCTTTCGCAGATCACGCTGACGGGCCACAAAGCTCACAATGGGAATCGGGCGGTTGGCGTTCTGCGACTCAACCAGCTTCACCAGCTTCTGCGTCTCATGGTGAATGAAACTCAGGTTCGCCGCATGACTTGCTAGCCACAAGATCAATTCGTCGAGAAACAGAATCAGTCCGTCGTACCCCAGCGACTGCGCGTGCTGCGAGATGACGGCCAATCCCTTGTCGAGATCGAGATACGCCTCATCCTGACCGGCCGCTACGTTGTGGTAGGCGCGGAACATGGTCCCGATCAGGTCGCCGACGAGACGCGTCCGTTCCTTGTCGCCAGGCGGAGCAGCCACGGCTGCGTCGAAACTACCGGCGTTCCAGCCCGCGGAGATGCTGCCCCAGCCGCCGCCCGAGGTCTGCTTCTTCGCGTTCAACTGAGCAAAGAAAGCCTCGTCGCCCGTATCCGCACGCCGGCTCTGGGCGTCCTCAAATAAGCTTTCAGCCAGATAGATGCCTGGGATGGGCGCATCAGGATGAATCTGCCGCACGTAATTCGCGTACTGCCCCAGGATTCCCTGCTCCATGCTTCGGCTGCCGATCATGTGGAACGGCACCAGCAGGAATTTCCGTCCCTGCGTCCACGCGTTGTGCTTCGCAACTACTCCCGCCAGTTCCTTGATCGCCCGCGCATCGGGGTTGTTCTGAAGAAGCAGATGCAGCACCGCCATGAAGTGGCTCTTGCCGCTGCCGAAACTGCCGTGCAGATAGCAAGCCTTGCTCGACGTTGAGTCAATGGCGCCCTTGATGAAGCCGAGGGCCTGATCGAAGCACGCTGCGAGCTGCGGCGTCACCACATAATTGCGCAATGTCGCCGCCGCGTTGGCGTGCGACACACCCGCGGCCAAGTTCAGGACGAAGTCGCCCTTGTTTACCTGGGTTGGAAGATCCAATAGCTCTCGGATGAACTTGGCCATAGTCTCCGTCACCCTTGCGTCGGGGCTCCGCGTTCAAGAATCGTGTAAAGCGTGAACCAGGCGGCTGGCGACAATTCGATTCCGCTTGCTTTCCACTCGGCGTAAACGTCTGGTGTGAGCGGCCCCTCGGGTTTTACACGACGGGCTAGATCACGCCAAAGGTCGTCGCCGAATGAGCCGGAATCATGCTCGATTCCACACCCTTCTTCCCTACCCACGATGACGTGCTTCAGCACCAAAGCACTCTCGAGCAGATAGCCAAGTCGCTTGTCTTCCGGCATGAACCGCACGAGTATCGAGGACCGACCTGACCCGATCGAGGCCTTGCTGAGCAGCACTGCAAGTGCCGACGCCCACAGCGAGATTTCGTCCGTCGTGCCCCAGAACGGGATAACGGTACTCATCTCTATTCTTCGAGTTCCGGGGAAACCCAAGCTGCGGATGACCGGATTCCCGGGCTCTCGACACACGACGTGAACGATCCTGCATTCGGGCCCGGCAGTTCCGGCGCTGGTCTCGATGAGAGCACCGAGCTCTCTCGCGTGGTGCTTCAGCAACTCGTCGAAGGGCGCAGCACCGAATCGCTTTCGCGCGCGCAGCACCGACCTCGCTGTCGTCGACAGCTTCGTGTTTGTCGGCAACACGAAGCAAACTGGGTGCTCGCGATCAGCCTGAACTTCAAAGGCATCGCCAACTCCCCACGTCACGGGTGGACACTTCAGCCTCTTCTCGTACTGCCAGACTTGGTTGTAGAACTTTTGCGAGCTGAAATCGTCCCGTTGAGAGTCTGCGATGAGTTGAGTGATGGCGTCATGCAGCAGCCTCGCATTGCGGGTGTCGGCGCGGTTCCACAAGTGCGATGCGTGCAACGCTTCATCAATGCCAGTCCAGATAAATTGTGCTGAAGTGTGTTCATTCATTGCTTCTTTCTCCTTGTGCGGCCCTTGGGTTTCTCCGGCGGCACCCACGCCATCACCTGCTCCACGCTCATCCCCAGCGCCTTCGCTTCCTCCGCCAGATAGCCTGCAAAATAATCGCCCATGCGTGCCCCGTACTTCGGGTCCAATTCGTTGTGCCATTGTTTCAGCCACGGGATCAATCCCCCGATCGCGGCCAGCAGGGGCACCAGTTTACGGCCTTCGTTTTCCTTCGCCAATTCATACCGCTCGGCGATCGCCCGCGCTAGTTGCAAATGGTCGTAACCCGCCCAGGCGATCACCAGTGTGCCGTCTTCGCCTTCGCAATGGGGGAAGCTCACCCAGCGTTCCTTGGGCACGTCCAGCTTGCCGCGCAGGCGCCAGTGGTTGCTGTTTTGGAAATCGGCGCTGGTGTATTTCGGCGGAACCGGAATCTTCGGCAGTGCAGATTTCAGACCCTTGATCTTGGATTGAACCTCGCTCGACTGCTTTCCTTCGGCCTCGGCCTGCTTCCATTCCTTCGTCAACCGCTCGATCTCGGCATTGATCCGGTCTTCCTCACGCTGCAAATCCCACGTCCGCTCCCACGCCGTTCGCTTGTCCATGGCTGTGGGTTTGTACCGCAGGATCGGTAGCGCCGGCACGCTCTCTGCCGTCATCAGCTCCGCCACCAGCGTGCCCACGTCAAAATCCATCCGGCCTGCATAAATCTCCGCCACCTGCATAAAATCTTTGTCCGCCCGCGCCACGTCGGCAATCTTCGCCACGCTCGTCAACCGTGGCTGGTGTAACTCGCCCTTGGCCGTCACCTCCTTGCGGTCATTCATCCGCCCGTCTTCGTCGAAATACCCCTCCAGCCGATCCAGCAGCCACCCCTTCAGCGCCCGCTCCTGCTGCTCGTCCCACGGCTCGGTGTTCCAGCGGCGCTTGTACTCCGGGCGTTCGATCAGGGCGATGTTCGCGTCGCTTTCGATCAGGTCGATGCGCTTCTGAACCAGCGCCCGATAATGCTCCGGCCACTCTTTGGGGATCTGTGTGATCGGCGTCGATCGATGACGGCTGAACCAGGTCGATTCCTCCTCCCCAGCTACCATCTTCCGCGCCAGCACGAGCTCGAACGCACGCTGGCCCAGCGCGATCGGGGGAAGAATGCCGTCATGATCGGACGTGATCGTGCGGCCCGGCGTCGTGGCGGAGGACTCTTTCGAGTCTGCGGAGTGCTCTTTCGGGTCGAAAGAGCACTCTTTTGAACCTGCGGAGTACTCTTTCGAGTCGGAAGAGCACTCTTTTGAACCTGCGGAGTACTCTTTCGAGTCGGAAGAGTACTCTTTTGAAGCTGCGGAGTACTCTTTCGAGTCGGAAGAGTACTCTTTTGAACCTGCGGAGTACTCTTTCGAGTCGGAAGAGCACTCTTTCGAGCCCCCGAAGCACTCAAGACCTGAATCCGACGCCTCGATCAGCCCGTACAGCCGATAACACTGCCAATCCAATTCCTCCTGCAGCGCGATCATCCTCGCCAGCGTGTCGTCAAACGCCCCCCGCCGCTCGGCGAGCAGCGCCGCCGTCGGCACCGCCTCCCGCACCACCGCGCCGGGAAGCAACGTGCTCAGATGCTGCGCGAACGCGTCGAGCTGCTTGGCGAGGGCGAGGGGACGGGCGGCGGGAAGGGGGAATTCTTGAAGCTTCGTTCCTGTGTGTTCCCAAAAACTTTCCCATAGATCATCCCCGCGCTTGCTCGCTCCGCCTCCACCGCCCAAATCGTGGCAAACTTGCTTTAACCAAAAGCAAGAAGTCGAACTATTCAGAATCCCCAGCAGCCCGAGATGATCGTCTTTGGTGGCGGTCGCGGGCAGCTTGATCACCGGGGCCGTGCGGTTGAACACCTTCCCGCCGCGGTCGAGCACGAAATGGTTGTGCGTCGCCACGAAGCCAAACGCGATCGACAGCGGCGTGCGGTATTTCGACCAGATAATCATCCCATACTCGTACCAAGTGTATCCACGTTCAAGCTGTGTCTTCTTGAACATCAAACGCGATTGGAGACCGATACGAAACGGCCATAGACAGTGAACAATCGGCTTTGATAGCTCGCAATCCTCTTTTGCGGAGTCATAGGGAAAGATCGCTTCGGCAGGATCATTAACTTGCCAGTCGCGGACCCGATCCCCCTCGATAAATCCGACGCGATGACGCGCGGCAATCTGCCGTCGGCCTAAGAACTGTTCGTCGAATGCAAAGGCATCGTCTTCGAGCGTCACGACTACGACGCCAATTGTGTCGGCAATTGTGGTCAGAGGTTCTGACGACGTTTCATCCAGCAGTTGCTTCAACTCCGCCGCACCCCCGCCACCAATCGACCAAGGATGTTTCCCGAACTGCACGCGTGGTGTGTCGTTCACGCTGACGTAGGCGGACTGACTGCCCGCCTGATCGATCTGCTGCGTGATGGCGGTCCAGACGAGTCCGTGGGCCGGGTCGGCGGGCGTGGCGGGTTCGCCCTTGATGCCCATGACGGCGCGGATCGCCGGTGCGACGGGTTTGCGGTTGCGGCCGAAGAGGATCACCGTCGGCGTGCCTGCAAATCCCTTGCTCCCAAACGCAACGCCATCCGTGTTGATGACGTGCGTGAGGTCGATCTTGGGCAGATAGGATTCGATGAGCTTCTTCCCGAACTCGCGCTTCATGAAGCTGCTGGTAGTGATCTGGCCGGTAAAACCCTTTTCGCAGGCGAGCACGAACAGCCGCTGGAGGAACGGGACCGACAGCGAATACTTCATGTGGCAGACTTGCGGATACCGCTCGCGATAGGCCTGGTTGAGGGCCTTATCTTTCACCGTGATATAAGGCGGATTGGCGACGACGGCGTGGTAGGTGCCGGGGGCGAGGATGCGCTGCAGCTCCGGCAGGTCTTCGGACTGATACGCGTGGGCGAGCTCGTGAAAGGACATCACGCTCTGCTGCATGGCTTTGCCGTGCAGGAGCGAATCGCCGCAGACGAGGTTGAAGACGAAGGCCGGGGCGTCCTTGAGCTTGGCGATATTACATTCGCGCATAACGACGACGAGCAAGCGGAAGCGCGCAATGGCGATGGCGTAGGGATTCAGATCCACCCCATGCACAGCCGCCAGCGCGCGATTGACCAATTCACGTTCATTCGTCCCCGGCTCTTTGGCGCGCCAGTGCTTGAGGATGTGGGCAAACCCGCCCAGCAGGAAGTGCCCGCTGCCGCAGGCGGGATCGATCATCTTGAAATCTTTGAGGCCGAATTCATTGATGGCGGGTTCGAGCGTTCGGTCGAGAATGAACTCTTCGACGAAGATGGGGGTTTGAAGCAACGCGTACTTCTTGCGGGCGGCTTCGGATAAGTCCTGATAGAGGTCGCCCAGAAAGCGGGTGTCCCAATTGGGGTCGGTGAAGTCGTGGATGATCTCGCCAGTGCCATCTGCGTCGATCTTCTGGAAGAATTCGATGAGCTTTTGTGCCGCGTCGCCGGAGAGCCAACTGCGGTAAGCGAGCGCCACGTTGTGCGAGCCGAACACGTCCTTCGTGCCGGCTGACTTTGCCAAGTCATCAAAGACGGCCAGCAGGTAATCGCGGTCGGTCTGCTTGGGGTGGGTCTTGAAGTAAGTTTCGCGCTCATCGCGGGCGCGCATCAATCCTGCATCCGTTCCCGCCCCGTGCAATGGCCCGGAGATGCGCGGCGGGGCAATGAGGGCGTTGTCCTCCAGGAAACGGACGAACACGCACGACAGCACCCACGCCACGGCAACCTGCGTGATTAAGTCCGCCCGCCATTCCTCATAGGTAACGCCGGTACGATCGGCGGCGCGGGCCTGCTCATATTCCTTCTTCAGATCAGCATCGATCTGCGGCACCTCATCGCATCGGGCGCGCAGGTCGGCTTCCACTGTTTTCAGGAGGGGTTTGAGGTCGCTGAGGAGTTTCTGGCGGTCGATCATTCTTCCCTATTTGTGCTCAAGGTCACCCGCCGCAAGCGGCGGGGCTAAACTGTTGCCGTTTTTCTTCGTGTCCGTGCGATGCAGGTTCTGGCACCAACTTTCCGGGACGTGCGCCCATTGATTGGCGGTGATCACCGGGACGGCGGCACCATCGAGCAATGGCATTTGCGTTTGCGGGCTGGCCGGGATGAGCAACCACGCGCCGTGGAGTCGTCCGTCCTGAACGGCTTGGGCGATTCGCGAGAGCATCACGATTTGGCCGTAACGCTCCAGCCAATTGAGGTTGAAGGTGAGGACGGTCTGGCCGGTGACGTTATCCCTGAGAACTGCTTGTTCGACTTCAGGAATGACCTTGCTGGCGATGAGATGGTTGAGGTTGCGCCAGTCTTCACTCCGGTGGTCGGTGGCATCGGCGTTGACGACGATGTTCCAATCGGCACCGACGGCATCGGCGGCTTGACGAAGAGCCGTCACAAATACGCGCTCCAGGTCAAGTGGGCGAGTCGCAAAGCGACCAGTGATTTCTTTGCGGGCGGCGTCGTAGAGATTGGGTTTCACGGTGAGGGCCAGGAATGAACCGTGGCTTTCCGCGTAGCGAAGACGTTCCTCAAAGGCTCGTGCTTCGGCGATGTCGGGTGGAACGTAGGTCGGGTGGAAATTGGGTGTGGGCGTGCCGGCGGTGCGAATCGCAGTCGAATAACGCTGCAAGGTGCTGGAGGGGTCGGTAACGCTCAGGACGTTGCGGGCGGTGCTGACATAAGCGCCGCCGCCGGGATGATCGGGATTCCATGCCAGTTCCAATCCGGCATCGGTGAGCAGTCGGTCGAGTGTGGGCCGGCCGGGCAGCGTTGCGGCCCGCGGATAGCGGCTGCTGACGCGCTGGCGGATTTGATCGGGGGTGAGGAAACGAACGCCGACAAGACCGCCGTGCGAAAGCCGAATGGCTCGGCCGGCATCCATGTTCTTCGGGTAAATCTCCTGCTTGCTGGAGATGGCGGCGGTCTGCGATGCGGCGGTTGCCAGACGCAGAAGGCGGGCATCATTGAGTGGCTCGGCTTCAGGTGGAAGAGGGACTTCGCGGAGCATATCGACTACACGCGCCGGCGGAATCAATGGATCTTCCCTGGCAATCTGGTCGGCCCGTTGTCCCAGAGCCGCAGCGTAATCCGCCAGAGACATATCCGTGGCGATCAGCGCATTGTTTCCGATGCGACGAAGGATGTACTTCGGTTCATCACGCAGGATTTCAGTCTCGACGGCTGCGCGGGTGACGACGCGTGCCACGCGGCTGCGGCGAGGTTCGTCCTCAACGCTGCCGCGTGCGGTGAGCAGCGATTCGCAGAGTTCATCGGCGGACATCACACCGCCGTTGGGTTCAATCAATGTCGCAATCTGATCACGAAGCGAAGTAACAGCGGGGTCTTTCACCCATCGCGCCTGGGCTTCGGCCAGGATTTGACTGATGCGCCCGCGCGTGACACCAGCGAGTGGAGCAATATCTCCCTGGCTTGGCCAAATCAGGTCCACACGCTCGTCGAGGCCCAGTAGCGCTTCAAGGGCAGTTGTTTCCGTGGCATTGCGACTCTTCGCTTTGACGCGAAGGATGCGTTGCACCAGCACGTCAATGCTGAGTTGGTCCCTCGGAATCTGGCTTTCGTAGGTGTAAACGTCATCCGTGGGAACGACCACGGTTTCGCCAACGGAACTGGAGCCGAGCCGTTCGCGAAGCACCTTGACGGCCGCGAGAATTCGCTTGCGGGTCTTATTGCCGACGCCACGCATCCGGGCCAGACGACGGCCCCAGACGTGGAGTAATTCATGCACCTTTACGACATTGATGCGATCAAGGGCGTCCACGGCTGCCGGACCCAGACCGAGTTCGGCGACATTGGTGTCGATGGTGGCGGCGGCCAAAAGCGCTGCGTTGTCCGGTTCGCCTCCATCGGTCGTGGCGCTGACAGTTGTTGTGGTCGTCCTGTAAATCTTCTGCCAGGCGTCGAGCATCTGATGGGCGTTATCAAACCGCTCCCTCGGATTGCGGCGAAGCGCCCGGCGGAAGAACTCGGTGAACTCATCGCGAAGATTGGGGTTGAATCGATCAGCGTCGATCGTCACTTCGCATTCAACCATCGTGGGGTCTGTCTTGCCATCATGCCACACGGGCATGAAGCCGGTGGCCATCTGATAAAGCGTGACGGCAGCGGAAAAGCGTTCGGCCTGCAGATCCCATCGGGGCGGTTTGCGCAGGGGCAAGAATGGATCGAGATAACCAGGCGTTCCAGCGCGGATGTTTTCCGGGCTGCAACGCGAGAGCGAAAAATCGAAAAGCACAAGGTGCAGAGCATCACCACGGCCAACGGCGGAAACGCCGATGTTGTCGGGTTTGATGTCACGGTGGGCGATGCCCTCGCGTTCGAGAACGACGACGGTTTCGAGGAGATCCTCGCCGAATCGTTGGAGAAGGTCGAGACTGAGGCGGCCTTCTTCACTGAGGCGTTTGCGGAGCGTTTTTTCGCCGGCTTGGTCGAGGAGAATCGCGGTGCGGTCGGCAACCTGAATGATGCCGCGACAGCGAACAATGAGGGGACTGTCGAGCTTTTTGAGGACTTCGCCTTCGTCCTTCACTCGGTCGTTGTGATCAGTATCGACCGCAATCTTTGCGACAACTTCCTGGCCGTCCTTGCGGACGAGAAACGCCTTGGCGGTTGAACCAGTGCCCAAATGGCGCATCACTTCGTAGCCGCCTGGGAGAATGTCGCCGGGCTTGGCCAGAGTTGGATCGGCCGGAGGCTGGTTTCGCGGAGTGGTCAGTTCATCTTCAACCTGGTCAAGGTATTGGATGAACTCCTCAACCGTGTCCAATCGGCTGCTGACGTCCGGGTCGGTGCTGTATTGGACGAGCACATCTAATGATTCCGGTGCGCCGTTTAGAACGCCGCTGACGCGGAGGCCGCGGTGCGTGCGAAGTTTCTCCGCCAGGGCCAGCGGACTTTCTGCCGGCAACTGGCCGGTGAAGAGCTGATAGCAGACGGCGCCAAGCGAAAAAATGTCGTGGTGTTCGCCGAGATTGTCCAGATCGATGAACGCCTCTGGCGCCATGAAGACCTTCGTGGACTCTTCTGCGAGCTTGTCGACATGAACCGTGCCCGTCACTTCCTGAGTGACCGCCGTACCACCGACAACGCCGTGGCGGTAGCCAAGCTGCCAATTCGTGATCAGGGTCTGCGGGTTGGCGCTTTCCGGATGGACAACCAGAACGGAGCGGGGGCTGAGGTTACGGTGAACGACATGCTTGCGGTGGGCAAAGCTGATGGTTTCGGCGATCTGCCTCATCAGGCTAAGGCGCAGGTCGTCGCTGATGTGTTCTCTCTGCTGGATGAGAAAGTGGTCGAGCCGAACGGCAGTCGGAAAATGCTGAAAGATGATGGCGGGGCCAAGTTCATGGTTGGTGAACTCCAGTGCCCGAAGTACGCCGCGATGTTCGAGCGCTTGGAGAAGACGGAATTCACGTTCGGCGGCGCGCTGGACGATGACTCGCTGTTCGGCGTTGGTCTCAGCCTGCACGAGATATATCCGAACTCGACGAAGGGTTTCCTTCAGGGAAACGTGCTTGCCCAGGAAATCCTGGTAGCCGGGTCCCTCATCAATGACGCCTCGGAGTTCGTAATCGCCGACGCGCCGGCTTCGCTGAGATGGTTTAATGCCGATTTGTTCGAGGGCGCGGGTGAGCGCCTTGCCCATTGGGCGGTCAAAGGTACCGCGCGGCTGTTCTGATAAGCCGGGACATTCTCGATTCTTGATGGCGGCCATGATTCCGGGTTTGCCGGCCTGGTCTCGAAGGCAGATGTGGAAGCGGGCATTCCCTTGTAACTGCGAGCGAAGATTCTCTGCCGAGCAAAAAATCAGCGGCTCAATGAACGGGAGACGCAATTTATCGAACGCTCGCTGCCGCTGAAGTAGCGAGGCGAACTTTTTAGCTTTCTGGTTGGCCAGAAAAACGGGGTTGTCTGTTACCTTGGAATGGCCATTGTGCTGCCAGGTCCAGGTGTGGGAATCCCCGCTGAGAACGCCAGGGTGACTCTTGATTTCGATGAGAAAAAAGCCCTGCGGCGTAAAAACCAACAGGTCCACTTCGTTGAGGCTGCCATCGTCCGCAATGAACTCGAAGTTCGACCATGCACGATAAGGCTCGTGGGTCGGAAACTGGGCCCGGATGTAGTCAAGCGCCTCCTGCTCCCACGGGAAAGCGGATGCGGTGATTGCACTCCAGTTTGGATGGCTCGCGTCGCTCATTCCCAGCTCTCATTCGCGATTGCATGTGACGGACATTCACTTCCGCATCTTGGGTGAGGGCAGATGGTAACGACAGATACGGTAACGGAGTAGCGATCGGGCTTCGGGAAACCAGCCGGTGTTCAACAGATTGACACAGGGTTGTCAGTCACCAGGCCAGCAATTACGTAGTGGCAGCGCCCTCGGCATTCACTTGATGGCATTGACGACGCCAGCAATCATCTTCCGCACGTCGGCGGGAAGGGTCGGCCATGCGGCAACTACGGCGTCGAGCTCGGGGTCAAACACGGCCTTCGGCGGCGCGGCTTGGTGCAGCATTTGGTCAGCAGGCCGATTTCCTTGCGTATTTACAGCCATTTTTAACGATTCCCCTTGCCCCACTCGGGCATCTGGCCGCGAACATCGAACATTATCCGCTGTCGCTGCCGCGTTCAAGTCGGGCGGTGGGCGGTCAAGTGTGTGTTCGAGTGTGTGCCTCATCGCGGTGATACGCGGTGATT
>Ga0163144_10010567_pt1 | contig 19659 bp, 12 predicted proteins | sample OliLak19BULKMAT1_FD_123175 | JGI IMG/M metagenome (GOLD analysis project Ga0163144, IMG submission 123175) | Freshwater microbial mat bacterial communities from Lake Vanda, McMurdo Dry Valleys, Antarctica - Oligotrophic Lake LV.19.BULKMAT1 | ecosystem: Environmental > Aquatic > Freshwater >... | reverse complement strand
TCCCATTGTCTTGCTCCTGTAAAAGGTATTGGCATTGGAAGCAAGGGGGATGCCACCGATTAACGGCATCAGAAAACGACGAAGCCTCTTATCTATTTGTCCGGCAGCCCTGACTTTGCATATCGCTGTATTCATTGGTTTGTCGGCCACTCCCCCCCTAAACTTAGGGGGTTGCGGGAAAACCCCGAGCCGATATCTTTGTGCTGTCGTGTCTCGGTACGTTGGACGAGGTTTGGCAAAGGGGGGACGCCAACCCTCGTCCAACGCACTGAAGACAGGTTGTGGCGTCACCCCCCCACAGCGCTAGGCCAGAGTCAGGCTGGTGCGGGGGCAGGGTTGGATGCAGGGGATCGTTCTCTCAGCCACGTCGTCTCTTCCGGGGGCGCGTAGCAAATGGGCCTACGGTAGAACGCACCGTAGGCCTTTTTATGCGCCGTTTGCGAGGCATTGCCCCGCTACACGTCAATCGGTCAGCGTCTCATTTTTTCGATGCACCGCGCCCGCTGCGATAACGCAGAGGAGGGGCTCGACGGGGATGCGATAGCGTAGCGACCCCACCGACATAACGTGGACAACCGAAAAGTACACTGCTGCGACCAGCAGGAAGCCCTTCACAGGGCGCGAGAGGGTCGGTCGCCAGAGTCCCCACAAGACCAAGACATACAACGGGACGGCGTAGAGCAAACCGACGACCCGGTACAGGGGCCGACCAAACTCGGCGCTGAGGGGGATTGGTGACCACGTTCGGGCGAGTTTGATCACACCCAGGCGAGCGGCCTGGCCGGGGTTTTCGGTGATAAAGCGCCAGCCGAGCAATTCGAGGTAGTTGGAGCGTTGGATTTCGGTCATCTCGCGCAGTTCGGGCATGGTCGCGACGAAGGATTGGTCACTGGCACCGGTCGCGCCGGGTCGGAACCCGTCGTAGAGCGTGATTCCACCGTTGGTGGTCGCGAGGATCGGTTGACCGAGCATCCGCTGGTTGCGGGCTGCCCATGGTCCGAACATTGCGCCAGCCAAGACCAGTGACGCAACGACGAGCATGCCTCGCCGCCAGAGGTCGATCGTTGGCGTCAACAAGGGCAACAGGACGATCAGGAACAGCGCCGACGGCCGGACGATCGCGCACGCCACCAGCGCCAGCGAGCCCAGCACCCCCATCCACATGGCTCGCGACGCCCACGCAAGCCCGACGACACCCCAGGTCAGCAGCGCCGTGAACAACGTCTCACTGAGCAGTAGACCCGTGAAGTAAATGAGAAACGGGTTGACCGCGACCATCGCGCCGGCCAGAAGCGATGCCCGCCGGTTCATCCACCGCCTGGCCAGCAGATAGACCGCCAGCACGGTCGACGTGTCGACGGCGGCTTGGGCGATGCGCGCCAACCGCGCATCGGCTCCGGTCCCCGCGAGGAAGATTGGATACCCCGGTGTTCGGTACGCATAGACCGTCTCAGCGAAACGCGGGTCGTAAAACCCCATCGTCGCGCCACCAGCGATCGACCGCGCGAGTTCCATGTATTCCCGCTGATCGGGCAACGTCGCCAGTGACGCCAGGTCCGACGGTTTGGACCACGAATACACCACGCGAAGAATGAACGCGATCGTGAGCAACGTCCACAAGACGCGGCGACAGAAGACGGGTTCTTCAAGACGGGACATCACACCGGGCAATCTACCAGAACAACCGACGACATGAGCAGGCCGGCTTCAGGTCCAGCATCGCCGTGTGAGTAGGTACGTCCGGAAATGTGGATCGGCTCTTGATTGAATTTAAGGAATTTCACAGGCGGGTTTGCCTGGGCCGGATTCGTATTGGATACTGAGTTTCGTGCAGATTGCCGTCACCACCGTCTCGTCCTTCCACACCGCGCTTGCGGTGGCCGAGCACGGTGAGAACCGATGCGTGCGGGGAATAAAAAAAGGTGCGGTGAACGCGAGGTTCACCGCACCGGGACAGATAAAGGAATAAGGCAGAACTTGAAAAACTAAGCCAGCGGAATCGTGACGCTGCCCTTGGTCGCGTTCTGCTCGAGGCCGAGGCTCGAGTAGATGTTGGTCGTGTAGTAACTGGTCCCGCGCCAACGCCAGATCGCACCGGTGCCGTTGTCGTACCTGTTGAAGTCGGCCTTGATCGACAGGTCCTTCAACGAAGTCGAGGTCCAGGTGCCGATCGAGTTGGCGATCTGCGCGCCCTTGAAGTTGTTGGAGTAGATGCCGATGCGCTTCAGGCCCGGTGTGCGGTCGGCCATGTTGCGCAGCTCGAGGTTGTCGGCCAGGAAGTTGCCGCGGATGATCACGTCGCTGCTCTCGGCGATCGTGATGCCAGCGCCACTATTGCCGTAGAACGAGGCATTGATGACCTTGCCCGGACCGTTGTTGATCTCGAGCTCGATGCCCATGCCCTCGTACGACTGCTTGATCATCTTGTTGTCGTGGAAGAAGCCACCGTCGATCGTGTAGTTAGTGTTGTACACGTCGAGCCAGAAGCCGGCACCGTAGTTGCCGTACGTGTCGTGGTTCAACAGGTACAGGCCGTCAGTGCGGGCCATCTTGCCACCACCACCGTCCCAACCGGTGCTGAAGTGCTTCCAGTTGTTGGCGCGAACCGTGTTGTCGACGATCAAAGCGTTGACGCCCTGACCGATCATGCCAGCCTGACCGTTGTCCTGGATGATGTTGTTGTAGATGAAGTTGTCGGTGCCGTAGACGCCCAGGCCACCGGCGTTCACATCTTCGATCGTCGAGTTCTTAAGCACCCAGCCCGTGTTCGTCCTCAGGGCCGCCTTCTGGGCGAAGTTGGCTGCGTGACGGAACGTGAGGCCGTCGAGCGTGATATGCGTCGGCAGGCCACCGGACTTGGTCGTCTTGAAGAACGACTGGCGGGTCGAGCCCAGGATCTGCGAGTTGCTCGGGTTCGTGTTGTCCGGCAACTGGATGTAGACCTTGTCGGTCGACCAATTGACATAGAACGTGCCCGCGGTGACGGCCGACTGGCTGAAGACCTGCTTGAGGTTCTCGTTCTTGTAGAAGAACTGCTCGGCATAGCCAGCCTCGGCGGGGCTGCCGTGCGTGCGAGAGGTGCCGGAGAAGAAGAAGTCGTAGGCCCAGTCGGCGCTGTAGACGTTGCTTGTGCCGACTTGCGTCCAACCGGTGACGGGGTCTGCGCCGTCAATGACAACGGTGCCCGGCTGCTCGGCTTTGAACGTGATCGGCGCCGTCGCCGTGCCGTTGGTGTTGATCGTGATCGACTCGCGATACGTGCCGGGACGGATGATGATGACGTCACCCGGACCCGCCAGCGCCGCCGCCTTGCTGATCGAACGCAGCGGGGCGCTCGACGAGCCACTGGCTGTGTCGTTGCCACTCGTGCTGACGTAGAACGTCTGGTCAACCGTGGGGTTGTTGATCGTCACGCTGATCGACGTGCTCTTGGTCGCGCCATCGTCGTCGGTGGCGCGGGCGGTCAGTGTGTAGGTGCCTGCGGACACGTTGACCCACGCGGCGCTGTAGGGGGCGTCGATCGTGGAGCTGATCAGGTTGCCGTTCGAGAAGAACTCGACCTTCTTGACCGACCCATCGGCGTCGGCGGCGTTCACGCGGATCACGTAGTGACCCGGTGAGGCCTGCGACGAACCGTTCGTCGGGTTGATGAACGAGACGGTCGGGGCCTGGTTGACGCCCGTCGTCGGGGTGTCACCCGGCAGTGGGGCCGGTGGCGTGGTGGTGGGTGGTGGTGTGGTCGGTGGTGGTGTGGTGGTCACCGTGTCGGTCACGGTGAACGTGACCGTGTACTGGGCCGAGGCAGTGCCACCCCCGTTGTCGACTGTGTAACCGGTGACGGTCAGTGTGTGCGTACCGACAGTCGGTGTCCACGCGTAGTAGTCGGTGCCGTTGGCTGTGTCACCGGCCAGAGTGTAGGGCGCAGCGTTCTCCATCGCGTAGCTGGCGTTGGCGTCATACCCGAACTTCACGGCCGTCACGGACGAGTTCACGTTGGCGCGAATGTTGAGCCCGCGGTTGGCGAGCGTCGCGAGGTTGATCGTTGCGCCGTCCGACAGCTGGTACAGGTCCTTGTTCGTCACCGCGTCGATCAACGTCAAGCTGTTGATGACCGGCGTGGTCACGCTGGGTGAGGCCGGTGGGGTCGTTGGGGTCGTCGGGGTGCTGACAGTGTTGTTGACGACCGTGAACGTCACCGTGTACGCCGCCGATGCCGTGCCGGTGGCGCTTGTGGCGCTATAACCGGTGACAGTGATCGTGTGCGTGCCGACGGTCGGCGTCCACGCGTGGAAATTGGCTCCCGTGTTGCTGTTGAGCGCGTAGGGCGCGCCGTTCTCGACGCGGTAGTTGCTCTTGGCGTCGTAGCCGAACTTCACGCTCTTCACGTAACCGTTCGTGTTGGCGACAACGGTCAGCCCTTTGTTGGCCAGCGCCGCCAGGTCGATTGTGTCACCGTTGTTCAGGGCGTAAAGCTCATTGTCGGTGACGGCGTCATACAGTGTCAGACCGGTGATGCCCGGTGTTGTGACGGAGGCGGCATTGACGCCACCCGGTGTCGGATTGGGCGTCTGGTCCACCGGGTCGGTCGGAACGGTTGGCGCTTCAGGCGCAACGGGCTCCTCAATCGGTGGAGTCACCTCGCCGGTCGGGGTCTCGATGACCGGCGTTTCATCAACTGGGGTTTCGACAACAGACGTTTCATCGACCGGGGTCTCGATGGCAGGTGAGTCGACGACCGGGATCTCGGTCGACATGTCGGCATCGTCGTCGGCCGGGGTGTCACTGCTGTAAACCGTGGGGTCGAAATAGGTCGGGGTGTACGACTCGATCAACGTGTCGTCGTTGCGCGTCATCGGCGCGGCACCGGCGACACGGGTGATTGTGTTCTTGCCTTCCAGGTCGTAAATCGTATCTACATACGAGAGCGTCACACGGTCGGCGCCCAAACCACCGTAGATCGCGTCGACGCCACCCCCGGCGACGATCGTGTCGTTACCGGCGTCACCGTAGATGGTGGCGTTGATGGTGATGCCCTTGTCGATCGTGATGCGATCCGCTTTCAGGCCTCCGCGGATTTCGATCTGGTCGACCGTGTCGAGTGCTACCTTCTGAACGATCTGCTTGCCGATCCTTGCCTGGATCTGCGAACCGTCTTCGGTCAGGGAGAGGCTGATTTTATTGGAGGTAAGCGCGTCGCCCTGAACCAGGAGGACGCCATCAGTCAGGTTTACCGTCGACATCAAGCGACGGTCTTCTAGACTTTCGATTTTCGTACGTGCCGGTGTGCGCTTTTTATTGTACGTCATGTTGGGCTCATCGACCTTCGGCTAACGCCTGCTGGGGGTGTAAATCAGTGTTGTGAAACTTTTTTCTCCGAGGGGCCCCGTACGACCCGAAACAGTTACTACATCCGGACTCCCTTCACGCCCGATAATCGGCGCAGTGGTTGCGGCCCCGGTCGATGCAATCCTTGCGGAACGCACCAAAACGCCGGCACGCGTACAACCCACGTGTTGTCCTAAAGGGGGGACCGGATCACGAATGCCACCGACTCAAAGTTCGGCGGGCGCGATCCAAAAGCGGTCCACAACTGGGAGAAGCAACTTCCGTCCTTGCGCCTCTACCCTCTCCGACACTCGCGTCGACCGTCACTACCACCGGTCTCACTTCCACGAGCGATGTAACTGGAATAAGCCATCCAACCAGACCGTACAAGCAAGATGCAGCAGAGAAAAAACTTTTTTTTAGGCGTTGACGACCATCAAGGTCGTCATGCGTGACAAGCGATCACAAATCGCGAATTTCGATTAAAAATCGAGGGTTATCCACGAAGATAGGAAACCTGTAGCGTTTGGTTGTGCGCGGTTGTTGAGCAGTGAACACAGGCTGATGGCTATGGAAGTGGCACGTTCTCTGCGCGCAGCGCAATCTCTCGATTGACGCGTTAAACGGTCTGCCGTCGCGCGGCAATCGAGATGGCGCGGTCGTAAACGGCCATGATCATGCGGAAGTTCTGCTCGGCGCTGTAGCGGGTTTCAAACTCTCTGCGAACCTCGAGGCGAATCGCCCGCATCAGCTCGGGGGAGTCCAGAAGCCGGTTCACCTTTGCAGCGATGTCGGCAGCATCTCCCGGGCGGAAACGCAGGCCCGTGCGACCATCGTCAACCACCTCGGCGATCGACCCGATGTCGGCAGCGACGACCGGTGTGCCCTTGGCGTACGCCTCGATCGCGACTCGGCCGAACGTCTCGTACCATTCGCTGGGGAACACCAGCAACGTCGCGCGCCCGATCAGGTCGTACGTCTCAGCGAGCTTCTTCGTCCCGACCGCTTCGATCTTCACACCGCGCGCGATCGCGGCCTGCACCATCGGCATCAGGGGACCATCCCCCACGATCTTCAACGGCAACCGCGGGCCGATCGTCTCCCATGCCTTGATGAGCGAGTCGATCCCCTTCTCCTGAGATAGCCGACCGACAAAGATCGCGTAGTTCCCGTCACCCGGCCCGACACCCGGATCCGGAAAAACGAAGTTCGGCTTCACGACGATGCGATCACCCGGCAGGCCGCCTTGAATAAACTTCTGCCGACCAAATTCGGTAAGGCAGACGAACAGGTCGATCTGGTCGACGTACGTGTCGGCCGCCCAGTGCGTCGCGAGCATCGCGGTGACGACGGCGCTGCCCGCGCGGCTGTCGCGATAGCACTTGTGCAACACGCCAGGCCAGGTCGTCGAGCGGCCCATGCAATCTTCGCATACTTTTCCGTCGCGAAAAAACAGCCCGTTCACACACATCAAGCGGAAGTTGCGGAGTGACTGCACGACCGGCACACCCTCAGCCTTAGCCGCGTAATAGCCCGCCGGCGAGATGAGTGGAAACGTGTTCGTGAAGTGCGCGACGGTGGGTCGGTGCTTACGAATCAGTTCACCGATCGCGTCGTACGACGTGCTGTTCCAGAACGTCTTGCCCGCCACGCGCAGCTTGCCGAGTTTTTCGACCTCGTCGTTGTGCACGCGATACTCGACGACGTCGACCCCATTGGCGCGCATCATCGCGACCTCAGCCGCGTAGCTTTGGTCTTCTCCACCCATCTGCTGGTAGGAGTTGTGAAGGCAGAGGACTTTCATGGGAATGCTATTGATCTCCGCCCGTACCACGGGTGGCTCGCCCGTGCCCTTCTCTTCCAGAACAAAACATGGGCGGGCCGCCCATGGTATGCAGAAGATCACGCCGCAGCGGCGGCTCCGTGTTGCTCGACCAGCTTCTTCAAGCGTTCACGATGCCCGCGCGCTGCCGGCTTGGCGGCCTCGGCGGCGGTGAAGGGGAACTCGGAGCGGAAGGTGTCAAGCCCGGTCGGCCCACCGAGCAGTTCGGCGACCTTTTCAACCGCGTCGATCGGATACACCGCCGACGCCGCGCCGAGGCTCTTCATGAACGTCACCGTCTTGCCCTTGCCCCCATAGCTCAGAAACGGAGTTCCAACCGACACCGCTGTCAGACCCAGGTGCAGCTTGGTCGACACCAGCACATCCAGCCCAGAGAGCATCTCGAGCATCTGCTTGGGGTCTTCGTACACGTACCTCTTCACGTTCTTCGTCTCGGTTGACGGCATCCATTCGTAACCGGTCGCCGACTCGCGATAGCCCGGGCCCTTCAGGTGCGTGCGAATGAAGTGCAGCACGACGTCATCGCGCCCTTGGACCATCTTCATCAACCGCGCCGCCAGGGGGCCACCCGTGTTCTTGAAGAGGTTCACGCCGATGTGACGCTTGCCCGGCGACTGCTGCACGGGGTTCAGCTTCCACAGATCACCGATCGTCAGCAGCGTGTCGGGCGTGTAGATCGCGTCCTTGCCAAGGCTTTTCAGTAGTTCGACATCCTGCGTCAACCGCACCGACGGTGTGCGAGTCAGCGGGCTCGTCCAGAACGCCTTGCGCCACTTGGACAGTGGCGTCGCAGCGCCACGACCGTCACCACCCACGCTTAGAGGGTAGATCGGGCACTTGTATTTCGTGCTCGTTTGATACAGGTCGCGGAAGTCGCGCTCGATCTCGCGCGCCACCCGGCGGAAAATGAACCGCAACAGCGACTGGCCCACCAGCATGCCCCCCCCACCGATGATGCCGAACTTTGCATCGCGCAGCAGTTCGTCGATCGACGTCGTCGTCGCCAGCCCGTACGTCGCAGCGAGGCGCGGGTCCAGCCGGTAAATCATTGGCGTTACTCCGGCATCGCGCAGCGCGAGGCCGAACTGGATGGCCATCAGGTCATCACCGTAGTTGCCGTAGTTGTAAGAACCCCAGACTGCGACTTTCATGATCCAATCCTTTGTCCCATCGAGAGCGAGGCCATGCCCACCGGCATCGGTTCATCGTGCGATACGTTTGGGTCGGGCCGTGTCACGGGCTCGGCGTCGGCGTCGAGAATGTCCGGGTAACGCAGGTAAATCCAGCGGGCCGCGATGCCGGTGCCGTACAGGCACCAGAACCAGATGCCGCCCATCGGCCCTTCGAGGTAGACGTCAAACGACGCCTCGACGATGAACGCGATGAAGAACGACATGAAGAACAGGAACAGCCGCGACCAGTCGGCATCACCGCGCCGTCTAGCGAGGTAGAAGCTGCGAAGCATGTCTGAAAACCACAGGCCAAGCACGCAGACCCACAAGAACAGCCCCGGCACACCGCTGCGCGCCAGAACGCTCATGTGACCGTTGTGCGGGCTGCGCAGTTCACCACCGGCGGATACCTGGAAGCCGTCGTCACTAGCGAGGTTGACGCCGAAACCCTTGCCCATCCAGAAATACTCCCCACCGAAGGTGTATCCGATGATCTTCGTCCACCAGTTGAGGCGCCATTCTTTCGTGGACGACAGGTTGTTGGCGTCACCGTCGCCGACCGTTGACTGCACGTTCTGCCAGAACTGTTCGAACGAGATCTCACGATTCTTACCGAGGTCGACCTTGATACCACTGACCGCCATGACAATGACGAGCAAGAGCACGGCACCCACCGTGGACCACCCGCGCTTGTTGGCGGGCTGAAGGAACATCGTGAAGCTGGCACTCATGAGGTACGCGACCGCCCCACCCCGGCTGAAGACGCCGGCCATCATCGAGCTGAGGCCCAGCAGGCCGACCCACATCCATCGCCATGAGTTGAGCCCAAACTGCATGTAAAGCGCCAGGGCCCCGGCGAGGTGGACCATCATCTCGCCACCCTTGACCGTCGGGAGTCTGTCACCGTAACCGACATCAATCGTCGGCCCACCGAGGCGCGCGTTGAGATAGATGATCGGGATGAGCGCAAGAAACACGTAGACGAATTTCTGGTAACGGCGCATCAACTGCACGAAACGCGACGGTTTAGCGCACAGCAACCCTCCCAGGATGAACGCGAACGCGCCGTAGCCATACAGCACGCCGTCGCGCAGCGCATCGATGCGATATTCGGGGATGTACGGGACCGTGCAGGCAAGTCCCCAGAAAATGAACAGCAATAGCGCGATGGAGGGCGCTGAGTTGAAGATGCGCGTGACGCGACCATCGGCCAGGAACGCGAGCACACCAAACGCCAGGCAGATTTCACCGACGAAGATGCCACCGGCGCCCAGGCGCGCAAAACCACCGCCGGCCAGCGCATAGCCCATGAGCAGCAGGCCAAGCACCTTCAGAAAGCCATCGCCGAGGCTTACGAGGCGATTCGATCGTATATTCGCGCTAGGACGCAACCCTTGGACTCCCATTCAAACGTTTCGATCACACGACGCTTGCCGGCCTCCCCCGCCGCTGCGATGCGGGCAGGGTCGTCGGCGTATTTCTGCATGGCGGTCGCGATGTCGGTGACGGCCTGGTCGGGGTCGACCGCGGGCAACAATTCGCCTGCCTCGGGCGTCACCATCATCTTCGGACCACCCAATTCAAAGCAGATGACCGGCCGACCGGCCGCCATCGCTTCGAGGCAAACCCAACCGCCCGAGTCGTGCAGGCTCGGATGCAGCAGCACATGGCTCTGGCCCAGTTTTTCAAACGTCTCGGCCCGTGTCACCCGGCCCCAGAACTTCACTTGGGCGGCAATGCCCAGCGACGCCGCGAGCGCTTCGAGACGCGCCTGCTCGGGACCGTCGCCGACAATCCACAGCTCTGCATCCTTCAACTTCATCTTCGCAGCAGCCATCGCTTTGATGGCCAGGTGAACGCCCTTCCAATGAAGCAACCGACCGATGCTGATGAACCTTATCGGACCCGCGCTGCCATCGGTTGGGGGCATGCCGATGGCGCCCAGCGATGCGATATCTTCTCGGCTCAGTCCGACCGCAGCCATGACTTCAATTTTCGAGGCGCCCATCGCCTTTAATCGATCGGCTGTTTCGGGCGTCGTCGCGAGGACCATCGACGCGTGGTCGACGTTTTCCCGCACCAGCGGGTCGTGTTCACCCACCCAGCGGGCGAACGATCGCATGTGCTCTTTGGCTCGACCCGACCGACCAAAGTCGCCGTAGAACGACGCCGGCGCCGATTCACCCCCACCGATCGGGCCCCATAAAAACGGCACACTGATACGTCCCGCGACGGCCGGTGAGCAATAGCGGCCAAAGGTGATGTGGTGCGACAGCGCAAAGCCCAGCTTGTCATGCATCTGCCGTGCCTTGTTCGCAGCGGCCATCTGCCAGACGTGGTAGTGAAGTTGCCGGCTCGGACCGGTTTTCTTCACGTTCCACCACTTGCTGCGATTGGGCAGATCGAAGTAGTCGACGTTGAGCCCCGGCACCGGCCGGACGGCCAGTTCCGCCTCGATCGCCGTTCGGTTATCGGCCGCGGTCAGCACGTACGCGTCGTGATGCGCCGCCATCTGTTTAACGGTGTTCCACCCGATGCCCGGTTCGGACCCGCGACCGGGTGAACATGAATACGCGGAGATGAAAACGCGTTTGCGCTTTGAACTCATGCCGCCCCCACGGTCGCTGCTTGCGGATTAGCAGAGCGAACGTCGCCACCGTCGGCGCTATCACCCAGCACCGCGCGATACATCTCGACAACCTGCCCCGTCACCACGGGCCAGGTGTAGTGCTCTTCGACGAGCTTCCTCGCTGCGCGACGCAGCCCACGATGCTCGGTCAGTGTCGCCTGAGCGAACGCAGCGAATCCTTTGGCGATCGATTCTGCTTCGCCGCGCACTTCGAGGCCGGCGTTGTACTTATTGACGACCGCTGCGACATTCGTCTCGGGCGTCACCAGGACGGGTGTGCCGTACGACATTGCCTCGAGCACCGAGAACGGCAAGCCCTCCCAACGGCTGGTGTGCACGAACGCCCGCGCGCCGGCGAGTAGTTTGTTCTTGTCATCCCCAAAAATCGGCCCGGTGAACACAATACGATCGGCGATGCCTTCGGCAGTGGCTTGTTTTTCAAGTATCGCGCGACAACCGCGCCAATCGGGGCCCGCGAGGATCAATCGGAACCCTGCACTGCTCGGATGCTTCGCGAACTTCGCAAAGCCGCTCAGCATCAGGTCCAGCCCCTTGTGATCGATCGCCAGCCGGCCCAGGAACACAAAATCCTTCGATGTCGCCGGCGATTCATCGACCAGGGCAGGCAAGTCGATCGCGTTGGGCACGTATCGCAACGTCAACTCAGGCCAGCGGGCTTTAATCTCGGCGCTCTCGGCTTCACTGACCGCGTGCACCGCACGCGATGCCTTCAGGTACTTCCGTTCATGCCAAGCCAGCCAGAACTTTTTGAAAAGCTTGTGCGACCCGTTCAACACCGGCGCCGCGTACCCACCGTGCGACGTCACGATATACGGCACCTTCAGCAGCGCGGCAGCGTGGACATTGTTGGCGATGAAGACGGAATGAAAATGGATCAGGTCAAAGTCGTGCTGGCGTGTGACGATGAAGTCGCGCGTCGCCTTGGGCAGCCCGCGCAGCATGCTCTGTGCCCGGCTGCGCGTCGGCAGGTCGACGACGCGCACTCCGTTGACCGTTCGCTCGGCGATGGTCGTTACCGTCGGTGACAAATTCCACGACTCGACCTTCACCCCCGCGCGTGGCAACGCGGTGGCGAGCCCGGCGACCGTCTTGTAGACGCCGTTGGCCATGTCGGTGCGGATGTCGCAGACCTGGACGACCTTCATAGTTCGTAGGGTGGGCACTGCCCACCATCTTCCTCATCGCAAAAATAAGGTGGGCAGTGCCCACCCTACGGGTGATCAGACTCCAACCTCTTCGTGCGACTGGGCCGCCCGGCGAGCGCTCAGGGCCAACCGGTCCGTCAGACGTTGGCGCACCATGTCCTGCTTGAGGTTCTTCGAAACAAGATGGACCACGGTTGAGTCAAAGTCGTAGTTATCCAACGCCGCCTGCGAATAAATCTGACGCAGGAAGCCCTGGCTCATGTCCCGCACGACCGGCTGTCTTACGAGCACGTCTAGCACAAACGTCGTGTAAAGCGTCCACTCGCCAAACTTCTTCTGGTTCTGGACGACCTTGCCGTAATCCTTGAGCAATTTGTAATAACAATCCGGCCCGTGAATCCGGTGCATCCGTTCATCCAGCGCTATCAGATCGTCGCGGTTGAACGTGAACAAGTCGGTGATGAAATCGACGTACCGCAGTGTGCGGAACGGCACGGTCCGCAAAACCCGCGCGACGCTCAGGCAGCGGAACATTTCGTAGCGGTAATGCCGGTCTAGCACCTTCTTGGGCCGACCCGTGTAGTACGTGATCGGGTAACCATCACTCAGCAAGTCGTCGGCGCCGATCGGTTGCAGCAGGACGGTGTCGGCCCCGAGGTTACAGAAGTTTTCGGTCTGGCAGATCTTGTACGCGCGCAGCTTCACGAGCTGCTGCTTGTACCAGCCGGGCAGTTCCATCTCTTGGGTACTCAGCCAGTCGCCATCGGTGCTGACGGATGCCACTTCGCGCAATCCGACACGGTCAACAAATTCCTCGACCGGTGTGCGGTCGTTGGTGATCAGGTGCAGCTTGGCCTTGGGCCGAAAGTTCTGCCGCCAGCTCTGGACGGCGAACTCCAGGAGGTAGTCGACCTCGCTGGAATGGACGCAGATGAAGGTATCAAAGGTGTGGAAGATCGGTTTCATGCGGGCTTGACCTCCTGATGTCCCCGGTCAGCGGACGGCTGTGACTGGCTCAATGCTTTGTGTTTAAGCAATCGCTGCAGGATCGCGACGGTCTGCACCGCGGCGCGGTCCTGCGTGAATCGGTCGGTGGCCCAGGCGCGGGCGGTCTCGCCGATCTGTTTGGTTTTTACGCGGTCACCAGCGAGCGTGCGAATCTGGCTGGCCAGATCGGCGACGTCTCCCGGTGTGTACAGCAAGCCACCCCCCTGTTCGATGAGCTCGGCCGTTCCACCACTACGCGCACCGATGACCGGCTTGCCCGCGAGGAACGCTTCGACCGTCACCCGCCCAAACGCCTCAGCCGTCGAGCAGACGAGGACCGCGTCGGCGGCGCGCATGAAGGGGAATGGGTTGTCACGATAGCCAACGAATCGCACGCGGTCGTGCATGTTCGTCACCTGCACCAGATTGCGTAGCCGCTCGGGATATTTCCCTTTGCCGTCACCGACAATATCAAGCTCAACGTTCACACCTTCGCTCGAAAGCTTCGCGATCGCGCGGATCGCGTCTTCCTGCCGTTTGCCTTCAACCAATCGTCCCGCGATGACGCAGCGGAACCGCCCGTTTGCGGGGCCAGCTTCATCCGTGCCCTGCTCGACATCCACCGACTGGTAAATCACGTGCGACTTGGCATCCGACACCTGCGGCGCAAACTTTGTCGCGACGGCATGGGAGACCATGATGCAGGCGTCAGACAGGCTGTTGAGCATGGGTCCGACGAACCGCGCGCCGACGTCGAACCGCCAGCCGTGGTCTTCCTGACCGAACTCGTGGACGTGCCACACGTGTGGTCGACGCGTCCAGATCGACGCGAATGCGCCGGTGTTGACGCATAGTGAGTTGCTGTAGATAACGTCCGCTTTCCAACGGCGGACAATCCAAGCGACCTTCACGCTCGTGACGACGTTGATCGCCGTCCGCACGAATCGATGCCACTTGGGCTTGCCCGGCGACGAGATGCCAAGCCTGAAGCCGACCTTACGCACCGGCACGTTCATGGCCTTCAATTGCTGGCTGACCGCAGCGGTTTCATCGTTCACAATCGCGCAGCACTCAACACCTTGGGCGCGCAGGCCGTTGATCGTGCCGACCAGCCAGCGCTCGGCGCCGAACACCCCACTGCCAGCAGCAAACGTGACAAAACAAACCTTCATCCCACCCTCCCGGCCGAGGCGGGGACGGACGCTGATGAATCGCTCGCGACGGAATTCTTGTTCTTTCGCGAAGCGGCAGCGGTCGTCAGGACATCGAGCAATTGATCGGTGTAACGTTGCGGCGTGAACGCGACCTCGGCGTACGCCTTGGCGGCTGCACCCATAGCCATTCTCAGTGATTCGTCGGCCGCTAGCGTCCTGATGTTCCCCACCAACGCCGCGACATCACCGGGCGGGTAAAGCAGGCCCGTCTCCCCGGCGGAAATGAGTTCCGGTGTGCCACCACTGGCCGTTGCGATGACCGGTTTGCCGACCAGCATTCCTTCAACCGTCGCGCGACCGAACGCCTCGGCCCGCGAGCAGACAAGCACTACATCCGCAGCCCGCAGGTATCCCGCAGGGTTCTTCTTGTAGCCAACGAGCTTCACGCAATCGGTCAAATGGTTGGCCACGATGGCCTCGTCGAGCTTGGCGCGGAAATGCACGTCTCCATCACCGACAATCCACAACCCAGCCTTCACCCCTTCGTGCCGCAATTGTGCGATCGCGTCGACGGCTTCCATCTGCCCCTTGCCCGAGGCGAGCCGACCACTGATGACGCAGCGGACCGCCGAATCGCCGAGCGACTCGGTGACGGCGTCTTCGGCATCCGATCGCAGTTGCACGGCGTTGTGGACGACGCGGATCTTGTCCGAACCCGACAGTAGCGCGAACTTGTCGGCCACCGCGCGACTGTTGGCAACCACACCGGCGCTCTTGGCGAGCCAGCGGCCCATGCGGTCGGCGCCGAAGTCGAATTCCCAGCCGTGGTCGTCACCCACCAGCTCACGAATGTGCCACACGTGCGGCAGGTGCGCCATTTTAGCGGCGATCGCGCCGGTCGCGATGCTGACGGTGTTGCTGTAGATCACATCACTGCCCCACGCCCGCGCAATGGCAGCCAACGGGATGGCGGCGGTGACGTTGTAGGCGTTTCGCGCGTGGCGTTTCCACGGACGACGCTTGCTTCGCTTGTTGGCGCACGGCTTGAACGGGACGACTTTCACCGCAAAGCCTGCCTCGGTGACGAGCTGGTGGGCCATCCCCTCGCTGCTTGGCAGCACGACGCGGCAATCGACGCCGCGGTCGCGCAGCAGGCGTAGCGTTTCAACGAACGAACGATCGGCGCCCCACGCCTCCGCACCGCTCGAAAATGAAATGCACGTTACGATCATTGTGAAACACGGTTACACAGTTACCGGACTTTGCACTGTCGTTGCGTCCGTCTTCAACTCGACGGTGACCGGCTTTGCGGCGCCCGGGTTTTTCTTCAGGGACTTCACCAGGCTCAAGACACCCACGAGGCGCTCGCGCCCGTTGGGCAGCGCGAGCCACGCTGCAATATACATCACACCATACACGATGCCCTGCAAAAGCAGGGACAATCCGGGGTTGGGCGGCAGGTCAACATAATGTGCAAAGGCCCAGGTTCCCCCAGCCGCTGCGATCGACGTGATCGCAGGGCGCCAGATGGCTTCCCACGCGTCAGCCAGTCGCAGTGAGGTTCCACGGAAGCAGAACCAGAAGCCCGGGATGCCCATCGTCACCCCGCAATACACGATGCTGAACGCCGCTGCGACGCCTTTGGCCCCATAACCGAGCTTGATCGCAAGCAGGAAACCAGTCACTGAGCAGATTGACGTGACGACACCCCATTTCAACTGGCGATGCGTGTGACCCAGTGATGCATAAACCCACCCGGTTGCCACGTTGAACGTCCCAAAAAACGCCGCCGGCGCGAGCAGGCGGAAGAGTGGGACCGATTCCGTCCACTGCGGGCCAAACTGCAGCAAAATCGCCTCGTTCGCTGCGACGAAGAGCAGCGCGACGATCGGCATGCCGATGAACGTTGTCACACCCACCGCATTGATGAAAAACCTGCGGTACTGGGCCGGATCGCTCTGCAACCGGCTCAGCGCCGGCATCGCGACGCGGCTGAGGGGTGTGTTGATCTGCTGAATCGGCAACAGGACGAACTGATACGCCTTGGAATAGAGCCCCGCTTGCGTCGCGCCGAGGTTGCTGCCGATCAACACGCTGTCGAACGACCGCGCGAACGTGTTGATGAACCCGAAGCCCGCGAGGTTGAAGCCATACTTGAGCATCGGCCCGACGCTGGGGTCCCAGCGCGGTCGGCCGGGCATCCAGCCGGAGACGGACCAGATGCCGATCGTCGACGCACCGGCGAGCGCGACCTGGCCGATCACCAGCGACCAGTAGCCCATCCCCTTGTACGCCGCGATAATCGACGCGATCGCGCCGACGAACATCGCGCAGACGGTAACGATCGCCTGCGGCGCGAAGCGCATCTGGCGGGCAAGCAACGCGGTGTGCTGGGCGTTGAGCCCACCAAGGAAGAAGGTGAGCCCGATCACACGGCCGACGTTGGTCAGTTCTTCACGCCCGTAGTACGCAGCGATCCAGGGGGCCGCCAGAATGATCAGTGAAGACACAAGCCCACTGAACGCCACGTTCGTCCAGAAGAGCGCACTGACCTGCGACTGGTCGATGTCCTTGCGTTGGATGGTTGCCGACGACAGGCCCATGTCGCGGAACATTTCGACGAACGCCGTGACGGCGAAGAGCATCGCGATGAGGCCGAAATCGTCGGGCGTCAAGATGCGCGCCAGGACCGCGGTGCTGCCGAGGTTGATGACGAAGCGCGACACCTGTGCCGCGACCGTGACGGCACCGGCGCGAACCGAGCGGCCCTTGAGGTCCGTCTTTAAGTGGTCGGTCGAAAAATGTCGGCTGGGGTCGCCCGGGGCGTTCGTCGACATACGGCGGTTTCGGATCGAGCCCCCTAGTAAATCGACCTGGCGACAAATGTCGCCAGGCCGGTTCTATACATCATTCACATTGTCGCACTACCGGGAGGTCAACGCACGCGCAAAGGTCACGCGCTGGCCAGCGCCGGTGGTTTCGTCAGCTCAAACGAGGCGTCGCGGAAGTTGCGCAAACGCAGCTTCTGAAGCATCACGTAAAAGACGAACAGCGGGTTGTTTCGCAGGTAGCGCTTCCAGAGGCGCTTGGGCTCGGTACAGAGGCGGAAGAACCATTCGAGGCCGGTCTTCTGCATCCACGCAGGTGCCTGGCTCTTGAGGCCCGCGTGGAAGTCGAACGCCGCGCCCACACCGACCATGACGGGCGAATTCAGTCGGCCGACATGTTCGCTCATCCAGTATTCCTGCTTGGGCGTGCTCAGGCCGACCCACACGATGTCTGCGCCACTTGCGTTAACCTGTTCGACGAGCTGGCGGTCCTCGTCGGGGGTCAGCTTGCGGAACGGTGGGCAGTAGGTGCCGACGACCTGCAGCTGGGGGAACTTTTCCTTCAACTTCGACACCAGCAAATCGGCCACGCCGTCAGCGCCACCGTAGAAAAAGTGCTTGTAGTTGCGTGTCTGCGATTCTTTGCAGACGGCGAGCATGAGGTCAGGCCCATAAACCCGGCTGACGTGGCTGTTGCCGGCCAGCTTGTTCATCCAGACCATCGGCATGCCGTCGGGCGTCACCAGGCCGGCGGCGTTGTGAATGCGCTTCAGTTCGGGGTCGCTCTGGCTTTCCATCACACCATGCACACCCGTGATCGTGACGTAGCTCTTGTGACCGCGGGCAATCCAGTTGTTGATTGTCTCCAGCGCCAGTGGGATGTTAATCGAGCTGATGCCGACGCCCAGCACGTCACAACGGCCATGCGGTGGCAATGGCGCGGGGACCTGGGTCGCGGGGATTTCCGAAGGACGCATACACAGACTCCACTGATTCGTTCGCTGGAGGGTCCGGTAATCGTGATCGATTTCCTGGAGCTCCACGTTGTGTTATTCGGCGTTTGCGGGCGGCGTCTTTCCGGGTGTAAGCCAACAAACTGCAAACGAATTTCGAACCGAACGTAGGTTCTTCCACGGCCTGCCCGCACAGAGCGGGCAGGCCGTACAAAATACGCGACGGACTTCATCGTCGGGGGACAACGGAAAGGGAATTACACCGCCCCATTTCGAAGCAGGACGCTCTTGATGGTCTGGGCGATCAGCGACACGTCATGCCACAGTGTGCGTCGGCGGATGTATTGGAGGTCCATGCGCATCCACTCGGCGAACGTCACACGGCTGCGACCCTTCACCTGCCAGATGCAGGTCAGGCCGGGTGTCACATCCAACCGACGCCGTTGCCACATCGAACAGGCGGTCTGCTCGCTGATAGGCAGTGGGCGCGGGCCGACGAGCGTCATGTCGCCACGCAGGATGTTGAACAACTGCGGAAGCTCGTCGATGCTCGTCTTGCGGAGGAACCGACCGATTCGCGTGATGCGCGGGTCGTGTTTCATCTTGAACGCCGGGCCGTCCTGCTCGGACTGGGCCTTGAGCGCATCGCGCATCTTTTCGGCACCGACGCACATCGTGCGGAACTTGAAGATCCAGAAGGGTCGGCCACCCAGGCCGCTTCGGCGCTGGTAGAAGATGATCGGACCGCGCGGCTCGGTCAGCTTGATGCCGATGCACGCTGCGATCAGAAACGGGCTGGCCAGCAGAATGCCCACGAGGGCACCGACGATGTCGATGGTGCGCTTCCACCAGGGCATTTTCTTGATCAGCAGGTTTTCGAGTGGCTTGCTGCGGTTGTTGCCGTCCATTTCGTCATCGGCGTCGTCGATCGCTGTGACCGCCAGGTCGCGGGCGTGACCGTTTGACAAGCCGGTGCCATTGCTCGACCCACCGGTGCCGTTGCTGCCACCACCGGACGATGTCCCACCACCACCGCGATGCGAGTCGTTGTTGCGGCGGTTGGGGTGGTCGGTCTCCTGCGGACGGGTCGTCGGGCCGGCGCCGTCAAGCCAGTCGGTCGGGTAGCTGTAGACGACGAAGATCGGGCGCGGCGCCCGCGAGGCGATCAGGTCGCAGACGTCTTCGGCGAAGCGCCACGAGCCCGCTGCGCCGGTGTCGGGCAGCATGACGCACAGATGCTTCTCGTCGAACCAGCCCATTTCATCCGTGTTGCGGATGCGGTTCATCACCGTCTTCACCAGCCGTTGTGTGCTGATGGAGAACCGGCGGGTCGACTTCACGCGAAAGAGCACGAGGCTGAACTCGTGGCCCGTCCGGTCGGCGCGGGCCGTCTCTCGCTGGATGACCCGGTCGATCTCTGCGCGGGATGAAACGCCACGCAGGCCTCGAACGATCGTCAGCAATCGCGAACTGCGACCCTGTTCTGAAATTACCGTACGCATATTCTTACCCCTTCCCTCGAGGCCACCCTTCACAGTGACCCACGAAACTGGCCGTTTCCGGCGGCCAGTGCATTCCCACTTACGAGCCCGTTTGGCTAAC
>Ga0163144_10010565_pt1 | contig 19665 bp, 16 predicted proteins | sample OliLak19BULKMAT1_FD_123175 | JGI IMG/M metagenome (GOLD analysis project Ga0163144, IMG submission 123175) | Freshwater microbial mat bacterial communities from Lake Vanda, McMurdo Dry Valleys, Antarctica - Oligotrophic Lake LV.19.BULKMAT1 | ecosystem: Environmental > Aquatic > Freshwater >... | reverse complement strand
TGCTGCCGATGCTGGCCCTGGGCCAGTTTGCAACTCAGCCCGTGATTGTGGCTCGCGGTGTTCTGAATGCCGCCAGTCTGGCTCCGCCAGGGCTGCCGAACGCCGGGATTGCGCGCGGGGGCGTATTCACGGTCTTTGGTTCGAATATTGGCCCGACGACGCCTGCTACGGTGAATTCCTTTCCGCTATCGCCTGGCTTTAATGGGGTGAATCTTTCGCTTACTCAGGGTGGGATTAGTGTGTCGGCGATTCCGATTTTTGTTTCGCTCAATCAGATTAATGCGATTCTGCCTTCGAACGCTCCGATTGGGACAGGTTCGCTGCGGGTGAGTTTTGGCGGGCGGACTAGTGCGCCGGTGCCGATCGAGGTGGTGGAGAATGCCCCTGGGATTTTTGCGATTTCCTCTGGTGGCTTTGGGCCTGGGGTGGTGCAGAATTTCAACGTCGAAACCGACCAACCGGTGAATTCTCTCGACACTTCGGCGGCTCGTGGGCAGGTGATCACGATTTGGGCTACAGGTTTGGGACGCGTACCCTTTGCCGATAACATCGCACCGGCGGCGCAGAATCTTGAGATTCCGCTGACGATTACTATTGGCGAGCGGGATGCCATCAAGCTCTATGGGGGACGCAGCCCTTGTTGCGCGGGGGTGGACCAGATTGTCGTTAGAGTGCCGGAAGATGCGCCGCTTGGTTGTTATGTGCCGCTGCGGATTAAGGCTGGCAATACGGTTTCTAATACCGTAACGATGGCGATTGCGAATACGGCTGGGGCGCGTTGCAGCGACAGCTTTAATCCGTTTACGAATCTGATACGCAACTCGCGCAGGCAGGGGATGGTGATGCTGGATCGTACCCTGCACCAGATCGATACTTACATCACGACTACAGAACAGAACACGACAGAGGCTGTTCGCGCTTACTTCTGGAACCGGGAACCTTCGGCGTTTGCCTTTGACCCACAGTTTTCTTATCCGCCTCCAGGCACTTGCATGGTGCAGCAGGCGAGCGGGAATCTGTTGCGTGGGGCGGCCTTGCGGGGATCACTTCCGGCGTCGAGTTCTCTAGATGCGGGGTCTGTTTTGAGGTTGAGTAGTAGTTTTAGCGGGACTGCTGAGATCCCTCGAACACTGGTGCCTCAGGCCGGATACGCAGCTGTTGTGGGAAGCTTGCGCGCCAATGATGGAGTGGGCCTTCCGAAGCTGGATTTTCCAAATGCGACGACACTTAGTTTTATTGGCGGGGTGGGAGAGGTGAGCGTCCAGCCGAACCTTACGAATCTATTTGCCTGGGGTGGAAGGGCGCTGCTTGAGCGTATCCGGCGCAATGTGAATACGCGTATTCAGTTCACGCCCAATGATTTTAATGCCACCAGTGAGCTTTCTCTGGTGGCCTATTCTGCTGTACACAATGCGACCACTGCAATTACTTGTCTGGCTGCCCCTGGTGTGGACACGATTCAGCTCTCTCCAGATTTGATGTCCAATTTGCCGGAGTCCTTTGGCCGGCCGGATGGGTCGCTGGCGATGCTTGGGATCGGGATTGTTCCTTTGAGTCGCGCGGTTCCCTTCAGTGGGGCGGGCCTCGATGGCGGGCTACTTTTGTTCTCGCAATGGCAAACGAAATCGGTGTATATCCAATGAGACTTCTGATTAGTGTTGTAGGGGTTGCGATATTGCAGGCTGGCGTCGTTGAGTTGCTTGGGCCCAGTGGCAGGCAGGCTGCGCGGAATCAAACAGCGGACCGGTTCGACGGGACGGGGCAGTTTTTGGAGGTCGCGATTTTCACTGCGCCCGGCGTTGCAGGGTTCTCTCGCGTTCAAGTTTGGACCAGTAAGCGCGAGGCTGGCAAGTACACACGCCTTCGATTGCAGGAGAAGGAGTTGCAAATTCCAGAGCCACTCCGAATTGCTCGCGAGCTGTATGATTTTCCTATCGGTAATTTTAGCAGCCCCAATGCGGCTTTGGCCGAGAACCGAATTGCCGTTCTTTGCGGTGGGACTGACTTTACCGTTCGCTTGTTGAACCCGGTAGCGCTGACGGTTGGGCGGGCGATTGCCTTACCGGCTCTGGCGCGTCAGATTGCTTTGCGCCCCGGAGTAGGTGAGGTCTGGGTGACCCATGCTGGGACATCCAATCAGATCTCAATTTCAGATCCTGTGACTGAGCGAGTGGTGGCGAGTATTCCGTTTCGCTTGAATCCGCAAGCGGTGCCAGTGGGGCTATTCTTCTCGCCATCTGGCAGGACTGCTTATGCGGTGGTGCGTAATCCAGAGAGCGTCAACGACCGGGGCTATGTGTTTGTTATTGACCCGGCTACACGGGTGATCCGGAACCAGGTTTCTCTTGGGACAACCACGCCACAGTCTGCTGTGTTGAGCCCGGATGGAGCCACGATTTACATCATGGGCACGAGCCTGAACGACCTCAATACGGCCGAACCGAGCATGAGCCAGTTCGATACGCTGACCAATACGCCAAGCGTGGCTGCACTTGGTTTGTCGATTGCGGCCGATCAGATCTTAATGAACCCAAACGGGTCGAGGATTTTCTGGGCTTTTCCTTCGTTGTTTGGACTCGATGAGTACGATGTGCAGGCCAGGCGTGTGGTGCGCAGGCTTGCGCTGCCGCGTTTGATTCAGCCTCAGAATCTGGAGTTTACTCCGAACGGGGATGTGATGTTTGTGCGCGATGCATTGGGGCAACTTGCAACGCATTTGGATCCCGAATCTGGTGAGATTCTGGATACGCAGATCATTCCTGCCGGGCCTGGGATTTCGTTATTACGGCCTTAGCCGATTAAGCTGTGGTTCTGGTGAAGCGCTCTACCAGCCGGGGCCAATCCACCACTACTTTTCCGCCATTGTCTTCATGGGTTTGCCGCCAATCCTGAATCAGGTCAAGGCAGGAGTGGTCGAGGTAGGTGAGTTTTTCGAAATGGATGTGAAGCTCGGATTTCTCTGCAACCTGATCGAGCGTGTCAGCGAGTATTGGCAGGCGCAGGAATGTGGCCGAACCCTCAAGGTAGAGGTCTGACCGTCCGGAGGAGTGCGCAATGAGCTTTACGCCGAGCCGGGAGGCTTTGTATATCATCTTCGCGATCGTGAGGGCGATGCCGATCAGGACTCCTGTGAGAAGGTCGAAGGCGACAACACCAATGAGTGTGGAGAAATAAATTGTAAGGGGAATCCACCCATACTCACGCAGTTTCTTGATGTTGGCGACATTTACCAATTTGAAGCCTGTGAGTACAAGAACTGCTGCGAGAGCCGAGGTGGGAATGCGTTCGAGCACGTGTGGAATCAGAACGACCGTCAGCAGCAGCCAACCGCCATGGAAAAAGGCGGAAAGACGGGTTTGAGCGCCTGCCTGGACGTTGGCGCTGGACCGGACAATGACTCCGGTCATCGGCAGGGCACCGAGTGCACCGCACAGAAGATTGCCAGCGCCTTGCGCCATCAGTTCGCGGTCATAGTTTGTTCGGACGTCGCGACGGCCCGTTGCAGCGGTCATCTTGTCGACTGCGGCAGCGCTCAACAGTGTTTCCGCGCTGGCAATGAAGGCGAGGGCCGCCGCCTCGGCCCAATACTTCAGGTTGACTAGGCCATCGAGTGACTGGAGGCCAGTCAGCGATAGATTGCCGAGAAGATTATCGGGCACGTTGACATGTTTGACTTCCAGCTGATAGGAAAAGCTGGCAATCGCCGCAGCAAGCAAGCCCATCAACGGACCAGGGAGAAATTTCAACGCTTCAGGGCGAAAACTGTTCCAGGCGAGAATCACGCCCATCGTAAGCAAACCGATCATTGCCGCCATTTCGTGCGGGCTGCCGTCGAGAGGGAAGATTCCGCCAAAGATGGCTTGAGGGATCGAAATCAGGTTCTTGATTCCTGTGCTCTTGGGCGAGTCGTCGACGACGATATGGAATTGACCGGCCATGATGAGAACTCCGATTCCGGCAAGCATTCCGTAAACAACTGCTGGCGAGATGGCCCGGAACCACTGACCGGTTCTGAGCAATCCCATGCCGAGCTGAAGCAAGCCAGCCATCATCACAATGAGTCCGAGAGCGGCAAAGCCGTGTTCCTGATGAAGTTCAAAAACCAGGACCACCAGGCCCGCCGCCGGGCCACTGACCTGCAAGGGCGAGCCTGAGAGGAGGCCCACCAGCAAGCCGCCAACAATGCCGGTGATCAAGCCCGTTTCGGGAGGCATGCCGGAGGCGACTGCAATGCCCAGACAGAGGGGAAGGGCAACCAGAAAGACTACGAAGCTGGCCAAGAAATCTTTCGCAAGAGTCTTGCTCACAGAATACGTCTCCGGCGTCGTGGTGTTGCGCTGGGCCTGTGCTCTTCCGACATTGGTACAAATTGCCCCTGGTCCGCATCGTAGGAAAAAACGTGTCCATTTGCGATATCAAAAACCCAGCCATAAATTTCCATCTCGCCGCAAGCCAACGCGGCGGCAACGCTCGGGTGTGTGCGCAAGTGATCGAGCTGTGCCAGGACGTTTTCCTCCACCATCACTTGAGCTAGCTTTTCAGGGCTGAGGTTTTCGTATCCCATTGCGACGCGACGCGCACTCTCTGAATGGTTGAGCCAATGCTTGACGATGGGCATGTGGACTATTTTTTCGGGGTGCATGGCTGCATCCATCGCGCCGCAATGGGTATGCCCGCAAATGATGATGTGTTTCACCCCGAGGGCCATAACAGCGTATTCAATACTAGCCGAGACACCTCCGAGTGCTTCGCCATAAGGCGGAACGATGTTGCCGGCATTGCGAATCGTGAAAAGGTCGCCGGGTTCTGAGTCGGTAATCATGTTTGGCACCACGCGCGAGTCAGCGCAGGTGATAAAGAGTGCACGCGGGTACTGTCGTGCGATCAGCTTGTCGAAGAACTCTTTGCGTTCGGGATAGATATTCTTTTCAAAGCGCAAAACTCCTCTTGTCAATTCATCCATGGGACCTCATTTTGCTGCACCAGGCAACGTCAAGACAGCCCAGTGTGGCTGGGCTACCGGAATCATTCAGAAATTTGTGGGATTAGCTATGCGCAAGGGGGTGGAGGGCGGGGAAGGGCTGCCTGGACGCTCAAGTCGGGGACGTGTGCGGCTAGTATTTGCGGTTGCAGGAGCCGATAAAGGCTTGAAAGCGCCAAGCGAGCATTCAAAGGAGAGACTGGAAGGCCACCGCCTAACGCCGAAGATCTTGCAAGGCTTGCATGATGGGCTGAACTGCAATGAGCGGTGCCAATCGAGACCCGGTGGCGAGACTGCCGATGGGTTGGGCGCGGGCTGTAATCGATGCCGTCGTCGTCAGCGGCGCAAACTAAAAAAGAGGCTGAAACAACAAAGGCCAGCAGCGCGTAAACGAATCCCCGGAGCAGCCTTGAGGCTGAACTCAGGAAACGGAACGGATTGTAGCCTCGAATCATAGGGCGATAGAAGCGTTGCCGCCTCAATAAATTCTCTCAAGTCAAAGTCTGCATCAAAAAGCGGGTGCTAAACTAGTTGTTTGCTAGGCTTTGGGCTCCGTGCAATGGACGGCCGCAAACCCCGCCAGGTCCGGAAGGAAGCAACGGTAGTGGTTTAGCTCGTGTGCCGCGGATCACCCGGAGTCTAGCATAACTATTAGTTAATATAGCCCCACACAATGTCCTATCAGGTTATCGCCCGCAAGTATCGTCCCAGCGATTTTGATGAGCTGATTGGTCAAGAGCATGTCAAACACACGCTCGACAACGCAATCACTCAAAAGAGGATTGCCCATGGCTATATTTTTGCCGGACAACGCGGTACTGGCAAGACGACTGTAGCCCGCATTATGGCTCGCTGCCTCAACTGTGTTGAGGGGCCTACAGCGAATCCCTGTAACAAATGTTCCTCTTGTATCGAGGTGGTGCAGGGCAATGCGATTGATGTGATCGAAATCGACGCTGCGTCCAATCGCGGAATCAACGAAATGCGCGAACTGCGCGAGAATGTTCGCTTCCGCCCAGCTCGAGACCGCTATAAGGTTTTCATTATCGACGAAGCGCACCAGATCACTACTGAGGCGTTTAATGCTTTGCTGAAGACGCTCGAAGAGCCGCCAGATTGGGCCGTTTTTATTCTTTGCACGACAGAGACGCACAAGATTCCTGTAACGATCGCTTCCCGTTGTCAGCAGTTCAGTTTCCGTTCTGTCGATTTTGCCGAAGTGATGGAACGCATGCGTTACATCTGCAAGCAGGAAGGCATCGATGCCGATGACGATGCGCTTGCTGTACTGGCCCAGACGGGCGAGGGGAGTGTTCGCGATTCTCTTTCGGCGCTCGATCAGGCGATCGCCTGTTGCGGGACGACGCTGAAGGCGAATGAAATTCGGCAGTTGTTGGGTATTTTTGGAATCGATTCGCTGGGTGATGTGTCGCAGGCGCTGGCAAAGCAGGATTCGGCCCGGATGCTTGAGATCGTGATGGAGCTTGAGCGATCCGGACAGAGCTTGCAGCATTTTTGTCGTGAGTTGGCGCGGTACTTCCGCAATTTGCTGGTGGCGAAAGTGACCGGCCCGAATACGCGATTGATAGCCGCTTCGCCTTCAGAAATCAAGCGCATGGTGGAGACGGCTGAGAATTTCTCAGAACTTGATCTGACCCGGTATCTGCAGTTGACGCTTGATTTATTTCGAGACTTGCAGCATTCGCTGCAGCCTCGTTTACACATGGAATTAGGCTTGATTCGTATGGTGCAGGCCGGCAAGCTGACGGCGATAGAAGAAGTGCTGGCGAGTCTGCCGCAGTCCAAACCGGTCGCCTTGAGCGCGGCTGCGAGTGCACCTCGTGAGCGGGCCAATCTGCGGGTGGCGACAGAACCAAAAATAGAGAATAAGGTTGAGCCGAAGCCGCTTCCCACTGTAGTGCCTGCTGATGACTCCCCGCTTAAAGAGCGCCTGCTTGCACACCTCAATGAACAAAAGAAGAAATTTTCGGCTGATGCCGTGCAGAATGCACGAGTGATGGAATCGGCTGGCGGCGTGAAGTTTTTAGCTCCGCGTGAGTTTGTGCGGCCACTTCAATCGCGCGATATTGCGGCGGCGTTGAATGCAGTGCTTGGTCGTATGGCGCGGATTGAAGTTGTACAGGACGATTCGATTGTCGAGGCCAAGGCCGCTGCGTTGAAGCCGAGTCAGGACGACGAGGCTACGCGTGAGCGGGCACTGGAGAATCCCCAGGTGCAGCGTTACCGCGAGATATTCAAGGATGCCGTCGTACGCGGCGTGAGAGACTTGTCAAATCAGGAATAGTTAGGCACAAATCATGAAACTACCAGGCAACATGCAAAACATGATGAAGCAGGCGCAAGTAATGCAGGAGCGCTTGCAGCAGGAGATCGCTGCGATCCGTGTGGAAGCGGGAGCAGGCGGGGGCACGATCAACGTGAAGATGGATGGCCAGAAGCGCGTTCTTGAAGTGAAGATCGACCCGGAAGTTGCCGGTGACGTTGAGATGCTGCAGGATCTTGTGATGGCTGCCTTCAACGAAGCTGCCAAGAAGGTAGACGACGAGACGTCCAAGAAGACTGGGGCCATGCTGGGAGGCATGGGCCTGCCGCCTGGCATGTTCTAATGCCTGATTTTGCCGAGCCCCTCGAAAGACTGATTGCCGAGTTCAAACGGCTGCCTGGCATTGGGCAGAAATCGGCTCAGCGGCTGGCCTTTCATGTGATGCGTTCTCCGCGCGAAAGTGCATTACGGTTGAGTCAGGCGTTGATCGATGTCAAAGACAATCTGACTCTTTGCTCGGTTTGCAATAACATCAGCAGCTCTGACCTTTGTGTTTTTTGTTCTGACCCGCATCGCAATCGCAAGTTCATTTGTGTGGTGGAAGATCCGAATAATGTAATTCCGATTGAGACCACCCGTTCGTTTGATGGCCTCTATCACGTGTTGCATGGGGCAATCTCGCCATTGCGCGGGATTGGTCCAGAGCAACTGAAGATCAAAGGATTGTTGGAGCGTCTTGCGGATCCTGGGATTGAAGAAATCATTCTGGCCACGAACCCTACCGTTGAAGGGGAAGCCACGGCTGCTTATCTGGGCAGACTCTTGAAGCCGTTGGGGCTCAAGGTGACGCGGATTGCAATGGGTCTTCCTGTGGGCTCTGAGCTCGATTTTGCCGACGAAGTGACGATGCTGAAGAGTCTTGAGAACCGTCGCGAAGTTTAGGCCAGAATCATCAGCGGATTGGCTTCGCGCACGCCACGGCTGCTGATGGCGCCCAGTTCGACCTCGATCCACTGGCTCGCAGGCCGCACCTCGTTTAACTGAACTCGAACATAGTTGGTGGTTAGAGCTGTGCCCTGATTGCTGATGGTGACTGCAGAGAATCGCTTGCCGAGCAGGCTGAGGTGGAATTGGCGCGTCTTGAGGGTGCTGAGTTCTTGCAGGATGCGATTGCGCTCGCGGCGCAGCTCCATCGGTACAGGGGCTGCCATCGATGCCGCCTTGGTGCCGGGGCGTTCGGAGTAGGTGAAGACGTGCAGGTAGGTGAGCGGCATGGCTTCGATGAAGGCGCGGCTCTCTTCGAATTCTTCTTCGGTCTCGCCTGGGAACCCAACCATCACATCAGCACCAATCGCGGCGTGTGGCATCAACTGTCGCGCCAACCGAAGCCGGTCTTCATAATGCCGGGGGCGGTACTTGCGATACATGCGTCTCAGGACGCTGTCGCTGCCGCTCTGGAGCGGCGCGTGAACGTGCCTCGCGATGCGGCCGGTAGAGGCCATCAGTTCGAGCAGGTCGCTGGAGAAATCCATCGGCTCAACGCTTGAGAGGCGGATGCTTCGGATGGAAGTTTCCTGGAGCATCCTGCGCAGGAGGTCGGGTAGCTTACGGCCTTCCCCCCATTCGCGTCCCCAACGGCCAAGGTTGATTCCAGTGATGACGATTTCGGGATAGCCATTGCGCGCTAGCCTTTCGGTTTCAGCCAATACCCATTCCGGTTGAGCCGAGCGTGATTTCCCACGCACGCTAGGGATAATGCAAAAGGAACAGCGGTTGTTGCAGCCGTCCTGTATCTTCAGGTTTGGGCGTGAGCGATCCCCAGCCGGGCCCTCAACTGGGGCGGTGAAGAATTCGTTTTGATCGAAGATGTTTCCGACGTGGACTTCTGCGTGATAGGGTGTGGGGTTTTCCGTGACGATGTCGCCTATGCTGCCTTTGTGGGAGTTGCCTACTACCCAATTGACTCCCTCGAGGGCAGCGATTTCGTCTGCAGAACGTTGGGCGTAGCAGCCGGTGACCAAAATGCGGACATCGGGGTTTTCCCGTTTAGTGCGACGGATGAGATACCGCAAATCCTGGTCTGCGGAGGCGGTGACCGTGCAAGTGTTGAAGACGATCAGGTTCGCCTCGGCCGGGGCTGCAGTTTGAGTTAAGCCCTTTGCAGAAAGGCTGGCCTCAAGTGCGGCTCCGTCAGCTTGTGAAGCCCGGCATCCGAAATTCTGAACATGAAAGGTTTTCACCCTACCTCTAGTTTAACAATGGGCCTACTCATGGGTGGGGGTGGAGGCGACGATAGTTCTTTTGATGTCGGCACGTGTCCTTTCTCAAAATGAAATCGATAATATGTTCCAGCAGACGAGTGCAAATGCTCGTCGAACGGAATTGGCCCGTAGGGCGCAGCCCTATAACTTCAGGCGTCCAGACCGCATCGCCAAAGACCAACTGAGGTCGATTTATGTGCTCCATGAAACGTTTTCCCGTTCGCTTGCCAGTAGCTTATCGGCATATCTGCGTGCTTATGTAGTGGTGAATCTGGTGAGTGTGGAACAACTTTCGTTTACCGAGTTTCAGCAGGTGTTGCCATCGACCACTGTAGTGGCGACATTGGATGCCCAGCCTTTTGACAGCAATTGTCTGCTGGAGCTAAACCCGACGATGATCTTCCCCATGCTTGAGATGTTGCTGGGCGGATCCGTGAATTCGCTGACGAAGATGGAACGGGAAGTCACAGAAATTGAGCAAGCGATCCTCGAGAGTATCTTCAAGCGGATGCTGCGCGATCTCAAGGAAGCCTGGAAGAGCATTGCGGCGATCGACTTCCAGATTGCCGGTTATGAGACCGAGCCGCAGTTAATGCAGATTCTCGCTCCGAACGAGGCGATTGTGGCTGTATCGATTGAAATCCGGATTGGCGAAGTGAGCGGCATGATGAATATCGGGATTCCCTCGATCATCATCAAGATGTTGAGTCACAAATTTGCCGATCAGTGGACGATTCGCAAGACAGAGAGTACCGAGGAAGACACACGGCGCGTGTACAGCCGGGTGCGCAATTCGAAGGTAGAACTGGATACCCGGCTTCGCGGGCCGAATATGCTTTTGAGCGATATGTTGAAGCTAAAAGTGGGCGATATTCTGACCTTTGATTACCCGGCGACGAAACCGCTTTCGGTGGAACTCAACGGCAAGCTCAAACATCGCTGCCATATTGTGGTTTCTAACAAGAAGCGGTCGGTCAAGATTCTTGAGCCGGTGGATCCGGCCGCGTAATCAGGCGTGCGCCCCGATTGAAGCTAAAGTAGTCGAAGCCCCAACGGATGGCGACAATGATGCGGGATTGGAAGTTGACCAGGTAGAGGACGTGGATGACGACCCACAGCAGCCAGGCGATGTAGCCTGTGAATTCAAATTTGCCGATTTGGGCTACTGCGTGGTTGCGGCCGATGACCGCCATGTTTCCTTTGTCCCAATATTTGAATGCAGGTTTGGTGCGTCCCTCGAGTCGTTTCTTAATCAAGTCGCCGACGTAGTCCCCCATTTGCATGGCAGTCTGGCAGACACCGGGCAAGGGTCTTTCGAGGCCGTGCTGAAAATGGGCCATGTCGCCGATAACGAAGATTTCGGGGTGGCCGGGGAGAGTGCAGTCCGGCTCAATGGCAATTTTGCCACCACGGACAAGCTCTTGTTGTGTTGCTTCTGCCAGGGCCTTGCCGAGTGGGGAACCTGTAACTCCAGCAGCCCAGATCACCGTGCGAGCAGGTATAAATTCCTGGCGGCCCTGGACGGTAAGTGTTGCTCCTTCGGGAGTCACATCTACGACTTTGACTCCTGGCCGGCAGAGAACATTGAGCTGGATCAACTGAAGTTCCGCTGATTTAGAAAGACGCTCGGAGAATGCCGAAAGGATGCGTGGACCTGAATCGAGAATCATGATGCGGGCGTCTTCAGGGTTGAAGCTTCTGAAGTCTTCTTTAAGGGCATCGTTGGCGATCTCACTTAAGGCTCCGGCCAGTTCTACGCCAGTGGGCCCGCCGCCGACTATGAGGAACGTGAGCAGGGCTCTTCTTTTGTCTGGATCATTCTCTTTTTCGGCTTCCTCGAAGGCTCCGAAGATGCGGGCCCGAAGGCTGGTGGCATCCTCGATGTTCTTTAGCGATGGGGCAATCGAGGACCATCTATCGTTTCCGAAGTAAGTACTTTTGGCACCGGCTGCAACGATCAGTGAATCGTACGGAATATCTCCCATCCTGGTTTGAACCAGACGCTGCGCGGTATTGAAGCCGGTCACTTCTGTCATGAGAACGCGCAAGTTCTTTTGCCACTCGAAGATGGCTCTGAGTGGTGCTGCGATTTCGCCGGGCGAGAGTCCTCCGGTTGCCACCTGATAGAGCAGGGGCTGGAAGAGATGGTAGTTTCTCCGGTCTAGAATCGTGACTTCCAGATCCTTATGCTTCAGCGCCTTGCCGGCATTCAAGCCACCAAATCCTCCGCCTACAATTACAACTCGATGTTTAGCCATTGATTCTTATATCATCCAAAGTAAAAGGATCGACCTGAGCGTCCAGGCAATCGTTCTTATCCAGTTGGATGCTACCAGAGTCTTCCAGGTCGCCGAATTAAAGCCTGAGGCTAGTTGCGCATGCAAGGGAACCTGGATGCCCATTGTAGAGGCCCAAACGAGCAGCGTCATCGAGCTAGCCGCCCACGAAGCCGAGGAGGGAGGGGCAGTGAGGACTAGCGCGATAGACGCCACAAGTTCAATCAGCATCGCGGGTGCAACCACACGGGTTGTCAATTTTTGGTGCCGCTCTGCATACAATGTGAAATTCTCTCGCCCAATCCGTTCAAAGAGAGGGTAGTGGACGATCTGAACGAACCAGATGAGACCTGTCATGTATAAGGAGCAGGCGAAGTTGATCTTGAGCAGCAAGTCAGCCGGCATGCTCCGCCACTGCTTCTGCAGCGTGCCTGCCATTGACCAGCGCTGCCTGGATGCTGGGCATGAAGCGGTGGTCTCCGCAAAGGTAAACGCCGTTGTTGAGTCTGGTTGGTTTCTCCGCTACAGTTTCAGGTTGGTGGGCTGGGTGGGCGTTTCTAATCCTGTAAATGCGCAGTAGTTGCCACGGACTCAGATCCTGATCGAGCCAGCGCGCGAGTTGAGCGCGGACTTTCGATTCGATCTCAGCGTCAGATTGGCTTGGATCGCCGAGAACTACGACACTGGCGAGATGATGTCCGGGAGGAGCATAGTTTGGGCAGACCAGGCTAGGGATGCAGGCGTTCTGAATCGGCCATTCCATGTCTCCGTTCAACATGATGATGGGATCGGCGATTGGCGCTGGCCCATGAATCGAAAAATAGAGCGTCATTGCCATGCGGCTTTCGATCGGGGCAAGTTCAGGCAAAAGTTTCGCTGCGGATGGGCCATCCGTTGCGACAACAATTGCCGAAGCTCTAAGTTCTTCGCTTCCTTCGAGGCGGACTGTTCTATCGGTGACAGCTTCCACTCTGATTTTGTAGCGAATCGAGTCTGCCGGCAATCTAGCGGCAAGTTGAGCGGGGATGGCCCCCATGCCCAGTGCAGGCAAAGTCGTGTCTCCAGCCGCCATCATTCGGAAGACATACTCGAGCATGCGAGAGCTGACATTTAGGTTGGCATCGAGCATGATTCCACCGAAGAAGGGACGGAAAAAACGGTCGATCATGTTTTGCGAGAAGCCATAATCCTTTAATGCCTGATGACTTGGTTTTTCTGGCTTTCGCAAAAGGTCTTCCGCTTGGCCGGCCATAGCCACCGCTCTCAGCCGCGCCACCAGAAGTTTGTCTTTCATGCTGCCGACCGGGTTAAGGATCCCTGAGAGTGCAGCGAAAGGCTCGCGCCACGGATCCATAACCCTGTGGAAGTTGCCATTCAGGCGTACCATCGCTCCAGGTGAGAACCGTCCAAACTGAAGTTTTTTGTAATCGAGCAAGCGCTCACCCTCTGGATAGGCAGTGAGGTAGACCTGAAAGCCACGATCCAGTTGGAAGCCGTCAACGTGATCCGTTCTTACCCTTCCGCCGGGGCCGTCGGATGCCTCGAGAATCAGGAAGGGGATTTTTTTATTTTGGAGTTCAATTGCGCAGGCAAGCCCGGCCATACCGGCGCCAACAATAATTACCGGTGCGGAACTCATTGGATTAGCGCGAAGCCGGCCTATCGTTCATCTCACTGACCAACGCAATATAGTCGGGTCTGTCGGCAGCGCTCTGGTGGCGGTAAGACTTGAGGATCTCACCATGGAAAACCAGAAAAACTCCAGGCATCTGAGTAACGTCGCCATCTGCGCCACCCGCTCCGTGCTTACCGACGAAGCCTGCCTTGAAGCCACGGAGCCAAACTTTGGGCCCGAGTAACTGTGCAAGTGCGCCTTTTTCGAGCCCGAAGGCGCGGTATAGAGACAACTTCGGATCCCACACTCTGGGTACATCACCTACTTTGTACTTCGCCAGGATGCTCTCGGCTGTTTCCTCTCGACCCATGTGCACTAGAACAATTTGTGTACCGGACGCTTCTATTTCGATACGGTTGGCGCTGAGATCGGCAAGGGCCTCGCGGCAGAAGGTGCAACCTACGTGGCGCAAAAAGACGAGGAGGACAGGTCGGAGCTTGGAATGTTCGAGGATGCTGAGCCCAAACTGTGATTTGGCCCGCATAGCCCAACTCTGGATGTCTGGAGAGAAAACGCGCTGCTTGTCTTCCGATTCTTTAGCGGCATGAATCAGAATCAAGCCGAAAGGAATCCACCAAATCAAATCGTTGGTCAGATTGATCCAGGCAAAAGACATCGGGAAGCGGCCTTCCCATAAAGACTTCACCATTCCAATCGGCCCAAGAACCTTACCGAGGAGCCCCACAAATACGATTGGCCAATGGCGGATAGGGTCGCTCGATGCGATCCAATAGCCAACTCCATAAACTCCAACGATCATGCCAATGCATTGCCAGAGTTCCGGGTAGTTTGGGCGAGCTAGACCCGCCAGGTCGAAAAAAAGGTTCGGGGCGAAGATTACTATCGCGCCCCAGACGATGTTGTAGAAGCCTGCAGCCGCCAAGGCGAGTTTCATCCAGGAGGGAAAATTCTGGGTTGGCATGGTTAATTTACTGACGAAAATCCTTCTCTAAAGTGATGCCGCAACACGGTCTGAGATCTTGAATTTTCAGTCGAAGGCGTTTCGCATTGCATCAATTAAGTAAGCGTAATGGATCTTCAGTATAGCCCCGAGGGAATTTACGTCCGGGAAATCGATTTATGGCTAGACCCCCAGGTTTCAAAGCCTGCGGCATGGATCTCGCACGCCCATAGCGACCACGCCCGATATTATTCCCAGACGGTAATCGGAACTACAACAACGCTTGAGATCTACCGGATGCGCTGGCCCGTTGGGGATGATCGTTCACAATCGCTTGAGCCTCTCGATTACGGCCAATCCCGCGATTGGAATGGGTCGCGAATCACCTGCTATCCCGCTGGACACATTCTGGGTGCAGCGCAAGTTCTGATTGAGTATAAAAACGAGCGAGTCGTCTACGCGGGCGATATTAAATTAAGAAAACCGCTTTGTGGCCAGTCGACCGAGGTGATCGAATGTGATCGGCTCATCATCGAGTCTACTTTTGGGTTACCAATCTTTCATTTTTTATCCAGCGAAGAAGCGAGATTGGAAATTGCAGGTTTTGCCCTCGAGTGCCTTCAAGACGGTGCGACCCCTGTCTTCATGGGATATCCGCTAGGTCGAGGCCAGGAGATCGTACAATGCCTGACGCAGGCGGGAATTCCCACTGCAGTTCATGGGGCGATTGCGAAGTACATTCCGGTCTACGAGGAGCATGGGTACTCGTTTCCGGGATGGAAAGCTTACGATTCAAAGCAGATTGAGGGCCAAGCACTGGTCGTCGTACCGGGTATGAGGCGACAGTTAGAATCCGCTGGAAACAACATGCGGGTCGCTTATGTTTCAGGCTGGGCGCGGATGGACAATGCTCGGTTGCGATCGGGTGCCGAGAAGTTGATCCCGTACAGCGATCATGGCGGCTTTGATGAATTGCTTGAGATGGTTGAGCGATCTGGTGCAAAAAAGATTGATGTGGTCCACGGCTATACCGAACTATTTGCAAGGCAACTTCGGGACCGCGGTTTTGATGCTTCGGCTCCTGCAAGTGCCCGCGTTCGTAATTCCGAAGAGGAGTCGATGCAAGCAGAATGACCGGCTCGATGGATGAATTGGCCCGAATCCTCGATCAGATTGGCAACACCTCGAGCCGCAACCGGAAGGTGAGTCTCCTCGCCGTTTGGATTAGAACTCAAACAGATGCCGACCTGATGCGTGCCGTGCGATTTATGAGCGGGCAACCGGTATCGGGTGTCGCTGAGCGAAAGCTCAGCATTGGACGATCGATCCTTCAAGAGGCGGCCCTGCTTGCGACCGGCATCGATGCTGAACTCTTTCGTTTTTGCCGGGGTGAAGTTGGTGATACCAGCGAGACGATTAGCCTTCTTCTGCACGGCAAGACCGCTAATCTCCCTTTGAGTCTCGAAGCCGCAGAATCATGCTACATGCGGTTGTTTGCGTCTCGTAAGGCCGCAGACAAAACGAGTCTATTGGCTGAAGTGCTTGCCCGGCAGACGGCTCTCACAACGAAATATTTTCTTAAGGTAATCACTGGCAGCTTCCGGATCGGGTTGCAACAGAAGCTTGTTGAAGATGCCATTGCCCAGGCGACTGGGGAAAGTCTAGTCAACGTCAGGGCTGCAGCCAATCGTTCTGGAGACCTTGCCGAGGTTGCCGTTTGCGCCAGAAGAAAGCTGTTGCATACCCTTGAGGCGCGTCTGTTTCATCCGCTGGAATTTATGCTTGCCCGTCCGCTGGATGAAATGGCGGAATTGCCTGCTGCGACGGAATGGTTTGTTGAGGACAAATTCGATGGCATTCGGAGCCAGGTTCATTTTGACAGCGGTAAAGTCAGGATCTTTACCCGTGGTCTCGAAGACACGACCGATGCCTTTCCTGAGATTGTTTCCGCCTTCTCAAGTGTGCGTGGCAGCGGGATTGTGGATGGAGAACTACTTGCATGGCAGAATGAACGGGCGCTCAACTTTACGGTGCTTCAGAAGCGACTGGCGCGAAAAAAAGTGAGCGACAAATTGATGGCAGAAGTTCCAGTTACCTTCATTGGTTACGACCTTCTTTATCGCGATAAAGAACTTCTGCTGGATATGCCAATCGAAGGCAGGCGTCAGCGGCTGGAATTGCTCTTTGAAGGCGCTCCATCGCAACTGCTGATCTCCGCTCAGCGCCGGGTTGACCCGGAGGAAGACATTGAATCCAGCTTCCTGGCCGCTCGTGCTCGAGGAAATGAAGGGCTGCTGCTCAAGCGGACAGGGAGTCTCTATGAATCGGGTCGCCGCAGCGCAAGTTGGCTTAAAGTCAAGCGAGCTTACGCGAGTCTTGATGTTGTGGTGACGGCGGCAGAGCAAGGTAGCGGGCGGCGCGCTACGATGCTCAGCGACTATACATTTGCCGTCCGCGACGGAGAGCGATTCCTGAATGTGGGTAAGGCGTATTCAGGGCTTACCGATGATGAAATTCGCGAGTTGACGAAGATTTTCCGGTCGATTGCCAAAGAGCGTTATGGCAAAGTGACTCTGGTTGAGCCTCAGGTTGTGCTCGAGGTTGCCTTTGACGGGTTGCAGAAAAGCCCTCGCCACAAGAGCGGTTTCGCGTTGCGATTTCCGCGCATCATCCGCTGGCGCAAAGACAAGAAAGCTGAAGATGCCGATACTCTCGATCATGTGAAGGAGCTCTATGAGCGTTCGCTTACGCAATAGACTCTATCCACCTTTGGCGGAATGGTTTGCGAGTCGTTTCCCTGGCTTCAGCGAGATTCAGAAGCTGGCACTCCCGCACACGCTCAAATCTGAGAACACATTGATTCTGGCTCCCACTGGCAGCGGCAAGACCCTGGCGGCATTTCTCAGCGCACTTTCAGCGATGGGCAAACTCGCATCCAGGAACAAGCTGGAGAATGCGACATATGTGGTTTACGTCTCGCCTCTGCGGAGCCTCAATCGAGATATCGATCGCAACCTCAGAGCTCCGCTTGAAGCCCTGAACCAGAGTCTTCCGGCAGCCCAGCGGATTCGTCAGGAGACGCGTACAGGGGATACCTCACTCACAGACAGACAAAAGATGAATCGGCTCAAGCCACATCTCCTTCTGACTACTCCCGAGAGCTTGAGCAGCCTGTTAAGCCAAACGCAGTGGCAGGACGGTTTTAGGCCGCTATGTGTCATCGTCGACGAGATCCATAGCTTTTGCGAATCCAAGCGAGGCAGCCTACTTGCCATAAGTCTTGAGCGTCTGGAAGCCCGTGGCACCAAGCCAATGCAGAGAATCGGTTTGAGTGCTACGGCCGCCCCGGCAGAGGCGGTAGCTCGTTTGCTGGCAGGGCGGCGCAGTTGCGTGATCACTCAGGCATTGACACAGAGAGTGCACCGCCTGGAAATTGCCGCAGTTCCTGAAGAGACCGAATTACCTGCAGCCGGATTTAATCCCTACCGTGTCGCTCACATCGTGGCTGGGTTAGTCGAGCGGGCGAAGTGTTCGCTGGTTTTTACGCAAACCAGAAGTGCGGCAGAGCGGCTCGGGCTGGCGCTAAAGGTGTTGCTTCCAGAACTCGACGATGACATCGAAGTTCATCATGCTTCGCTCGATCGAGAGAAACGACTGTGGGTAGAAGATCAACTGGCAGAAGGGAAGCTGAGGGCGGTTGTGTGCTCTTCCAGTCTTGAGATGGGAGTGGATTTTGCTGGAGTAGATCAAGTGCTGCTGCTGGGGGCGCCGCGCGGAGTGAGCCGGGCGCTGCAGCGATTGGGACGGGGTGGGCACAGGATTGGCGGCCATGCCGTAGGAGCATTGGTTCCCTTGAGTCTGCCGGATTTACTGGAGTGTATCGCTATACGTGCGGCAGTAAAGGCTGGCCGCTTGGATCAGTTGCGAATGCCAGCGGCTCCACTTGACGTACTGGCTCAAGCGCTGCTGGGGCTTGCCGTTGAAAGGGAGCATTCTATTGAGGAAGCCTTTGCGCTGATACAGCGTGCAGGGCCCTATCAGGATTTGGCTCGTAAAGACTTTGATGCCGTACTCCACTATCTTTCTGGTGGTGGGGCTGTGCTGGGGCAGAATGCCGAGTATGGAAAGATCGCGATCAGCGACGGGCGTTTTCGCGTTGCGAACCGTAAGGTTGCTCGTGCTTATTATCAGAACATCGGCACGATCAGCGATGACTATGCGGTGAGAGTTGTGAATCGCAACCAGCATCGTCTTGGAGAAGTTGAGGAGAGCTTTCTGACGGCGCTGCAACCGGGTGAAGCGTTTGTCATTGGCGGCAAGAGTGTGGTCGTGAAGCGATTTCACGCCAATGTGGCAATCGTAGAGAATGCAAGCGGAGAACGGGTACGAACGCCGCGCTGGATGGGCGGAAAGATGAGTCTGACCGCTCGTCTTGCAGAGGAAGAATTGCTTCTTCGCAGAAGTCTTCGTGCCGCTTATGAAGCTGGAGGTAGCGGCGGGTGCGCGCGTATTTTAGAGTCTGACTGGGGTGTCTCGAGTTCGATTGCCCGTCGTGTTGTCGCCTACATGGAAAGGCAATATCTTGCGACGCCACTGCCCGTGGATTGCCCGGTTCTGGTTGAGCGGGTTTCGAGTCAACGGTCGATCATTTACATTTTTCATCACCTGGCTGGGCGTAGTGTAAATCGATCGATGATCTGGACGCTGAGCCACCGGCTTGGAGAGGAATTTGGTTCGATGGCGGGCAACTTTGACGACCACAGTTTTCTGCTGAGTTTCGGTGCCAGGCGCGCACCCGAGCCAGACAGGCTGCGCGCTGTTTTCAATCCGGAAAACTTCGAGCGTGATCTCGAAGCTGCGCTCGACAAGACGGAACTCCTGGGATCGAAATTTCGTCCAATCTGCGAAACAGGTCAGCTCATGGCCCGGCGAAACGCCAGTAATCCGGGATCACAGAAGCGTGCATCGAGTTGGAGTGGACGATTGCTTTTTGAGACGTTTCGACGCTATGAGCCAGATCACCCCTTATTGCGAGAAGCGATTCGCGAGGTTTTGGAAGATGACCTTGATGGAGCCGCAGCCTGCCGCGCTGCGGGGCGAATTCATGTAGATCCCTGGGAGATCTATGATCTGGAGCGCCCAAGCCCATTCGCTATCCCGCTCTTTTCCGGCTTTAATCGGGAAGCTCTGATAGCGCAAGATCCAGACAAGGCTCTAGACGAAATTGTTGCCGGGATGTATGAGCAATGGAACTGAGTATTGAAGTCGGCCCCGGCAGAATCGCTCA
>Ga0163144_10010564_pt1 | contig 19666 bp, 15 predicted proteins | sample OliLak19BULKMAT1_FD_123175 | JGI IMG/M metagenome (GOLD analysis project Ga0163144, IMG submission 123175) | Freshwater microbial mat bacterial communities from Lake Vanda, McMurdo Dry Valleys, Antarctica - Oligotrophic Lake LV.19.BULKMAT1 | ecosystem: Environmental > Aquatic > Freshwater >... | reverse complement strand
GGCGATGCAGTTCAAAGAGCCGCCGCCACTGCCGAGCCGTCCTGCGATGTCGATTGTTATTCATCGCACCAGCATGACAACTCCGCCGACTCCGCAACAGATGTCCATGGCCGAACGGTTACGCTCATGCACCGCAAAGGCCTGCTCGCCTGGTACGACCACCCCATCAGCACCGGCTCGCTGGAGGGAACCAACAACAAGATCAAGACCATGCAGCGACAGGCCTACGGTTACCGCGATGAAGAGTTCTACCGATTGAAGATTCACGCGATTCATGAAGCCAAGTACGCATTAACCGGATGAACCTCATTTTGTTTGTCGATAGCAGACAATGAAATGCCACCTCGGAATATTCGACAGAAGCCAGTCGATCCGTACGATGGGGCGAGCACGCGATCCAGCAGTGCGGCAGCGCAAACGCCATCCTCCACCAATTCCCCGCGTCCGTCCAAGCGGGGGGAAGCTCAGTTCATTGTTTGAACGCCGTCTAAACGGTTTTCATCAATTATCAACAAGGTGTTATCATGGCGTTGCAGCTACTAGGCGCATGACGTGACTTCCGGAGCGGTCCATGAGTGAGTTAGACTATAACGACCTTTGTCAGCAAGCTAGCCAGTGGATGTTCGAGGCTTCCGACCTAGATTTTTTAGGTGAAATCGCACTCACGCAAGAGGAACTGACGCCGTTTCAGCGCGCATTAGGCCGATTTCACAAGAGATTAGGGGAGCGCGAATTATCATTTGTGCTGGCGGTTACTGCCGTCAACTGGGCCTATTGGCGCGGCGCTGACGATGAGTCCAGTGGTTTCCGCAAATCTTTTATGACCGACTTGCTAGGGCATCAGGACCTTCGTAAATGGGAAGATGACTGGGGGCCAGCGATTGAGCGAGCGATTTGTGGTTGGAGTGAGCAACCTCGGGGAGCAGGTGCATATCGCTATGTCGGACTCATCTATCGACATGCCGGTGTTCCCCACGTCAAGATCCCACAGCTTGCACAACTCCTCAAGAAGATTGACGATCAATTTGGGTGGGAGCACTTGCGCTCCGTAACAAATGGTGACCTAGAAGAACTCGTGAAATCCTGCTTCAGCATCGGCTGTGTGCGAGACCACTTGAAGAGTGAGGCAGGTCTGGGCTACTTGCGGAGTCTCAGTGAGGACATCATGCGTCTTCGATCGCGACGCGAATTGTCGCACGATTTGCCAGGCTACCGCCCTGGTTTGCTGGCCGCGCTGCTGGAGCACTTGGGGCCGGGTGGGGCTCGTGCACCATCAGCGCCAGTGCCTTTGCCCTATGTATCCTTCGAATCGGCAACGGGTCGAATTGCACTTGTGTTTGACGAACGCCTTGTGCGCCGGCAGAACGCGATTGAATGCGACCAATGGCCTCGTGCTCTATTCGATACAAGGATTGATCTAGGTCCCGGCGGATTGGAGCCGGCCCCCGTATATAGCGGGCGACTCACTGGCGGTGGTACTTGGTCTACCAAAGGTTGGCGTTATACCGACAGTGATGCATGGGCGCTATTCCGCTGCGCAGACGGCAGGCTTGTTTCAACACACTCGCATGACGAGCTTGTGGCGACAGGGGACTACTTGTTGGCATTGACCGCTGATGTCGGTATCCAGTCGATTTGGCCTGAAGCTGAAGACGACGGTGAGCGATATTTACCCGATGATACTGAGTGCCGGCTTTGGCACGTCACATTACGAGAAGGCGACGAAGGTAAGCTGCCTGGCCTTCGTATCACCACGTCCGCCCAGCCTTGGCTGGAATGTGTCAATGTTGGCGAGCTTACCCGATGGACAACATACGACGCGGTCTGCAGTGATGCCCCGCGTTTCCTTATCAACGGATGGACAGCCCGCACAAGCCGACGATTCCGATTAACTCTTACAACACCTCAAGGCACTCAAGACTTAAATCCACCATTATCTGTCGCCGGAACCGCATCCATTGTCCTAAGCGATCTGGCCATTGGTGTCGAGGCTGACATCAGCCTCACGCAGGTCGGGTACCACCAAGGTCCTCGATTTACGCAAACTCTTCGTGTTGTGCGATTCCCCGGTTCACTTGAGATGGAACAAAGCCTATGGTCACCGGCCCAATCGGTCACGTTACGCGGCGTGGTACGCGGTGGAATTAAACTTTCTGGTGAAGAGGGTGCTCGGGTAGACCTTAAGGACGGCCGTGTCAGTGTAAGTGTCGAGTCCGGAGCAAAATGGGCATCTGTATCTGCGATCACAACTGGGGCGTCACTGCCATTACAACTGCCTGTTCGTCGCTGCTCGTTTTGTGCTTCCGAAAATCCTGGCGTACCGGTGCTGTTCGATCGTCTTTTACTCAAGCAGATGTGCGAGGCAACGTTTCCTCTGAATTCTTTAACGATCTCAGCCATCCCAGGCGCCACCGTGGACATCCTCGTTCGCGATTACTGGGGAGTCCAGCGAGTGTGGAGGCGGGGGTTGCGAATGGGCAGCAACGGGCGTGCTGAAGTTCCGGCCACTGAATTTGTGGATGTCGCGCGAAATGAAAGGGGAATCCTTGAAATCTTTATCCTAGTCGATGGTCGAGCAGTCCCAACAGAGTCCATGTTTGTCGATCCAACGGTTAGTGATCTTGACACCGGACCGTGGACGCCACTGGTAACGCAGTACCTGAAACTCCTTCGTCAACCGCTGGAGGACTTAAAAGCACTGGATCTATTAGCACAAGCTCCGTGCCTTTATCGCCATGCGGTCTTAGTTATGCAGGCCGACTACGCGTTGGAATTATCACCCATCGCACCACGCTTAGGTACGGTTACCACCACATCTTCATGGATCTCAAAAGTCCAGCGGCTTTTGAATGCTACTCCCCAGTCACCTGGTCCGGAAGTCGCTCTATGGAAAGCATCACTCCGCGCTTGCATGGATGCCGCGCCGGTCCCGCTCTGTCCGACGCGGTGGGATGCGGCCATCCGATCCCGAGTAGCAGACGTCGATCGGAGGGTAGATGTCTCAGGACCACTTGTCCATTTGCTCAGTGGTGAGCGCGATCCAGCTGTGCCCGACGCGTTGTCAAATGGATGGACCTGTTACGTGAACGCTCAGGTTGGCGGGCCAAGCGCAGACGAGCAGCTGATTCGGGCAAACAGCTACTTCGCCGCATTCGCTCATGGGACGCAACCGTGGGACGCGATCGCGAAGCGACTATCGGCCTGGACATTGCTCCGTGCTGGCGCATTCAAGGCATTTTGTAAGTGTGTTTCCGAGATTTCACCTAGCGAGTATGCTCGCGGATTGACCTCGATGCTTAACGTCGTTGCGTCGTTGCTCGCTTTGGAACAGCCGGGTGAAATCAACACCATGCAGGATGGGCTTGGTCAGTCCTGCCGCGAGGATGACCGGCTTCTGGCCGCCGCAATCGCAGGCGAGCCGGACGGCTGGGCGCACGCAGCGGACAAGTGCTGGTTGGCCGCGTGGCTCGCTTGGCGACGATCGGTCATAATGAACTTGGATCGAACGGTACGTGAATCTTGCCGTCGCGTGGCCGAGACGTACCTCGACACGCTTCAGGGGCGTGCATTCGATATTCTCTCTGATGAAATACGGTCTGGGGCACCCCGCTCAATAAAAGCAGATATGGAGTTCGCATGAATACCCCCGAGGCGCCACAATCCACACAAGACACACTTTTCGATTTGGTCAAAAGAAAAGAGAAAAAGAATGCCCCTCTGATCGAAGCTATGAAGGTGACGCGCATTAATCGCGACAATGTTGCTGACTTCGTCTCCGCTATGAATAGCGTGCACGCACCGCTTGCTGCGGAGCTCATTTCCATTGCTTGGCCCGAATTGGACGGCGATCGCCGACTCTCAGTCATAAGGGAATGGCTTGATGGTAAGAGTAACGACCAGCAGATACGAGGCTTCCATAATCTCTCTGCGAGACTCCTCACGGTGGATCCTGAAAATTCGATGGGCCTTCTAGACCGAGTCGTTAAGTGTATTGGAGAGTCTGCGGAGTTACGACAACTTGCCATTACCCTCACCGATTCAGAATGGATAGGAACGATGCCAGATACGGCACCGTTTGCAAAGCTCAAACCAAACTTGTTCAAATCGAAGAGCCGACTAGCAATATTTGACTGGATCGCTGATAGCTGCAATGTAACTCTTCAGCCGACGAACAACGAGAAAAAGCGCGCTGATAAGCAAAAACAAGCGATGGCTCGTACATCCCTCGTCATCGAGTGGTTCAAGCAGTTGCAACAAGAAAAGGAAATGCCTGAGCATGTAGCCGAGGCTGTTGAAAAGAATCTGGCCAAGCTGTTGCCCAAAACGCCAAAGTCGCCAGTGTCCAATCCGTCGCGAATCGAAGCTGCTGCAGAACCAATTGGCGAAGTGATCAATAAAGATACGACGCCGACTGTGAAAGCGGAGCAACGCAAGGATCCCATTGGGCCTGATGACGGGCTTAATGCGATGCTTGCCTCAATCAACGGTCACTTTGAAAAGCAAGCTAAGCAGCACGTCAGAAAACTACAATCTGCAGACTCTAATCTGGCCGCCATGAAGTCCGCTTTCGAACGATCCGAAAGCGAGGCGGCTGGCCTCCGAGCCGCCAACGCAAAATCATTGGAGCGCATTATCGAATTGGAGGGGCAGGTACAAGTTTTTCGCGAGACGCAAGAGCGACTGGAGCTTGAGTTGTCCAAGGCGAAGGGGCAGTTAGTGTCGATGGGTGCCGACCTCGAAATTGAGCGAGAACAAAAGCAGAAAATTCGGGACGAGGCGCACGATGACGTCTTACGGGAGACTCAGCGAGAGCGCGAACGTCTTCTTGTGCAGCTGGGGGAGCGGATTGGAAACATTGTCGATAGCTGGCGCGACATTCGCTCGCGCGGACCGCTTCCTGAAGGAGTGCCAACCATATTGAGCGAGATGTTCGAAGAGCTGTTGTCGAGGCTTGCTACGGCAGGAGTGAAGTTGAAACAAGAGTAATACGGAGGGGCAAATGGCAATCGGAATCGATTTCGGGACCACGAATTCAGCGGTTGTTTATCATCGGAATCAATTAATGGACGAGAATGACGGACGTCCGATGCCGTCGGTTGTGGCTATTGATCCTCTGACAGGAGACATCTTAGTTGGTCAAAAGGCACGCAAGATGCGTAATGATTTGGCCAGGGGATCTTGGCACGTCGTCAGTTCGGTCAAGCTCGCGCTCGCGCACGATCGAGCGCTCGCCGAGAAGTCTGGAGCCAAGCTCAATAGCACCGACGTCTCTGCCATCCTGTTCAAGGAGATGCGAGAGCGGTCCGAGAAACTTTTTGGAATCGGTAAGGCCAATGAGGCTGTCGTCAGCATTCCCGTCGGATTGCGGGCCAGCGCTCGCCGGCGATTGCGGACGTCCGCAAAACGCGCTGGCATTGAAGTCCTTGAGTTCATTTCGGAACCGACAGCCGCATTTCTGTCATGCCGCGACCAAATACCCCAGAGCGAGCGCGTTGTGGTATTCGATTGGGGCGGGGGGACTCTGGATGTCTCCATCCTGCAAATTGAGGATGGTGCAGTCCACGAACTTGCAACGGCCAGCCTTCAGCAGGCAGGCGATGCAATTGACGAACTAATTGCTGCTCATGTTCACCAGACAGTCACTGGCGAGACTTTCGATCGAGCACGAATACCCGCGAAGCAGTGCGACCGAATCTTGGTCGGAGCGGAAGAAGCAAAATGCCAATTGGCCGATGCAGAGGAGGCTCGAATTTTCTTGGTGGGGTACCAGGGAAATGACGTCAATTATCGACTCAACCGGACTACTTTGGAATCTCTCACCAAGCCTATAGTTGAGCAAAGCATCAAGGTCGTTAGCGACGCAATTGCAAGTGCGCGCAGAGTTGGCGGCGAGGCCAGGTTGGATCGCATCGTACTCGTCGGCGGCAGTAGTAGGCTGTGGGGAATCGCCAATAAACTCCGAGATACTTTTCCAAACGTTGACGTCTTCGAACCCAATCTCCCACAATGGGCGGTCGCGCAAGGAGCATCGATCCTCGCTGAGGAGCTAACTGGCACGCGGACAGAGCCTGCCTATCGGTTAAATCATCCAGTGTTTCTACGGCTCTCTGATGAAACTTCGTTGGCACTAGTTCGCGCTGGCGACAAGTTCGATGACAAGTACAGAGGCCATCTATTTGGTGTGGTTGATGCCACCGATCACGCCCAACTTGTGTTCGCAGTTCCAGATGGCCACGGTCATCTCATTCTTAGTGGCGATCCGGGCGTTCGATTGATTGATTTCCTGTCAGTGCCCTTGCAGGGCCTTCCCTTCGAACGGGTCAGACTTGAAGCCAAGCTGACGCGTGAGCTGACCTTGGAAGTTAGGGCACAGACGGAGAAGGCGGATCCGTACAAAACCAACCACTGGACGCACTGGGAGTTCGAGCAACTTCTCTTTTCTTATGGACTCGGTTATCGAGCAGGAGCTCCTCGATGAAACCATTAGAAGATGAAGACTCAAATATCGTAACAATTAGGCCCCTGCCCGAGGGGATCAAATCGAACGTGATCGTATGTTCCAACGTCTTTCCACGTTTACCCGATGTTCCACGGCCCGAACGTGATGTAGCCTTTCGTAGTCGCGTTCGCGGGTCTGTTGCACTTCATTTGATCGTGCCGCCGGGCATCATCGATAATGTCACTAATCACCACGAGATCCGGTCAATCACCAATACGCAGCGTGAAGCTGCATTGGAAGGAACTTTGACAGACACGTCATTTGCACTGCTACCCGAACAGGTGAAAGAGTTGAGTCCTTTCACATGCACATGGTGCGGACGTTCGACCGTCAGTTACTGGTTTGAGAATGGATGCGTTCAGCAGAAATTCGTAGAGCAGTGCATGTGTCGTCGGCCCAAGGGACAGGAGCAGGAACAATGATTGATCCGTTCCAGATGTGGCGGAGTCTTACTCAGGCCTATCAGTCGTACCTGAGTGAGACCTTCCCAATTCATTCGTCACAGCTCCGCCTTCGTGAGCTCCTGCATTCAGCCATTCGCCGAGAAGACGCACTTTGCAAGCCTCCATTGGTTTCGATCATCCCGGCTTACGCTCCGGCCGCCACTCCGGAGGAACTACTTGCGAAGTCGGCTCCGCCACGCCTGCATCCGCAACTTCGGCGCCTCGCACCAGCTGAATTTGACTTGGGCCGCCCCTTGTACCGGCATCAGGTTGACGCCATTGAGCGAATCCAAGCGGGACGGAACGTGGTCGTGGCTACTGGCACTGGATCGGGGAAGACCGAGGCGTTTCTTCTGCCCATTCTCGACCACTGCGCCCGCAAACCCGCTAAGGGGATTCAAGCGATCCTCGTCTACCCGATGAACGCCCTGGCCAACGACCAACTTGACCGCCTTCGAGTTCTTTTGGGCGACAGTGGTATCACGATAGGGCGGTACACTGGCCAGACACCGGAGAATGAAAAAGACCTGGACGACGACACCCGTAGGAACGCCAAGCCGTTCGAGCGTGCGACCCGTGAACAAATTCGCGAGAACCCGCCGCAGATCCTTCTTACGAACTTTGCCATGTTGGAGTATTTGTTACTTCGGCCTGATGACCAGACCATTTTCAAAGACGCCAGTGTGCAATTCGTGGTACTGGACGAAGCACACTCCTATCGCGGATCGCAGGGCATCGACATCTCCCTCCTGATGAAGCGCGTGCAGCTCAGGTTTTCTCACAAACTTCAATTCATCCTCACTTCGGCGACGCTGGGCGATTCCAAAGATGCGCAAAACATGGAGCGCATTGCAACGTTTGCTTCAGACCTATCGGGTTCCAAATTCTCGGCGGAGGACGTCGTAAGCGGGCATGTCATCGATCCATTCGAAAAACTTGGGCACAACGAACTGACGCCAGCAGCGATTTCGCAACTGGCAACACTTGCGGCAGCTCAGGTCGTTGACTCGCTGGCCGCTAAGAATTCCGCGGAGCAGACGCGATCACTGTTGAAAAAGTTGGACATCCCGGTCGAGGATGCCGCCACAGGTGCGGATATGCTTTACGCATCACTCCGCCGTCTTGCCCCATTGCACCGTTTCTACAAGCTCCTGACGGAACGTCCAGCGACTGTTGACGACCTCGCATGCGATTTGTCGGGCCTCAACCGCAAACAATCGGTAGATGAAACCGAGGTCCATGCGACCGCCTCACTCTTGGCCGCAGCATCGCTCGCCATACCCTCCGATGGTCGCACATCGCCCCTTATGGCCATTCGCCTCCACCACTTCTTTCGTGGGTTCGGAGGTGCAAGCGTGCTCCTGGGATTGACGGACAAGAAAGTCGTCGTCACGAAGCTCTACCTTGAAAGAAAGTCGGTGGACGATGTTGCTGATCCGGCCACCGGTGATGACCCAACTGGTCGGGCTATGGTCGCGCTTTTCTCCTGCACCCACTGTGGAATGCCTGTGGCGGGTGTAAAGCGGGAGAACGGCATGTGGAAGGCCCCGCTGGCTCATCAACAGCAGAAAGATCTCGATCTCCTGACATGGCTAGATTGGGAACAACTTGGTGGCGATGACCAAGTGGAAGGTAACGAAGAAGCCTTCGATCCGAATTACATGTACTTGTGCACTGAGGATTCGTGCCGCGATGTGGGAGAGGGAGCCCCAGCCTCATGTGGTCATTCGGGACAGATCCCTCTTATTCGCTTGCCCGCGACAGATGATCAGGGGCTGGTTCGTTGCCCCTGCTGTAACGGCGAGAGGCGACCTTACCCATCCGTACTGCGCGATTTCGTTGTCGGTGAGGACGCACCAACTGCATTGCTGGCAGAAGAAATGCTCCGGTGTCTTCCGGAGCAACCAGATTGCCGCTCCAAGCCAGCCGGCGGCCGACAGCTCCTCGCGTTCAGTGACTCCCGTCAACGTGCGGCTTTTTTCTATCCCTACTTGGCCCGTACGAGTTGCGAACCTGCGTATGTGCAGCCGCTGATCGCGGCGGTGCGACAGTTGGAGGAAGACGGCGATGTAACGACGCCTAAGCGAGTCGTCGAGGCGGCTACCCAATTGATCGTCAATCAGCTCCGCGTATTAGTCCGGCAAATTGATGGCGAGGTTGAGCATTACAAGCTCCTCACCAGTAAACCGGCCCGAGAGGACATGGCGGAAATTTCTGAAAGTCTCGCTTCTATCCTCTACGAACAACTCGGGGCCACCGGTCGGATGCGCACCAAACTTCCAGGGCTATGTCTCATGGGGACGCGATTCGACATCGACGAGGAGATGATGAGCGATGCCCGCCGCAGCGTGCCGGAGTTGTTCACCGATGATCAGGCGGGTCGCGATGTGATCAGCCGGCTCCTTGGCACTCTGATTCGTACACACGCGGTTGCTTTCTGGCCCAGCAAAGTTGATCGTCGCAAGATACTCGGCCTAGCTCAGGGGCCGAAGCTGGTAACCGTCCATCGCGGTGTACGGTCGTACGCCTCAGGTCATCAGATGCTGCAGTGGAATTCGATCCAGCGAAGTTCTCGTGGTTGGATCATTCGCCGGGCGCTTGGTCTGAGTGACGGCGGCTTGGCGGACAACACAACTGCCACTTCAACGTTGGACAAGATATGGGATTGGTTGCTGGAGACCGGCATTTTGGAGGAACATACGCAGCATCCTGGCGAATACCAGCTTCCTGCGAAGCGGATCTTGGCAGTGCCCTTGGGACAGTGGTTCCGCTGTAATCGGTGTGGCGCGGTAACCCTTCACCGGATGAACGGCACATGCGAAATGAGAGGTTGTACTGGGAGACTTGAACCTATTGCCAGTGACACTCTCAAACAGGAGCACATCAGCAGTCACCGAGTGAAGCGATTCACTCAAAACCCATTGCCCCTGGTCGTTCGCGAACACACCGCCCAAATTTCCCTTTTGGAGGGGAAGAGAATCCAGCGAGATTTCATGAACAAGGACGTGAATGTCCTCAGTAGCTCAACGACATTCGAGATGGGCGTTGACGTTGGGCAGTTGGAGGCCGTGCTTCTCCGAAACGTGCCACCTACCGCCGCGAACTACATCCAGCGGGCCGGTCGGGCCGGACGTCGGCGAGTTGGTGCGGCGCATGCGGTGAGCTACGCCCGGCTGATCCCACATGATCAGCACCATTTTCACAGGCCGGTCGAAATCGTCGGGGGCAAGGTTCCCGTACCAGTCGTCTATCCCAAGAACGAGCGTCTCACCCAGCGACACATCAACGCGTTGCTGTTGTCGGCTTTCCTCGCCCACCTCAGCTTGGAAAAAAACGACCCCCCACTGATGAGCTTCTTTCCGTTGTCCGAAGCAGGCTTGGACGGGACGACGCCGGCCGAGCGTTTCGTCAAATGGTGCGAAACTATGTCAGCTCAGCTTCGTACAAGCGTGGCCCAACTGGCATCGCGTGCCGGTATGGACGCTGACGCTGCAGTGACTGCGTCGGCGGCTTCGTTGTTTGCCCAGAGTGGACCTTGCGTTTGGCGGCGAGGGTTGTTGGACCCGCTGAATGCCTTCGATACGGAGTGGCGCCGGCTTAACGCAGAGAGAGCGGATCTTGAGCGAGATCGCATGACCAGGCAAGCCGCGGCGGTGTTCGCCAAGCTCATCCGTATCGATTCGCTGGTGTCACAGCAAAAGAGCGAGCGGCTGATCGGTACACTGTCGTCGTGCAACTGGCTGCCCGCTTACTCATTCCCTCAGGACTCCGTACAGCTGCTCGCGCTCAATCCGAGTCACCAGTCCACATTGAAGTTGGAACGCGACCGGGAGTACGCCATCTCTGAATACGCGCCCGAATGTGAGATCATTGCCGACGGAATGATGTTCACTAGCGTTGGGATCAACTTGTATGGACGGGCGCCAGATTTCCAACTGTTTCGGTTCTGCGATGCGACCCGGCGCGTGCGGATCGGTTTGAACCAGCAGGAGCTCGAACGTCAGTTGCCAAAGGTCGGGCAACGGTCGCCCAAGTCAGGTCAGTTTATTTTGCCATCAGGTTTCCTGACCAGCATCGACGATGTTGGAAGTCGTCCTAATCTCTACCGACTTCGTCCTCCAAGCAATACTAAACTTTTCGTGGTTGATTCGGTCGAAGATTCCGAGTTCGCAAGCCATGACGTACTCGCGGGGGTAACGACCGGTGTTTGTCGCGACGCTCAGCTCTTTACTGCGAATCTCGGGCGGTCGGGTCAAGGATTCTGGCTTTGTGGTAGCTGCGGGGCTGGATCAGACGGCGTCCTACTACCGAAGCCTCACAGCAGGCCATTTGGGGGCAGCAAGTGCAAAGGGCGCCAGGAACGCGTCGCGCTGGCCAGTATTTTCAGGACGGACGTGCTACAGATTCGCTTCACAGGTGTCTCTACACCAAGTGTGATCGGTGACGTTGGGATCACATTTTGGACGACTTTGGCGGCGGCGGTTTCGAAGGCGGCTTGTGAGCTCCATCAGATCGATCCATCGGACCTTGAGGTGAGTTTTCGATCTGTGTCTGATGCCGATCACCGTGGAGAACTGCTGCTCTATGACAATGTGCCTGGGGGCGCTGGATTTGTGCAGCGTATCAGAGAGGATCTACCGGCTATGTTCATGGCGGCTATTGGAGTCTTGCAAAATTGCCCTAATCACATCGACTGTGGTATGAGGTCGTCGTGTTATGCGTGCCTGCGCACCTATCGGAACCAGTTCGACTGGCATTTCCTCTGTCGCGATGCTCCGATTCCATGGCTTGAGATGATCTGCAGTGCTTGACTTGAAAACCTGACGTAGTTCTCGCTTGGCAAGCCGAAGCGACAATCGAGACCTGTCGATGTAGCCGTTCACATAGTCTCGTCGGCTGAGCCTGCTCATTGGTGGAACATCATCGCCATGAGCTTGGCGCGGGGCGGCGATGGCCACGTTGCCGCTGAGGATTTGACCATAGCTCGGATGGACTGTGGCAGCAGCCGATGGCGACTGAGCCGCGAATACTGCCGGGGGCTTCGGTGCTGCCACCGCTCGAAGATGGAAGCACCAGAGCGAATCACACCGAAGCGGACGACGGAAAGCACAAGCGGCAACACCGGCGAACGTGGGGCCGCTTCGAGGTGCTCAACAGCTTCGTCGATGCGGGCATGGCGGGCTTGAACCGTGGCGAGCTTGCGGCGTGGCCGGTGCTCTACCGCGACACACGCAGCGGCACCGCTCGCACCAGTGCCGGCGACATTGCAAGACGTGCGGGCCTGAGCCGCCGGGCCGTGGTCGATGCACTGGCATCACTGCGACGACGGCGACTCGTGACGCTCGTTTACCGTGGCGGCTTGAACCGTGGAGCGAGCACGTACCGCGTGCATTCGGTGCCGCCGTGACGCTCGCTTCACACGCACTGGTGCAAAATCGCGCATCTCACTGGTGAAGCTGGCTTCGCATATCCCATAAGGGACCATAAGCGGCGTGCGCACAAACGCGACGCCGCACAGAAAAGCATTGACAAGCAATCGCCCGCATGTAATATTTATTACATCATGCCGAAAGACAGTAAGGGAAACGTGACGATGACTGACCTGCTCCGCGAAGCGTTGGCTCAATGCGAATCGCTGAGTGCAGTCGAACGAGCGACCGGCTTGAAACGGCAAAGCTTGATGAAGTTTCTACGTGGCGAGCAATCACTTCGGCTCAACCTGGCCGACAAACTCGCCGAGCACTTTGAGATTGAATGCCGCCGTGTGCGGCGATGAAAGGTAGGACACTATGGGAACCGTTTACCGCGAAAATTACACCAAGCCGCTACCGGCGCGCGGAGCCTTGTACTTATCTCAGAGCACAGTGCTTATTGCCTTTGATCGTCATTGCAACATTGTGCGTGATGTCTGAGCCGAGTTGCGGGGATGACGGCAACACCGATGTTCAATCGCTCATCCCTTTCGCGGAGAAAGGCGACGTGGATGCGATGCGCAACCTCGGCGTGATGTACCTCGAGGGTCGTGGCGTCCCGCAGGACTACAAGTTGGCTGTCGAATGGTTTCGCAAGGCAGCGGAGAAAGGGGAAGCGATCGCGATGATAAACCTCGGTGCGATGTACGCCGAGGGTCGCGGTGTCCCGCAGGACGACAAGCTGGCTGTCGAGTGGTTTCGCAAGGCAGCGGAGAAAGGTAACGTGAATGCGATGTACAACCTCGGCTTCATGTATCAACAAGGTCGTGGCGTCCCGCAGGACTACAAGCAAGCTTATGCTTGGTTTAGCGTTGCCGCCGCCGGGGGCATGAAAGAAGCAGGAGCCATGCGGGATTCGCTACGCAAAGGTATGACACCCGCTCAACTCGCCGAAGGGCAACGATTGTCGAGCGAAATATTTGAGCGCATCAAGTCGAACGTAGGGGGAATAATGGGCACTGTTTACCGCGAAACATTCACCAAGCCGCTGCCGGTATGGGACGCGATGGGAACCCGCGCCCGCATCGCGGCCAATTCACAGAGCAGCGTGGCTGGCTGATAGCGACTCAGCATGCGGACCGGTAGCGAGTGATGCCTTGTGATACGTTTCCATCCGGAGGATCATGAACACCTGCGCAATACCTTCTTGAACTTGATCTGCACCGATGGAGAGAGATGCTCAGATGCCAATGAAAGCAGCGACACTGATACCATCGTGTCCGTGACCAGCAGACAACTTCAACAACTTCTTTGTGGCAGAGCGAAGCGTTTCACGCTTCCAATGAAGGTCGTAAGAGACCGCCTTGGCAGCCCCAGCGAGATTCGCATTCTTCACAAGTGGGACAGTAGTTCCGGACGCGATGTTGTCCTGATGACCTATGCGGCGGACGACGGTAGCGTTGACGTGTTCTGTCCAATCGGGTTCATCAACGATGAGGAAACCGTAATTGATGGTTGGTTCGGAGCGCAATCACAAGCAGCTTTAACTGACGACCCAAAATCGCCTGATGTCCCTCGGCAGCGCGGAATTGATCATCTCCGGGGCCTATTTGATTCGGCAACCGAAGACAATTCGCAGACAGGCCCATCTGACATCGTCGCCTCTCCGGAATGGCGCAAGGCAGAGCAGCGTTCCTTTGGTGACGAGAACGATGAAAGCGAACCGACAACCTGAGAATATCTGGAGTTGGATTGTGTTTCGGGTTCTTGGGCTGGCGCAACTGCGCGAGCTTCACTCTTGGCTTGGAGCCTTCACAACTATGACAAGTACGAACCTCACGTCTGGCGAACGACATTGTGGCTGTTTGCTTGGTCTAGCCATCGGTGACGCACTCGGTGCCGCTGTTGAGTTCAGCCCGCCCGGTTCCTTCAAGCCTGTGACCGGCTTTCGCGATGGAGGCCCTCACGGTCTCAAACCCGGCGAGTGGACCGACGACACTTCCATGGCCTTGGCGCTGGCCGACAGTATCGTGACCGTTGGATGGGATCTGAATGATCAGGCCAGGCGGTACGTTGACTGGTGGAAGCGCGGCAAATACTCGGTGAACGGCGTGTGCTTCGACATCGGCATCACGACCCGCGATGCACTGGGCGCTTTTGTTCGGACGGGCGATGCCCGAAGCTCTGCAAGCAGCCATGAGCGATCGAGTGGCAACGGCTCGATCATGCGGCTCGCGCCGGTACCGATCGCTTTCGGGAATCTGTATCCCGCTCGGATCGAAGAGCTTTCACGTCTGGCCGCTGAATCCAGCCTTCCCACACACGCAAGCGCGCAGTGCCTGTCGGCGTGCCGCTACATGGCCCTCGTTCTCGCAGCATTGATGGCTGGCGAATCACGCGATGAAATCCTTGCGCCGAACTGGTCGGCGCTGGATGCGCTTCGGAAGGTTGAGCCGCTGCACCCGGCCATCGACGAAGTTGCCAGCGGAAGTTTCCGCAGGCGAAAGCCACCGGAGATTCGCGGGTCAGGGTACGTGGTTCACAGCTTGGAGGCGGCAATGTGGGCATTTCACAACGCAGTTGATTTCAGTGAGGCTGTACTGCGGGCCGTGAACCTCGGCGACGACGCGGACACGACCGGCGCGGTGTGCGGGCAGTTAGCGGGAGCATGTTGGGGCGTTGATGGAGTTCCAGATCAGTGGCGAATCGGTGTGGCCCAGTGCGACATGCTGACCGCCTGTGCCGACGAATTGGGTTCTCAGTCCTGCGACGGTTGAAGATCATGGTCCCTGACCATGATAAGAGTCTCTTTACCGTCGTCGTACTTCTCATCCCACTGTCTTTGAGCTTGCAAAGGCACCCATTCGCGGGCGTTATCCAATCGAAACATCGCTCCCCAACGCCTCGGAGATCAGGTTTTTCAATCTCATTTCTATCGAGCTGAGTACCTTCGATTTCGCTTCCGATAGCGCGGTTGGGATATGGATAGGGAACAACTGGAGCTGCCCACTTGTCGTCCCGCCTGCTCGCCGCACATTCAACCGAGTAGGTTGAGAGTCAATGGAGGACGCTGGATGGAGCACGAGCGCCGTTGGGCGCAGCTTGTGCCTCTCGCCAAAGGCGTAGGCGTACAGAAACGTCTGGTAAATGTCGCTGGCGGCAATGCTGCGTTGGTCATACAGCTTGTATTTGGCGTCGATTGGCAAAAGACATCCTGGTGCTCCATGTCTCTCAATGACTACATCGGGAATCACAGCGGCGTACGGGCGAGCTTCGTCGGCATGCCATAGGATCGTTCGATCCCGCCTTTGTGGCGTTACCTGAAACGGCTCGTCGTCCAGAATCTGGCGAAGCCAGCGTGTAACGAAACTCTCAAACAACCGGTTCATGTCCAATAGAAAAGCGAAACAGCGAGGCGACCCACTGGCGAAAAGGTCGTCAATTCCCAAGGCATCGAGAATCAACCATGCCAGTTCATGTGGCTCCCGGTATTGCTCGTTCATGCGGCCGTAAACCAGAGACGTCCGAGCTGTCCGCAAATTCAGTCCTTCGAGATCACACACTTCGCTGAGGATTGCCAGCATGCGCCGGACGCGAACGGAAACAGCGGAGTGTGACACGCGTCCCGCGCAGAGGGATAGGGCCGCAAGAAGGATGCGATTCTCGTCGATGTCAGCTCGGTAATCATCAAATCGACATTCAATGCGATCGACCCGTCCGAAACGTCGTAGCAATTGCCGATCGGAGAGAAGACGTCCTCGCAGCGTGGGCAGATCATCTTCAACTTCGATGTAGTCAGAGAGAAAGCCGCCGCGTGCGAGCCGCTCACAAGCCTCCACAAATAGCAATGCAATCAGATCGAAAAGGCCTGTGCCGCTCCCTTCCAGTGTGCGGACTGCGGGATAACGTGCCAGCCCGTCAATGTTGCTGGCAAAATCAATAAGGTCGATCAAGCCTAGATTGCCTCCGACGAGCTTGGGAACGATCTGAATTTCAAACTGATGGAATCGCACGACGCCAACCCATGACTTTGCGGAGATGTGGAGCCCCTCGCGCATTTCGCTGAGTGACAGACGCGAATTCATGCCGCCGGCCGCCAGTTGTGATGCCAGTCGCTGATCGGGTTCAGTGAGTGTTACACCTTTCAGATCCAGGCTGCGCCATTCGGACAGCGTGTAGACAGGATGCGTAGAAGCAGACACATTCATTGCTTCGTCTCACTTGCAAATTCCTTCTCCAGTGCCGCCAACAATAGATCGGGGTCATTCATGCGATCTTCATTGAGGACTTGGCCTTCCTGATCTACGAGCTCTGAACCGATATATTCCGCCAGCACCCTATAGTCGTCGTAGCAGTATTCCTGAAGCAGAGGAAGAATCTCCTGGCGGAAACGACGGCTAAACTCCTCGGGTTCTGAAACGGCAACGCCACCCTCCATTAGGAACGAGTGTCCGATCTGCTTTTCTCGCCCTTCCTTGGCAGCGATACGCGCGTTGAGCATTTCAAGGAAATCACTGAGCGCGAGTTGCCCGATTTTGGTGCCCGTGAGTAGTGATGGATCGGGCATCAACTCAAGAAAAGCGAATCGTCGGCGCAGAGCAGTATCCAGCAGCTTAATGCTGCGGTCTGCCGTATTCATGGTTCCCAGAACGAACACGTTCGGCGGGATCATGAAGGCTTCTTTGCTTTGCGGCAGCGAAATGATCAAACCGCGCTTATCCATTTCGAGCAAAGTGATCGTCTCGCCGAGAACCTTCGCGACGTTCGCTCGATTGATCTCATCGATCAGGACGAGGTAGGGCTTCTTTGGATTGGCTTGCGCGGCTCGGCACACTCTCTTAAACACGCCGTCTTCCAGCTTCAGGGTCAACGTGCCGTTCTTGGAATCCGTAGGCCGATAGCCTTCTATGAAATCTTCGTAGCTGTACGACGGATGGAATGTCAGGCGAGTCAATGGCCCGACTACATCGCCACTTTCAAGGTGCTTTTTTAATTCCGGATCGCGTTCCGTCAGTAGCGCACCCAAGTGGTCGAACTCATTCTCGGTCAATGCGAAAAGAGTTCCTTGGTTTCGGAACTGGATCGGTTCAGATCCCGACAGTATCGGGTCAGCTTGGAGTTCATTGTACGTCAATCCGTTCTCAATCTTCGCCACCGGTTCCAGTTCGATCGCCGGATCGCCTGCGCTGTTCGTAAACATTTCGCGGCTCACTCTGGCGAGCGCAACCAGCCGCTTGTCGGGGGTCGATTGATAGCCTACGACCAGGTCGCCACGACGAACGAGTGGATAATTCCGCTGGAGCCGACCGTGGCGATACTCGACCTTTCGCTCTTTGAAGAGGCTGTCCCATGACCACTCGTTCGGATTCGCTACGACCCACCAGACGCGGCGCATGACCTGGGCGCTGGAGAGTTTCTGCTCAGCCTGTGTGAAGGCTGCTGCGTCAGCGAGGAGTGCCGGTGGCGCACCTCCCATCTGCTCCATCAGCCACCAAACAGAGAATCTTCGGGCGGTAAATGTCTTGCCAGTCCCTGGCGGGCCATACAGAATCGCCTGTCCTTTGCGCTCAAGGGCATCAGCTAATTCGCGGTAAAGTGCGTCAACCGGGACGGGACCTATTGGCCCACTGCCCTTGCTCAAGATGGTTGCCGCCAAGTCCTGCGGCACCGTCGCGACGGTCACAAATGCCCACGCTCTCTGCGGGGGAATATCTTTCTCATAAGAAGTATCCCATTTTACGTGAAGAAGATGTCTGTGTTCGGCTCTTTCAGGCTTGTACTCGTAACCAGGTTCAACCACAGTCCCAACCGCAACAATCCGGTCGATCCCCTGATTGGCAACGACAAAGTCACCGGGTTCGAGATCTCGCAGGGTCCATACCTCCTTGGCCTTTTTCGAGATCGTCGACCTGTGGCCGTTATAAGTTTCGAAATATGTTTCACCAAACTTCGTCATGAAGTCATCTTTGGAGGCGAAGTCTCGCAGGTCACCAACTTCGCCCCAGCCAACGGAGATGTATCCACCTGGGAAACACTCATCCCATAGGTTGGCGTTCGCTCCCGGCGCAATCTTGACGATTCTTCGTTGATCTCGCGGGTTGGCCCATTGGTAAAGAAATCTTGTCAACTCCTGAGTGGACCAGCCAGCGAGCGCCGGGCGTTTCTGTAGCATCGCAAGGAGCTGCCGATTCTGTCGTATAACGTGATAACCGTTCGCTGAGGCTTCATGGTCGCCAAGGCAATGCTGATAGTGAACGATGTGCTGAATGGAAGATATGGGTAGCAATTGATCAGGGAAGTAACAGTGGAGAGTCTTCGTCCGCAGAGTTGGTCCCGAACTAATGGCATCGACCTCGTCAATGGCATCCCACTCTCCGCTTGCTCCCAACTCGAATGCCTTCACGAAGCCGGCGCGTACCGCTTGCCACGCACCTTGCTCGTCCTTGTAAATATTACGATCGAACCACCAATCCCCGTTTCTCTGGCGGTAGATGATGTGCTTGCCCGCACTCCCCCCACGCATCGATCCTACATTGGCGGTTCCCCATTCCATCCACCAGCAGAATGATTCCTCATTGTTTCCAAGCCCGAGCGCGTATCGAGTCAACGGCATCGACGGCCACGCATCCATGGGAAACTTTCGGACAAGCTCCTGCCTTTCCTTTTCGGCCACTTCAATCACTGATTGAATTGCGTTTCGGTCAAAGGAAGCAGCTGCTTCATCGAAAGTGATCTTTGTAATCGTCATATTGAAATGCCCTCAGAAGGCGAGCATCTTATCAGCAACATTAGTGGAATCGATCATCACGATGAAATGGTCGCCCGCCTGCGTGTCGAAACGAGAGAATTCCCAGGCCCGTATAAACGGGGGGAGCTCAGCTTGAGATGATCTGCAGTGCTTGAGTTGAAAACCTGACGTAGTTCTCGCTTGGCAAGCCGATGCGACAATCGAGACCTGTCGATGTAGCCGCCCGCATAGTCTCGTCGGCTGTGCCTGCTCATGGTTGTCGAATTGCGAGCCGTATACGGTATACGTTTTGGAGTAATTTTGAACCATTTATACGTTTTCTCTTGCAACGACTGCAACACTTACTATGATGAATAACAATGGGTTATGGTCGTATCCTGCGTCAAGAATTGACTACGGAGCCGCAGGTTGGAGGTTCGAGCCCTCCCGGGTGCATTTGATATTGGTATTGTCGGAATGCTTGGTTAGCATTGCACTTCTTCAAGAGCGTCCGGCACTGAAATGATCGTGACTGAATGATCGTGTATGCACCACGCATTTAGCAGTCGCAGTAACGTGACTCCTT
>Ga0163144_10010563_pt1 | contig 19666 bp, 16 predicted proteins | sample OliLak19BULKMAT1_FD_123175 | JGI IMG/M metagenome (GOLD analysis project Ga0163144, IMG submission 123175) | Freshwater microbial mat bacterial communities from Lake Vanda, McMurdo Dry Valleys, Antarctica - Oligotrophic Lake LV.19.BULKMAT1 | ecosystem: Environmental > Aquatic > Freshwater >... | reverse complement strand
TTGGCACTCCTCTAGAACTCAGACATTACTCCCGTGAGCCTCCGTCGCACTGGGCGAGCGCCTCTCGACGCACCCAGCGCTACGGGTTCAGCTCTCAAGACTTTCCACCCTCGGTAGAGGGAATGGAAGTCAGGGGCGGTTGGTTAGACCGACTCCTTTTCCCTGGTTTGGCAACCAGGTACTTCAGGTGAGCTGCACCCACATCTACAGCGCCAGCAAGGTGTTACTCTTCCGGCGATCTGTGCGAGATCCTGTCTCCCGAGATTTGTTATCGGCAGGGGGAAGGGAAGTGGTGCAAAGGCAATTTGCCGATGCGATCAGATCTGAACATCTGCGCTGGACTCCATGGATTTGGTACGACAGAAGGAGCCCATGGCCGATTTAGTCCCCACATCGAAGAGCTACCAGGACCTTCTGACCCGTCTGAAGAACCAAATCCAGACGGCACAAGTCAGGGCCGCTCAAGCCGTCAATCGAGAACTTGTCTTGCTCTACTGGGGGATCGGCAAAGAGATTCTTCAACGCCAGCAACAGGAAGGTTGGGGGGCAAAGATCATTGACCAGCTTGCCAAGGACCTTCGTCACGCGTTCCCGTCAATTCAGGGTTTTTCTCCCCGTAACCTCAAGTACATGAGGGCTTTCGCGGAGGCCTGGCCGGAAGAACCAATTGTGCAACAGGCTGTTGCACAATTGCCCTGGGGTCACAATGTTCGGCTCTTGGACCAGCTCAGGGACCGAGACGAACGCCTCTGGTATGTCCAAGCAGCCATCGAAAACGGTTGGAGCCGGAACATTTTGCAGATGCAGATCGAGAGCGGGCTTTACCGCCGCCAGGGTAAGGCGACCACCAATTTTCAGACCACGCTTCCAAAGCCGCAATCCGACCTTGCCCAGCAACTCCTCAAGGACCCATACAATTTCGATTTCCTCACGCTCTCCAAGGATGCTCACGAACGAGACGTAGAGACCGGTCTTGTTGACCACATCCAAAAGTTCCTCCTTGATCTGGGAGTCGGCTTCGCGTTCGTCGGGCGACAGGTGCCCCTAGAAGTGTCAGGCAAGGAATACAGAATCGACCTTCTCTTCTATCACCTGAAGCTTCGATGTTTCGTGGTCTTCGACCTCAAGGGCGGTGCATTCAAGCCGGAGTACACCGGTAAGATGAACTTCTATCTTTCCGCCGTCGATGACCTGCTTCGTCACCCTGACGACAAGCCGAGCATCGGCCTCATTCTGTGCAAAGAGAAAGACCGCATCGTTGCCGAGTACGCGCTTCGCGACATGACGAAGCCGCTAGGCGTTGCGGAGTTCACCCACTTGGAGAAGCTTCCAGAGGAATTCAAGGGAACGCTCCCGACCATCGAGGAGATCGAGGCCGAGTTGGGGACATCGGATGAAACCGAAGCCTGAATCCTCGGCGGTCAAGGACACGCCGCTACGCGGTGCGCCTCGAAGGCGCAGCCTTGACCTGACACTTTCAGAATTATTTGGCGTAGATCCGTCAACAATAAGTGGCGTACTCTTCAAGTATGGACCAACTGGCCGGGCTCACGGAAGAGGCACGGAAACTCGCGCTTGATCGGTTTCGGCTGATCCAACCTCACCTTGAGCAGAATCAGTCATTGCAGTCTGTGGCTAAGGCGGCAGGCGTTCCGTATCGAACCGCGCAACGCTGGGTTGCCCAATACCGGCTATTCGGTCTGGTGGCCCTAGCGCGCAAGCGGCGGGGGGATCGCGGGGAGCGTCGCGTCGTGTCGGCAAAGCTGAAAGAGTTTATACCCGACGTCGGGATATAACAACTGAAAATCGAGGACCTTCTGCTTTTCCCAATCGAGAAGCCAGAAGTCGCGGGGGACCTTTCCGTTGTGCTGGTTCGCCTCGCCGTAGCGCTTTCTCCAGTCGTAGAACTTGCCGGCGGCGAGGCCCACCTGAACTTATCCGGCTCGACCCAGACACCATTCAGAGGTCTCCAAACTCTCTTTTTAGGGCGATGTGCTCCGTTAGTAACTCCGCGATGACTTCGTCCTTTTGACGGAGTCGACCTTCGAGTTTTTCGATGCGCTCCAAGTCCTTGTTCCGTTCCGGAACTCGCTTACTCACTAACGGGAGGCCGCCGTTGGTGAACAACTGCTCCTGCCAGGCGTAGAACTGAGTCGGCGACAGACGGGCGTCTTCGCAAATCTTCGAGATGGCGTGTTTCTCGATGAGATGGAGACGCAGCAATTTGATCTTGTCGTCCGCGCTCCAATGTCGTCTTTCTTTCTTCAATGTCTCGCTCCAAAGACCTCTTCGACCACTTTTCACTTCTCGTTAACCGATTCCTCCGGTTTCAGCTGAGGCAAAACATGGCTGGTTATGCCCGCCGTTCGCGCCGCTAAGACTTAGCTTTCCATTCGTATCCTAAAACCCTAAAACGCTGATCCGGCCTCTGCCGGATCAACGTTGTTTTTTGGGATATCATCACGTGGAGTTACGTATGAAGGCCTGGCGATTTTACGGTTTCGGCGATTTGCGGTTGGACGAGGTTCCGATGCCTGAATTGCGGCCTCGTCATGTGTTGGTTGAGGTTTTGATGGTGCAGCCGAGCGTGACCGAGGCGCAACTGGCTGTAGGGGTTCGAACGCTGGCATTCGACAAGATTCAGAGGCGGCTGGAGACAGAGGCGCCGGTTCAATTGTTCGGGCATGAGTTCTGCGTCCGGATCGTGGAGGTAGGGCCTGGGGTGAAGCGCTTTCGTGTTGGGGACCGCGTGGCGGCGCGGGCGAAGTTGCCTTGTGAGAGTTGTCCGCTTTGCGAGAACGGGCGTGGTCATTTGTGCAGGAAGGGGCCGATCATCGGGTTTCAATTGCCAGGCTGTTTTGCCGAGTATGCGGTGTTGCCGGAGATTGCCCTGACGCTGGTGGATGAGCGGATTTCCGATAGCGAGGCGGCGTGTTTGCAGTCGTTGAGCGATAGCGTTGCGGCGGTGGAGACGGCTGAGATTCAGATCGGAGATACGGTCGCGATTCTTGGTCAGGGGAGTATGGGGCTGGAGTGTATGCAGATCGCGCGAGTGAGCGGGGCCGGTAAAATTATCACCGTCGATGTCAGGGATGAGGCTTGTGCGATGTCGAAGGAATTGGGGGCCGATCATGCGTTGAATGCTACTGGTGTCGATCCGGTGGCGGCGATCCGCGATTTGACGGATGGCAATGGGGCGGATGTTGTTTTTGAATGCGCAGGGGGGAGCCCAAAGCAGGGGCTGGCTGGAGTGAAGAGTGTGACGCAAGCGATTGATGCGGTGCGGTCTGGCGGCAAGATCATTGGCGTTTCATGGTTTGGATCGCCGTTTGAGGTGGATGTGGATTTGATGCGCGAGCGGAGTTTGCGTTATCTGTTTCCGGATATCAGCACGCTTGAGCACTTGCAGCATACGGTGAATCTGGTGGCGGCGGGAAGGGTGAGGATGAAGCCCACGATTACGCATATTCTGGACGGGATCGAGAGCGTTCCGATGGCGTTTGAGATTACAGCGAACAAGGGCAAGTTCAAGGCGATTAACCCGGCGCAAGTGAGGATGGCGGTATGAACGTTCGTGAGCGGTTGATGAAGATTGGATCGGCGACGGTCTCTGATGCGCTCGGCAAATGCGGGGCGATGGATCATACGATGCGACCGTGGTCGGCGAATGCGCGGATGGCGGGGCCGGCGTTTACGGTGCAGGTGCATACGGCGGATATTTTGATGGTGAGCAAGGCGGCGGCGGAGTGTCCGGCGGGGCATGTGCTGGTGATCGATGGGCATGGGGAGATGAACACGGCGCTGTGGGGTGGGTTGATGACGATGGCGGTGTTGCGCAAGGGGCTGGCGGGGGTGGTGGTGAATGGGGCGATTCGCGATCTTGATGAGATCCGGGTGAGCAAGTTGCCGGTGTTTGCGAGGGCGGTGGTTCCGAATGCGGGCGGGGCGCAGTATGCGGGGAAGTTGCAGGTGCCGGTGGCGTGTTGCGGGGCGGTGGTTTGTCCGGGGGACTGGCTGGTGGGGGATGACGATGGGGTGGTGGTGATTCCGGCGGCGGGATTGGATGCTTGCGTTGAGAAGGCGGTCAGAATTGTGGCAGCCGAGAAGCAGATTGCGAAGGCGATCCGGGCGGGGGTGGAAGTGGCGACGACGTTGCGGGTGGAGGAGGTGCTGGAGCGGAAGGCTAAGGAAGTGTTTGTGCCGCAGTTGATGGTGGAGAAGAAGTAAGGGGGGCTTTCGTGGCTGGAGGGGCTACTTAGGCAGGGTGAATGGGAATTCGATTTGGGTCGCCATCGAGACAGGCTTTCCGTTGAGGATGGCGGGTGTATAGATGCATTTCTTGAGCGCGTCTTTGGCGGCGGCAATTAGGAGTGGGTGGCCGGAGATGGTTTGGATACTTTCGATTGAGCCGGTCCTGGTGATGATTGCGGTGAGTTTAACCGGGCCCTGGATGTGGGCGATCTTGGCCTTGAGGGGATAAACGGGGTTGACGCGTCTGACTAGCCTGGCAGGCTGCATCGTGCCCGGTTGGCTATATCGAGCGGTCTCAGTAGCATCCTCATCGGCCTGAAATTCCGGTGAGTCCTTGGAGTAAAGCGCACTCGTTTCCGCTGCGAGGGGGGCACAGTATGACAGCATGGCCAAAGCCAGTGCGGCGGTGGGTAGCGAGTATATTCTGTGTTCCATGGCGGCGCTGCATTCCTTAATGCCGTAAGATTCCGGATTCGCGCATTTTGCGTTTACCGTGAACTGCTTATGTTGGGATAAACAGGAAATCTTGCTGAAAAGCATCATTGGAGGGCCAAATATTAATTTGGGGGCAGAAACTCAATATTTTGAGACGGGATCCGAGTCGATGATTTGGAGGAGAACTCCACGCGCGAGACCTTTGGCGCCAGTTCCCCTCAACGCGGCCGATTGACGGCCCTTTTCTTCAATTCCTGAAAGCGGAGAAACTCTGCTTCGCTCTCGGCTTTCTTCTCAAGCCTTCGATAGACCTGGCCCAGCAAGTAATGTGGTTCAGGATACGCCTCGTCCAACTCAGCAGCTTTCACCAGCCAGCGCTCGCATCTCTCCCATTGGTCCAATTTCATCAAAGCCTTTCCCGCCAAATAGAAGTTCTGAGCGCCGTTCGGATTCCGCGTAGCGGCCTCAACCGCCAGGTCAAAGGCCTGCCGATTCTCCCCGGTCTTCAACAACAATGAGGCAAGATTTGCATAGGCCCAGTCGTAGTTCGGATGATCTTTATGAACTAGCGCGATTGACCTCAGATAGCTCTTACGAGCGGCCTCTGGCTGCCCCATCCCTTCCTGACAGAGCCCAAGGTTATCCCAAGCTTTGTAGTAGCTGGGGTTGCGAGCGATGATGTTGCTAAATAGCGCCGACGCCTGAGCGTAGCGCGAGCGATAGTAATAGATTCGCCCCAGCGAATAGGCCGCATCTTCATTTCCCGGCTCGATCTCAAGAGCTCGAAGCAGTGACGCCTCGGCATCGTCGTCTTGCGCCAACAAGTAATGGGCATCCGCTTTAGCGCGCCATCCCGCTACCGAACCTGGATGCCACACAATCAAGCCAGAGGATGTCGCGAGACTCTTTTCAAACTGGCCCGCAAGTAGATAGGCCCGCGCCAATTCAATCATCACGCGCTCATCTTTACGGCATTCCGCGGTGGCCAACTCGAGTCGCATGGCTGCCGCGGCGGGATCTTTGCGGCTTGAGAGGTCAAGCGCTTCAGTGAGCAGGTCCTCGCAAGGACCTGCCCACACGGAAGTCACTCCCAGGATCAATAGCCAGCGCACTCGAAACTACCAGGCAAGCCGCAATTGCAACTGCAAGCTGCGGGGTCCCTGCTGTGCGCCTGTGATGCGCCCGAATGTTGGGCTGGTGATATCGGTATCGGGATCGCCACGGCCCGCACGATTCAATGCATTAAAAGCATCCGCACGAAATTCGATACTACGCTTCTCGAGGAAGATGAATTTCTTGGCTACCCCGAAATCTTCGCTATGGAATGATGGACCCCGCACATTGGGTAAATAGCGCGGAGCGGTTCCCAGCCGTAGCGGAACACCTTGCGATGTCGCAGGCACCTGCGCAAAGGCCGCAGGATTCAGATACGGTGTGCCGGTGCCGAATGCGACTTTGTCACCCTTGTCTATAACTATCTGTTGTCCCAAAACCACATCCGGCCGGATCGTTCCATTGAAAAGGGCTTCGCCGTTTCGGATGCCCGATGTCGAGATAGCAAGGGGGTTCCCCGAGCGGTAATTCTGGATCCCCGTCAGTGTCCAGCCACCGATCAATGAATTGGCAACGCCGTTGTGTAGATCGAGTAATTTACCCCGGCCAATTGGCAGTTCGTAAATCCAGGTGAACTTGAAGTTACTCGGATTGTTATAACTCGCCACAGAGTAAGCCAGGTTTCGGTTATAGGCGTCCTGAGATGCCGACGAGCCGTCGACGGGTGCTTCCGCGTTGGTTAACGCCTTGGAGAAGGTATACGCCGCAACTATCGCCAGCCCAGCTGTAAACCTGCGCGTCGCCACCACCTGCAGGGAATCGTAGGCACCCCTGCCGATATTGGGAAGATATTGACCTACGTTTTGGTATTGAGGGAACCGGCGCAGCGACTGTGCCAGCGTGCCCGTAAATCCCGGATATGGCAATGGCGCTAGCGTTGGGTTGCGTGACAGTGGTTGAATCAGAGCATCCCCATATTGAGCAAGCACGCTTACCGGCAATTGATTTAACGCATCCAGTCCGATCGCGATCACGCCCTTGGAACGGTTGCCGATATAGCCGAGGTCGAGCACAAAATCCTTCGGCAGCGCAAACTGGAAGCCAAGATTGAAATTCTGCACCCGGCCCAACCGGTTCCCATCTGGCGCAACATAGGTAAAGCCCTGTCCATTAGCGCCTGATGGATTCTTGTTCGGCAACACTCCGTTGAAACTCGGATAGGGCTGGCCGAAGGTAAAGACCGGGTCCTCCGTAAACTGCAGCGGAACATTGCTGTTGTTCAGCAAGATCGTTCCGTTATAGCCAAACGTCGACGGTGTGTTGAAGTTCAGCACTGGAGCCATATTGTTCACGCCATAGCCGCCCCGCATGACCATCTTCCTGCTGAACGCGTAGGCAAATCCCAATCGCGGCGAAACCTGATTCCAGTTGGTTTCTTGAAATGTATCGGTATTAAGATCATCGGCAAACACTAGCGCGCCCAATCTCCCGCCCGCGGCCGGATTGGGTTTACTGGGATCGATGTTGGTCATGCGGCCCGCCACTTCACGCAGAGGCCGGATGATTTCCCAGCGAACGCCAAGATTCAGCGTGAGCTTGGAGGTAACTTTCCAGTCGTCACTGAAATAAAAGGCTGGATACCGCAACCGGTAGCCGGGGTTAGTGACCGTAATCGCGCGCGAAGTACTGGCGACGGCGCCTAATAAGAAGCTGGCGAACGAATTGCCCGTTAGATTATTGAAGCCCGGCTGAGCGGTTTGCAGAGGATTGAATACGTAGTCGCCCGTCCCACTCTTGCCGCGGTTGTTCTGGTAGTAAAAACGTATTTCAAAGCCGGCTTTAAAATTGTGCTTGCCTCGCACGTACGTGATGTCATCCATGAAAATCGTACTGCCGTTGTAGGCAGCGCCGCGTGAACTGGATCCGATCTGTCCATTGGCACCGAGGTTGCCACCGAGCACCAACGGTCCTTGAAAGTTGAGACGCGGGAAGTGAGTGCCTGCCGTGTTCTGCAGTCCGAGTTTCTGGTCCCATCCCTGATCCACATGAACGCTTTCATTCACGTTGCCGAAACGGTTGTAGCCGAGGGCGATATGGTTCAACAGGTTCGGGCGAATCGTCCAATCTTCGCTCAGCCGAATCGCTACACCCGGGGTTGACTGCAATTGATAAATGCCTCCAGGGGGCCCCGGGGGCAAGCCCCAGCGGCCACCCGGCGAGTTGTTACGCAGGCGATCATTCCAACTCACGAAGCCCGCGGCCCGGTGGTTAGTGTTGATATTGTGATCTAACTTGACCGAATACATCTTTTCATCAAAAATAGGCTGTCCAGTGGCAATAGAAGGATAGTTGCGAATCAGATTCTCATTGATCGGATCCGGAAGCCCGGCGGTGTCCAACACCCTTCGCGACGTCGGGTTGATGCGGTTAGCCGGCAGGATATTACCGGCGAAGGGGTCTCGGACCGTCACTCCATTCACACTCCGGGTCGAGCTCGGGTCGTAGATCTGACCAAATAGCACTCCGCGCCCCAGCACGTCGGTGCCGATCGACGTTCCGGATCTCGGGTCGCCCGTGAACCGCGAATCAAAGAGGCGTGAAAAATCTCCTTGTTTAAACGCTGCCGACGGCATCGTGATCAGTGATCCCGGCGTGAAGTCCTTCCTGTGTGTCTCCTCCCAACTGGCAAAGATGAAGGTCTTGTTCTTACCGTTATAAAGTTTGGGAATGGTGAATGGAGACCCCCACGACGCTCCATAGTTGTTTTGCTTGAAGGCCGAAGGTGTAGTGTTGCCAGTTGCGTTCTTCGCAAAGGAATTTGCCCGGAATGCCGCATTCTGTATGTCGAAATAAGCCGTGGCATGAATCTCATTTGTCCCCGACTTGATGGCAAAGTTCGCTACCGCCGTCTGTCCTCCGCCATACTGCGCACCAATGGTTCCCGTCTGCAGTTTAAATTCGCTGACCGCCTCTGCCGATGGGCTGAATTCGTTATTGCTTCCACCATTCAAATCGAATCGTCCCAGTGGCATACCCTCAATCAGAATTTCGTGAGAATAGTTTTGCCCGCCATTGATCGAACCCTGGAATTCACCTCCAACAGTGCCGGGCAGGCTGCGGAAGATGAAGCTTTGTATCTGCCTGCGGCCATCAGACACTGCCACTGGCCATGTCTCAAACTCCTTCTTCGATACATACCGGCCGATTTCCGCGGTTCCGGTTTCAATCGCCGGCGGCTCTGAGTTGACGTTGATCGATTCCGTCACTGCGCCGACTTCCAGCTTCAGATCTACCGTCAATGTCTGCGCTACGCGTAGGGTGATGTTCTCGACCGCTGAAGACCGGAAGCCCGTCTTGCCAGCCGTAATTGTGTACTGCCCGGGTGGCAAATACGGAAACACAAAGACGCCCGCGTTGCTGGTGGTGGTCCGGGATTCGACCCGGGTCTGAACCTCAACCGCCACGACATTCGCGCCTGGCACTCCGGCGCCGGATGTGTCCGTAACCGTTCCGTTAAAGGTGCCGCGCTCGCCCTGGGCCATCACCAGAAACGAACTATTCATCACTAAGATCGAGCAAATTAATCTAAGCATTGAATTCCCCTTGGGTCCCTTTTGAAGTTGCATTGGAGCAGCAGCATGAATACCGGGATTATTATTGAGGTTGTCAACGAAGTCAAGCCTCCCAGGTTTGTCTCTCAGGTTTGTCTTAGGAGGAATGATAAGCTAACAATTCATGAGTGGCCCGCGAAACCTTCGGCTGGTGGCGCGAAAAGCACTCTGTGCGGTGTTCCTGATCGCCCTTCTTCAAGCCGCCTTCTCTCCATTTGAAACCCTTCGGCCCCAAGCGATTGGAATTGAATTCCTTCACGCCAATTCTCCAACTCCCAATAAATATCTGCCCGAAACCATGGGCGCGGGCGTGGCGATGATCGACTTCGACAACGACGGCCATCTCGATTTGTTCTTCACAAATGGTGCTCAGGTGGATGGATCTGAGACGCCTTCCAAGCGGCAACCCAAATACTGGAACCGCCTCTATCGCAACCAGGGCAATGGCAAGTTCACTGACGTCACCGAGCTCGCTGGCCTTCGGGGCCTCGATACGGGCTACACCATGGGCACCGCTGTCGGCGACTTCGACAACGATGGTTGGCAAGACCTTTATGTCACCTCCTACGGGACGAACACGCTTTACCGCAATCGCGGCAATGGCACATTTGAAGACGTTACCTCAAAGGCCCGTGTAGCGGGCGCTGGCTGGAGCACAAGCGCCGGTTTCTTCGACTTCAACAACGACGGACTGCTCGATTTGTTCGTCTGCCGCTATCTCAACTGGTCTTTCGCCAAAAACATCTACTGCGGCGAGAAGGCCCCAGGACCGCGCGCTTATTGCCACCCCGACAACTTCGAACCTGTAGGCAACTTGTTATTCCGCAACAACGGAGATGGCACCTTCACTGACGTCTCCTCGCCTTCTGGCATCGCAGCGGCCAAAGGCAAATCTCTCGGAGTCGCATTCTCCGACTACGATGGCGACGGCTTCACTGATATCTATGTCGCCAACGATTCTGTGATGTGCTTTTTATTCCGCAATCACGGCAATGGCCGCTTCGAAGAAAGCGCTCTACTTACCGGTGCGGGCTTGAATGAAGATGGTGCCCCCTTTGCGGGGATGGGCGTCGATTTCGCCGACTACAACAACGACGGCCGTACGGATATCCTGGTCACCAACCTGTCCCTGCAGATGTACGCGCTGTTCCGCAACCGCGCTGGCTCTCATTTCGATTACGCGACAGGAGACTCCGGGCTAGGCAAAGCAACCCATCTCTACTCCGGCTGGAGCACCCGCTTCATCGATTTTAATAACGATGGCTGGAAAGATATTTTCGCCGCACAAGGTCACGTGCTGGACACCATCGAGCGTACTTCACCAAATCTCCAGTACCGGCAGGCTCCCCTGCTGTTGTTCAATCGCAAAGGAACCTTTGAGCGTGTCGCCGGCGGGGAAGCATTCGAGCAGCGGCATTCCGGCCGTGGGGCCGCTTTTGGCGATCTCGACAACGATGGCAGAATCGACGTCGTTGTAGCAAACCTCGGCGAAGCCCCAGCCATCCTTCACAACACTACCGCCGAGGGGAATCATTGGCTCTCCCTCCGGCTGGTCGGCAGCGCCGCAAATCGCGATGGAATAGGTTGCAAGGTCAAACTAACTCGGCTCTCTGGTGAATCGCAGTTCTATGAAGTCCAGACCGCGGCCGGATACCTGTCCGCAAGTGATCGCAGGCTGCTGATGGGCGTTGGAAAGGATACGGTCATTGCGAAGATTGAAATCCATTGGCCTGGCGGCCGTCTTCAAAACCTATCGCAAGTCAAGACCGACCAAAACCTCATCGTCGAGGAGCCGAAGCAATAGATGCGAGCCGCCCTTATCGTTGGGATGCTGCTCTCGGCACTTGCCGCGCAGCTACCGGAAGCCGTCCGTTTAGTAGATGTCGCTCTCGAAGCTGGCATCGACAGCATCCTGTACTGCGGCGGCGAATCGACAAAGAACTACATCGTCGAAACGCTGGGCAGCGGCGCTGCCTGGATCGACTACGACAACGACGGAAAGCTCGATCTCTTCCTCGTCACCGCTTCTCGTCTCGAAGGCTTCCCTAAAGGCAAAGAGCCCACCAATCACCTTTATCGGAACGAAGGCAGCGGCAAGTTTCGCGATGTCACCAACACCGCCGGAGTAGCGCGATCCGGCTGGGGCCAAGGCGTTTGCGCCGGAGATTTTGACAACGACGGATTTACCGACCTCGCTGTCACTTATTGGGGTCAGGACGTTGTCTATCGCAATACGGGCAAAGGATCGTTCACCGATGTTACTCAAACGGCTGGCCTCACTGGCAGTCGAATCCGCTGGGGCACAGGCTGCGCTTTCGTTGACTATAACCGCGACGGCAAGCTCGATCTCTTCGTCGCGCGCTACGTGCAATTCGACCAGAAAAACACGCCGGCGCCGGGTATGCCGAACGCCTGCAAGTGGAAGGACATGAGCGTAATGTGTGGCCCGCGCGGGCTCAAAGGCGAGTTCAATCAACTTTGGCGCAACGACTCCACACCTGGCGAAATCCGCTTCACCGACGTGTCAAAAGAATCGGGTATTACTTCCCCCGGTGAGCGCTATTCACTCTCAGTGACCACCCTCGACTACGACAACGACGGTTGGCCGGATCTCTATGTAGCCGTCGACTCCCAGGCCAGCATCCTCTATAGAAACAATCGCAACGGCACCTTCACCGATACGGGCCTCGAATCGGGCGTCGCGCTTAGCGAGGATGGCCGTGAGCAAGCCGGCATGGGCACCAGCGCCGGCGATTTCAATGGCGATGGCCATCTCGACCTCGCCAAGACAAACTTCATCGATGACACTCCGAACGTCTACCGCAGCAATGGCGATGGCACCTTTACCGAGGAGACCTCCAATGTCGGGCTCGGGTCGGTAACCAAGTATCTGGGCTGGGGCATTGCATTCCTCGACTACGAGAACAGCGGTTGGCCTGGCTTGTTCCTAGTCAACGGTCATGTCTACCCGAACTCGACCGATGCGCCCTTCCACCAACGGCGGCTCCTGTTTCGCAACCTAAACGGCAAGCGGTTCATTGATGTATCGATGACCAGCGGCCCCGGCGTCAGTGCAGCGCAGTCTGGGCGTGGCCTGGCCGTCGGCGACTACGACAACGACGGCGACCTCGATCTACTGATTACGAACATCAACGCCAAGCCCAGTTTATTGCGCAACGACGGCGGCAATCGCAGCGCTTATCTCAACCTGAAGTTGATTGGAACGACGTCCAACCGAAGCGCGATTGGAGCCAAAGTGAAGCTGACCAGCGGCAAGAAAACATGGGTGGATGAAGTACGCTCTGGATCCACCTTCCTTTCGCAAAGCGACCTGCGCCTCCACTTCGGCCTTGGTCGGATCCAGCAAATTGAAACGCTAGTAATTACCTGGCCCAGCGGCAGGGTTCAAACCATGGCCAATATCGCGGCCAATCGGTTCTTAACGATCTCTGAACCCGCCGATTGAGAGTTCAATGCTGCTCGCGAGGTGCAAAGCATTCTGGCGCCACTCGAGGAGAAGCAATAGAGAACAGTTTCTCGGTCGACCTGTCCCAGTGAGTTTTTCGCGAATTTGCGAGATTTTCTCGGAGCGTGTTGAACACTGCTTTGGCGGTTGATGAACCGATAAGTTGTTTGGTGAGAACTATTTGTACTGGATCTGGGGTGCGCGGGCGGATCAAGTGATTTTTGCGGCTGAAGAGCGTATCCTTGAAAACTTTGCGAAATTGCTTGCAAAAGTGCCGGGTACACGTCAGGCCGTCCCGCCTTGGCGCCTTGCCGCCTTGCACGTCAGGCCGTCCCGCCTTGCGCCTTGCGATGATTGCTGTTTGCACGACAACGGTGTCGTTCACGTCTCGAATTGGGGTAAGAGCATTTCGCCGGAGATTAGCAGGACGCGATCCGAGTCGATGATATGGAGGAGTAATTCACGCGCGAGACCTTTGGCACCAGGAGGGTGCGTAGGCTAACTGCCTCACCTTCGCGAATGCGTCGCCCCAGAAGCATTTCGAGAGCGGACGTCCCGCCTTGGCAGGGGTAGCTGAGTGCGTGTGCGATTCCAGATATGATCGTTCGCAGCAATGATTCGTGCGTTCCTCTTTACTTGTTTTGCGGTTGCCTTGTTTGCCCAAGAGGAGCATGGCTATACGACTGCCGATATCCAGAGTGGTGGCCAGAGATTTCTGCAGAACTGCGCGTCGTGTCACGGGCCGGATGGGGATGCGGTGCCGGACGCCAATCTCTCTAGCGGAAGGTTTCGACGGGCGGTTACGGACGAGGATCTGTTGAGGATCATCCGCAACGGTATTCCCGGCACACCGATGCCACCGGGGAATTATTCTGAAGCGCAGGCCAGGACGATTGTGGCGTATCTGCGTTCGATGGGCAGGGCCGGGACGGCTGGGCGGGTGGCTGGGATCGCCGGGGATGAGGGGCGTGGGAAGACGATCGTGCTCGGGAGCGGTCGTTGTCTCAATTGCCATCGAGTGAATGGCGAGGGCGGATTTTTAGGGCCTGATCTCAACGACGTGGGAAGCCTGCGACGAAAGTCAGATCTCGAGCGGGCGCTGGTGGATCCGAATGCCGAGATCAGAGTGGATAACCATACGATTCGGGTGGTGGAGCGGGACAAGAAAGAAGTCAGGGCTAGACTGTTGAACCAGGACACGTACCGACTGCAGGGGATCGACAATTCCGGCAAGCTGTTGACGATCCCGAAGGATGGACTTGAGTCGTTTGAGGTGATGAAGACATCGCCGATGCCGTCGTACAAGTCGCGGCTGTCGGCGCAGGAGTTGGCCGATGTTGTTAGTTATCTCACTTCACTGAAAGTTGGCATCCGATGAAGGTCTTGCTTTTGTTGCTGCCGATTTTGATCGGCGGCGTTGCGCTACGGGCACAGGTGGGTTTCGAACGGATTCTGAAGGCGAATGAGGAGCCACAGAACTGGCTGACTTACTCGGGCAATCTGAACGGGCAACGCTACAGTACGCTTACGCAGGTTACGCCGGCGAATGTGAAGAATCTGGAGTTGGCGTGGGTGCTGCAGACGCGGGCTCCGGCGGAACCGACTTCGAAGTATGAGGCGACGTCGCTGGTGGTGGACGGAATCCTTTATACGGTGCAGCCTCCGAATGTGGTGGTGGCGGTGGATGCAGTTAGCGGCAGGGTTTTCTGGACTTATGCCTATCAGCCTTCGGCGGCGTCGCGGCCATGCTGTGGGCGCATTAACCGTGGGCTTGCAATTCTTGGCCATCTGCTTTTTATGGGTACGATCGACGGGAATCTGGTGGCGCTCGATGCGAGGGACGGCCATGTGGTTTGGAATACTCCGATGGGTAAGCCCGAGAGCGGCTATTCGGTGACGGTTGCGCCGCTGGTGGTGAAGAACAGGGTGATCGCGGGAACGGCGGGCGGAGAGTATGGGATTCGCGGTTCGCTGTCTGCATTTAACGCGACTACGGGCAAGGAGGAGTGGCGTTTTGAGACGGTGCCGGGACCGGGTGAGAAAGGGCATGAGACCTGGGCCGCGGGCGGCGATGCGTGGAAGCGTGGAGGCGGTTCGATCTGGACGACGGGGTCTTATGATCCTGAGTTGAATCTGATTTATTGGGGGATCGGGAATCCGGGTCCCGACTGGAACGGGGATGTGCGGCCGGGGGACAACCTCTATACGAGTTCAGTGGTGGCGCTCGATGCGGACACGGGCAAGTTGAAATGGCATTTTCAATTTACGCCGCATGATGAATATGATTTCGATTCGACGCAGATTCCGGTGCTGGCGGATCTGCCGTGGAAGGGGAGTGTTCGCAGGGTGTTGTTGTTTGCGAATCGCAATGGATTTTTCTATGTGCTGGACCGGAAGACGGGGGAGTATTTGCTGGGGAAGCCGTTTGTGAAGGTGACGTGGACTAGTGGGCTAGATGCGAAGGGGAGGCCGATTGTGGCCGCTACACCGACGCCCGAGGGGAAACTGATTTACCCGGAGAACCAGGGCGGCACGAACTGGTATAACCCATCGTTTAGCCCGCGGACCGGGTTGTTTTATGTTCCGAGTTGGATGGATACGTATGCGACTTATTTCAAGCGGATGGATCCGTATCAGGAGGGGAGCCAGTATACGGGTGGGGGGGCGACGCATGAGATACCGGCAGTGCGGGCTGGGGCTGTGAACCGGCGAGCGCCGGAGTTGGGGTATGGGGCGATTCTCGCGATTGAGCCGAAGTCGGGGGATGTGAAGTGGGAGTTCAAGATGACGGATGTTACGGATAGCGGCGTGCTATCGACTGCGACTGATCTTGTGTTTGCCGGTGGGCGGGAGGGGTATTTTTATGCACTCGATGCGCGGACTGGGGCGGTGTTGTGGAAGGCGATGGTGGGTGGGCAGATCTCGGCGGGGCCGATGACTTATATGGTTGGGGACAAGCAGTATGTGTCGGTTCCGGCGGGGAATGCGGTGTTTACGTTTGCGTTGAGGCGGTAGGGCGGGATGGGGTTGGATCTGTGCGAAGCATTCTGGAGCTGCCACTCGAAGAGAAGCAATAGAATTCAGTTTTACGATCGACCTGTCCCATTGAGTTTTTCGCTAAATCTTTGAGATTCCGGGGGAGCGTAGGGAATGCTGCTTTGACGGCCGATGAATCTATAAGTTGTTTGGTGTGAATTGTTTGTAGAGGATTTGGGTGTGCACAGACGGATCTTGTGACCTTTGCCGATGAACAACTTGGCTTCCAAAACTTTGCGAAATTGCTGGCAGAAGTGCAAGGTGCATGTCAGGCTGTCCCGCCTTGCCGCCTTGCGCCTTGCCGCCTTGCCGCCTTCGGCTTCCTAAGCGGAAGCCCCATCCGAGCCGTGCAATTTCACCATCTTGTTGTAAATTCCGAGTAGCAACAAGGTAGGTGCCCAATGACCGACGAAATTGGCCTTTTTCTCCTGCCCGGTAAGCTGCAAGGTCAATGAAAGCCCAATCGACCCGAGCGCCGCCCAAAGAAACGTATCCGACGGCAACTTGGCTGTTTGCTGTTCGATCATGCGAGCGACGGGCCCTTCCCGGTGTTCAGAGCGTGGCTCAGTTTCGCGTGCAAGTTCATTCATGGGACTACTCCTGGTGGAATTTCGAATCTCACTCAATAGATTGATAGATCCTCTAAAAGTTTCAGTATCTTCCGCCCTTCTGTCAGCAGAGAGGTGTACCGAGACTTCGAAGTTGAGGCTTGCAAACGGCTGGGTGAGACTTGACCTCGAGGGCTGGCCGATTCTGGCCGCTAGCGATGGGCAGAGTTTACTAGCGCCACTCGAGGAGAAGCAATAGAGATAAGCTTTTCGGTCGGCCTGTCTCAGTGAGTTTTTCGCGCGGAGCGTGTTGAACAAGGAGGCCGTTCCGCCTTCTACCTTGGCTTGCTCTGATGCGAAAACGGAGTTCGGCATCGTGCTCGGCCCGGGCGATCGTTGCCAGCTCCAGGTTGAAGCCATGCCTTGCGAAACAACCAGGTCTTCACCGTCTGGGTCAGGACGACGTAGCAGGCGAGCGTAAGTCCTAGCAGTGGCCAATATAGGGGCGGCAATGAAGTGAAGCCTAGATAACCACCCAGCCAAGTGAAGGGGATCGCCACCCCGATCGCCATGATGGAAGCCGACATCGCGATTAACGGCCAGGATGCCCGGCTCTGCAGGAAGGGGATTCGGTTGGTTCGTATGATGTGGATGATGAGTGTTTGCGTGAGCAGGCTCTCCACGAACCATCCAGTCTGGAATAGGCTCGCGCTGTGCGCGGCGGCTTGGGGCGTCGATGTGTCCCAGCAGTTAAAGATGTACAACATCATGAAATAGGTGGTGTAGTCGAAAAAATCTATGAACAGGGTCCGATGAAAACGATGAAGCGGGTCAGCTGCTTTATATCCCACGGCCGGGGTTTCTCCACTTGCTCGGGGTCCACATTGTCGGTCGTAATGACACTCTGACTGATATCGTACAGAAGATTGTTGGCTAAGATCTGGATTGGAGCCATCGGTAAAAACGGAATAAAAACGCTGGCGCCCAGAACGCTAAACATATTCCCGAAGTTACTACTGGCGCCCATGCGGACATACTTGAGGATGTTTGCAAATACCTTTCGCCCCTCGACCACGCCGGCTTCGAGAACGAGCAGGGACTTTTCGAGCAGAATCATGTCCGCGGATTCTTTGGCGACATCCACCGCTGTGTCGACGCTGATCCCAACGTCGGCCGCGTGGAGAGCGGGAGCGTCGTTAATTCCGTCGCCCATAAATCCGACAATATGCCCGCGAGACTGAAGGGCTTGGATGATTCGCTGCTTGTCAGGGGGGGCAACCCGGGCAAACAGTACAGTCCGCTCCACTACATCGGCGAGTTCCACGTCGGTCATCTTCTCGACGTCGCCACCAAGCAGCACGAATTTGGTGAGAAGGCCAACCTCTTTTCAGATCTTACGCGCGACCAGATCGTTATCGCCAGTGATGACCTTGACCGCGATGCCATGCGCGTGAAGTGCGTTCATGGCCTCCGCCGCGGATTCTTTTGGCGGATCTAGAAACGCAACGTACCCATTCAAGATCAGCCCGGACTCGTCCTGAGAAGAATAGGGAGTAGCGTCGCCCCCGACAACACCGCGCGGTGGAACGTCTTTGATGGCAATCGCCAATACCCGAAAGCCGTCCGCGGAAAGCTGTTCATACTCCTTTTTCAAGGCGTCGATATGGGTATGATCCATCGGCAATATTGCTCCATCGAGCTCGAAGCTCTCGCACCTCGGGAAAATTGCTTCCGGCGCTCCCTTGCTGATGATACGGTCCTTGCCCTCCGGTGTACGGACCACAACCGACATGATCCGGCGCCGAAAATCGAAAGGGATTTCGTCGACCTTCACGTACTTGAGGATGTTGGCTGCTGCATGAGTCTCGCTGTGCGCGAGGATGGCGCGATCCAAAATATTTTTCAGACCGGTTTGAAAATGACTGTTCAAGTAGGCGAGGGCCAGGACAGCATCGTCTTCCTTCAGCGCCACGTCACAGTGTTTTTCGAGGATCACCTGGTCCATCGTCAACGTTCCGGTCTTGTCTGTGCAAAGGACGTCCATTGCACCAAGATTCTGAATTGCGTTGATTCGTTTGACAATTACCTTCTTGCGACTCATAGCGATTGCGCCTTTGGAAAGACAAACGGTCACAACCATGGGTAGCATCTCGGGTGTCAATCCGACGGCAACAGCTACGGCAAAGAAGAAAGCTTCCAACCAGTTCCCTTTGGTCAGTCCATTGATGACAAAGACCAGGGGGACCATGACCAGAATAAATCGCAGCATCAGCCAGGTAAACTGACGGATCCCTTTGTCGAACGCCGTTGGTTGCTGCTCCTCCGCTATGGAATGCGCGATGCCACCGAGGTATGTCTCCTTACCCGTTGCAATCACAACCGCCGTCGCCGAACCACTTTCTACACTCGAACCAAGAAAGCCGATGCAGCTGAGCTCGATGGGCGAAGTTTCCGTCACATTCTTTTCGGCTTCAAATTTCTCTATCGGATAGCTCTCTCCCGTGAGGGCGCCTTGTGCCACGAACAAATCTTTTGCCGAGAGGATCCGCACGTCAGCGGGGATCATGTCGCCGGCAGCCAACTCCACGACATCACCGGGGACCAGTTGAGAGATGGCGATTTCCAGGGCCGTCCCATCTCGAATCACGGTGGCCGTGACCGAGATCATGGACTTAAGCTTCGCTGCGGCGGTTTCCGCCTTGGCTTGTTGGATCAGCTCCAGCCCGACACCCATTACGATCATGAAGGCCATCATGAGGCCAGCTCGAGGGTCTGCCGTGGCGAACGAAATGGTCGCCAGGACGGCCAGCAAGATCACAAGGGGGTTTACGAAAGCGCGCCAGATTAGTGTACCGAGGCTCTTCCGTTGGTCCTTGTCAAGAACGTTTGGGCCGTATTGACTGCGTCGAGCAAGGGCCTCATTGCCGCTTAGTCCCTTTGTGGATGTCTTGAGCTTGACCAAAACCGCAGCCGTGTCGATCTTCGCCATATCGACCAGGCTGATCGAGACGGGGCTCTGCGGTCGTTCGGGTTGAATTGAGGAAAGGAGTTTCTTGGGAAGAATACTCGAGGCAGCCCTGGACATTGCCTCCTCAGCGTAGCCGATTCGTTGCGGGAGAACTTGTTTTTAGCGCATGCCGCGCCTTATTTGGATAAACAGGAACTCTTGGTGAATTACATGTCTGGCGTGCAAATTGTTTGATGGGGGTTGAAGCCGATTCGGAATGACGAATCGGGGAGAGGCCTCGGTGGCTCTCCCCTGTTTG
>Ga0163144_10010560_pt1 | contig 19668 bp, 19 predicted proteins | sample OliLak19BULKMAT1_FD_123175 | JGI IMG/M metagenome (GOLD analysis project Ga0163144, IMG submission 123175) | Freshwater microbial mat bacterial communities from Lake Vanda, McMurdo Dry Valleys, Antarctica - Oligotrophic Lake LV.19.BULKMAT1 | ecosystem: Environmental > Aquatic > Freshwater >... | reverse complement strand
TCTGCCACAGATGTTGTCGGGCGGTGAGCAACAACGGGTAGCGATCGCACGGGCACTCATTCACCGTCCAAAGCTGATCATCGCCGATGAGCCTACTGGAAATCTGGATGTGGCGATGACCAACACTGTCTTTGAGCTGTTACTTGAAGCTAACGCCGCAGGAGTTACAGTACTGGTTGCTTCGCACAATCTATCCATTATTGAGGAGCTCAACCTGCGTACAGTTGTTCTGGACCGTGGAAAAATTATAGGTGATTTTGAACGCCCCGGAGGTCGCGAGTAGCGATTGATTGTATGGTTGAGAACAGATACTCCAAAAACGATCGGATAGTGGAGATCTCCGGAGGACGGGGCCACAGCGGAGGTAGTGCCGCATCAACCCTAGTTGCTTCCGTGCAGGTTGATCAGCCGCGTGTGCGCCTTGAGACCTTGTGGCAGGAACGCGTGATGTCTGGACAACCGGCAAGTGGTCAGGGCCTCGCCCTAGTACGCCACGCTTGGCGAAATATCTCACAATCAATTCTTACAACGGGCATTACGGTGTTGACGGTGGCCACAGCCGTTCTTTTGTTGACCCTAATCTTAGTGCTACTCCAGAATTTAAGGGGGTCGCTGACCGGAGTGCGCGAGGAGTATCTGGTTTCGATATTTTTAAAGGAGTCAATTCCGTCGGAGGCTTCTGTAGGCTCGCAGTCGGATGACGTTCAGAATCTTAGCGCTGAGCTGAATGCTCATTCCGAAGTTTCCAAGGTGACATTTCGTAGTAAGCAGCAGGCGCTGAGGGACTTTCGTTCGCAGCTGGGCCCGCGCGCAGGATTGCTTGAAGGACTCGATCAGAAAAATCCATTACCAGCTTCCTTAGAGGTGCGTTTGCGACCTGAGATGGCTAGTGAAGAGCAATTTGCCAAGTTAGTGACTCGCTACCGCGGGCACCCCTTAGTTGAGGAGGTGCAGTACAGTGAGCATTCATTGCGTCAGATCGGTTCGGCATTGAGGTTGTTCGAAAATGTAGCGCTTGGTTTGGTACTTATTGGAGTGCTCTCATCGATCTTTCTAATTGCGACTACAATTACATTGGCTCTCTACGCTCACCGTGAGGAGATTGAGATTATGCGATTGGTTGGAGCGACCCATTCGAGGATCCGCGCGCCCTACCTGATCGAAGGGATATTTGAAGGCTTACTCGGTGGAGCACTGGGCTTACTTTGTAGTGGGGGGGTCTATTCCGGTATTCAAGGGCCGTTAGCCCAATCCGAGGTTCTGCGCGGAGTCGTGCAGAATATGGACTTTATCGGTCCGCTAACGATTATAACTATTTTATCTGGAGCAGCGATTGTTGGGGCCCTAGGGAGTGTGCTTGCCGTTCATAGATTTTCACGGTTTTAAGATGACGACAGGTAGAGAATTATCTTTTGAGCGCGGGCAGGAGCGCGGACCTCCAGGTCCGCTCCTATTGCGCATAGGAGCGGACCTGGAGGTCCGCGCTCCCAGGGGTATTCTTATAGTGCTGGCTCTTTTATTTTTTCCAGTTCTTAATGCATCAGCGCAGGATACAAGTATCAACGCAGCAACACCCGAAATCCAAGCTACTCCATCTCAGAGTGAGCTACTTGCTCATATTAAAACTCAGATCGACGAGCAATCGCTGGAGCTCTCGAAGTTTCGAGTTCAGCAGAAGGAGCTTGAGAAAAGTTTGACCGAATTGCAGCATGCCGTGCAGTCAGTTAAGTCACGTCGGGCCGCAGTCCTTGATGAGATCGAGCATACCAAGCGGATGATTGACAAGAACGATCTCAAGGTAGAACAGACCCGCAAAGCTGAGGCAGCCAGTGCTGCAGCGGCTGCCGAACGTTTGCGAGCGATCTATATGCAACGCGGTGCCGAACAGGGACAGATTATGTTGGCAGCGGCACTTTCACCTACGCCCCGAGATACACTAGCGTTGGATACCCAGGCAATCTATCTGCGCGCAATCGAGCGCCATGATGCCGAAGCCATGCGAGAGTTATTGGAGATTCGTGAAGTTCTTGCCGAGCAAACTCAAGCGGCGGAGCGATTGACAAGAGATCGCACCGTTCTTGACGAGAAACTTGAGCAAGAGGAGGCGACTTTGCGCACAACTGTAGCGAAACAGGCCAATCTGGTTGCTCAAGCCAAGAAGCAACGCCAACAGATGGAGAGTTCGCTGGCGGCCTTGCGCTCTCAGGCCCAGCGCATTGAATCAATTGTATCTTCGATGACCGGAGCAGAACCACAGATCTTTGACGAGCGGCCCCCAGCACCGCTACCGGAAGTACAGCCCGAGAGACCATCGGTAGTTGAACCGTTTGTCGGTGGTGGCTTGGCAGGCTTAAAGGGCAAGTTAGGCGCACCGGTCAATGGTCAGATTCTACGCAAATTCGGTAAGCACCGTGTAGCGGATCTTAAGGAGCATGTCTTCAACAAGGGGATTACATTTGCTGTAAATCCCCCTGGCCTAGTCCAGGCAGTAGCTGCCGGTAAAGTTATCTTTGAGGGCCGCATGCCTATTTACGGTATAGTAGTAATTCTTGATCACGGGGAGCGTTACTATTCACTCTATGGGGGACTTACTGAAACCCAAGTTAGTCGCGGCGAGAGTGTGCCAGCACGGGCCAATGTGGGGAAAGTTGAAGCGCAGCTGGATAGTAATACTGACAGTAATTCAGACAGCCCAACCCTACATTTTGAGATTCGCAAGAACGGATCGCCGGTAAATCCTGTGGGGTTTTTTAGGCGGTAGGGTCACTTGGGGAGCGCGAACCTTTGGAGGTTGGCTTGAATTTTGTCTCTTTGCCTTTAGCCTTGGACCTCGCTCGAATTCGGATCTTTTTTAAGCGCAGAGGACGCTGACGTACGCGGAGTGGGTTCCGCAGAGGTTAATCTTCCTCTGCGTACCTCAGCGCTTAAACCTAAAGCGAGTCACGAATTTCTCCACCTATCGCCCAAACTCAGAGAATTAACTATTTCTCGTAACTCCAGCAACTAAATGAATGAATCCAAGCGCCCTGACCTAAACGGATTGCATCATAAAAATAGGGCTTCGAAGAGAACCCAGCAACGGGCTGAACTCATTGAATATAATTTTTCACCACGAAGGTCACGAAGAGCACGAGGGTAAGCATCGGTTATTCAATGAAATCAGGGCTTTCTTCGTGACCTTCGTGGTGAAAACATTCTTACGCCCTATCATAAATATTAAGATCTTGAAAAATAGCCGATTTATCTGTTATCTATCCTATAAGACTAAATTTTTTGCGCCTTCACGATCCCCCTTAATCGCCACACTTTGAATCACTGCCACTAATGTCATCTCCACAGAAGACTCTCCCGCCAAATACCTCGCAATTAAAGACCTCGAATGAGAGATCTGCCCTAAAGTACCTGCGAAATGGGGTGTTTCTTGGCGTAGCCGTTGCCTGTCTAGTCTTTGGCGGCAATTCTGTTTCAGAGGTCAGTGCCCGCGACGGCGGCGAGAGGAATCTATTCAGCGAGCTTAAGGTCTTTACTGACGTACTTGCTATTGTTCAGCGTGATTATGTGCGGCCCGTTGATAACCGCAAGATGGTCGAAGGAGCGATTAAGGGTCTGCTTGCAACTCTCGATCCGCACAGTGGCTATTTAGATCCAGATTTCTATCAAGATCTACAGGTGCAGACCCGCGGCGAGTTTGGTGGATTGGGGATTGAGATTACGATTAGAGATGGTGTGTTGATTGTAGTATCTCCCATGGAGGGAGCCCCCGCGGCAAGCGCTGGGATACGTTCCGGAGACGAGATCGTAAAGATCGACGGACGTTTTACTAAGGAGTTTTCCTTAGTCGACGCGGTCAAGCGCCTGCGTGGCCCGAAGGGTTCGACTATCGTGCTGTCAATTCACCGTAAGGGCGTTAACGAGCTGATCGACATCCCAATTCAGCGCGACAATATCATGGTAAAGAGTGTTCGCAGCCGTTACCTCGGTGAGGGCTACGGCTATGTTCGAATCAGTCAGTTTATGGAGAAAACCACTGAAGATCTCAAGAAAGCTTTAGCCGGTCTTCACGCCCAAGCTGCAGCAGATAAGTCGTCAATCGTTCGACCAGACGGCAGCTACGGCACAGTTGATGATCTGCGTGGACTCGTCATAGATATGCGCAATAATCCCGGCGGACTACTAACTCAAGCGATCGGGGTTTCGGATCTATTCCTAAATGAAGGCGTGATCGTTTACACCGATGGACGGATCGAATCGCAGAAGCAGAAATACTATGCCCATCCGCGTGGCATTGAACCGGCGTATCCTATAATTGTGATTGTTAATGGTGGATCTGCGTCGGCTTCAGAGATCGTTGCTGGGGCTCTCAAGGACCATGGACGGGCGTTGATACTTGGTAATCAGACATTTGGAAAGGGCTCTGTACAGACCGTGACTCCGCTTGAAAATGGTGGAGCGATCACGCTTACCACAGCGCTCTATTATACCAAGAGCGGGCGTTCTATTCAGTTGACGGGAGTTAAGCCTGATGTCGAGGTTGCGGACTCAAGGGTTGTTGAGCCGCCACCGGTAGTATTACCAAAAAATGAAGATGGTCCAGATCTAATGCGCGAGGGGGATCTGCCTGGGGCGATTGAGAACCCATCTGGTAGCAACTCCGGCTCGCCACTCCAGAGGCTTAACAAAACTCCAACAGTTGGCGCTCCATTAAAGGCTCTGGATATTGAAAAGGACGATCTGGGTCAGATCATGAAGGGAGATGGGCAGCTTTCGCGGGCCTTTGACCTACTAAAAACGTTCAATATCTTGGGGGTAAATCGGGAATCAGCCCCTTTGCAGAGTGTTGCCGGATAGGAGATCCGTAGCGAGGCACTTCAGGATAATTAGCCAACTCACTAAATATTCAGTAAAAATCACCCGATTGGGTTGACTTTTGGCCTCAGCATTGATATTTTTCGCCGCCCCGAATCCTTCATTGGTGAGGGAGTTGTTCCTTACGCAGGCGCGTAGCTCAGTTGGTTAGAGCGCTTGCTTGACAGGCAAGAGGTCGACAGTTCGACTCTGTTCGCGCCTATACTGTTCGCGCCTATACTGTTCGCGCCTATACTGTTCGCGCTGATTAATTTTGGGGCTAGAATTTTAGTTGTTTGAGAATATTGTATGCCGAAGATGAAGACGAAACGTTTGGCCGCAAAGAAGCTGCGCCTTAACGCAAAGGGTAAGGCCCGCCACGCGCGTGCAAATACTAGCCACAATACCGGAAAGAAGCCTTCAAAGCAGATGCGTCGGTTGAGCGGAACCAAGATGGCCGATAAAACAGCTGCGCGTGACATTCGTCGGATGCTGCCTTATGGATTGGCGTCAAAATAAGCAAGATTTCAAGATTTACTGAGAGGATCCTATGAGAGTTAAACGTGGTGTAGCCAGCCGTCGTAGTCACAAGCGCCTATTGAAGGCTGCTGAAGGCTTTAGAGGCCGTCGCAAGAACTGTTTCAAATTAGCCAAGCGTTCGGTTGAGCGGGCATTAAAGTATGCTTACCGTGATCGCCGTCAAAAGAAGCGCCAGATGCGCGCCTTATGGATTGTGCGTTTGAATGCCGCTGCGCGCATGTCAGGGATTAACTACTCTGGCCTAATTGAGGGGCTACGTCGTGCTGAGATCGGTCTAGACCGTAAGGTGCTAGCGGATATTGCGGTGCGTGACCCGGCAACCTTTGCAGTATTGGCGCAACGCGCACAAGCTGGATTGAATTTAAGCGCCTAGTTTCGGCCAAATCTGCGAGCACGGAATTGTGATCGGATATCGTTCGCTTCCGATTGTGTGTGAACTTACGTCAGTGATCGGTGCTGATAATGTGCAGTCCTGCTCCGAGTCGCTAGCAGCGATTGACGCGCACTCTAATTCCCCTCCATGGAGCGCCGACCATTTCGCCGCCGAGTTCAATTATGATCACTCGCGCACTTTTGGCGCGCGTCTAGGGGGCGAGATCGTGGGATTTCTGATTGCCCATGTCACATTAGACGAAGCTCATATTGTTAACTTCGCTGTTTGTAGTGCCAATCGCGGCGCTGGAGTCGGCCGCGCCATGCTGAATGAAGTTTTAGAGCAGCTTTTTGAGAGTGGAATATATCGCGTAACCCTGGAGGTTCGTCGCTCGAATCAGGTTGCCCGCGCACTCTATGAATCATTTGCATTCTCTGAAGTTGGTCTGCGGGAGCACTACTATTCTGATAATGGCGAGGATGGTGTTGTTCTAGCACTCAATTTAGCCCTACGGCAGTGTGCTAACGTCGCCGTTGGTAACACGCGCTAGCCGATGCTCTACCAAACAATAATCAAGCCTCTGTTGTTCCGTATGGATCCCGAACGCGCCCATGCACTTGCGCTGCGAGTTGGTGCAGTGGTTAAGGCTCCAGGACTGTTGTTTCAACTTATTCGCGCAATAAGTCGTGTAGGCCCTGCTCAGAACATTAGGGTCGGTGCTTTAACCTTTCAAAATGCTCTCGGACTGGCAGCCGGATGTGATAAAAACTGCGAAGCGTTGGATCTATTTGCGGCGCTAGGTTTTGGGCATATCGAAGTCGGGACCGTGACCTCGGAGCCCCAAGAAGGGAATCCAAAGCCGCGCATGTTTCGCTTAGCGGAAGATCGCGCACTGATTAACCGCCTGGGGTTTCCATCGCATGGCGCTGTGGTAGTCGCCGATAGATTGCGCGCAGCACGTGCGCGTTTGAATCGTATTGACGGAACGCGCCCAATCATAGGTGTGAACATCGGAAAGTTGAAGTCAGTTCCGATCGACCATGCTGAGGCAGATTATATCGTTACGGCCAAACACTTCACCGACCTTGCCGATTACATAGCGATCAATGTTTCGTCACCTAATACACCAGATCTACGCGCATTGCAGGAACGTGGGCGTCTATCTGGACTGCTACGTGGAGTTGTTGAGGCAACTGACCGCAAGGTTCCGATATTTGTAAAAATTGCGCCGGATCTTTCATGGGAGCAGATAAGTGATGTAATCGGTTGTGCTATTGAATCTGGTATTGCGGGAATTATCGCAACCAATACAACGATCGATCGTTCAAAGCTTTCTGTTGATTGTGCAGAGTCGGGTGGACTGAGTGGCGCAGCACTTCGCGAGCGTTCACTTGAGGTCGTGCAGTTTATTGGTCGTGAATGCGCATCGGAATTGGCGTCGGAAAGGTTAGGATTGATTGGAGTAGGGGGGATCTCCAGCCCCGCGGATGCCCAGAGGATGCTTGATGCTGGCGCGCAGGCAGTTCAGTTATACACCGGTTTGGTCTATCGCGGACCTTTCCTGTGCTCGCAAATAATAAACAATTTGGCAAAAAAATCGCAAAGTTAGCCTATTTTTCAAGCTCCGCAAAATTGACCCTGGGCGCGATATAGTATACACTCTTGCCTCACTAGTGCCTTACACTAGGTGATTTTTGCGTGTCTGGTCAGAAATTTTATTTTTGGAGTAGCACCTTGAAGAATAAGTTTTTCAAAGAGGGCGATAAGGTTGTATACCCTGGCCACGGAGTGGCGTTAATCAATCAGATACAGATTCGAGTATTAGGTGGTAAAGAGCAGCAGATCTTCGACATGACGATCCTGGACTCAGGAATGAAGATCATGGTTCCCGTTCAACAGGCCGAAGCAGTTGGATTGCGGAAGGTAGTTGATAAGAAATCAGTTGATAAGGTTTATCAGATCTTGAAGGCCCGTGATTTCAAGATCGATACCCAGACCTGGAACCGGCGCTTCCGAGCATATTCTCAAAAGATCAAGACCGGCTCACTATTTGAGATCGCCGAGGTGTTGCGCGATCTCTCGGTATTGAGCTCCGATAAGCAGCTCTCATTTGGTGAGAAGAAGATGTTGGACACTGCCCAGACGTTGCTGGTGTCTGAGATAGCAATCGCCAAAGCGCGCACCCCAGAAAAGGTGATCGGCGAGCTCAGGGCGATATTCTCTTAGTCAATTTTGCAGGCTGTTTTGGGAGACGCAATTGCCATACTTCTTGCGGCCGGTAGTGGCGCGCGCATGGGTAGGGCCTTACCGAAGGCGCTACTACCAATAGCAGGGCGTACGGTTTTAGCGCGCTCGTTGGACATCCTGCTAAGTTGTGGCCAGTTCTCGCGGATTATTGTTGCGGTTCCAAATTCATTTATAGTTGGGGAGCATGCAGCGGCATTTTCATCCCTAGCGCTGCCGCCAATGGTTACCGTAGTTCAGGGCGGAACAACCCGGGCACTTTCGGTGCGTTCCGGATTGGCTGTCCTGGATTCCAGCTGTCTCCCCAAGACCCTAGTTGCTGTGCACGATGCAGCGCGGTGTATGGTTTCGGTCGATCTTATTACTCGTGTTATTGAATCTGCGCGGAGAGCTGGTGCTGCTACGGCCGCAGTGCCGTGTTTCGATACGATTGTGCAATCCGGTCCAGATCAGACGATCAGTCAGACGCTCGATCGATCTAAATTATGGGCAGTTCAGACTCCGCAGGTTTTTGAGCTTGAGTTATTGCGGGATGCGCACCGTGATGGGAATAAAGATGCTACAGATGACGCAACCTTGGTTCATCGCTTTCACCCAGTAGAGATCGTTCCTGGAGATCGCCACAACCTAAAGATCACCACGGTCGAGGATCTAGCTTGGGCAGAAAAAATTCTGAGTGCTCAGTTGGATGTTGAAACAACATCGTGATAGAGCAATTGGGCTCGCAGAAACCACCAAACGATCAGCCCCCAGGCAGCTAGTACAAGTAGGGCAGTTATAATTCCTGAGTTGTCACCAATTAGGAGCAGAAGCACGGCGCCAAATACGGTACTAAAGAGCCATCCGGCCCTTGGAGAATGTAAGCACCACAGCGCCGAACATAGTAGAACTAGGGCCCCGGAGCCCTTGTAAGGATCGATCAGAACGCAGAGGGTTATTATCAATGCGAGTAGTTTGATCGTTGGATACTCGCCAGTCTCTGATCGGTGTAACCAGGCAAGTCCCAACGCCAGCGTAATGGTCAAGATTCGCGTTGCATGGCTAAATCCATGAATCAATTCTGTTGAAAATCCTGAGAGACCGGGAATCAAGTTGCCGAGATAAACTAACAATGCGGCGGGACCCCAGGCCTGACTGGCGTTTTGTGTTCCGAATAGATGCGCTGGAAGATCCATTCCGACAGCACAATAGGCGATTACCAGGGGTAGCATCCAGGGCAATAATCCAAGCACTAAGTATCCCCTATGTGGGCCGGCCTTTGCGCGCATTACTAAGGCGGGGACGACTAGTGCAGTAACTGGAGTGAGATTCATCGCCAGTCCGAGGATTGCTCCGCAAAGTAAAGGAACTGAGGCGCATTCCAGTAACACAACGGCACCGAGGATAAGCATAACTCCCACGGGTGCCACCGCATCACCAACGCCACAAGCAACAAGTGCTACAATGCTTCCGGCATAAGCCATAAGTGCGCCTGGTGAGGCAGCATACTTTAACGTGCGCTTGGCTAACATCACTACTAGCAGCATCGAAACTCCTTCGGCTACGAGGCTCGGAAGTCGAAGTAGGAGGCCAAACGGAAGGTCACATCGCAGGGCCAGGCTATAGATCCAACTTAAAGCCAATCCATTAAGTGGAAGGTAGGGGAATGGAACATCGCGGTGATAGATAGCTGAGATCCCATCTAGGGTAATTGATGCCGCAGTACGGCGTAGTTCGTTTCCGTCAGAGTAGGACCCTAGAAGAAGGATCGAGATTATTCGTAGCAGAAAACCTATGGCAAAGATAAACGGCCAGGAGAACAGAAGTTCCCGCAATGATATCGACCCCAGGAACCTACGCACCCGCCTGGCCCTCAATATCAAAGCTCGCCTGGTCGACCGCCAGCTCAATTCCTTGCGGTAATTTTGCTGATACGGTCTCAAAATCTACGCTATGCGTCATATGAGTAAACAAGGTTCGCCTGGCGCCAATCTCTTGGGCGACCTCAATCGCCTGCGGAATTGTGAAATGGCTCTGGTGTGGCTCATAACGCAAGGCATCAAGAACAAGCAGATCGAGGCCCTGCATCATCTCCATAGTCTCTGGTGGGATAAAATTGCAGTCTGTGGCGTAGGCAAACTTCCCACACTTAAATCCTAATACCGGAGTTTTGCCATGCATCAGGTGCAGCGGGAAGATTCTCAGGCCACAGATATCTATCGGTTGGTTTGGCTGGATCTCCTTCAGGATCACCTGAGTCACCATTCCGCCTTGATAAGTCGAGCTGGGATTAAAAACGAACCAGAATAGACGTTTGATATCCTCGATCGTGGTTTTCGACGCGTAGATCGGAATCGCCCTGTGTTGCGCAAAATTAAACGATCGAAGGTCATCGAAACCCAAGACATGATCTGCATGTGAGTGTGTGTAAAGCACCCCATCAAGGTGTGGAACCTTAGCACGTAGAACCTGTTGACGCATGTCAGTTGTCGTATCAATCAGGATATTGCCGCCGTTTGTGGTCTGGATCAGACATGATGTACGGAGGCGTTGATTTCGGGGATCATTGCTGGTGCAAACAGGGCAGCTACAACCTGGCATCGGCACCCCAGTGGACGTTCCGCACCCTAATATTGTGACCTTAATTAGCATTGTGTGGGTACCTTTAGCATAGATGGGCTGCCTGGGTAAGATCCGAGGGACACTATAGAAACTTATCCGAAATCTTCCGCCGGAGGCGGAACCCCCGGAGGGATATCAAGTAACCGTTCACAAAAAATGCCCCGTTTAGGGGCGACAAGAAAGGTTAAATTGTCTTAAATTGCCAAGCCATCAAATAATCCAACAAAAGTAACAGTATTTACCACTCCCGTGAACGGTTTGATCAAAAGTCGGTGCCAATAGAATTGGCAAGCCTTTTGATAATCGCTATAGAGCGCCTTGCCGCATTCGACAATCAATCGCTATACTCCTTCACATATGAACAAAAATCAGCACCCTGGCAACCAAGAGAATGACCAAGAGAATGAGCAATCAGTCAAGGTCGTCGATCGCAGAAGATTTGATGATGAGGGCAATGATCGCGATGAGACATCCACTACAATCGCTAAGCAGCCTAAGATCAGGGATGAGCAGGCACCAAGTGCCGCATCGCCTAAGGATATTCAGGACGCAGATATCAGTTTTAGTTCGTTTGTAATGTCGCTGGCCACCCAAGCGCTAATGCAGCTTGGTGAGATTGATCAGAATGGAATGCCAGTGCAGGTCAGTAATCAGAACGCCACTAATCAGAACGCCACTAATCAGAACGCCACTAATCAGAACGCCACTAATCAGAACGGTACCGGGCAAGTTAACCTGGCCGCAGCCCAGGAGATGATCGATATCTTGGCGATGCTACAACGCAAAATTAAGCAGGGCTTAGATAGTGCAGAGGAGCATCTAATTGAAGAGATCCTCCACAATTTGCGACTAAGTTTCATCCGAAGGAGTGCTTCTAAATGAGATATTTATCTAGAGCTATACTTAATTCAATATTTATAGCTGCATGTTCCCAATCCTTGCTGCCCGTTTTTACTGAGAGTGTGATGGCCGAGAGCGCGCCATCGCCAGCATTTTTTCAGGAAGGTGCCCCGGCTCATGCTGTAACTCAGGCCTCGATGTCATTCCCGCATTTTACCGAACTGGTCCGGGAACTTTCAAAGGCGGTAGTAAATATCTCGGTTGAAGCTGACGTTGAGGATCAGGAGCTTGAGAATCAGAGCAAAAATTTCCCCTTTTTCAAGCGCGATCCGGAGCGCCAGCTATTCTCGCTTGGATCGGGATTTATAGTCAGTCCAGACGGTTATATTCTCACCAACAATCATGTGATCGAGCGCGCTAAACGGGTCGTTGTGCGGTTGCTAGATGATCGCACCGATTATGAGGCCAAGATTATTGGACGAGATGTTAAGACTGATCTGGCGGTAATTAAGATTGAATCCAAGGTGCCACTCGCCAGTGTATTTCTGGGTGATTCAGATAGCGTCGAGGTAGGCGAATGGGTAATTGCGATCGGAAACCAGTTTCAGCTTGGCCAGACGGTAACTGCCGGAATCGTTTCTGCCATCGCACGTAAGGTTCCATCGCGTGAAGCGACACCGTATGATTCCTTTATTCAAACTGATGCTTCGATTAATCCTGGTTCCTCCGGTGGACCGCTTTTTAATACTAGGGGCCAGGTAATTGGAATTAACACGGCGATCTTTAGCCCAGGACGGGGGCAGCCAGGAGTCTCCGGATTTAACATCGGGATCGGTTTTGCGATCCCTATTAATCTTGTTAAATTGATCGTGCCACAGCTTAAGGAGCGCGGAAGGGTTACGCGCGGAATGCTTGGCGTAGTCATTCAGCCTGTAGATAAGGATGTCGCGCAGGCGATGGAGCTTGATCGCCAGGAGGGTGCCCTAGTTGCCGATGTAGTGACCGATAGTCCAGCATCTCGCGCTGGTTTCCGACGCAAGGATATCGTAGTAAAGTTTAATGATAAGCCGGTGCGAGATCACGATAATCTACCTCTTCTTGTAGCAAACACGACGATCGGTAGTAAGGCTGTCATTGAGGTCTTGCGTGGTGGCAAGATTGAGAAGCTCACAGCAACAATTGAGGAGCTTAAGGAGAGCGCTCCTCCTGACACCGAGATAACGAAGCCCCAGAGCAATATTTTGGGATTGGTATTACAACCAATGAGCGCTGAGTTGGCCAAGATCCTTGGTCAAGAGCAGCCTTCAGGTGTCGTAGTAGAGGCAGTTGAGAATAATTCACCAGCATTCAAGGCTGGTGTGCAGCGTGGTGACGTGATTGAAGAGTTACATAATCAGATCATCACCGATCTGGCATCATTTGAGACAGCGATGAAGACACTTAAACCCGACCATGCCGAGATGATGTTGGTGCGGCGTAAGGAGGGCACACGCTGGCTACTCATTAAATTGCCAGCGAAGGCTGCTACTCAGGTTGAGAAGGGTCAGGCTAAGAGTGAATAGAATCGGTTCTTCGAAAGTGTCCTGTTTTTTGACACGGATGTAGTCAGAAGCGTCGTGCTAATGACACCCTGAATGCGGGATTCCTCTAGATTGCAGATCCGCTTACTGGATCCAGTTGATTTACGGCGCCTAACTATAACCGGTTAATTCAACCATTTAAGTCGATTTTTGGGGCTGTTTGCAGCCTGCGATGCAGGTACGGTCAAAAGTGGCTCGATTTTCGCAAATAGGTCCTCTGTATATGTGGCTGTCGCCACGCTGTATGGAGGAGTGTTATGCAGGAGCGTTCCGACCTCGAGTTAATAAAGGCGTTTCAGACGGGTGATCAGTCGAGCTTCGAGGAGCTTCTAAGTCGCTATACAGCGCGAGCCTTCTCTCTTGCGCAACGACTCACCAAAAGCCCGCAGGATGCAGAAGAGGTCCTGCAGGATGTTTTTGTCACAGTATATCGCAAGATAAGTGGCTTTGAGGGCAAGTCATCTTTCTCAAGCTGGCTGTATCGCATTACGGTCAATACGAGTCTGATGAAGCTCCGTAAGCGTCGTCAGAATCGTTGTATCGCCTCAGAAGATGTTGGGCTCGAGGTCGAGCAGACGATAGTTCGCAATAGTTTGGATTACAATCTAGCAGATAGGGAAGCGATGCGCAGCCAGATGGCAGCGGTATTAGAGCAAGCGATCTCGCGCCTGCCTGAGGAGTACCGTCCAGTTTTTTTGATGCGTGACGTAGATGGACTCTCAAGTCGGGAGGTTGGCAAGATCTTACAGATCACTATCCCTGCAGTAAAATCTCGGTTACACCGTTCACGTTCGATGCTTCGGCGCAAGTTGGCGATGTACTATCGGGAGTACTCGGAGGGTGGAAGTGCCGAACCGCGCAAGATTGCTGGGAATGAGTAAAACACCTGGGAGCGCTTTTGCAAACCGCCATAAGTAATCAAACCTCGCTTACCTTTCGAACTTGATTGAACTCGGATCTCTTTTTTAAGCGCAGAGGTCGGAGAGGTACGCAGAGGAATAATCGCGGGGGGATTACCTCTGCGGATCCCCTCTGCGTACCTTTGCGCCCTCTGCGCTTAAATCAAACCCTCGGTATCGTTAAAATAATTGGCGTGTGCTTGCGCCCTAGCGATTATCTATTCGTAGTGATATCACATTCAGAGATAAATTCCCGACACTACAGTGCAATCGCATAAACGTTCCGCCCCATTATTCGCAGCCCTCCTTGGTACCCTCACCGGCGTTCTTGGCGTTCTCTTTCTGTTTAACAATCTAATCGGCACGCAGATATCAAACACCCTATGGGCCGACGAATACGATGCGCGCTTAATCTATTGGATCCTCGAATGGGGCTTTCGGGTGCTTTGGCAACAGGGCGATCCAGCTTCATTTTGGAATGCCAATTCCTTCTTCCCGCATACAGGAACCCTGGCTTTCTCAGATTCACTAATTGCCGCACAGATCTTTTACATTCCCTTGCGTTTGATAGGGGCTGCGCCACTTACGGCTCTATATGGCACCTTGGCGAGTGCCTGCATCGTTGGAGCGACATTCAGCGCTTTACTGCTATGGCGCGCAGGGATCCATTCCCACAGTGTGCGCACGGTCATAGTAGCTGCAGCACACTTCTCGCCCTGTGTGTTCAATTTTACACTCCACTATCAGCTTTTTGGTGTTCAGTTTGCGATCCCGTTCCTAATCGCTATCTGGGGTTTCTATCGTAATGCTGCCTGGTTTGAATGGAATACGGCGCTTATCTTCGGCGCGCTGAGTGTCTGCTTCGCTGCCTATTTTGCTCCGATGCTAACTTCAATTCTTTTTATTCTTATTCTACTCTGGGGCGTCTGCACGATCCGCCATCTCAGATTACCAACCGTATTGCATGGCCCAAATCAGCGCTGTCTGGCTCCCAAATTTGTATTGGCGGCCTGCGTCGGTATCGCAGTTTACTACGTACAGCTCGCCCCGTATCAGCGGTTGTTTAACTCCGGAGTTATCGCCCAGAGCGATTCAGACCCAATTATTGAGCAGCGCCAATTATCAGCGCGTCCCTCATCACTCTTGCGCGAGCGCTCGCCGGCGCTGCATTGGTACAAACCGTGGTCACGGGCCCGCGCAACTGAGCGCGCATACTTTCCGGGGTATATGCTTTTACTTCTGGGATTAGGTGGAGCGGCAGTTGGAATTATTCGCAAGGACTCTTCAGCGCTAGCCCGCAGCTCAGCGCGATTTGGCGGTGCACTACTATTCTCAGCAGTTCTTCTTTCTCTCGGGCCGCGTCTAGCCGGACACCCGCAGATCGTTCTGCCATTTGATTACCTCAGTCACATTATTCCCGGGTTAAGTAATATTCGCGCCCCTGGTCGCTTTGGAATGTTGGCCGGTTTAGCGTTAGCGATGCTTAGTCTTCCCTTGTTGGAGCTACTCGATCGCAATGCTAAAGCAAAGTATCTCGTAGTTGCATTGCCCATTCTTATTACTATCGAGTGCTGGCCGTCGATACAAACTTATCCATTATGGCGGAGCGATCCAAAGCTATACAGGATGCTAGCAACTATGATTCCTCCGCAGTCTCCCCTAATAGAACTGCCGGTCGCTGGACGCGAGCCCCTTAATAACGTGAAGTATGCTGTGCAGCAATTGCAGGGCAGCACGTTACATTGGGGACGATTGGTCGTGGGTTACGGAGCAGCCGAGACCGCTGAGTTACGCGATCTACGGATGATTGATCGCGATGTGCAGCGCGGCAAGATTGGAGTAGGTGCACTAGTTGATTTTGCAAGATCATTAGGTGTTCGATATCTGGTTGTACGTTATGCCGACTATCAGCCATTGGTGAGAGCTCGCTGGGTTGCATGGTATGGGAAGTTTGGGAATGGAAAGCGCGCCGATCGCAAAGCTCAAGAGGATCCGGGATCGGCAGCCAAACTCTTTCGAGACAAGCGGGTGATGATCGTGCGGTTAGGGGAGTGAGTCTATAAACTGAACCGATTCTGGCGCAGCATTAGAATCATATAGTGGTTTGCAAAAGCTATTAAATCGTTCGCGACTTTTTGCAAACCGCTAAATAACAACCCAGAGATCTATACCTTAGAAAGCCACACCTTAGAAATCCACACCTTAGAAATCCACACCTTAGAAATCCACACAGTAGCGCTTAACACTTGGAGCAGCTGATGGCTTAACCGTTAGTTGAACCGGTAGCGGATAGCCGGCTCGATTAATGAACTTGCCGTAACAGAGATAGGTCTTCTTGCCCTTTGCTACTCTGCGTTGAGTCTTATAGGGGCTTGAAGATGCGCTAGAGTTATCGAGTGCAAACGGGCTGCGATCTTGCCCGGTCGCCGTATTATCATCCCATCTGAATGCAGCACTAAATACCGAGCGCGACTTTCCAGAAAGCACGACTGTTGGGACTTTACCACACTGAGCCGATCGGGGCTTAACCTCAATAGTTGCAGGAAGGTCTATACATTTATTAATCGCAAATGCCGGCTCTGAGGAGATCAGAGCAATAGTGGTGATTGAGATTGCCAATACTAGCTTAAGTTTTTTCATAGACCTGGCTGTAGATTAAATTAGCGCTTCGAGTGTGAAGTTTATACCTCAGATTAGTCTCCAGCAAGATGTGACTTGTATAGCGGTTTGCAAAAGTCGGTAACCGTTCAGACCCTCTGCGTACCTCAGCGTCCTCCGTGGTTAAAATGCACCCTAAGGAATTTCGTAAAGTTTAGTTTTTACCGCAGAGGACCCGCCTTCGTTAGAACTTCGGCGTGGCAAGCTGCAGGGGCACGCAGAGGGAAGACCAACTTTGCCCGTGAACGGTTACAAAAGTCGCAAGCCTGAGATCCACATTGAAGTGCAACTTAATATACCGTCTTGCCCCTCTTCCGCGTAGTCTCCTCGCTCAGGTGAGCCGTGCAGTTTATTAGCTTGAACTCAACCGCGCCAGTATCTTGAACCTCAAAAATATTCACACAGGTATTTTCCTGCTCAAACTCAAAGATCGTTTCAATCCCGTTTCCGTGCAGGTGATTAATTAAGGCGCGATTGAAAAGTCCGTGGGAGGAGAGTAGCAGCGAATGACCCGCGTAGGTGCGCACCAGCCAGTCCAAGAACGCCGCAGCGCGTAATCCAACCTCGCTAATACTTTCGCCCCCGGGTGGCTGAAAGCTCCACCGTTCAGCCTTAATGCGTTCTACATGATCAAGATAATCAGTAATCGGTCGCCCCTCGAACTCGCCCAGGCAGCGCTCGCGTAGCCGCGGGTCCTTTTCGATAGGGCATAGGTGATGGCGGTTCACCTGTTCGGCTGTATAGACCGCGCGCCCTAAATCAGAGCTGATAATTAACTCAAAATCCTCGTGCGCAAGGCGCGTTGCGAGCTGTTCAATCTGCGCCAATCCGCGTTGGTTTAGGGTTCCCCGTGAGTGTCCCTGCAGTAATCCGCGCTCGTTCTCATCGGTTTCGCCATGGCGTACTAGAATCACCCTCATAGTCCGGTTATAGTACCTGTCTTGCAACGTGTCGTCGAGGCGCTCTCTTGTGAACTCCATCGTCCTAAAATTTGGTGGTACCTCAGTCGGTGATCTGTCGCGGATGCGTCAGGTTGTAGAGTTGGTGTATGCCCAACGTGAAGCGCACCCAGATTCAGGAATCGTAGTCGTCGTCTCCGCTATGGCGGGGGAGACCGATCGACTGATTGCTTTGGCCAAAAGCGCTGTGAGTTCGCCGACCCTACGCGAACTGGATTTACTGATGGCAACGGGCGAACAAACAAGTGTTGCGTTAGTTTCAATGCTACTTAATGAGCGCGGCATCGCTGCGCGTGGACTAACTGGGGGACAGGCCGGACTGCATACTGATAGCTGCTTCGGTTCAGCAACTATAGAACGGATCGATCCTGCTCCGCTGCGCGCTTGCCTCGCTAGCGGCACGGTTGCCGTGGTAGCCGGCTTTCAAGGGGTTACCCAGGACGATGAGATAGCAACCCTCGGTCGTGGTGGCTCCGATATCACCGCAGTTGCTGTTGCTTCAGCTCTAAGGTCTAGCGCTTGCTATATATACACCGATGTTGACGGCGTCTATTCAGCGGACCCCCGAATCTGTCCAAAAGCTAAGCGCCTTGCCCGTATTTCGCACGAAGAGATGCTTGAGTTAGCAAGTCTTGGAGCCAAGGTGTTGCATCCGCGTTCAGTTTACTTTGCAATGCGCTATCAGGTGCCTCTTGTAGTGCTATCAACTTTCAAGCCCGATTTTGGTACATGGATCGTTTCTGAGGAGGAGTTAATGGAACAGGCAGAGGTAACTGGAATTGCGTCACGTACTGACGAAGCAAAATTAACACTAATACGGGTGCCGAAGGCAGCGTCTGTGCTGCACAAGGTGCTCGCAGCATTTAACAGTACCAATATTAATGTCGACATGATCTCGCAGGCCGGTTACTCAGATGGGCGCGCCAATATTAGCTTTACAGTGCTCGATGATGTTAGCTCAGCAGCTCTAAAGATCTTAAATGATCTAGTTCCCGAGCTTGGTGCTGAGGGAGCTGAAGTCGATCGCAATATCACTAAGGTCTCAGTAGTTGGCGTTGGAATCCGCAACGGCAGCGCTATTGGGGCCAAGATCTTTGAGGTCTTAGCCCAAAATAATATAGAGGTCGAGATGATCGGTGCGACCGATATTAAGATCTCGCTGGTTGTGGCCCGTAAGTATGGGGATGCCGCGGTTAGGGCTTTGCATCAGATGTTAGTGAAGTAGCGTTTGATACTTTAGTTCCGGGCCGCTTCCGATAGTTTCCGCCCATCCTGGGGAAGTAACGCAACTGTTGTTCGATCATCTGGTCGAATCCTTCAAAGAGTCTGTCATAGATTGCTGGATCGCACGGTATCCGCTCCGTCCCGCGAGCAGCAGCCAGCGCATTAATCTTCAACATATGCCCGATCGACTCAATAGTGCTGAGGTAACTATCCTTGGGCTGCTTGCGAATGCGGTAGTTTGATCTAAGTGTTTGGCGGAAGGTTAAGTAGGGAAGTGATCGTAAAATCGGATTGCGGGTCACGATCTTTCCAGCTTCGGACCAGGTGCCATCTATTACTATCACGGTGCTATCACTATCCAGTGCGACTTCTTCGCAGTCCTGAGCTAACGCCGAAGGGAAAAGCATGAAAGCTTTCTGTCCCAAAAGTGCCTTCTCTAATTCCCCCGGCTCAAACTCCAATCCACGCATCAATCGTGAGTTTGTTAGCGCCTTTACCACCAACTTGGCCGTCGAGTAATATTTCTTGCGTTCGTGGGGGTGTTGCAGGATTAAGATATTACAGTGTGCTGCAAACGGGGTGATCAGCCCGCAGATACAGTGCGTCTGAGGTCGAAAGCAGCTGAAGCAGGTGGGGCGGGGTTCGACTTGATGCGGAGCACTAGCAAACATTTCGGGTAACCGGTAACTTGGAGTTTGGTCTACTTTGACTTTTTCGCGCATTTTACAACATTAAGCGATACTTCGCTTGCCCCATAGCCAGCCGTAGGGTCTCCGAAGAGCAGAGAGCAGAGAGCAGAGAGCAGAGCGCAGATGCGGATCGTCGCATTTGTGCAAGAACCAGCTGAGATAAGGAATATAATGAAATCTCTAGGACCACCCGATTCCACAGCGCCTCCACCGCTA